>Ga0272446_1001882_pt1 | contig 29747 bp, 24 predicted proteins | sample YNPCB0061_FD_194587 | JGI IMG/M metagenome (GOLD analysis project Ga0272446, IMG submission 194587) | Hot spring microbial mat communities from Yellowstone National Park, WY, United States - YNP-CB-006-1 | ecosystem: Environmental > Aquatic > Thermal springs > Hot (42-90C) > Sediment | place...
AAGTTTTTTAACACAAAGATTTTTTACCACAAAGGTCTAGAAGGGTGCACAAAGTTGCACAAAGGATTTTGTTTCTCGCAAAGGTCGCGAAGAAGGCGCAATGGGGATTAGGGGGCAGTGACTAGTTACTAGTGACTAGTGAATGGAGGTCAGTGAATTGTGAATAGGAAACAGATACCAGCGACTAGAGTATTGGAACTTTGAATTATTAATAAAGTGGTTTTATAATGTCACATTTAGGTTTAGACAAATTAGGCATTTATATTAAACCCAAATTAGGCAATAGGAAAAGATTTTTAATTACCAATGGAAAAAGGTAAATCATTATTAAACCTCTACGAGGTTTTAATTCTTGGGGGTGATAATTTTTTGCTACAATTATATGACTTCTACGAAGTCAATAATTTTTCATCATCGGATTTGTCAAGAACATTGCTGATGTTAAATTATTGTAATAATGATGATTACCATAAAAAAATTATCTTCGTAGAAAATGCCTGCTACAATTATTTGCTACAAATATTTGACTTCTACGAAGTCATCAAAAATTATATAACAATTTGATAAATGATTTTTTGTGAATTTGGTTGTTACAAGCAAGGATAAATATTATTGAACCTCTACGAGGTTTTAATTGTGGAGGGGGGTATTTTTTTCTACAAAAATTTGCTACAAATATTTGACCTCTACGAAGTCATGAAAAATGGTAAACATACTACTACAAATATTTGACTTCTACGAAGTCATCAAAAGTTATATAACAATTTGATAAATGATTTTTTGTGAATTTGTTTGCTACAAGCATGGATAAATATTATTAAACCTCTACGAGGTTTTAATTGTGGGGGGGGTATTTTTTTCTACAAATATCTGCGAAAAATATTTGCTACAAATATTTGCTACAAATATTTGACTTCTACGAAGTCATCAAAAATTATATAACAATTTGATAAATGATTTTTTGTAGAATTTGGTTGCTACAAGCAAGGAGAAATATAATTAAACCTCTACGAGGTTTGAATTCTTGGGGGTGATAATTTTCTGCTACAATTATTTGCTTCCCATATTTCTCGCAAAGTTCGCGAAGAAGGCGCAACGGGAATTAGAAGGCAGTGACTAGTGACCAGTGACCAGTGACTAGAGTCATTAGGGAAAGATTTTTAATTACAGCCAATAGAAAAAAGGTAAAGCTAAGTGACATTTTTTGCTACAATTATTTGCTACAATTATTTGACTTCTACGAAGTCATGAAAAATGGTAAACATACTACAAATATTTGATTTCTACGAAGTCAATAATCTGTCAAATCATGATCGGATTTGTCAAGAAAATCGTAGATGTTCGATTATTGTAAGGATAATGATAACGATAACAAATGATCTTTGTAGAACATGTTTGATGCATGTAGGGATCTATAATGGTTGAAAATTCATCCCAGCTGCACTTTTATTAAAAGAAAATAACTAATGACAAATCTGTGTTTATTATTGACGATTCATAGATACATTATTCCAACAGGTTTGTTTACCATTGCCTCATATTCTACTTAAAAAGTTTTCTAACGTAACAATTCTTGAAATTCTTCCAATGTTAATCTTGCATCTCTTAATATCTTTCTTAAAAGTCCACGCCCCACTAAATGGTTGGGTACAGTAATAGATTTTCTACCGGGACATTGAAGCCTAATATGACTTCCACGCTGCCTAATCTGAAAATAACCGATTTTAGTTAACGCAGCAATAATTTCTCGACCTTTAAGAACTGGGAGTTGTGTCATATTGATAGAGTAATTGTATGCAAGCTAATTTCGCGTGGTCTATAGGAATGAAGTATATCGCGGTTGTCTTTTTCTTCTAGAACCAGTTCAATAACTTCCCTTATATTTTTTAATGCTTGATCAAGGGTCTTTCCCTGTGAATAGCAACCTTCAAATAGGGGGCATTCTACTATATAAAATCCATCTTCATCCTTCTCTACAAACAATGGAAGTTGGGTTTCGGTAGGGCGTGAAACCTTTTTACTTTTTGGTATTTTCACGCCTGTTATTTTTTTATCCATCTTCTCTATCCTTGTATTTTGAGTGCAGATTTTTTGTGTAAATTTAATCAAAAATTAAAAGATTTGAAATGTTTTATCTTTCCAAATTTTCAAACCAAATTGGTCATTAGGATAAGGGTGTTGTTTCTCGCGAAGGTTGCAACGGTTGCAAAGATGATTGGTTTAGTCAGAGGAAATCTTCTTTAATAATTAATAATAACTGATAAAAGAGCTGCAGAAGTGCTGGTGCTGCTTAACCACAAAGATTTTTTACCACAAAGGTCTAGAAGGGTGCACGAAGTAGCACGAAGGATTTTGTTTCTCGCTAAGGTCGCGAAGAAGGTGCAACGGGAATTAGAAGGCAGTGAACTGTGAATGGTGAATAGTGAATAGGAAACAGTGAATAGTGACTAGTTACTAGAATCTTTTCGATATTCTACTTCCCCTTTTTTCTCGCGAAGGTCGCGAAGAAGGCGCAACGGGAATTAGAATGCAGTTACTAGTGACTAGAGCCTCTTCGATATTCTACTCCCCATTTTTCTCGCGAAGGTTGCAAAGATAATTTACTATTAATTTGTGTGAGTAAAATATATCACTCCTACGGAGTTTGATTTTTTATGTTGGATTTATTTTCTATAAATATTTAACCACTACGTGGTTTATGTTAATTTTAATTTCTTCACCACAAAAGGTCGAAGGATGCACGAAGTAGCACGAAGGATTTTGTTTCTCGCAACGTTCGCGAAGAAGACGCAACGGGGATAATGTGAATCTGTGTTATCTGTGGTTTGTTAATTTAGGGATACGAATTACACAAATTGACACAAAGAATTTTTTCCAATTATCCATCATACATCATCCATCATCCATTCTACATTCGACAATCTACAGTATTAAATCCTTTTTCCCCCTAAAATCCACTTCCACACTGGTATTACTTTTACTTGTCCAAATTCAAAATCTAAAGTTTTTTCTTCATCATAAGTCAATATTAAATTATCAACTTCGCCGAATGTATCATTGATATCTGAGAATCCTTTTAATTCTCTTTCTAAATTATCCAACGATAAAGAATAAGTCACCTGAATAGCTTCTTTTTTGTTATCTGGATATGAAACAAGAAAGTCAATTTCATTTCCTTTAGATGATTTCCAATAAGAAATTTTAACATTATTTCTTTCTAAATGTTGAAAAACAATAGTTTCCAATAACCTACCAATATTTTCGGAAAATCTAAATCCAACTGCATGGTAGAACCCAATATCGTTTACAAAATATTTATCCGGATTATAGATTTGTTTTTTGAGTGAGAAATCGTACAAGGATATTGAATGAATTAGATAAACATCTTCAAGTATTGTAAGAAAATTTTTAATTGTGGTAATATTTTTTGCTTGGATTGCTTTTCGCAGTGATTCATAGCTGGCAAGACACCCACTATTAGTTATAAGATACAAAGAAAGTTCTCTAATTTCTTTTACATTTCTGATATTATATCTTGTCACAACATCTCTATGAATTATATCTTTGAAGTATTGTTCTGCTAAAGTAACATCATTATTTTTTAGTACCTCTGGAAAGCCACCAAATTTTAAGTAATTTTCAAAGGCTCGATTAATTTCTATAATTTTTTCTGGTGAATAAAAATCCCGCTCCACAATTTCATAACCAAGTAACCAAAGATATTCTTTGAAAGAAAATGTGTGATTTTGAATTTGTCTATTTCTACCCGTTAAAGATGATGAAATGGAAGAACTTATTAAAGATGCATTTGAACCAGTAATAAATATTTTAACATCTTCGAACTCATAAAGACGGTTTATCCATCTTTCCCAACCATTGACATTCTGGATTTCATCAAAGAAAAGATATTTCTTCCCAGTAGGATTTTCGATTTCGAGGTAAGTTTGATAGAGTTTATCAAAATCTTCATAGGTAAAATTTATAAATCGTTCATCTTCAAAATTAATGAAAAGAATGTTTGGTTTTGCAACGTTTTCATTTTCTAATAATTCTTTAGCAATTAAAGATAATAAAGTGGATTTGCCACTTCTGCGGATTCCTGTTATAAAGATAACTTCACGAGTGGATAGAAGGTTAAGTACGTCAGTAAGAATTTCCCTTTTGATGAGTTTTTTTTCTGTTAGGAAGCGTTCTTTTTGAAAAATTATTAATGATTTTAATATATGTTTTTCCATAATCCAATTATATTGTGTTGGTAATATAATATATATATGATAATATTACAATGCATTTATAATGTATCGATATAATTGAATATATGACCACTACGTGGGTTATGTTAATAAGGATTTTGTTTCTCGCAAAGGTCGAGAAGAAAGCGCAACGGGAATTAGAATGCAGTTACTAGTTACTAGTTACCAGTGACTAGTTACTAGTGACTAGTGACTAGTGACTTGAAGTCTGTTCGGTATTCTGCTTCACATTTTTCTAAAAGAAGATTAGATAGAATTTTGTGTATTACTTTGGTTTGTCTTATAAATCTTTTCGCACGGATTGCAGAAATTGGCAGAGAGGAGTTATTTGATAAGGGGCGAGATTTTATTGATATTTCCCCTTTACTTAGTTTTCAATTATTATCGATTTACAAAGATAATTTAAAGTTAAAGAATCTATCACAAATTAAAAGTAGAGATGGGAAAAAATTCTACTATTGAATTAATATAATTAATAAGATCAAGACGGGAAGTACAAAAGAGATATAATAAAAATACTCCTCAAATTTTGGGATTAAGATGCTTATAATTTTATACCAGGCATAAAATAGTAAAGATAAGAACAAGCCATAACTAATTATTTTCAAAAGTTCCATTTCAAGAAACAAGTTCAATAAATTAATTAAAAGTATCATTGTAAAAATTATTAAGTCTGAACCATTCAAAAAAATTACATCCTTTTTTATAAAATGGATTCTAAAAAATATAAATGAAGCTACAAATATAAAAAGATAAAATATACTTATAATTAAAATTGGATTTGAAATTATATTTCTATAAATACTCTTCACTATTTGCAAATTATTTAAGGTTAGTAAACTCAAAATCATAGTATTTAAAAAGATATAAATATGATGTATGCAAAAATCTTTTTTATTGTGATAATATGAAATAAGAAACAATAATGAATAGATTATTAATGCAGCCATTGCCTCAGTTTTGGAAATTTTAGTTATTACAAAGTAATTATAGTAAATAGTAAAGATAATGGCAATAAAAGTAAGTGGCATAAATATTTGTTTATATAGCTTGGTAAATAATCGAGATACTGCAAGCATTTGTGTAATAATAATGTTAAAAAATTTACTTTTACGCAAAATACTAAGGATATCTACAAGAAAAAATTGAAGTACGAGAAGCGAAATATATATTACTAGAGCTAATAGTTTATTATTTTGTATATAAACTATAATTGTTAAATAATATAAAATAGAAAACAATTGTAGAATAAAAACTACATATTTGTGTTTTATATTTAAAGATAATAGAAGATGATGTTGGTGATTTTTATCTGCCAAAAATGGACTTCTATTATTCCAAAGGCGAACAAAAATTACTTTAAGTGTATCAAGATTTGGGGTGGAAAAGAAAATAATTGGAACTATTAAATCAATTGAAGCACTATTGCTTATATCTTTAGAGGCCATTAAAGTACCAAAAGTTAAGAAATAACCCAAAGTTAATGAGCCTGTATCTCCGAGAAATACACGTGCAGGGTAAGAATTATATTTTATGAACCCAAGAATACTTCCTAAAATTGAAATAAATACTACAATTAAAAAATAGTCATTAAATTTTATTGCGAAAACCAGCAGAACAAAAAGTTTAATCAATGAATAACCACTAACTAATCCATCAAGCCCATCCATAAGATTAATTGAATTGATTGTTCCGAGTACAAATACAAATAAAACAAAATAACCGACAAAAAGAGGGATTTCATAATTAATAAAAGTAATTTTATCAATATAAGAAGAAAAAGAAATCAACAACAAAGTTGTAGCTAGAAGTTGAAATAATAATTTAACATTCCAATTTAATCCTTTAACATCATCAAATATACCGCAAACCGCTATTGCAAAGGACCCAACAATAAGAATTTTAATCGAATTAATACTAAAGAAGAATGATACTAGAACTATCAATACAATTAGATAAATAATTAGTCCACCCATTCTGGGAATAACTCTTGTATGGATTTTTCTTTCGTCACCAAGGTGATCAACAATTCCCTTTTTTATTAAGTAGGTGATTAAAAAAGGAGTTATAAAAAGAGTTAAAAATAAACTGTTAAAAAAAACCTGAATGTACGTCATTGAAAACTAGCCCTCTGTGAAATGATTTTTTGATTTGTCTTTTGCTAATAAAATCTATTTTTAATATATCCCTTAATAATAAGTTGTTGAAAAATTTAAGTTAGTAGTAAAGTCTGTAAAATAATTTATTAGATTTGATTTCTCCTGTAAACGGTAAATATAATTTTAATTCATTATCAGTGAATGATATTGCAAAAGAAAATTTAGTCACCTCCATTTCTATTAAGTTAAGACAAAAAGAAATTATTCTTAAGATTTAGAAATAAATTGTTTTAGTTTTGAAAAATTTTTCCAAAGCAAAACGAATATTGGAAATGGGATTTTATATAGTTTAATAGAGTAATAATCTTCGCTACTTTTCTTTATCATATTTTTAATTGATTTATTACTTGAACCACCAATACTCATATAATACAAAACTTCTGGAATATACTTTATTTTTAAATTAAAATTATAGAATAATCTTAAAATCATTTCATAATCCGATGCTATTTTTAAGTCCGTGCGATAAAATCCATATTTTTCAAATAATTCTTTTCTAACAAATAAAGTTGGATGCGGGGGCATCCATCCTAGCTTAATCAATTTTTTTAAATCTAAATTGTTAGAAAATTTTTCTTTATGTGTCTTCCAATACCGTATTATTTTAATGTCATTTTTTAGTTTAAAAATATTTTCTCCATTATAACTATCAACATTCTTATTGATATAAACTAAATCACTATAAACACAATCAGGATAATCATAAAAATAATTTTTTTCATGAAAACTAGAATAAAAAAACTTTGATTTTTCATTGAATGTTTTTGCAATTTTATCTAACACATTATTATTAGGATAGAAATCGTCTGAATGGAGCAAACCAATTACATCACCGGTTGCTAATTTAATTCCTTTGTTAATTGCATCGTAAATCCCGTTATCTGTTTCACTGATAGAGATCAGAGAATAGTTATTAGTGGGTAATTTTGAGTCAGGAATGTCATTCTGAACCTGACTGCCGTCAAGCAAGTCTTGTTTCAGAATCTCAATAGTGCCGTCAGTAGATCCTCCATCCACAATAATATGCTCAACATTTTTATAAGACTGACTGCGTACTGATTCGATTGCACGAAGTAATCCTGCTTTGTTGTTGAGTGTAACGGTTATAATTGAAATTTTCATTTACTTCGGGATCAGAGATTTGAGATCTGAGATCAGTTTAATTTAAGCATATTTTGAATTTATCTTACGAATCAGACCATAACATAACATCTTGACCTCATTAATTTTTTCCAATAATTCATCTAATTCTTCTTTATTTATAAAATTCAAATTATTGCAAATATTTAATTGCGTCTCTAACTCGCTGGCGCTGCCACTTGCAATAGAAAGGAAATTTCTAAATTCCCTCTGAGATAATCTTCCTGCTCCTTCCGAGATATTAGAAGGTATAGATATAGCAGCCCTTCGAATTTGAGACACCAAACCATACTGTTCATCTTTAGGCAATTTTTTAGTAATCAAATAAACATCAGTAACCAGATCCATTGCCTTTTGATATAGTAAAAGATCTTTATGTGTTTGCATTACTCCTCCATTTCTCTAATCTCTAATCTCTAATCTCTGCTCTCTAATCTCTGTTCTCTATTCTCTCTTCTCCTAACCATCACTGCCGGCACTCCCTGATAAATCCCGTACGCCTCCGTATCTTTTGTTAGCACAGAACCAACAGAAAGTACACTATGCGAGTTCATTGTTACACCGGGACAAACAACACTCTTGGCTCCAACCCAAACACCATCCTCAAGAGTTATATTCCCGATAATTAAATCAAAAGTTTCCTTTTTGTAGTTGTGATTACCGCACAACAACATTGCACCCTGAGAAATACAGACATTATTCCCAATCTTTACCTTACCAAGATTGTCAATCCATACCCGCTCGCCAATCCAAACATTATCTCCAACCTCTAAAAACCAGGGGTACTTTATATTTACATTAGGCTTAATTAAAACATTCCTGCCAACCTTCGCTCCAAAAAATCTTAATGCAATAATCTTTAATGAATTCGGCCAAGGCAATCCAGACTGAAATAAAAATAAATTCTTGAAGTACCAAATAAAACGCTTTACTGCGCCGCCTGGTTTATACCATGAATTGTTAAATTTTGATAGATCAGTTTTCATATCTTTATACTTTTTACTTTAATATTTAATCTTTCAATCCTTATTTATCAAACGATTCTAAATATTCCCTAAAAAACGAAGACATATACAATGGCATATTTAACAACCTGTATTTTTTCCCTTCGGGTGTACTTTCCTCTGTTATCTCAAATTTTCCCGAATAAAATCTTAACGCTATATCGGTCTTTGCTGAATTCATAAAGATTTTAAGTGACCTCATCTTACCGCTTGAACCAGATTTAACTTCAATAGGAATAATTTTTCCATTATAGTTTATCAGATAATCTATTTCTGCATCCGATTGCTTTTTTTCTCTAACCCAAAATACCAGAGAGGAATCGGGGGAGTATTCTTTAGCCAGGATTTCCTGACCCACTATGTGTTCGGCAATTTTACCACGATAGGTATCTGTTAAATCATTACCTAATAAAATTTCTTTCTCTATTCCACTTATTAAATTTACCAGACCCGTATCAAGCAATTGAAGTTTGGGTGACATCTTTATGTTCCTTGTCAATGGCAGCTTGCAATCTGTGGTTGGATATACGAGACTTAACAGCATTGTTTTTTCCAAAATTCTGAAAGCCTCAGAAACTTCACGTGACCTGTAATTTGAATTTCCAAAGTTTGCAAAAGTAATTCTTTCAGAAGCAAACTTAAAAACGTTATCAATAATAAATCTTATAACTCTACTCTGGTTTTCATTCCTTGCATATTTTTCAACGTCTTCTTTATAAGCAATTATAAGATTACTTACTGTTTTCCTTATCTCCGTCAAATTGTTGGATTCAAATAATAATTTTACAATCTCAGGCATACCACCGGTAATAGTATATTTTTTAAAAAGACTGATTAACTTTTCGTGCGCATAACCCGGTACAGGAATCGCTTTTAGAGCATCAAGTTCATTCTTAAAATTACCCGCATTCAGAAACTCCATAAATGAAAAAGGACGCAACGCTAAATATTCAACTCTTCCAACAGGAAAAGATATCTCCTTGTCAATTAAAGATTCCAGTAAAGATCCTGCAGCAATCACGTGTAGTTCACTTTTATTTTCGTAAAAGTATCGTAAATATTTTACTGCAGCAGGTGAGTTTTGTATTTCATCAATAAAAATAAGAGTATTCTTTTCAGAAACTGAAGCATCTTTAATAAAAAATATTGCCTGCATAAGCTCATCAAAAGATCTTGCATTCTCAAAAATTTTCTTCTCTTCCTCCATATCCAGGTTAAGGTAAATAAACTGATTAAAATTTTTTGCGAATTGCTTTACTAAAGTAGTTTTTCCAACCTGTCGTGCTCCTCTTAAAATAAGTGGCTTGTGATTGGCTTTAATTTGCCATTTTTCTAATTCTTTTGTTATTTCCCTGTTATACATAACTTTTTAATAACCAATCTTTTATATTTGTTATAAAGTCAGGGTAAAATTAGCTGTATTTTGTTATGAAGTCAACCTAATATTAAATAAGATTTGTATTGAAGTAAGCCTGAATTATATGAAAGTTAATGGATGGTAATTTTAGATTATCCTTGTCATTTAAATGATCCCGATTCTAACGGGTGAAGTAATCTCCAACATATTTTTAAGTTCATAACATCTGATCTTCCCATTCTCTTCTCACGCCACGGCGGGTTATTTTAATTTTTATAAAACCATTCGCCACAGAGTTCACACTCCCATAGGGATGGCTATGCCAAAAGCCGCGAAGAACGCAAAGTAATATACTCAATCTTGTAGTCCCCAAGTAAAAAGATCAAAGATAAAAGTAAAAAATTCAAAGTAAATTATTTTTTGTTAGTTTTAGTTACGATTGATCCGAGTATTTTTTTTAATTCATCAGATTCATTAATCAGATTATTTAATTCTTCTGTTAATTTATTATTTTATATTATTGATTTAATTAATCGTAACCAATAACTCGATTCCCTCATTTCTCTCAAAGAAATACGTACTTTGTTATTAAAATCTGGTTTAGAAGAACCTGCCTGAGCTTCTCTACCCTATCAAATAATTTTTTAATCTGTTTTTTATATACCTTTTACCATAAGTACTCTTCAAGTATATTTCCCTATGCAAAGCATCCTTTTGATTATAGCAAACTTCGTAATAAACAACTTCAAAGGGCCTACGAGCGCTTGTAGATTTAACTCTGCCACTATTATGATCGTCTAATCTTTTTTTTAAGTTTGTTGTATACACAACATAAAAATTATTATCTGGCTTACTCAGCAAAACATATATGATAAAATTTATTTTCATATTTGATAGGGTGAATAATTAGCCCCGGAAGATGTAGAACTTTTAGCTAATTGATATCTAATAATTTTAAATTCAGGTGTTTGAGGTAATTTAGGAAGAAATTTTAATAATTTAGGGGGTGAAATAGTGTTTTCAATAATTCGCTTGTTTTTAATTAATATATTTAAACGTTTAGAAGTATTATCTTCAGATTTTATTTCACCCCCCAAGACGGCAAAATTAAAAAGTCTATCATTCAAATCTTTATTCATTCTTTCTCCAATAATTTAAAATGAAATTTAATCTGCTTTTTATCTTTTTACTTTTATCTTTCTTCTTAAAATCATCTTTTATCTTAACTAAGACTTTTATCTTTTATCTTGATTAGTCCATTCCAGCCTTTCCCATTCACTCACAAAAACATAGGGAATACTGTCTTATCAGTTTCACTAAAATTTTTACTTATCAGATAATATCGATTTAATCCCAGCTCTGCTGCATTCTTTTCCAGCTTTTTCAAATCACCGGGTGAAGATTTTAACTTCACTTCAAAAGCAATATCTTTATTAAGTATAAAATCTATTTCAGATATGCTTCTCTTATTATAATAAAATAGATCACCATAATAGCTTAATTGATTAGCTACCGCATTTTCAAATAGCTGTCCGTCATTTACTTTACCAATAATATTTAATAAACCTGTGTCAGCAAAATAAACTTTCCTTCCTCCGGCAACAGTTCTATCAATACTCTTAGAATATTTTGGAATAAGTTTTATAAAAAATACACCCTGTAATAACTCTAAGTATCCGTAAATTTTAACCCGGTTTATTTCCAGCTCATTGGAAAGCTTTGTAACATCAAGAATATTGCCCGTCCTTGGTACAAGCATTAAAATTAAATCCCTGAGCTCACGAATATCTTTAATATCAGAAAGTACCTTTATATCTTTTTCAAAAAATGATGTAAATATATTTTTCAGTATTAATTTCTTTGTACTGCTGTCTGCTGTTGTTACAACTTCCGGAAATCCGCCGTAGTCTAAATAAATCTGATAATCAGCTTCATACTTTTTATACTCAAGCAGGGAGTAAGATGACTTTAATTTTAACTCTTTACTGTGCTCATTAAATTCAATCTTATCATTAAAAAATAAATATTCGCTAAAACTTAAGGGTTGTAAAACAAACAGAAATTTTCTGCCGCTTAATGATTCCGGGAAGAGATTTTTTAGATAATAGTTTGATGATCCTGTAACTATAAACTTAACATTATACTTGTCAATCAGATATTTAATAATTTTGGTAATCTCAGGAAAGTTTTGTATCTCATCAATAAAAACAAATAACCGTTTATCACTAACGCCGGCTTCATTCTTCAGTACTTCATAAATTGCATCATAATTAATGTTTTCAAAATGTAATAAGTCTAATGGATTTTCAAAATCATACCACAATTTTGGACCATCAACCTTATTAAACAATTGTTTCATTAAAGTTGTCTTTCCAACCTGCCTCATCCCGGTTATTATCAAAGCATTCTTGTGATCCAAATACTTTAATAAATCATTAAAAAGATATCTTTTTTTCATATATGTAAAAGTTTTTTTACAAATATACGTTATTTTGTAATATAAACAATGGGATTTAAGAAGTGGCAGATAACTTCATAACATCTGATCTTAACATCCTTTCCTCACGCCACGGCGGGTTATTTTAATTTTTATAAAACCATTCGCCACAGAGATTTTTTCACGCTCCCATAGGGATGGCTATGCCAAAAGGAAAAAACAGAACAGGCAAGCCGTGTTCCCTAAGCCTAAATAAGATGAGGCTGAAGCCATTTGATTTATTTTGCCTTTTTAATCAGTTGACTGAAGTCAACTGCAATGAATAGATGCAACTGAAATAAATGTCACGAAATGGTTCGTGACAGCCTGGTAATTTCCTTCGTTTACTTTGAGAAAACCTTGGAGAACTTAGTGGTTAAAATTGTTCACGCTCCCATAGGGATGGCTATGCCAAAAGCCGCTAAGAACGCAAAGTAAAATAATTAATCTTGTAATCTTTCAATCTTTTGATCTTTCAATATTTTAAACTTTTAATCTTAACTAAGACTTTTATCTTTAATCATTTATCTTTTATCTTGAATAAAACTTTTATCTTGATTCAACTTTTCCCAAATTTTTGCATCAATTAAAAATCTAAACCAGAATCCCTGAAGAAAATGAAATATTAAACCCTCTTTGCCATCAAGAAATCCAAAGCGTAAAAAGTAGCGCTGTAAAAAATAAAGTAACGGTCTAATGAATAATGGAAATTTTTCATAAAAACTTTTTAATGCACGCCGCCGCTGGATTGCATGACCGCTTAAATCGGCTTTTATAATTTCATAATTCTTATTTGAACTTAGTTGATACTCTGCTTCTAATGTTGACCATTTATTGTGACGTGTTGTAAAGTTTGTTAACGAATCCGTAATGATATCTATTATATCGCCTTTTAACTGCAACTGTTTACCGGAAATAAGATAATGCTGATCGTAAAGTTTTTCTTCGCATTTTCCGAATCCTTTTCTGAAAAAATTAGCGTGATAAGTAGGGTAGTGCCCACCATGTTTAATCCATTTACCCATAAATATTGTTCTGCGACTGATTAAAAATCCTTTTACATCTGCAGGAATACCTTTGCTGAATAATGTGCTCAGTTCTTCTTTTAATTCCGGAGTGATTCTATGATCTGCATCCAAATTTAATATCCAATCATTTTTTATTGGAAGATTTTCTAGAGCCCAGTTACGCTGTTTGGAGTAATTATCAAATGGATGACTATAAATTTTATCAGTGTATTGCTTTGCGATTTCTAATGTTCTGTCGCTTGAGCCGGAATCAACAATAATGATCTCATCACATAAATCTTTAACACTTTCAAGACATTCAACAATATTTTTTTCTTCGTTGAATGTTAAGACTATTGCTGTTATTGGTAGCTTCATTTTTATAATGATCCTTTTATAAGCATACTTTTCCAGAGATAAGGAAGTCTGCCGCAACCGATAAATATTATATCTTTAAAACCATTTTTTATTAGTAATTCTGTTAAAGTTTTCTTTGAAAAAAACTTAATATGACCGCCTTCCCAATTTACCGTAAAATGAGAATCCATTTTGTTTAATAATGCCATAGTTAAATTTTTTAAATATCCGTGATAAGGTGTTGTTAGAATTAAACTACCTCTACCATTTTTTTGAAGTATTCTTTTACAAAATTCATTAAAAGACTGCGGAGAATATAGATGTTTAATAACTTCTGTTGAGATAATAGTATCAAAATTAATTTGTTCTAATTCTTTAGGAAGCAATTTAGAATTGATGTCCTGTAAAAAGAATCTATCAGGATATTTCTCCTTTGCTAATTTAATACCCTGCTCTGAAGCATCAATACCATAAACATTAAATCCTAATTCAATTAATTTATTCGCTAAACTTCCATTTCCACAACCTATATCAAGAATGCATTTGTTTATATTCTTGTCCAATGATTCAATGATTTTATAAAATATATAATGGTGTGACCATGTTGGCTCTGAATTGGTATATCCATATTCAAAATATTCTGACATATTATTAAAACCTACTAATAATTATTTTATTGAATTAAGCAAGCGGGGAAGATGCTGCTCTTCGTTAAAGGTTAATATTATAATTGAAAATTCTGGCATATTATTATTTTTTCTACCACAGATTAACACAGATTTCCACAAGATATTTTAATCTGTGAATAATCTGAGCTACCCGCCTTGCCCAAGCGGGCAGGTCTGTGATTAAAAGAATTTATTCTACCACAGATTCACACAGAGCATTTATTTATACATATAATTTCATCTTCTTATCTTCAAAACTTCTACTTTAATCTTTATCCTTTATCCTTTAATCTTTATCCTTTCATAAACTTCAATCATTTCATCTGCAACTTTATCAATATCATAAAACTTTTCAACCATTGATTTGCCGTTATTCGAAATTGTTTCTCTTAATTTTTCATCATTAAGCAATTTCAAAATTCCTTCTTCAACACTTTCTACAGTTGTCTTAAAGATAATACCTGCATTGTTATCTGCAACTTCTTTATAAATACCAACTTTATCGGAAATTACAACAGGACATCCACAAGCCATTGCTTCCACCACACTCATTCCAAAGTTTTCACTGTAAGAAGGCAGCACAAACATAAGCGCATTTTTATACAAAGCCCACTTATCATCTCCGGTAACTTGACCGGTAAAAATAATATTATTACTTATCTTCTTCTCTTCCACCATCTTCCTAACTTCTTGTGCATAAGGCGACTTATCATCGCCTGCGATTACAAGAAACAAATCGTTAAACTTTTTAATAATATTTGCAAAAGCAGGAATTAGAATATCAAATCCTTTTTTCTTGTCTATCCTTCCAAGGATAAGAATATATTTTTTATCAATTATTCTCGCTTTGCTCTCAGCGCTGAGCGCTATGCTGCGAATATCGATTCCATTCGGTATTACAAAAGAGGGAGCGGTAATTCCTAAATACTTTGTTACTTTTTCTTGTTCATCTTTAGTAGTAAAATGAATTGCGGAAGCTTTGTTAATGTATTGTTTAGCAAATAAATTAAAATATATTTTTTTAATTGAAGTCGACTTCAACTTAATTGTTTCTTTATAAATTGTTCCTCTTGGTGAAATGATGTAAGGTTTTTTTTTAATCAAAGAAATCAACGCACCTGCCAGAACAGGAAAATTCCATACAGCAGTAATATGAACCAAATCATAGTCATCAATAACTTTCCATATTTTTTTTACCATCTGCAAAGAAAAATTATAATGCTCATACCCCACAAAATCTAAATACTTAACCCGTAAGCCACTTGTCTCGGCTTTATCAGCGTTATCTAATAAAGACGGATCAACCCAGCCATTCGTGTCACCCTGCCTATCCCTACGGGAAGCAGCTTGCCCCGATCTATCGGGGGAGTCGAAGGGTGTTTCTTTACTTTTATCTTTAATCTTTTTTCTTTGCTCTTGTGCCAGACCCGCATTCGTCGTTAACACATCCACCTTCACCCCTTTTTTAACCAGAGCTTTATTTAACAAATGCACCGATTGTATCGGTCCGCCAAACCTAAAAGCAGGATAGTATGATGGAGAGATGTGAAGGAGTTTCATTTAAGATTCAAAAAATATTAGCTGGAAAATATATACAAATATAAAATCCCTTATTAAATCGTAAGAGAGTGCATAAACTGCAGTTTGTATTGGTATAAAATTGATTAATAAAACAAGATAAATTAATAATTTACCTGCATTTGCAGAGTAAAATAATTTAAAAATAATTTTTTGAAATAATCCTATAATGCCAAAAAAAAGGATCGTAAGTAATGTGCCACCCGCCATGTATAAATAACCAATAGGACCCATACCTCTTGAAACGGGATGGGAATAACCATGAGCTACCAATTGATGCCAATATCCATATTCCTGCATACTTGGCTTAGATGGCCAAATTAATCTTGGAATAAATGCATAAATTGGCTCAAATATCAAATGGTTAAAAAATGGAGGAGAATTTACACCCAAACCTACAACTTCTTTATATCTTATAGCAACAGCAGATTCTAAAAGCATATTTTGACGGCTTAAAGAAGCCTCATAGAAAGTTTCCTGCACGCGTGTACGATCTCCATAATTAAGTGAATAATTAATATTTGTTATAAGACTATTAATATCTTTTGGGTTATATAATTTATCCATACCTATAGCTAATCTTAAAGGTTCAATTATAAGGTAAGCTATAAGTACAAGAAAAATACTAATTAGACCAACTTTTGTAAGTTTAATCTTAACTTTATAAAATAAAGAGATTAGAATGACTATTAATGGCGGTGATATAAATGCACCTTTAGAGACGTGCATTAAGCCTATTATCATTGCCAAAATAGTTACTATTATAAGTGCTGTTCTGTTTGCTGTTTTGCCACTGAAATAGCTAAACGAAATTAATAACACTGAAAAAAGACTGAGACCTTGTAATAAATTTAATAAACCAGAAATTGAAGCGAATTCTTCAGATTCAGCAATTTTTTGCCAGCCAAAAATCCCTAAACTTATCTGGAGATAGATACTTAAAATACTTGCTAATAAGAGTAATGCAATCAGGAATGGTTTGTACTTAAAATTTGCGTTAAATCTAAAATGTTTTAATAAATGGGTTAACTTTAAACTCAACCTATTACTTAAATTACTTTCATAAGCATACCACATTGCAACAGTTGCACCAAATGTTATAACAAGTGTATAATTTATCCAATGAAAAGCCTCAGAATTAGTAATAAAAACTTTTGTGTTCATGATTCTTAAAAAATCATCATTCGTGTACAAAATATTTGAAAAAACATATTGCAGTATTATTGTTGACAAAGAGGAAATTGCGATGGGTTGAAGAAACCATTTTGAATCATTCTTTTTTAATTTCCAAAGCTTATATACCACATAAAACATTATTAAGAACGATAACAAAATTGTAAGTATTGGTTCTCTGCTAAAATTACCAATATCATTAAAAATGTAACTAATAAATATTAAAATTAAAATAATATAAATTTCAAGTTTTCTCATTTAATCTTCAATCGTATAAATAGAATTACCACCATTAATAATATTTAGTAGATTAATTAATCTTTTTGAATAAGTATGATTCCTTAAAGCTCTTTCGCTTGCTTTTTTTGAAATTAATATGCGTTGTTCAATGTTATTTAGATAAAAATCAATTTTATTCATTAAATCACCTATATCATTAAAGCATACTATTTCTTCATCGATTTTAAATAATTTTTCTAAACTCTTTCTATAATTTACTAATTGAAATCCGCCTGCGGCAGCAATTTCAAAAGTTCTTACGTTTACACTCCATATTTCACCTGGCTGCAAATTATTTATAACAATTTTTGCCGCTATAAACGCTTTTGATTTTTCTTCATTAGCAACGAATTCATTCCGGATCATTTTTGATATTTTAGAGACATTCAACCAAACAGGGGCGGGGTTGCCCCAAATTTTACAATTATAAGCTTTTAGATGTTCAAATACTGCAACTCTGCTGGCATGCAGATTACCAGCTGTAGTTATATCACAAGAATACTTTTCAATATCAGCCTCGGATAGCTTAACCGGGTGATGATATTTTGGATTACAGCATTCAGGAAGGTAATAAGTATTTTTTTTGCCTAATTCATTTTTTAATAATTGAACAATGTAAGGATCTTTAAAGAACATAAAATCATAATCAGCATTAAGAAACATAGCTCTATTAAATAATCCAATATGATCTGGATACCAAAGTATAATAGGTGCCTTTGTTCGTTTTTTAATTTCAATTATTTGTTTTGGAGTTAAAATATCGTGACAGGAGAGTATAATATCTGGCAAATTACTGCTTATAAGGTTTATCAAGTATTTTAGTTGATTTTCTTCAAAAAAATTTGATCTCTTGTAAATTTCAAAAAAGGCACTTTTAAATTGCCTTAACCTGTAATTGATAACACCTTTTTTAGTTTCATAGCTAACACCATAATCATAAGTTATAACTTCATTACCCATCTCAATAAAAGTTTCCTTGATATGCTGGGCAAATCCCTCAGTGTAAAATTTACCAATAATCAAAATTTTCATAGTTCTACTCATTTAATACAAATTTAAAATAAGTAACAAGTTTTTTATGCACACTTTCAAGCGAATATTCCTTAATAAATCTCTGCCTTGCGGCGAAGGCTAATTTAGTTAAAAGTTTTCTATCATAAATTACTTGTTGAATTGCTTTTACTAAAGAATCTACTTTTGTTACTTCAATTAGTATACCTGCTTTACCATTCTCAAATATTTCAATTCTGGGTTGTTTGTTATCTGTTATGATAGCACATCCATTAGCCATAGCTTCAATAAGGACCAAACCATATGATTCTTTTAATGTTGGTAAGCAAAAAATATGGCATTCTCTCATAAGACTTAATATTTTTTCTCTTGGTAGTTTTTTATGGTAATTAACTTCAGGTAGAAAGGTTAAGTCCAGATCTGTTTGGGTAATTATATTAACTTCTAAAAGATTGAAACATTCTGGATGTTTTTTTTTTAAAATATATAATGCTTTTATTAAATTGAAAACTCCCTTTCTTCGTCCATCCTTACCAACGAATAATAATTTTACTTTATTCGTTGAAAAAAGCTTTTTATTTAAAGTTTTTTCGCTAATTGGTTCAAGGTATGGCAATAAAAATGGTAAGTATTTTATTTTATGGTTAAACTCTGGGTATAGCCTACAAAATCTGGTTATAGCTTCTTGAGTATTATAGAGTACCAAACTTGCCATCCTATACCTTTTAATTTTGTACATAATTTCTTCCACACGTTCAGCATAATCGTTTACACCGCAATATTCGTTTGTCATGAAACCATCTTCATAAATAATAGGTCTTTTAATATTTGAAATAACCTTCGGAAACAACCCATGCGAAAAAATTAATTCAACATTCTTTATTTGAGTAGGTAATATTATTACTTGATCACTATACCTGTTTAAGGATATAATATTTTTATTGTATAGCTTGCTAATAATGGCACGTAGGTTATAAAAAAAATAATTTAATAAATTAGAAATAAAATTATTATTAAATTTAACAGAGATTGTTTTGTCTATAATTTCAAGGTGTTTAAAGTTTTTTGGATAAAGTAAGTCAGTATTTGAACTATATTTAAAAATTGGCAAGTAATTAACTAAAATATTCATAAATGATGGGTTATTAATTTTTTATCGCTATAGTTTGAATTACACGTGCTTTGCTCATAGAAATGAATTTACCATAAGTTTTATCAAACAAAGCAACTAATAAAATGTGGATAAAATGTAAAAGCCTATTCTTGTAACTCCAATTTAAAGCGGCATATAAATATCTAAATTTTGGTGACATTCTTAATAATTTCATATACACAGAAGGTGTTTGTAAAATTGTTTTTTCGATGCCAATATGCTCAATAATTTTAAATCCATTTTCAATAAATAATTTTTCATTCTCTATCCAAGTTTGATAACCATAATGTCCATCCTTAATTAAAAATTCTTCTGTATAATAATTCATATTTATCCTTTTAATTAGATTTATTATACAGTTATCATTAACCACATCATACATAAAAATTATTTTTCCATTCTGCTTTAAAACTCTATTAAACTCCTTTAACATTTTTTCTTTTTGACTTACCTGAATATGTTCCCAAAAACATGATGAAATAATGGCATCTAACGATGCATCAGATAAAGGCAGGGCTGCTGCATCAGCCTGGGCTTTTATAATATATTTCTCAGGCACGTGTAATAAAGATTTAAAAGATAAATCGAGCCCTATCATATTAAATTTTTCTCCAAAATAACTTACACCACCACCACAACCAAGTTCGAGGATATATCCATCCTTTTTAACATTTTTATTTACTAGCCATAAGAAACCTGATTGTAGAAATTTTAACAACCAGGTGTGATACCATTTTTCACTCTTTGGCATCCATTTAACAGTAGCAGTATAGGCCCCTTCATAAAAATCATCATTTTGGTCAAGGAATCTTATTACACCTTGTTCAATTGGGTATTTAATTTTTCCATCATCAGTTTGATAGAATTTTCCATTATCAGATAAAAATAATTTTTTATGAGTCTTGGGGCAAATTAGTTTATCAGTCATTAAAAATTTAAATGTAATAAATTGAAAATACGGTTTTTTACTAGTTGTGATAATAGGTTAAATAATTTTAAATAGATGAACAACAACAAAATTATTCCAGTTAAAGTTAATACTAGTCTATCAAATAAATTAAAATAATTAAATATAAAAACGATTAGTGTAACAGCAAGGGCTATAAAATTTAAATTAAGTATAAAGTAATTGAAATCTTCCCCACATTTATTTAAAGTCATTTTTGTAAATCTGAATGAAAAATAAAGAGCCACAATTTCACTTAATAACAGTGCTAAGCCAAGTGACCGCAAGTTTAATAAACTAATTAGTGAAATACCAAATAAAGCAATTACTGTAAACTTTGAAGTAGTTATAACTGTTAAAGCACGTAAATGATTTATACTTGCTAAGTAAACATTAAAACCTTTTGAAAAATTTGATATTACCACTGAACTTACAATTAATGAATATAATGCTAAATCAAATTTAAGTAAACCTTTTGTCCACCATGTATAAAGCGGTTCGATAAACAACAGTGATAAAATAAATGCTGAATTAACGACGAATCCAGTTACTAACCAGTTCACTTCAAAAAGATTTAATAGCTTTTTAGGTTCATTAGTTGCATGATAACGAACCATATCAGGATACAAAGGATTTAATATCATCCCTGTGCCTTGTAATGCAGTATTCCCCAATGTTCTTATTGTAGTAAATACAGGTACAAATGCAGCATTTAGAAAATTTGTAATAACCAGAATTAATCCACTATTACTAAATTGTTCTAATAAATTAGTAAAAGTTAGCACAGTAGATCTCTTAAGATTCAGAAATCCGGTTTTCCAATTACCACCACTCCACCAAGGGTAAAAATCGGGCATTAAATATCTTATATAAATAAATAAACCGTATGAGTAAAATAATGAACTTAATGCTGTGTAAAGACAAGCTTCAAATATTGATAATCTAAGTATCCCGGATAACAACAAAATTAAAATTTGAATTACTTTAAGGATCGTACCCAAATATATTGATCTCGACATCATTCCAAGTGGGAGTATAATTCTTACTAACACCCCACCGACATTTCCGGATAAAATCCAGACGAGCATGATAGATATCAAACCCCATTCTACTCCTAAGTCTTTAGAACTTTCTGCCGTTATGCCAACAAAGGAAGGGGTAAAATTAAAAACTATAATTAAAGTCAAAATGATTAGTTCAAATAATCCAATTATTAAACATGCCCTAATGCTTGAACCTAATATCTCTTTTGCTTTTAACTTATCTATATGAAAATATTTATTAAACTCATTACCAACATAGGTTTGGTGTCCTGCATCAAAAGTCTGCAATAAAGTAAAAAATGAAAAAACTGCTAACCAAACTCCGTATTTTTCATCACCCCAATAGTGTAACAATACAGGTACTAATATAATTGATTGTAGAATTTGGACAGTGAATTGAATAATATTTGCAAATAGACTATTCAAACTTCTTTTTTCTATGGTTGCATTACTATGAGCTTTTAAAATTTTCATTAGGTCAAAAATTGATTTAACAACTCTTGTGCGCGCTTAATCGTAGTATTATTCTTTGCCCATTCCCAGCAATTATATTGCAAATTATTGTAATCATTATTAGATAATGAATTAATGATTTTCATAAGCTCTTCGTAGCTATTATAGCAGATACAATTTTTGCCTGGAATTAAACCGTGTGGAGCACAGGTCTTAGGTTTTTTATCTAAATCTTTAAAACAAATTACTGCCCCATTTGCTGCAATTTCATAATGCCTTAGACAATCCCATCCACTGCGTTTTGTTGTAATACCAAATTTTGATTTAGCCAAATCATTATAATAATCTTCTTCATTTTCAAAAGCATATTTAGTAAAGCTTCCTTCGACTTTTGAGGCAATTTCTTCATCAACAATATGTTTTGGAAATAATTTAATTTTAATCGGTAGTGACTTCACTATTTTTTCTTCGGGTATTGAAAAAGATATTTTTCTTAAGTTTTTAAGTGGAAACAAAAACCTTGCAATTTTTTTGGGTAAAAGTTTATATGCTCTATAATAATGTGTTTCCGGTGTCCACTCTCTTTTGAAATAAATAAATTTTTTATGTACTCGCGGAAGTGTCCAATAGTATGGTCTTCTCCAAAAATAACCGTCATAAGGATAAATAGAAGGTGAATCAGAACCATCAATAAAAATTGTACTGTTTTTTTTTAAGAATGGTAATAATTCTATATAAGTACCAAAATGGTTTTTAATATCACCCAAAATCACCAAATCAAAAAAATTATTTCTGAATTTGTCAAATGTTAGATGAAATCTATCTACAAATTTATTTTCACATAAAAAGAATAGTGTAAATGCATTACCCCTTATTTGTGATTTGTATAGTTCTTCGTGTCCCTTTAATATTATTTCATTCTTGGGGAAATCTATTACCTCAACATTAGAAATTTCTTTTAACCCATGCAGAATACCCATGTTGAGATAATCCGCAGTGTGAAAATTTAAAAGTAGTACTCTCTTTTTATACATTTATAAAATATTAAAAAAATAATTTTCTAATTCTGTTCAACTTTGGACCAATTTTCAAAACGGCATTTTTAAGAAAATCATTTCTATTTAATAATAATTTTAAAAATAAAAGTTTAAGGTCATTATTGTATTTCTCAATTTCTTCAATCGATTCATCAAGGAATATTTTGTTGCCTTTAATCATAGATTGATAAAATATTTTTTTACTTGCTTTGGCAATTTTATATTCCAATATTTTCATTGCTTTTTCGTATAAAACATCATTACCTATGAAACTTCTTTGTATATTAATTTTATGAATTTCAAAGGTCCATTTAATAATTTGCCAAGCTTTTTGATGTAATATATGATTTAATTCACGCCCTCGAAATTTGAATAATACTTCATTTAAATATATAAAATTATAATTTTGCATTAGCCTAAACCAAAGATCATTGTCGGTATACCAACCGTATTTTTCATCATAATATTTCCCAACTTGATCGTAGGCTAATTTTCTTACCATACAACAAGCATGAATTGGGCTGCTCAAATCTTTTTCATTCAGAAAATATGATTCTAAAAATTTCTTCCCGTTATTGTATTCTGGTAAATCTAATAAATTAGATCTGTAATTCGATATTCCGTCCTCATCGATCCAGGCTGATCCTTGAAGAACAAATCCAGCATCAGGATATTTTCTTAATGCATTATATGATTTTTCTAATAAAAACTGATCAAAAAAATCATGGTCATGTAAAATTATAATATACTCTCCTTTTGCAAGCCTAAGTATTTCATTTAGGGGTCGTGGCATTCCTCTATTAATCTCATTAATTTTAATAATTCTATCATCATTAAATGATTGTATAACACTTATTGTTTCATCTGTTGAGCCATCATTATATATTATAAACTCAAAATCTTTAAATGTTTGTGCTAAAACTTGTTGAATTGCCTTTGCTAGAAATTTAGCTCTATTATAAGTCGGCATTCCTACGGTAACTTTAGGCATAATTTAATCAGTTTTGTGTTTTAATGTGCCTTTTTCTAATTGTCTTTTGTATTCCAAAAAAGCATCCCTTATAGTGTCATCGATAGTGTAATCTGGAGACCATCCCAATTCCATTTCAGCTCTAGTAGCATCAGGGTATTTATCATTTGCTTCTTCATAAAGTGGTCCATAAATTTTTTTTGGGTCAACGAAAATTATCTCACTATTACTTTTTAATACCTTTTTTACTCGAATAGCTAAATCTAGTATAGTAGTTTTATTTCTTACATTTCCTAAATTATAAGCAGAACCAATTTTGCCTTTAGCCATAGCGAGTATTATCCCATTAACCATATCACTTACGTGAGTAAATGCTCTAATTTGGTCACCCTGACCGAAAACAGTAATAGGTTTACCAGCATCAGCTAATTGTATAAACCTAGGAAGTACAAACCCCCCTAGCGGAGATTGCCTTGGCCCCGATATATTGAAAGGTCGTACAATAATTGCTTCAAGATTTGTGACAGCGCAAGTATTAATGAGTGCTGTTTCAGCGGCTAATTTTGCAATTGCATATTCTAATCGTACAGTCGTCTTTGCTGGTACAACTTTACTTGTATCTTCAGAGCAGTATCCTTCAACGCCACCTCCATAAACTTCACTAGTTGAAACGTCAAGTAGTTTGGCATTATGATTTAGACAATAGTCCATCAAAGTATAAGTATCTCTAACGACTTCCCTTACCATTTTTCCAGCGTGTTTTAATACGCCAGCCGGTCCAACCGGCGAAGCTAGATGATATATTTCGTCATAAATTGGAATCTTATTATTTTTAAAATAATTATCTACGGTCGTAATATCGTAAGATAAGTTAATCGGATGTCCAATTACATCCAAAAAATCCTCTAAAAATATTGGGCTTGTAGAAAGGTCATCAACAATATGTACCTTATTACTTTTATCCATAAGTAGTTTTTCAGCTAGAGCCGTGCCTAAAAAACCAAAGCCACCAGTTATTAATATATTACTCATTTTTAGATCTTTAAATTATTTTTTAAATTTTTAATTATTGTTTTATTTGAGAATATATCAAGTATATTATTTGAAAGATTGATTTCAATCCTTTGATTTAATCTGATTAACAGTTGCTTTTTCAAATTCAAAATGTCTCCACAAGAAAACCTGGAATTTTCATCGGCTAAATCGTAAGCACTTCCTGCAACATCAGAAACTAAAATCGGTAGATTAAAATTCATTGCTTCGTTAACAACAAGACCCCAGGTTTCGCCGGCACCTGAAGGGAGTACAAAAATATCCGCTGCGGCAAAATACTTACCGACTTCACTTTGGTTTTTAAAACCTGTTAGATAAACATCCTTTAAATTGTTATGGTTGATATAGTCTTCCATATCCTTTCTTAACTCACCATCACCTAAAAATACCAAAGCAGTATTTTCATTATTAAGAAGGTGATATGCTTTTAATAAATCCATTGGTCGTTTTTTAGGAATGTATTTACCAGAGAAAAGAATAATTTTTTTATCTATAGGCAGCCCTAGTTCTTTCCTGATCTCTGTTTTCTTATCTCTATATTTTTCATATTCAGCTTGGAACCGGTCATTATCAACGGCATAAGGTGTAAAAATTAATTTTTCTTTCTCTACGCCATAGTATTCGTACAATTTTTTATTCTGCTCGCCGATGTATAAGAAGTAATCAAATAATTTGAAGAAAAAATACTTAAAGAAAATCTTTCTGAAAAATAATATTTGTTTCGATTTTAATAATTCCTGGTTCAAAGGGTTTTCACCCCTTAGGCATAGTTTAATTCCGGCAATTTTAGCAGCAATTATAGCCAGAAAATTGGTCGCATAATTCCAACCGTGTATAACTAAATAACTTCCTCTTTCATTTTTTAATTCTTTAAATATTTCAAAGTTTATTAATCCAAAAAAGCCATTTGATATACTTGGTTTCCAGGAATTATTTTTTAAGAATTTGTAATTATAACCTTCAAGCAGGGGAATATCCCATTTAACTTCAACACCAAAACCTTTATCAATGTGTCCCTTTACATTTTCATCAGAGCAATATAAAACTCGTAAATCAATTCCGTCCTCTTTTGCCATTAGCTTAAATAATGGCGAAAAGTATTGGATAGGATGTGAAAGTAAAAATATAATTCTTTTATTCAATTCAAGCGCTCAATTATTTTTTGAGGAATTATTTCTCTCATACACTTATTACCATTTACTTCTTCATTAAAACAGTTTGCACAGTAAACATCATTATTTCTAAAAACAATATTCTTTTCATTTGCAGGCGGAAACCATTTGCCTGCATAATCTCTGCTGCTAAAAATTGCAATTAAAGTAGTGCCAACAGCATAAGCCAAATGCATTGGTCCCGTATCGTTAGAAATTACAAGTTTACAATACTTCATCATCTCAGCAGTTTCAAGCGGAGAAAGTTTACCGCAAAAATTAAAAACCCTTTCACCTTTAATTTGCTCTGCAAGTTCAAAATCTTCCGGTCCGCCAAAGAGTAAAATGTTATATTTTTTTTCTAATAAATATTCAGCAACTTCCTTAAAATATTCAATAGGCCAGCGGTTCTGTGGTCTCTTCGCTCCAACCACCATCCCTACGTTTTTATCTTCCTGCCTACCCGGCAGGCTGGTTTCCTTTAATCTTTTATCTTCAATAAAACTTTCAACATTACTCCTAATATCATCAGTAAAACCTAAAGGAAAAACCAGCCCAAAACTCTTCAATCCATTCTTTTCCAAAATCCCAATCAGCCGGTCTCTTTCATTTTTAAACTTAATAAACTTTGCCTGATACTTTGCCAAAAATTGAGTTGAGCCCATCTGCCATCCAAATGCATATTTAATACCGAGTGCCTTTGCAATAAATATATCTCTTAACTGTCTAAACCATGCAGCACCGTATTGCGGCAGTTGGATAAAAAGATCGTAATTTTTTTCTTTTAACTTTTTAAATAAATCTTTTTTAGGCATTCCAAAATAATTTATAATCTCATTCACAAATTTTCTGTCAATTATAGCACCCAAAGAAACCAGATTTTCTGCACCGGCATTTGTTAAAATATCAATCTGTGCATCAGGATAATTTTTTCTAATTGAATAAATAGCCGGCAAAGCACAAACACTATCACCCAAAGAACCAGTACGGAAGATTAAAATCTTTTTTGCATTAATATTTTTTTTATTTCCAAATAAAATTCTCTTAAAGAAATTTAGTACACCATTCAGGATATTATAATGCAGAAGAATAAACTGCTTAATTAAAATTTCTTTTATGTTATAATTCTTTACTTCAGTCATACCTGCTCATAATAAACAACGCCCACAAACGAGACCAGTGAGTTTTATCAAGATTAAAGAAAAAAGGATAAAGATTAAAATTAGGATTTAAATTCTTATTCTTTTCCCATAGGGATGCCTTCGACACATTCATTAAATCTTTCAATTGCCCGTTTCTAATCCAATCTTCAAAAGGAAAAGTGAAACCCATTTTTGGTCTGTGTACTATTTCATCAGGGATATCGCCAACAGCTTCAACTAACATTCTCTTAGGAAAATTTTTATCGTAAGCATCATCAAGATAGGGAAGCACTGCCTCGTAAAGAAGATGATCAACAAACGGCACTCTTAATTCAATCGAATGAGCCATACTAAAAACATCGCTGTCCCGCAGTAATTGGTTTCTCATATAATAACAACTTTCCAGATAACTAACCCTTTGCAAATCGCTTAATCCTTTGAAATTAGTACCTGTGTCATACTGAGCGTAGCCTGCCCGCCGTGGAGGGTCGAAGTATGACTTGTCATTCTTAGTCACTGTGTCATTCATTGTTTGCGGACTGAGGACTGAAGACTGATGACTGTTAGACTTCCAACCCATAGTTTGTAGTTCTGAATCCGTGAAAAGTCCTCTTACAAGTTTATACTCTGCATTTGGTTCATCTGGATTTTTCATATAATGAATTGCTTTTGAAGGTAATTTGTTTTTAAGCAGGGGAGCGGCAAACTTCATAAACATTTTAGCAAATGGTAAATTTTTTATCCTCTGATATTTGGGAATTAAATTAAAAGAAGGATAACCACCGAAAAGCTCATCACCGCCCAAACCGGAAAGAACAACTTTAAGTCCTGCCTGCTTTGCAGCTTTGGAAACAAAGTAAGTATTAATGCCGTCAATAGTCGGCTGGTCCATAACAGCCATTATATTTTCAAAATCATCGAGCAAATCTTTTTCATAAAAAGGAATTTCGATATGCTCTGTGTTGTAAGTTTTAGCTGCCAGGCGTGCGTATTTAGATTCATCAAGTTTATTACCGGGAAAAACAACAGAAACAGTTTTAATTTTTTCCTGTCCGCATTGCCGCATAAGAGAAACAATTGCAGTAGAATCAATTCCACCTGATAAAAACGCCCCAACCTCAACATCCGCAACCAAATGAGCTTTAATAGTATCTAGTAAGGCAGTTCTTATTTTTTGTTTTGCATTATCATTGTAGCGCAAAGCGTGAAAGTATGGATGCATGGCTGCATGATTGGATGGATCAGTGTGACGGTTTGTATTTTTATCCTGTTCATTGATTCCTTTATGCCTGTCATTCTCGCGTAGGCCTGCCTTGTCATCAGACAGGCGGGAATCTACTTTACTATAAAGATTGCTTTGTAGCTGCTCTCCGCGCAATGACTGTGTGCCATCGATTCTGTCATTCTCGCGGAAGCCTGCCTTGTCGGCAGACAGGCGGGAATCCATTGTTTTACTCTCTTCATTTGCCAACTGATCCGCCTGTTGTGGACTGCCCACTGACTGTGCCTCATTGATTCCCTCATTCCCGAGTAAACCTGCCTTATCGGCAGACAGGCGTGTATCCATTTCTGTCATACTGAGCGTGTCATCCCGAGCGGAGTCGAGGGACGCAGTATGACCACTCCTCTCTTCTTGTCTGTCATTCCCGCGTAGGCCTGCCTTGTCTGCAGACAGGCGGGAATCTAAAACTTTTTTACCATCATCCATTAACCATTTTCCATCAACCATCATCTCCCCAAACTCCCAATACTTTCCAATTGTCACCCTGAGCGTGTCACCCTGAGCGGAGTCGAAGGTGGAAGGATCACTCTTTCTCTCACTTTGTAAAGACGAAGCATGCTTCGTCTCTACGAACTTAATTTCCAAATAATTACCCGGAAGCAGTGCAGCAACTTCCTTATAAATAGTAAGCGGTGCAGGAACGGATCCAGTTCTTAAAAATGCGTCCAGTGCATCATCATTTATAGTAAGATTACCTTTATAATGTTTAATTGCTTTTAACTCAGAAGAGAATATAAACTCTACCTTGCCGGTAGACAGGCCTGCCTCGCCGTCAGGCGGGTTAGCATTATGCAAATAATAAAATGGTTTAATCCCAAAACGGTCACGAGCAGCAAATAAAGTTTTTTCCTGCTCATCCCATATAGCAAAAGCAAACATTCCGCGAAGGTATTGTAAACAATCCTTACCATACTGTGCATAAAGATTGAGTATAACTTCGGTATCACTAGAAGAATTAAATTTTTTATTTTTTAGGACATCATTTCTTAAGTACCTATAATTATATATTTCACCATTAAAAACAATAGTGTATTTACCGTCATAAGAGTGCATTG
>Ga0272446_1001884_pt1 | contig 29701 bp, 27 predicted proteins | sample YNPCB0061_FD_194587 | JGI IMG/M metagenome (GOLD analysis project Ga0272446, IMG submission 194587) | Hot spring microbial mat communities from Yellowstone National Park, WY, United States - YNP-CB-006-1 | ecosystem: Environmental > Aquatic > Thermal springs > Hot (42-90C) > Sediment | place...
GTCAAAATTTGTGCGTCGCACGCAGGCTTAACACTTGGCGAAGATGGTGCCACGCATCAAATTCTCGAAGATATTGGCTTAATGCGTTCACTGCCGAATATGACGGTGGTTGTGCCAGCGGATTTTAGCGAAACAAAACGTGCGGTCAAAGCCATTTACAAACATCACGGCGCAACCTACTTGCGCTTTGGTCGCCCCGCCGTCCCCGATTTTACGACTGATGAGATTCCATTTGAAATTGGAAAAGCGATTGAACTTCATTCAGGAAGCAATGTAACGGTGATTGCGTGCGGCGTGATGGTGTGGCGTGCGTTGCAAGCGGCATACAAGTTAGAAGAAGAAGGCATTTCCGTGCGCGTGCTGAATATGCACACCATTAAACCGCTCGATGTGCAAGCGATTTTGAAGGCGGCAAAAGAAACCGGCGCAATCGTAACTGCTGAAGAGCATCAAATCAACGCAGGGCTTGGCGATGCGGTCGCAAATGTGTGTGCGCGAAGTTTCCCTGTGCCGATTGAGATGGTCGCCGTGATGGATAAATTCGGCGAATCGGGAACAGCCAATCAACTCTTGGAAAAATACGGCTTAACGAGCGAAGCAATCGTTCAAAAAGTGAAAATCGTGCTGAAACGCAAACAAATGAACGCATAAAAAGAAAGAACACCGATGGAACAAATGCGAAAAAGAAGATGCACCGTCAATTCCAAGCTAAGCGAGGAATTCGCCGCTAATGAAGAGTGAGTAATGAGGAATGAAGAATAAAGCGCAACTTCGCTAATCATTACTCGCTACTCGTTACTCATTGGTTTTGGATTCTTCACTTCGCTACGCTTCGTTTAGAATGACAGCATCACGAGGGAGTATAAATCCGTCCAATCGGTGTTCCAATTAAAACCAGTTCTTTTTTCAACATTTTTAAGGAGTAATAACAATGAACAAAAAAGTGTTAATCGTCGGCACAACGGGCGTGTTGGGGCATCAACTTGTGCCGCTCTTGAAGGAAAAAGGTTTTCATGTGCGTGGATTAGTTCGTCCGCAATCCTTGCACAAAACCAAAGATATGCCCGACTTTGAAATCGCACAGGGCGACATTATGGACGAAGAAAGTCTGCGCAAGGCGTGCGAGGGCATAGACTATGTAATTTCGTGCGTCAGCGCGGGCGAAGATAGAACCTCAAAATCACGCGGCAACGCTGAACACTACGGACAAATGAAGGTCGTGAACGCCGCAAAAGAGGCAGGCGTAAAGCAGTTCATTTTTACCTCAACCCTCTTCCCAAAAAATTCGCTTGGATACAGTTTCGTGTGGGCAAAACTCATGACCGAAGAAAAACTGCGCGACTGCGGCATGACCTACACCATCTTCCGTCCGTGCGGATTCTTCTATGAGCTTTATTATCGCGGCGAGCCGATTGTCGAGAAAATCGATATGTTCCCGATTCTTGGTGATGGCAACAACATCACGCAAATGCTGGCGGAACAAGATGTCGCCAAAATGTATGTCGCCGCCTTGGGCAACGAGCAGTGCTTCAACAAAACGCTTGAAATCGGCGGCGGCACCACGATGAGTTTCAATGACTTAATTGCCCAATGGTCAAAAGTGCGTTTGAAATATGAAGGTCGCCCGGTGTTGCCAATGCACATTCCATTAACGCCCACGCGCATTCTCTCTGAAATCATCAAGCCGTTCAACGAACAAATTTGGGGTCTCGTGCATCTCTTAGATTTCAGTTACGACACAATGATGTGCGACATGACCGAACCGAAACGCATTTTAGGGATTGATAAAATGATGAGCCTCGAAGAATACATCACGATGGCTTACGAGAAGAAATACGCGCATCGCTTGAAACGACAAGCAACCACCGTTCAGCCCAACGATTAAATGCACGAACTCATTTTAGCCTCAAAATCGCCGCGCCGTCAAGCCTTGCTGAAATTGCTTCAAGTGCCATTTCGCATCTTGACGGCAGAGACGGGCGAAGACTTTGAGCCGTTGCTTTCTCCCGAAGAAATTGTAACCGAACTTGCGCTTCGCAAAGGAAATGCCGTGCGTGATCACTTTCCTGCCGAAACCGCCGATAAACTCGTGCTTGCCGCCGATACCATCGTAGTGCTTGATGGCGAAGTGTTGAATAAGCCCAATGATGACGCACACGCTTTTGAAATGCTTTCCAAACTGCAAGGCAGAACACACGAAGTTTTTACAGGCTTCGCGCTGATAAAGGGAAAAGAAGTAACCACAGATTTTGAACGCACCGCTGTTACATTCTCCCCCATGTCGGCTGACGAAATTCGCACCTACATTCGCACGGCGAAACCGTTGGATAAAGCCGGTGCCTACGGCATTCAAGATGATTTTGGCGCGTGCTTTATCGAGCGCATTGAGGGCTGTTATTACAATGTCGTGGGATTGCCGCTCGCAAAACTTTACAAAACACTCAAACGATTTCAGGCATGAAGATTTACATCTTTCGGCACGGAGAAGCCGAAGACATCGGTAAAAACGGCGTCTATGTTGATGAAGCGCGTCGCCTCACGGAAAAAGGACAACGAGACGCGCAAAAAATGGGCGCGTATCTGAAAGCCAAACAGCACAAAGTTGACCTGTTCTTGCATAGCCCACTCGTGCGTGCTGTTCAAACAGCGGAAATTTTGGCTTCAGAATTGGGGTGCGAAAAAAAAGTGGTCAATGAACTCTCAACCGACTTTGGCGCACGAACATATTTGGAGGTTTTAGCAAATCACAAAAGCGTGCAATCGCTTGCACTCGTGGCGCATCAGCCGACATTAACGAAAGTGATTGCAACGCTTATCAGCGGTGAGCATCACGCACAATTTCGATTTGAGCCGTGTTCACTTGCAGTGATTACAATCGGCGCGACCTTGATGAACGGCGAACTGCAACTCTTGCTCTCGCCAAACGACGTGCCTTAAATCGAGGGTAATTCAATGAAGAAGGTTGCGCCTTTGTCCTTGCCTTCGGATTCTGCCCAAATTTTTCCGCTCATCATCTCGATGTATTTTTTGGAAATGTAAAGTCCAAGTCCTGACGAATGTTCGCCCGCTGTAGGTTGAGAAGAAAGTTTTTGAAACCGCCCAAAGATTTTTTGCATATCGTCTTCGCTCAATCCTTGTCCTTCATCTTTGACCGAGATAAACACTGAGTCGCCCGACCGTTGAAGGCGTTGCGAGGGTTTCTTTTCACACTTGACGAAAATGTGCTTGCCTGACGGCGTGTATTTAATCGCATTGGAGATAAGGTTATCTAAAACTTCCGTGAAGCGTTCAGAGTCGATATTGGCTAAAAGATTTTCAGCGATGTCGGTGTGAAGGTGTTGTCCTTTGAGAACGGCTTTTGAAAGATTCTGAGCGACAGCGTTCTGCACAAGGCTTGAAACATTGGCGATATGCGAATTGAGTTCAATTTTTCCGAGTTCAATCGCCGTTGATTGCAAAAGGCTCTTGACGAGATTGAACATTCGCTCCGACGCATTGAAGATATTTTGTGAAAACTCCTTAACAGACTCAACATCATCAGGCGAAGAAAGAATCAGTTCGGCGAAGGTCATGATGGATTGGAGCGGGGCTTTGAGGTCGTGAGCGGCAAAGCCCATGAGTTCGGTTTTCAAATCATTGAGTTCTTTAAGGGCGCGATTGGCTTCTGAAAGTTCTTGATTTTTCAGGCGATAAAGTTCGGCTTCTTTTTCCGACTTTTCAATGGCATTCGCAATTTGTTGATTGCGCAATTTCTTGCGAGCCTCTTCGCTCATCAAACTTTCCTTGACGCTCAAAAATGCTTTGTGGTGAAAGAGAGCGTTTTTGTAATCGCCCATCTGCTCATACATCTCGGCATAACTCCGATGAACGTCGTAGATGAGGGCTTTGGCTTTGATGGATTCGGCAATCGGGAGCGCGCTGTCTAAATGTGATTTAATCAAAGAGAAGTGACGCTCAACCTCTCCGCTTTTCAGATACAGATTGGCAAGTCCAAGTAATACCGAAGATTCGCCGCGTTTATCGCCAAGTTCTCTCATGATGGCAAGGCTTTGCTCGTAGTGTGAAAGGGATTCACTTTCCTCGCCAAGTGTGGCATAAATCATGCCGACATTACGCAGCGCAACGGCTTTACCTTGAAGGTCGTTCGTTTGTTCATAAAGCGCGAGACTTTCACGAAAGCATTTCAACGCTTCCGTCGGTGCGTTCAAGGTGGCGTAAACATTTCCGATGCTTACAAGAACCGAAGCCTCACCCCGCTTGTCTTGAATACTGCGATAAAGCGACAGTCCTTTCTTGAAGTAATCCAATGCTAATTCAAGTTCACCCGAAATGACCGAAATGTGTCCGATGCTTAATGTTGTCGAAGCAATGCCTATCGTGAAATTGAGTTTTTCATATTTTGGTAAGGCTTGGTCGAAGCACTCCATCGCTTTGGCATATTCGCCGAGTTCCATGAAGATAAGTCCGCTGGTATTGAGCGCGCTGGCTTCGCCTGAAAGGTCGCCTAAATCTCTGAACAGGTGCGAGGCTTCGCTTAAATCTTTGAGCGCAGGTTCATAACTGGAAAGGCGTTGATGACACAAGGCGCGATTGCGCAATGCTTTGGCAACCCCTTGAAGGTAATTGGCTTCGCGCGACCATTTCTCGATAAGTTGGCAAAGCACAACGCCTTGTTTAGGGTCGTTGCGGCTCATTTCCCAAACAGATTCGTTGAGGTCGTCAATCGTTTGCACCAAGTCACTGGTACCCTGCAAACGCGATTTAAGTTCTTCGGCGGTAATCATTTGCGGTGTGCTTCTATGGTTCGTGATAAGATAGGATTAAGCGTGTTCCAAACAGTTTCTGCAATGATGCGATGCCCTTCAGCAGTGGGGTGAATGCCATCGGGCAAGTTGAGACGCGGATTTCCGGCAACGCCTTCCAACAAAAACGGAATGAGTGCAATCGAGTTCTTCTTTGCAAGCGCAGGGAAAATTGCGCGAAACTTTTCGGTGTAATCTTTTCCCATGTTCGGTGGGGCTTGCATTCCCGCCAACACAATCACGATGTCAGGATTTTTCTCACGCGCTTTATCGATAATGCCTTGCAAGTTTTTCTTTGTCTCCGATGGCGCAATCCCCCGAAGTCCATCGTTACCACCAAGTTCAATGACCAAGACATCAACCTTTTGCTTTAAGAGCCAATCGATTCGCCGCAAGCCGCCCGCTGTTGTCTCGCCCGAAAGCCCTGCATTGATAACCTTGAACGGCAACTTTTCTTGCTCAATCTTCTTTTGAATCAGTGAAGGAAAGGCTTCGGCAACATCAAGCCCGAAGCCTGCGGAAAGGCTATCGCCCAAAAACAAAATCACTTTTTCGTCTTGAACAGGAAAGGCAAAAGAGAAGAGTAGCACTAAAAACACATTGCGCATATAAAAGAAATGCAACCTTTTAAGACAGTTTCGGTTTAGGTGATGTAAATTTTAAGTAAAGCAAATTTAACGAATCGAGCCGAAGGCAGTAAGGCTTTACGAAAACTTATTCAAACCACTATCAATGCCGATAAGAAAAATGGCGCGTTCCTCACTCCGAAACTGCTCCGAAAGATTCCAACGGAATTAAACTTCAAATCACATGAGCCAAACAATTCTATCAGTCAAAGACTTAACCAAAACCTACCACAGCGGCGAGCAACTGCTCACGGTGCTACATCGCGTCAGTTTTAGTTTGAGCGAAGGCGATTCGTGCGCGATTGTCGGTCCATCGGGAAGCGGAAAAACCACCTTGCTCGGATTGTGCGCAGGATTGGATAGACAAACTTCGGGCTCGGTCTCGCTGTGCGGCATTACGATTGACACCCTCTCCGAAGACGACCGCGCCAAAGTGCGCAATCAATTCGTTGGATTTGTGTTCCAAAATTTTCAACTCATTCCCACGCTCACTGCGCTTGAAAATGTGCTGGTGCCACTGGAACTACGCGGCGAGAAGGTTGATGAAAAAGAAGCGATTGAATTGCTCGATCGTGTCGGTTTGGGAAAACGCTTGTATCACTATCCGGCGCAACTGAGCGGCGGCGAACAACAGCGCGTTGCCATTGCACGCTCCTTCATCAATCGCCCGAAAATTCTTTTCGCCGATGAACCCACAGGCAATTTGGACGGAGAGACAAGCGAAAAAATTGAATCTCTGCTCTTCGAACTCAATCGCGAAGCCAAAACCACGCTCGTTCTGGTTACGCACAATCTTGACCTTGCGCGAAAAACCGAGCGCATTATTCGCCTGAAAAACGGTGCCGTTGTGTCTGACAGTTTGAACGAGATTCAAAATGAAAATTTTAATCCCACAATGATATGATTGCGAGTTTGTTTAATCGTTGGACTTGGGTGATGGCGTGGCGCGACAGTCGCACGCATCGCCAACGGCTGTTTCTCTTTATTTCATCAATCATTCTCGGCACAGCGGCACTCGTTGCGGTCAATTCGCTTGGCGAAAGTTTGGCACTTGCCGTAAGCAATCAAGCCAAGTCGCTCTTGGGTGCAGACTTTTTAATTGAATCGCGTCAGCCGTTTTCAAAAGAACTTGAACGCGCCGTTGATTCGCTCGCTAAAAAAGCAGACGTGGCGCGTGAGATTTCATTCGGCTCAATGGTCTATTTTCCAAAACAAGCCAAAACGCGACTCTCGCAAATCCGCGCCGTTACAGGCGATTTCCCGTTTTATGGCACGATTGAAACCGAACCAAAATCTGCCTACAAAACGCTCAACACAGGGCGACACGCGCTCATCGACAACACGCTTGCGATTCAATTCGGCGTGCAACTTGGCGACAGCGTTAAAATCGGCGACGTGAGTTTTCTTGTTAGCGGAATTTTGAAAGAAGTGCCCGGCGAAGCGGCAGTTGCCGCCGTGATTGGTCCGAGAGTGTATATCCCGCCAATGTATGTGGATTCAACGAACTTGATTCAAGTCGGAAGCCGCGTAACCTACAAAGCCTTTTTCAAACTGCCGAGTAGGGTAGGTGCGAAAGCCGTTGTCGATTCGCTCAAACCAATTCTCAATTTGACTTCCGCCACCGCAACCACTGCCGAAGAGCGTCAGGCATCGCTTGGCAGAACGCTCGAGAATCTCTATCGCTTTTTGAACCTTGTCGGATTTATCGCTCTGTTACTTGGAAGCGTGGGCGTTGCCAGCGCGGTGAATGTGTATGTAAAGCAAAAGTTGCAAACCGTTGCCACGCTTCGCTGTATGGGCGCGTCATCGTCGCAAGCCTTTGCGATATACTTGATTCAAACCTTTGCAATGGGCTTGATTGGCGTGAGCATTGGTGCGGCACTTGGCGTGTTCGTCAGCGCATTTTTGCCTCGCCTCTTAGGCGATTTCTTGCCAATTCAAGTCGAGTTCATCATCTCGCTTTCAGCAATCGCGATTGGCGTAGCGATTGGACTGCTTATGGCGATAGCCTTCGCGCTCTTGCCGTTGATTGCAGTGCGCAACATCTCGCCACTGCTTGTGCTTCGCTCATCAGTTGATGATGAAAATATCCAACAAGACCGCTTACGTTATGTCGTGTTTGCATTTATCACGCTTGTGGTCTTGCTCTTTGCAACGCTTCAAACCGATAACGCACTTTCCATTGGCGAGCGACTCAAACAAGGCGCGTTTATCACGCTTGGACTTGGGGTTTCATTTGGACTTCTCGCGCTCGTGGCAAAGGGTGCAATGGTTTCTGCACGAAAGTTCTTCCCAAAGCGTTGGAACTATGTGCTGCGACAAGGCTTGGCGAACCTTTACCGACCGAACAATCAAACACTCGTACTGATGCTCTCACTCGGCTTCGGCACGATGCTCATTTCGCTGATGTATTTGCTTCAAGCCATGCTTATCCAACAAGTTGAGCTCACGTCAAAAGAAAATCAACCGAACCTCGTCTTTTTCGATGTTCAGAGCGACCAGCGCAAGGGCGTAGAGGAATTGCTCGCCGCCGTTGATGCGCCTGTCATGCGAACCATTCCGATTGTTACGATGCGCATTGCCGCAGTGAAAGGAAAAACGGTTGCCGAAGCACGCCGCGATTCCACCATCAAAAGTGCGTGGCTGTGGGAATATCGAGTCTCGTATCGAGATACGCTCAACGAAACCGAAACACTCGTGAAGGGCGAACTCGGAAAGCCTGTCACTTCGCCAAATGACAGCATCAAAATTTCCATCAATGAATTTTTAGCGCAAGCATTGCAAGTAGAGTTGAACGATGAAATTACCTTCGATGTGCAAGGCGTGCCTGTGAAATGTTTTGTTGGAAGTATTCGCAAGGTGGATTTCAGGCGTATTCAACCGTCGTTTTCAATCCTGTTCCCTACGGGTGTTTTGGAGGACGCACCGCAGTTTTACGCCGTGCTGACAAGAGCAACTGACGATGAACACTCTGCCGAAATTCAACAAGCAATGGTTGAAGCCTTCCCGAATGTCTCGGCGATTGATTTGGGCTTAATTCTCTCAACGGTGGATTCAATTTTGGATAAGGTCTCGCTCGTGATTGAGTTTATGGCACTGTTCAGCATTCTGACAGGTGTGGCAGTGTTAATCGGCTCGGTCTTGATTAGTCGATTTCAACGCATTCGCGAAAGTGTATTGTTACGCACATTGGGCGCAGTGCGAAGGCAAGTCGTTGCAATCATGACGGTTGAATATCTTTTGCTGGGATTTCTTGCGTCGCTTTCGGGAGTAATGCTTTCGGCAATGGCAAGTGTGATTTTGGCTCAAACGGTGTTCAAGTTCGCCTTTGTCCCAAGTCCTTTGCCTATCGTGGTGATGATGATGGTGATGATGTTGCTAACGCTTGCGATTGGAACAGTGGGCAGTCGTGGCGTGCATGGGCAATCTCCGCTTGAAGTCTTGCGCAATGAAGTGTAGCCGAAAAGCAAAAGCAAGTTCAAGTATAATTCAAACTTTGCGATTCTGATGCTGTGTTGCTAACATCACACAAGAACTTAAATCAAATTGAACAATGAAAGCCAAGAAAACAAGCAAAACAAAAAAAGTGGCGAAGGCAAAGAAGCCCATCAAAACAAAAAAGCCGAAAAAGATTCTTGTCAAGAATGGAGATAAGGTATTTGAGGTGATTCCACGCAAGAAGAATACTTTGACACCAGAGCAAGAAAAAAAACTTCAAGCAGAGGTGAAGAAAATTGTAGAACGAATGTTGAATGGAATGAACGAAGTTGAATATGTAGAAAGAATAAGAGGACATTTTCAGTGATTCTTATTGATTCGAATGTCGTAATACGTGCGTTCAAAAACAATGAGTTTTTGGATTCATTGAAAGAACTCGACGTGGCTGTTTGCACAGTGGTCATAATTGAACTTCTGCAAGGAAGCAAAAGCAAAGAAGAAGTAAAAAAATTAGACGAGTTTGTTCAGTTGAAATTTGAGCATATTCTAAACACAAGCGAGGATTTAGAGACTGCATTAGAGCTTGTGCGTCGCTATTCGAGCAGTTCAGGGATTTTACTTGGTGATGCAATCATCGGTGCAACGGCAATCAATCGCAACCTTCCGCTATTCACCTTCAACCAAAGGCATTTCCGATACCCTGAAATTAAGCCTTTACTCTTCCGTCTATAAAACTCCAACAACTTACTTCACAGGCATTCCGTTGATGCTATCGCCTTCGGGTTCAATCACAAACACTTTACCATCTCTGCCTGTAACGGCTAACAGCATGCCTTTGGATTCAATGCCGCGCATTTTGCGAGGCGCGAGATTCGCGACCACAATCACTTGCTTTCCAATCATCTCTTCGGGCGTGTAGTGTTCGGCGATGCCTGATAAAATCACGCGCTCTTCGTCGCCAAGTTTCAAAGTGAGTTTCAAGAGTTTATCGGCACGCGGGACTTTCTCGCTGGCGATAACGGTCGCTACACGCAAATCAATCTTCTCAAACTCTTCAATCGTGATGGTCGGCTTGATGTCGGGAATGGTTGTTTGTTGTAAGGTTTCTTGTTGGATTTTATGCTCGGCTGTTTTGGCGAAGTCTTGAACCAGTTTCTCGATTTTTTCGAGTTCGGGCGCGATGTCTTTATCATCAATTTTTTTGAAGAGGGCTTCGGAAGTGCCTGAAAGGCGATGTCCCATTTGAAGCACAGGGCGTTTGGCATTTTCCCAAGTGCGTTCTTTCACGTTGAGCATTTTGAAAATTTTGTCAGAGGCTTCGGGCAGAATTGGCGAGAAAATCGTGGCAAGTGTATGGCACAAATTAAGTGCAAGCGCAATCGTTTTGGCGGCGTGTTCTCGGTTGGTTTTGTAGGTTTTCCAAGGCTCTGCATCGGTCAGAAATTTATTGGCAATGCGTGCCACTTCCATCGTTTTGAAACAAGCGTCTCGGATATGAATTTCATCGAACAAGTTCTCTAACTCATCAAAGGTTTGCTTCCAATCAATTCCGATTTTGTTCCAATCGTCAAGTGAGCACTCCGCTGGCACAACGCCATCAAACTTTGAGTTTGTGAAATCAATCGCGCGTTTGACGAAGTTGCCCAGTGTGTCGGCAAGTTCGCCGTTGACGCGGTTTTGAAAATCTTTCCAACTGAAATCCGAATCTCGATGTTCGGGATAATTTGCGGCGATGATGTAGCGAAGCGTATCGGCGGGGAACTTCTCCAAAAATTCGTGCGCGTAAATCGCATAGCCGCGCGACTTCGAAAACTTCTTGCCTTCAATGTTGATGAACTCCGACGCAGGCACATTATCAACAATCACATATTGTTCATTCGGATTGCCATCGTTCCACGCTTTGAGCATTGCAGGGAACATAATCGCATGAAAGACGACATTATCCTTGCCGATGAAATGAACGAGGCGTGTATCGGGCTGTTGCCAGTATTTACGCCACTTTTCAGGCATACCTTGTTTTTCTGCCCATTCTTTTGTCGAGGAGATGTAGCCGAGAACGGCATCGAACCAAACGTAAATCACTTTGCCTTTGGCTTCTTCTGTGTCAAGTGGCACAGGCACGCCCCAACTTAAATCGCGTGTGATGGCGCGCTCGCCCAACCCTTGTTTGAGCCAAGTGCGTGCGTAGTTAATGACATTCGGTCGCCAATCGCGCTCGTGCGACGCAATCAACTGCTCCAAAAAGTCTTGATACTTACCAAGCGGGAAATACCAATGCAGTGTTTCTTTGAGAATCGGTGTGTTGCCTGAAAGTTTGCTTTTTGGATTGATGAGTTCGGTGGCGGAAAGGTAAGTGCCGCAGTTTTCACATTGGTCGCCGTTGGCTTCGGGAAATTGACAGACGGGACAAGTGCCAATCACATAGCGGTCGGGCAAGAATTGATGTTTGGCTTCATCAAAAAACTGTTGCTCGAATTTTTTTACAAGAATCCCGCGCCGCTCAAAGTCGATGAAAAAAGTTTGTGTGGTTTGATGATGAATCGGAAGCGAGGTGCGCGAGAAGTTGTCAATCACGATGTTCAGTTTTTCAAGCACGGCTTTGTGCAAGGCGTGATAACGGTCGACAATTTCTTTTGGCGAAACACCTTCTTTTTCGGCTTGAATCGTAATCGGAACGCCATGCTCATCGCTCCCGCCGATGTGAATGATGTCTTCGCCACGCAGTCGCTTATAGCGCACAAAAATATCGGCAGGAATGTAAGTGCCGGTCAAATGTCCGAGATGCAGAGGACCATTAGCGTAGGGAAGTGCGGTTGTAACAAGCGTGCGTTTGAAGGTGAAATCGGTTTGGGTTGAGTCAGGCATGATGATAAAATTTATGGTTCAAGAGTTCCTTCGTTCCCGCCAAATTGACGCGAGGAGTGAAAAATAGAGAGAATCTCAACAATGTCGGTTTCGGGATTGAAGTAATACACAATGCGGTAGTTGCGAAAGAGAATCTCACGCAAATCTGAACTGTAAGTTCAGGAACAATGCGACCAAATCTCGGAAACCGTTCAAGAATACGGACTTGTTCAATCAGCCCTTGTGAAAGGGTTTCAGCGTAGCGGGGAGATTCTTGGCGAAAATACTCAACGATTCTATCAAGGTCGCGAGCCGCAGATGTCAGCCACTTTATTGTTGCCACTTGCGTTTCAAGCGTGCTTCAACTTCTTCGTGAGATAAGTATTCTCCTTTGTCTCTCTCTTTCAAAGCCGTGTCGAGTTTGCTGAGAAAAAGGATTTCTTCCATAATGTCGTCATACCCAACGTTGTTGGGCAGAGCATATATGGCTTTGATGGCTTTTTCCTTGATGCTGATTTCTGATGGATTCATCGTTGTTAAAATCGTTGTATTATCACGCAATTTAATCAAAAATTCGCGCCGTGCATTTTGAAAAACTTTCGTTAACTTTGTCGCAGTTTCAGTTGAAGTTTTTAGAAGTAACCAAAAAAGGAGAAATAATTATGGCACTCAAAATTGCTGATGAATGCATCACTTGTGGTGCGTGCGAGCCTGAATGTCCGAACACGGCGATTTACGAGCCGGGAATGAATTGGCGGCTTTTCGGGCAAGAACATCCGCCGCTTTCGAGCGACTTTTATTACATCGTTCCTGATAAATGCACGGAGTGCGTCGGATTTCACGAAGAGTCGCAGTGTGCGGCAGTGTGTCCCGTTGATGCGTGTCTCAAAGACCCAAATTTTCCTGAAACCAAAGAGCAACTCCTCGCCAAAAAAGAACGACTCGAAGCAGATAAACGCGCATAAATCATTTCACCCTGAAATCGAGTGGTCAGTGAAGCGTTCTCGGTTGCAAGCGAGGACGCTTCTTATCTATCACAAAACCCTAAAAGGATACGACGATGAATACGCGCTACTTGGCTTTGATGGTACTTCTCTTGCACTTCTCAATCCTTCCCACAAAGGCTCAACAAAACATCTTTCGCGAATACAAGTCTCTTGAAGCCAACAACCTTCAAGCGTGGTTTTCCAACGACGCACGAAACTTTCAAACAAGGGAAGATGCCGCAGGATTGATTTATCCAACAAGGAGCGGTCGTTCCGCGATTTTTATGGCAGGAGCATGGGTCGCGGCGCGATTCAACGGAGATACAAGCGTTACAGCACTGCGCACCGCCGCATTGCAGAACATCGGACCGAGAGGAACGGAGTATATGCCCGGTAAAATCATTGTAGTTGGTGAAGATTCCCTTCGTTCTGTGTTCAGTGCGACAAAGCATCGGCTCTATCATCTTCGACGCGGCGATAACGCACAAACCAACCCTGACTATCGAGATTTCCCTAACGATGACGGTGCGCCGTTTGATGCTTTCGGAAATCCAAGAATCATCGGCGGAGAAACGATGTGGTATACGGCGAATGATGTCGCAGGCTTTCGACGATTCACGCTCAAACCCTTAGGGTGTGAACTTCAACAAACGATGTATGCCATTCCAAGTGATAATCCTGTATTAGACAACACGATTTTTATTCGCAAACGCTTTATCAACCGCAACCCATCAATCGCTTCAAAGCCAAACAGCGGTCTTTGGAAAGAGGCTTACTTCGGATTTTTTAGCGATACAGATTTAGGCGAGGCATCCGACGATTTGGGCGGAAGCGACAGTTTGAACAAAATGATTTTTGCCTACAACGCAACTGAAAACGACCCCGTGTACGGCTCGCCACCCCCAGCAGTCGGAATAATTTTCCTTGAAGGGAAACACAATCAACAACCGATTGACATCTATGCGATGTCACGAGGATTTAAGAGCGGACCGATGGGAGACCCGTTGCCAATCCCTTCAAGCCCTATTGAAATTTACAATCTCTTGCGCGGCTTGAATCGCAATGGTCAGCCTGCGCCTTTTACTGAAACAGGTTCGAGAATCATGTTTCCAGGCGACCCTGAAACAGGCGTTGGAATTTTAGATACCTTAGCGATGGATATTCGCCATTGGATGTCGGTTGGTCCGGTTGATGTTGCACCGGGCGACACGGTCGAGCTGTTGTATGCGGTAACAGTTGCGCGCGGCGTTAATCGTCGGAACAGCGTAACACTTTTGAAAAACTATGCTCGCGCATTACGCCAAATGCACAGCAACACATTGCCGCCAACAAAACTGTGGCTGTATGTTAATCGCGGAAACGACCTTACCAGCGGAGCCTCGTTTCCAATCGTGGTGGAAGCACGAGACGAGAACGGCTTTCCGCGCCGTGTCTCACAACCAACAACCGTTTCCGTGCAACTTGCGCGAGGCGATGGAAATCTCACCGGCACATTAACAGGAATAATTCTGCCCGGTCAAAACAGCGTTACGCTCAATGCCAACTACATCACGTCATCAAACACAGATACCGTTGTCTTTCGCGCCGTGCGTTTATCGGGAAATATGCTTCTATCGAGTAATTCAAAAGCAATCCCTGTCCGACAGCGTGCGTCAAGACTTGTTTTGAACACGCTCATAAGTGAAACCAGCACGAGAATCACAGCACTCGATACGCTTCAACTTAAAATTAATGCCGCACGCGCTGATGGAACGATTGACCGCAGTTATTTCGGACAGTTGAGATTAAGTCAAATCGACGGAAGCGGGTTTATCGCAGGGGATAGTGTTTCAATGGCGTTTTCGGGCGAGGCGACATTTCGCATCGTTTTTCGTCAAGGCGGTTGGTCAAAACTGCGCGTCTCGGCTGATGACCTTCAAGCATTTGTGAGCGATACCATTCGCATTGAGCGACCTCTTGTCATTCTTAAATATCCACAATACTTCCTCCAAAGCGAATTGTTCACCTTTCCCGCACTTTTGACATTAAACGGGTTGCTTCCAAATTCAACATACCGCTATCGCGTTACAACTTCTCGGAACACATCTACAATGATTGTTCCAAATGAAGTGAGTTTTGGACGTATTTCACAGCCCTTCGCGCCTAATTTGGCAACGCAGTTCGGACTCTTTCGCACAGATTCGCAAGGCAGTTATACAGGCTGGTTTATTGTGGAAATGCGAGAACGTGCATTTTTCAAAGTAACGGTCAATGATGGCAAAAACGGAACAGAGTTCGTCTTACCTACGGCAGATGTTGAACGTGTTGCGCCAACATTGATTTTAAATGGGTTGAGAACCAATACGACTATCCCAGCTTTGAGAGCAACAAGCGTTGTTGGGGTGTTGCCGTTCAAATTGGATACGATGGAAACGCGACGCAAAATCGCAGTCTTGTATGGAACAACGGACAGCACAGCACAACAGCCCTTAACTGCCGCAATCATTGAAAACGATTCGCTTGATGCCGCTACACTTCCACTGTTTTATCAAAACGCTGTGAACGCCCGAAACGGTAGATTTGGAGCAATCATACCGACTTTATTCATCAACGAGATTCGGCGCGTGGAAATCTACGACTTGCAAGGACGATTAAGAGCAAGTGCGATATCGCCCGATGGACTTTGGAACGGGGGCGCAACGATGGGCTCAGACGGAATCTATCAACTTCTACTCACGGCATCTCAATTCAACATTCATGCATTGCCAAATAACGCACCTCAACCACAACCAATATCATTTGAACTGGGGCAAAATTATCCCAACCCGTTTAATCCAACCACTACCATACCAATTCAAATTCCAAGAACAGAGCGAGTGGTTCTGAAAGTCTTTGATGTATTGGGCAGAGAAGTCGCAACGCTCATTGATGGAACACTCTCGGCGAATGAGTATTTGATTCCGTTTCACGCGGCAAACCTTTCAAGTGGAGTTTATTTTTATCGATTGCAGTCAGGCGAATTTGTCCGCACGAAAAAAATGATATTGCTTAAATAAACTGCGGCGACTTAACTCGCAAGAATTTCCCCCGAAAGCACTAACTTCCCACAAGAACATTCTAAACCGACTTGCAGTATGACCGAAGTCTTCTCATATCCTATCACACAATCCGAATTTTTATTAGAAAATTATTACATCTTGACTTGGACAGGCGGAATGCTTGCGCTCGGCGCGGCATGGGCGATTTTCTTCCGATATGGCAACTTCAAATACGGCATTGACTTGGGCTGTTTGTTCAAAACGCTGATTATCATGACGGCAACCATGCTCGCGATTGGCATTCCGAATTACCTTAACGTCAAATACTATGCACAGCACGGACACGAAGGCGATAAAATTACATTGACCAATGAGCGCGTAACCTATCAATACCGCAATGGCAAGTCTAAATCATTTGCGCTTTCAGAGGTAAAGAAATTTTACAAAGAGCCAATGACATTTAACCCACCTGCGACTTACTACGTCGTTGCAATTATTGATTCCATCAAGGTCGATTCCTTTGCCGTGCGCGAAGATTTACCGCGATTTGAAATGTTCAAGACAACTTTAAGTAATGCCGTGAGCGATAAGCCATTGTGAGCAATTTTAACGAGGGGAAATGAGTGTGAATTTCAGTGCAGTGTTTTCTTCCGAGCAGTTGATGCGCCGCTTGGAGACCAATGTGCATATTGGGAAGAGCGTATTTTGCTACGAGAGCGTCGGCTCTACCAACGACGTTGCGCATCGCTTTGCCAAAGATGGCGCACGAAGCGGCACAATTATTATCGCCGAGTTTCAGACCGCAGGGCGAGGCAGAAATGCAAAAAAATGGATTGCTCAAAAAGGAGAAAACATTGTGGCAAGCGTCATTCTGCGACCAACAGTTCCGCTTGAACATCTCACCTATTTGCCCTTGCTTGCCGCGCTGTCGGTTGCACAAGCGATTGAAGAAATTGTCGGAGAGCGGACGGAAATTAAATGGCCCAACGACGTTTTAATTCGACGTAAAAAAGTGGCAGGCGTGTTGGTCGAAACATCGGCGCAGTCGGGTACGGTCGATTATGTTGTGGTAGGAATTGGGATCAATGTCAATCAAGCCGAATTTCCTGACGACTTGGCGGAACGTGCGACCTCGCTCTTTCTTGAAACGGGCATTGTCTACGACAAAACCATGCTCTTTGTGAGCCTGATGCAGTTTCTCGATGCGAATTATGCTCGTCTCACAAGTGGCGATACGGAATCAATTCTCAATATGTGGCGAGCACGTTGTGAAATGCTCGGGAAGCATATCACGTTTTATCAAGGCGATGTCAAGCGAGAAGGCATTGCGATTGATATTGATGAGCGCGGCTTTCTCAAAGTTCGGATTGACCACAAGGAAGAAGTTTTATCCCAAGCCGAAATTCAGACCATTCGATACTGAAAATGTCTCTGACATTGAGCATTGATGTTGGAAATTCCCGCCTTAAACTTGCCCTGTTTCAGAATGAGCAAGTGGTATTTGAAAAGCAAGAAGAAACAAAACTGTTCAAATCTCGCAAGGCACGACAAACCTTTGTGGAAGGGTTAGTTCAAGAATTTAAGGTGCGGCAGTGGCAAGTTGAAAAAATCGTGATGTGTAGCGTTGTGCCTGATGTAGCGCGGCTTCTAACAAATACGCTTGAACGCACGTTCAAAAAGCGTGTGTGTGTTGTTTCCGCCGAATTGAACTTGCCTTTCGAGCATCGTTACAAAACACCGAACACATTAGGCGCAGACCGATTAGCCCTTGTGGCTTACGCGGTTAAACGCTTTCCGAAATCTGCCGTCATTGCGATTGACTTCGGAACGGCAATCACTTACGACATTATCACCTCAAAGAAAATGTATCTTGGTGGCATGATTTTAAGCGGATTTGGTCTATCGCTTGCGGCACTTCATCATCATACAGCGCAGTTGCCCGAAGTGAAGATTTCATCACAAACTTCTCTTGTTGGAGAAAGCACAGTGGAGTGCTTGGAGCGCGGCGCGTATTGGGGCGCAGTGGCGCAAACAGAAACCCTCATCGCACGATGTAAATCCTACCTCAAAACGCATTACGGCGAAAAAAGCATTAAGGTGATTGCCACAGGCGGCGATGCCTTGCTGATGGCAGAGCAAATTAGGTTTGATGAAATAAGCAACGATGCCGTGCTCAAAGGCTCGGCATATTTAGCGGAACTGAATTGAAAAGTTTGGAAAACTATTTTCTGAACGCAAATGAAGTTGTATCTTTGCGCCCTTTCAAAAATTCTTCTCACGGAGAGGTCGCATAGTTGGTCTAGTGCGCTCGCCTGGAAAGCGGGTAGGGTGTAACAGCCCTCGCGGGTTCGAATCCCGCCCTCTCCGCCATTCATCGCTACAAAAATTTCCCCGCTTGTGTTCTGAACGAAACGTCTATCTTTCGCCGTTAGTCATTGCGTTTTACCACAAACTTCAAATCAAGAAACAGTCAGCGCAAATGGTATTTGAGTTTGATATTTTGGAATCGGAGTCGCTGGTCTCAATTCGTGTAGAGGGCGCGGGCGATTTTGAAAAAGGCATTGCAAATGTTTTAGCAATCGCCAATGATGCTCGTTTCAAAGACGGCTTTAATGTGCTTGTGGATTTGTGCCGTCTTCATTATCACCCATCGCTTGCAGAACTGCGTGCGTTTGCCGATGTGCTTATTTCGCTCAAACACAAATGCTCTGGCAAAACCGCTCTCGTGGTCAGCAACTTTTTTCACTATGGGTTTGGCAAAGTGCTGGGCGGATTTTTGGAACTCGGAGGGATTAAAATGCAAGTTTTTCGCGACACGCCCGATGCGTTGAAGTGGTTTAAGACGTAGGAAGTTGATATCTGACAGTTGATAATTAAAAGTTGGGAGCGAACCAGTCTTGTCAGCTCTCAACTGTTTTCGCATCGTTCAAAAAGTCTTGTTGAGCCAAAGGCAACGGTTTCGGACGGCTTTCGCGGTTTAGACGATTTCTAAATTAACATTACAAAAAAAAGATGAGTTAGCACGTTGACTTTGGTCAATGGCTGTGCTATATTGGGCGTGAAATAAGTAACAGCAACTCAAATCTTCTTCAAGGAGGAATACTATGAATCATCATAGCCGCACACCTGTTCTCGACGCGATTGACGATGTGTTCAATGTAGCGTATTGGATGACGGGAAATGAAGCGACCGCAGGAATGCTCGTAAGCCAAACATACAGCGCGATTGATAAGCACGCTTCTCTTGTCTCGCTCTACAAAGCCTTCCGCGAAAACTATCTGAAAGCCTTTGGTCAAACGCCCGTGCTTTCGGCAGAAGAAGCGGCGGAAATCGCGGACACCGACGTGGCGCGCGCCGTTGTTGCATTGCCGACCGATTTCAAAATGGCGGTTCTGCTTGCTGACATTGCAGGGCTTTCGCACCGCGAGATTGCAAGCGTTGTGGAACATTCGGTCGAAGCCGTGCGCGAATGGCTACACTGGGGACGCAAACTCATCACAAAGGAACTTGCGGAACAGTGGCAAAATTAAGCCGCTCAAGCTCGAACTTAAAAGCCGCTCACCAGAGCGGCTTTTTTATTGCCTCATCGCAAAGCCAAAAGTTGAGATTTACTTTTTGCCGAGCATCGAGCCAAGTCCGCCAAGCAAGTTGCCTGCGCCGCCCAAATTGCCTGCAAGATTGGCAAGGTTTGACATATCTGGCATTTCGCCCGTTTGCAAAAAGGTTTGAACCATTCCGCCGACAGGGTCGGGCAGTTTTTCTTTGGTGAAGCCAGCGACAACTTGAATCGCCATTTTGGCAGTCTCTTCTGAAATGCCTGTTTTTTCGGTTAAGAGTTTGACAAGGTCTTGCATGAGTTTGAAAAATTGAAGTTAGAAATGAGTTTAATCGCCGCCGAAGATACTGCCTATACCGAGTCCGCCTTCTTCTTTGCCGCCGTAGGAAGCGCGCACGATTCTATCCGCCAAGCGCGAGAAGGGCAGGCTTTGAAGATAGACGAGTCCGGGACCGGTGAGTTTAGCAAAGAACAAGCCCTCGCCGCCGAACAGCACGTTTTTGAATCCGCCGATAAACTGAATGTCGTAATCCACGCTTGGAGCCATTGCGACAAGACAGCCGGTATCGACGCGCAAGGTTTCGCCAGCGGCAAGTTGGCGTTGGATAATGGTGCCGCCTGAATGAACAAACGCCCACCCGTCACCTGTGAGCCGTTGCAAAATAAAGCCTTCGCCGCCAAATAGCCCCGTGCCGATTTTCTTCGTGAAAGCAATATCAATTTCAATGCCTTGTGCGGCGCAAAGGAAGCCATCTTTTTGGCAAATGAACTCGCCGCCGAGTGCCTTCAAATCCAGCGGAATAATTTTGCCCGGATAGGGCGCGGCAAAGGCGACTTTCTTTTTGCCTTGTCCGCGATTGAGAAATGAGGTGATGAAGAATGAATCACCCGTAACCATGCGCTTCAATCCTGCAAAAATGCCGCCACCTGTGGAAGTTTGCATCTCGATTCCTTCTTCCATATACATCATCGTGCCGACTTCGGCGCGGACGGCTTCGTTGGGGTCTAATTCAATCTCAACGATTTGCATTTCACTACCATAAATTTGGTAGTCAATTTCGTGTGCTGGCATGTGTGATAAGTTTTTAGCGGTTGAAAGTTAAACGATTGGTGATTCAACTTTTTTGCGTGCTTGCTCAGGCAAGGTTTGCGACTGAATCTCTGCGAACTTGGCTTTCAAAAATTCAATCGCCGCTTCGCGCTCGTGCGGAATGATGCCGTCTAAAATCGCATTCTCCATCGCCTTCTTCAAAATGCCAACCGTGCGTCCTTCGGGAAGATTAAACATCGCCATAATTTCGTTGCCATTGACGGGCGGACGCCATTTTGCCCATTTATCTTTTTCAGCAACATCAGCGACTTTTTCTTCCACGCGAGCAAAGTTCGCTAAAATCTTCTGCACTTTTTTCGGATTCTTACTCGTTACATCAGCACGGCAGAGCGTCATCAAATCGTCTAAATGTTCGCCTGCTTCGAACATGAGCCGCCGAATCGCCGCATCGCTGATTTCATCGCGAGAGAGCGGAATCGGACGCAAGTGCATACGCACCATTTTTTGCACGAAGGGCAGATGCTCCATCGGCAATTTCATGCGGCGAAAAATTTTGGGAAGCATATTCGCGCCAACGGCATCATGCCCATGAAAACTCCACCCGAAGCCTTGATGAAAACGCTTCGTGCGCGGCTTACCAATGTCGTGCAAGAGCGCGGAAAGACGAAGCCACACATTATCGGTCATTGCGCAAATATTATCGACGACTTTGAGCGTGTGAAAAAAAGTGTCTTTGTGTCCCATGCCGTCGACTTGCTCTACGCCCGCCATTACTGGCAGTTCAGGGAAAATTTCATCAAGAATTTTTGTGCGAAATAAAATCTCAAAGCCGATAGAAGGTTTATCGGTCATGAGGAGTTTGAGCAGTTCATCAGTAATGCGTTCTTGCGAGACGATTTTCAGGCGCGAGCGCATCTTTTCCATCGCGGGCAAGAGTGACGGGTCAAGCGTGAAGCCAAGTTTCGCCGCAAAGCGTGCCGCACGAAGCATTCGGAGCGGGTCATCGGAAAAGGTCGATTCAGGGTCGAGCGGCGTGCGCAAGATTTTCTTGCTCATGTCGTCAAGTCCGCCGAACAAGTCAATTAACTCGCCGTAGGTTGCAGCATTGAGCGAAAGAGCAAGTGCGTTGACAGTAAAATCGCGCCGCGAGAGGTCATCTTCAAGCGTGCCGATTTCGGTAATCGGCTTGCGTGAATCGGGGTTGTAACTTTCTTTGCGTGCGCCAACAAACTCGAGTTTCAATTCGCCGAGTGCTTCATCGTTCAAGTGCAGTTGTGCGGTTCGGAATCGTTCAAACACCGCAAAGCCAAAACCGTTCAAGCGCGATTTAACCGCCTTCGCAAATTCAATCGGCTCGCCGACGACCATCACGTCAATGTCTTTACATGGCTTGCCCAATAATGTATCGCGGACAAATCCGCCAACCACATAGCACGGCATAGCCATCGCATCAGCAAGTCCGCCAATCTTTTCAAAAAGAGGTTCTGAAAGCGTCAGTTTCAAGGCTCGGTTCAGATAAAAGGTTAAGACATATCATAGTGTTTAATCCTCAAACGAGATTGAACGCCACGTCGTTCGTGAAGCATAATGCGACAAAGTTACGGCGAAATTTGAACTTCGAACAAAAAGATTCATCGCTTATGGCGTTCAAGCAAACCACGAAGAAACGCGACACAAACATCGCCGTCTAAACTCAATGGATCGAAGGAGTCGTCGCCACTATACTTGATGTATTCCGGGTAAAAGTCGCGCGAGGTCGGAAAAAAGACAAACGACATGTCCCAACCCTCAAACTCGCGCTTATTGACGCGCGAGAAGTGAATGAGATTGACGTTCTTGTGCCGAGTATCTTGCAGAATAGTCTCAAAGAGTTTATTGACGGGACGAATGCCGCCTTCCAAGACTTGCAAGAACTTGCTCTCGCAGTAAAGCAACCCGCCTGAAATCAAAAGAGATGCATTTTTGATGCTGGCTTTCGCCGATATGGATTTGACATCTTGAACGGTGAGATTGTCTGCCGCTTCGCTGTAATAAACCAAGCGATAAAGTTGCATAGCGATTTGGGTTGATGTTAAGGTCAGTGAATGAAAATAAATGTGTGTAGAAATGAAACGCTAACGCACGATAGCAAGTTTCTCGATACGCTCCGCCCGAAATTGTCCGTCCTGACTGCTTAAAATGACTTTGTAGAGATAAATGCCGTTAGCGACGTCGCTTCCATCATCATCTTTTCCGTCCCAAATGATGTTGATGCGGTGTGCAGATTGCGTGTCGCGAAGAGTCTTAATCAAGCGTCCAGCAACCGTGTAGATTTTGATTTGCACGTTAAGCAAGTCGTTAGGGCGATTATTTTCAATGACGAATGTGGTGCGGTCGCGAAAGGGGTTCGGGTAATTCATCACGCGATTGCCAAGCGTGAGTTTTGAGGAATCCGCGACAGTGAAGTCGAGGAATTGCTCGACAGAGTTGTTGAAAGTGTCCCACGCTTTGAATCGGAGCGAGTAACGACCGTCGCGAAGGTTGCGAAAGGGATAGCGAATTTCGCCGTCAGTGAAACTGCCTTCTTTGGCTTCATAAAACTCGTTGAGGATAATCGGATTGCGTTCATCGCCGTTCAGCACAAGCGTAATGGCGCGTCCAATGCTTTGCGTAAGGTTAATGCCGTTTTCATCGGAAAGTTCAGCGATAAAAGTTGGATTTTGATTTGTTACGCCGCCTGATGTGAAGGTTCTATCGTTAAGAAAAATCGTGGCGTTGGGTGGCGTGTTGTCGGGCTGAGCGTTGGGATTGGTGCCCGTGAAAATCACCTGTTCGGTTGCGCCTGCCGCCGTTGCAAACACATCACCAAGCGATTGATTCTGCTTCCAAGCATAAAGGCTCACTCTGCCTGAATTGACGCTGTCGTAGGAAATATCTTTTGGAACAACAAATTGAATCGCAAATCGTCCGTTGCGCACATCGACCGTGCCGCGATAAATGAGCGCGTTGCGAACAGGGTAGTATGTATCAATCACACCATCGCCTTCGTGGTCGGCGGGCGTAGAGCGAGCGGCATCATAAATGGTCGCAGAAATTTTGCCGTTGAAATCCGTTAGCACATTGCCTTGATGAGAACGCACCGAGCCAGTAATGCGCGTGCGGCTCAACGCGGCAACCGAGATAGGTTGCGATTGAAGTGCGTTTCCGTTGACCGAATCAATTTGCGCAATCGTTCTGCCTGAAAGCAATCGCATGGCGGGGTCGCCGAGCAAGAAGAAAAATCCGACATCGTTTCCAACCACATTATTGAGCTTGAAGCGATATAGCGAGAGACCAACAGGCGAAGCAAGACCATCGGCTTGACGCGCTAAAAGTTCACGTAAGAGCGCGGGCGGCGCGTTTGAGCCGCTTGTAACTAATATCGCACGCGACGTGCTGAACAATCCGACTGCGCCGCCATTTGGGGTGATAAACATTTGCTCGGCACCGCTTTGAAAAAACGGGTCATCAAATCTGCCAAAGTCGCACGTCGCTGTGATGCAGAACGTCAAACGGCGTTGGTTATTGAGCAGGCGCAGAGAGGTTGAGGGTTCAAAGATGCGCTCCGCCGTCCACACGTTCGGGTTGCCATGTCCGATAAAATTCGTGATAAGCAAGCCGCTGTTAAGTTGGTTGATGATGTCGTTGTAAAGCGCGGGGAAACGCCTGCCGCCTGCAAGGCTTTCGGGGCGATAGAACGGCGCGTAAAGTTTAACGGCATCAATGTAAGGTGCGCTGATGAGGGCTTGTTGCAAGGTAAATTCGCTGTCGCGCGTGAATTGGTCGCGTGCGTGTCCGGGATTGCGAACCGCGCCGTTGGGATAATCGTCGGCAATCAACCCAAACCGATTGCGCCAATCGCCAAAGTCGGAGTTCGTTTCGTAGTTGATGATTTTCTCAACGGCAAATTCGGCTTCTTGTGCCGATTGAACCGTTAAGCGACCGATGGCAAGTTCAGGGCGAAAATCTTCACCTTGAACGGAAACAAAGAAGTCGTCAGAGGAATTAAACGCGGCAAGTTCATTAGTGCGGTCAGTTGAAGCAAAAGCAGGAACTTTCGGATAGGCGCGTCCAACAAGGTTGCGAAAATCCCAATCGCCATCGCCAAAAAGCAGAACATACTTCGGGCGCAAGTCGCTACTCGGCGCATTGTCATAAAGAAATTTGATGAAGTTGCGAATCGCCGTGAAATCTTGCTTGCCACCTGAAAACTCGTTATAGACTTGTTCAGTGGTAACCATTGCAGAGCGCAAGGCGAGCCCGCCCCAACGAGCGTTGTCGCGCCGATAGTTGAAAAGCCGTGTCGCCGCCGATTCATATTCCTTCGCATAAATGATGATGTATTCAGGATTCTGTGCCACCAAACTGCGTATGTTTTGATTCGCAACAGCAACCGCTGAAACAGGACGCTTGAACGAATAGGTGTTATCAAAAGCAACATATTCGCGATACACGCTTGACGATTCAGCGCGTTGAAATGCACCACTTGGAGAAATGCCTGTAATCACACTTCCCGAAGTGATGTCCCAAACCGTAAGCGACGGCGCAAAGCCCGACAAGCGATATTCAACAACCTGCTCCGCTGAAAGTCCAACAAGAGAATTAAACGACAAAAATCCATTTTGCGCTTCGAAGCGTCGCCAATAGTTCAGTTCAATCCAATCAGGGTAAAGTGAGCCAATCGAACTATTGCCTGTAAATTCAATCGATAAGGTTTGGCTGGGTTGTGCTAAGGGCTGAAAAGAGTTGGCATCAATCGAGAAGGCAAAGCCTAATGTATAAGCCCCAATCGTGCTTCCGAATGTGGGCTGTTGTCCAAGTATTCCACTGCCAAAGCGAAGCGTTACACTTTCAGGCTGATTGCTGGCAAGCACATAAAACGAGCGAATGCTTCCTTGACGAGTGGCATCAATCGAAGGCGTGGCGAGCGTATAGGTTGCGCTTCGGCGAGAGGAAGTCAGCGGCACATCGTAAAAGTGAATGCCGAAATTCGTGAAGTGAACGCGGTCGTTCTCAACAAAAGATTGCGTTTGGAAAGACTGTGGCACAAACGGCGAGGATTGTTGCTCACTTGCCACAGGCGTGAAGCGTTTGCCGTTACTGCCATCAAGCGCGAGGAATGCAACCGATGAATTGGTGAAGTGATTGTTGTAGTGCGTCAGTTGTTGCGAGGCGGAATTGTAGCGCAAGCCTTGTGCGCCTTTGGCGTAAAAGAGAATGAAGTCGCCGCTATCAAATGAGCCATCATTTTCGCCTGCTACAAAAATGGGAATTTCTTGCAGGTCAGGAATCTTGTTAGAATTGACGCGCGTGTCTAATTCATCGCCGCCGTTGAAATAAATTTTGAGTTTGCGCGGGTCAATCGTGCTGGGGTTAATGCCAATCGATTCAAGGTATTGGCGGTCTAATCGATAAATGCCTTCTTCGCGCAGTTCCAACTTGTAAAATCGCCCTGAACGCAAGACGCTTTGCGTAACCGTGTCCATTGCCGCATTTCGGATTGGATTTATTCTCCACGATTTTCCAACATCAAAATTCACAAGAGAGGGGAGCATGTCATCGGCTTGTGGTGCAAATCGGTTTTGAAACAACGAAGGCGGAGCATATCGCTCAAAGGAAATACGAGCGACGATTTTGGAAAACTTTTGAAGCGATTTTGTTTTCGCATTGAACTGCATTGGGGTAATCATAATCGTGGAAAGGTAGTAGCCACGAGCGATTTCAGGCGTTGAGGCTTCGACGAGTTTAGGCTGTGGGGCAGTGTCGTAATTGGGTGAGCGTTCAAACGTGGCGTTGCCCTCTTTGTCGTAGGCGGGTGTCGGTGCAAGGTCGACATTGGTTAGCGTTGTGCTTTCGGCAGAAAGAATTTCAATGCGGGGCTCTTTTGGCGAGCCAACAAGTATCGGAAAGAAAAGAGTTCGGACATCAGGCAACCCGATTCGTGCCGAACTTGGAACGCCACCTGTGAAATAAAATTGCTTGTAAGTCAAATTGTTGGATTCTACAGTTTCGTCAGGTTGCCAATCAGGTGTGAATGAAATTGTGAGGCTGGTTTCGTCTTTGCTTAAAACCTGCAATCCGTGCTGCGCAAAGAGCGCGTGAGAAAAGAGGAGCGGTAGGGCAAGCAAGACAAAAAGAAGATGTCGCATAAATGAGTTAGATATTACGGTCAAGTTTTAATCAATATACAGCATGGCAGAAAGGTATGTCAAGGCAAGAATTTGGGAGAAAAATTAAGACTGATGTTGAAAGAGCGAAAAACATTTCAGAAATTCACTGCGTCGTATCAACAGTAACCGCAGTAGTACCATGTTTCAGTATTCCCGCCGAACCTTTGCCGCATTGGAGCAATCGCAATCGTCAAGTGCCGCGCAATCTGTTCAAGAAACTTCCGCCGCGCCAATGTGGGCGAAAAATTCTTACAACAATTCAAAGAGCATTGTCGCGCAAATCAATTTGGCATCAGCGTGTCCGTATTGTGTCAATTACAATCTTGGGACGCATCATTGCGACCTATACGGAGAGCCGATTCCACAGCGCGAAGATGTTGCCAATCCGTGCAAAGGCAATACCTTCAATCGCAAGCAATACAACGGTAATCGATTAGCACAACTTCGCGCCTTGCGTGGAAATGCGTGAATCCTGTTTAGACTGGCTGTGAGCCTTTCTTAAACGCCGAAGCCGCAATAATTCCGCCAAGTCCTGCAAAGAGCGGATAAATAATCACCGTGCTGATGGTGCCGATGGCGATGTTTGTTGCGCTCAACGTATTCGCTGACTGCTCGCGAAACGACTCTTCCATTTGCGCTCGGACGGCGGGGTCGCTTCCGGCAAGATTCAAGACGAGATTTTTGATTTCTTCTGCGCCCGGCTGATAGTCGAACAAGGCAAGTAACACGTAGCCAACGACCAATCCTGCCAAGCCGCCGAGCAAGCCTGCCATCGCGCCCAATTTGAAGCCTTCGCCGCTGGTGAGTGTTAGGCTGTATTGATTGACATAATGCCAAACTGCAACGCCGCCGCCGAGTAGCATTCCCAAACAGCATCCGTTGATGAGATTCAAAAACGGCACGATGCCGATGACGAAAATCACGCCACCACCAATCAAAATCGAGTTGAAATTGTCGGGCGATTCAGGTTGCGTTTGTGTGGTAAGTTGTTCCGACATAGCGAAGTAAGTTTAAGTTGAAGAAAGCAAGACAAGAAAAACAAGCGATGTTCAGACTGAAAAATGAAGGTTGTCTAACAGTCTCACCTCGCCGAAGCGCACGGCTAAAATGAGAAAATAACTTTTGCCGCTTTGTAGCACGGGCGAAGGTGAAAAGGTGTCATCGTCAACAATTTCAACATAATCAATCGAAGCAATCGGTGAGGTTGTAATCGTTGTCATAACAAGGCGTTTGAGCGTTTCAACATCTCTTTCGCCGACATCGAGGTGCGATTTGGCAAGCATCAAGGCACGGTAAAGAATCGTCGCTTCTTTTCGCTGTTCGGGTGTCAGATAAACATTGCGCGAACTCATCGCCAAGCCGTCAGGCTCACGCACAATCGGTGCGCCGATAATTTCTACATCAAGGTTAAGGTCGGTAATCATTCGGCGAATCAGCGTCAGTTGTTGCGCATCTTTTTCGCCGAAGACTGCGATATGAGGTTTGGCAAGGTTCAAAAGTTTCAGCACCACCGTTGCTACGCCGCGAAAATGTGTCGGACGAATTGCGCCTTCAAATCCCTTCGAGATGTCGGCAACTTCAACAAACGACTGAAACCCCTCGCCATATAAGGCTTCGGCGGACGGAGCAAACAGCACATCAACGCCGGCTGAACGCGCTAACGCAACATCGCGCTCAAACGGACGCGGATACTTTCCGAAATCTTCCGTCTTCCCGAATTGAAGCGGATTGACGAAGATGCTCATCATCGCAACATCGGCGCGAGATTTCGCAATCTTCACCAAACTTAAATGCCCGTCGTGAAGTGCGCCCATCGTTGGCACGAAACCAATGCGCCGACCGCCTAAACGCAGTTGCTCCGAATGAGTTTGCAAGGCTTTCGGATTGTTAAGAATTATCATCGCTTTGAGTGGAATCGTCTTCTGAAAAATCGTTTGAAGGTTGTTCTGAATGAACAATCACCACAAATTCGCCCAAAATTTTTTTTGATGAAAGTTTGGTTTTGAGTTCGGTTGCTTTGCCAATTAAAATTTCTTCATGAACTTTTGTCAATTCGCGAGCCATCATCACAGTTGGATTGCCGAAGTGTTCGGCGAGTTCATCAAGCAATTTTAAGATGCGATGCGGTGATTCATAAAGCACAACGGTTGAGCCAAGCGAAGCAAGATGTTTAAGGCGTGTTTGTCGTCCTTTTTTCTGCGGTAAAAATCCCTCGAAGTGAAAGTAGCGAATGGGAATGGGCGAAACGGAAACGGCGGCGGTGAGTGCGCTAATGCCTGCAATCGGCACAACGCGAACCGCTTGTTGATAAGCGGCTCGAACCAAAAAAAATCCCGGGTCGGAAAGTGTTGGCGTGCCGGCATCGCTGACGAGCGCAACCGATTTGCCTTGCAAGAGTTCAGCAATCAGGCGTTCTGTAGCGGTGCGCTCGTTGAAGTTATGATAGGCAAAAAGTGGCTTGTCGGGAATGTTGTAGTGGCGAAGCAGTTTCAAGGTTTGGCGCGTGTCTTCACAAGCGATGAGGTCGACGGCTTTGAGCGTGTTAAGTGCGCGAAGCGTGATGTCTTCGAGGTTGCCGATGGGCGTTGCGACAATGTAAAGCGTGCCGCTCAATCTGTTACTCCCATTGTTTGAAGAAGTGATGCACGGGTCCGTGTCCGTGTCCGAGTTCGTAACAAGCACCGAAGCGAATTGCGTCCGAAATGTATTGCTTAGCGGAAGCAATCGCATTTTCGAGCGTGTAGCCTTTGCCGAGAAATGTGGCGATGGCGGAAGAGTAGGTGCAACCCGTGCCGTGCGTGTTTTTCGTCGCAGTGCGCTCTGCTTCGAACCAAAGCGATTTTCCTTGTTCGGTGAGCAAGAGGTCGGAGCTTTTGTTTCCGCCCAAGTGTCCGCCTTTGAGCAAGACGTTTTTCGCGCCGAGTGCTTGCAAGTCTTTTGCCGCTTGAAGCATCTCTTGTTCAAGGTGAATCTTTCGCCCAAGCAAGACAGAGGCTTCGGGAAGATTCGGCGTAATCACAGTCGCAATCGGAAGTAACTGTGTGCGCAAGGCTTCGATGGCGTTATCCTGCAAGAGTTTATCGCCACTTTTTGCGACCATCACAGGGTCTACGACAACATTACTCACGTTGTATCGCGTGAGTGTTTCAGCAACAACGCCGATGAGTTCTGGCGTGGCAAGCATACCGATTTT
>Ga0272446_1001885_pt1 | contig 29699 bp, 20 predicted proteins | sample YNPCB0061_FD_194587 | JGI IMG/M metagenome (GOLD analysis project Ga0272446, IMG submission 194587) | Hot spring microbial mat communities from Yellowstone National Park, WY, United States - YNP-CB-006-1 | ecosystem: Environmental > Aquatic > Thermal springs > Hot (42-90C) > Sediment | place...
GTCACTGTGGTAGCATCCATCGTGAACACCTTGTTGGTAGTGATGATTGGTTGGTACCTTCATCGTACCGGAAAGGTGTTCACTGTGCGTCAGCGGTTTGCCGCCGACTTTGCATCAGCCCTGGCCCTATCTTCACCGGATTTGCATTTTTCCTCAAGCCGTGCTATACTCTCGCGTGTCTGCGGGAGTGGCTCAGTTGGTAGAGCGACACCTTGCCAAGGTGTAGGTCGCGGGTTCGAATCCCGTCTCCCGCTCCATTGCGAGCCCGGCCAACGTCGTTAGCCGGGCTCTGTCACATCCATAACCGGCACGCTGCCCTCACTTGACGACCAGTACCGCGCACGGCGCCCGCTGGGTGACCGCCAGGCTCACGCTGCCGAGCACCAGGCCCTGCCAGGGGCTCTGTCCCCGCGCCCCGAGCACGATCACATCGGCCTGGTAGATGCTGGCCAGCGTGAGGATGACCTCAACCGCCGCTCCGGCCATCGTATCGCCGCTTACGGTCGTGACGCCCAGTTCACGCAATCGGCGGACCACGTTGTCGACCAGCGCAATCGCCTCGCTGCGGATCGGATCGTCGAGCCCGCTGTCGTCTGCGCCCTCGCGCTCCTCGGGCAGCCGGCTGTAGGCGTGGACAACGGTCACCCGTGCGCCGTAGCGCCGGCCCAGGGAGGCCGCCACCGCTGCGGCGCGCTCGGCCGGCGCGGAGCCGTCGGTCGCCAGCAGGATGCTGCGGATCACCGCGGACCTCCGGTTTCAACCTGTGGCTGCGATACCTCGCCGAAGAAGCGCTCCGGCATCAGCGGCTAACGCCCCGCCCGTAGACTGCCGATGTCCCGCACCACCCGTTGCAGGGGAACATCAACCAGGAGCAGGACATGCGCGGCGATCATCAAGGCGGCCGCGAGGTACGTGTTCTCACCCGGGGTCATACACGCGCCTGGGAGCGAGGGCGTCCCGCCCTCGTCGCGTCTACGCGGGCAAGATGCCCGCGCTCCCGGGAGAAATGTGAACACGTACGCCTCGAGGGTCTCCGGGACGACCTCCGTCGCCCCCGCGGCGAGCCGTTCGTCGACGTGGCTCTCATCCCGCGTTCGCACCATCACCGGCAGATCGGGCCGCAGCATACTCGTGTGATGTAGCAGCTTGAGCGCCGCATCAACCTGGTCGAAGCTGACCAGCAGCAACCGTGCGTCGGTGATGCCCACTGCTTCCAGCGTGGCCCGCTCCGTGGCGTCGCCGTAGTAAACTGGCCGCCCGGCAGTGCGAGCGTCGCGCACCCGTTTGGGGTCGAGGTCGCGTGCCAGCTGCAGCAGGATTTCGTCAAATGGCTGCAGGCCCATGCCCTCACCCTGCAGGGTGGGCGGACGCACGACGTGGCGTCACTTGACCACTAACACCGGGCAGGCCGCACGCTGCGTGACCGCCATGCTGACGCTGCCGAGCACCAGGCCTTTCCACGGGCTCTGCCCGCGCGCCCCGATTACCAGCAGATCTGACTTCCGGGTCTCGAGCACTGCGAGAATCACGTCGATGGCCGGCCCTTCAATCACATCGGTTTCCAGCTCGCGTACCCCCGCCTCGTGCAGCCGGCTGGCCACCGCCGCGACCAGGGCGCGGCCCTCCTCGAGTGCGCTGTGCAGCGCCCGGCTGTACTGGGGCTCGCCGAGGGTGTCGGCCGGCGGCGTCATCGCGTGCAGCACCAGCACCCCGGCCTCGTAGCGCCGGGCCAGCGATGCGGCGAAATCGCTCGCCCGCTCGGCTGCAGCCGAGCCGTCAGTAGCGAGTACAATATGCTTAAACATGATCAACCTCCGCTGATCCTGGCTGGAGCGCAACCTGCAGCGTCACCGCCAGGGCTGGTCGAATCATGACTCATGGTACCATCAGTTGGCTCGTGAGCGCGTTGTGATCGAGTTGTGAGTCGTTCAGGGTGTTCTATGAACCCGTCACGTGCCCGTATCGGCTTCGTCGCGACCCGCCTCGCCGGCACCGATGGCGTCTCGCTCGAGGCTGCCAAGTGGGCCCGGATCCTCACCAGCCTGGGTCATAGCTGCTTCGCCTTTGCTGGAGCGAGTGACTGGCCGCCGGAGCTGGCCTATGTGGTGCCCGAGGCCCACTTTGAACACCCGGAGGTGCAGGCGCTGCAGCGCGATCTCTTCGGTAGCTACCGCCGCTCGTCACAGACCTCAGAGGTGGTCCAGCGGCTCAAGGACCATCTAAAGCTCCATCTGCGCAGCTTCATCTCCGCCTTCCGCCTCGACCTGCTGATCGCCGAGAATGCGCTTTCGTTGCCGATGCACGTGCCGCTCGGCCTGGCCCTGACCGAGCTCATCGCCGAGACCGGTATCCCGGTGATCGCCCATCACCACGACTTCGCCTGGGAGCGTGAGCGCTTCGCGATCAATGCGGCCAGCGACTACCTGCGCGCCGCCTTTCCCCCCGGCCTGCCCTCGATCCGCCACGTGGTGATCAACTCCTTCGCCGCCCACCAGCTGGCGATGCGCACCGGCGAGCGTACCACGCTCATCCCCAATGTGATGGACTTTGATAGCCCCCCGCCGCCCACGGCGCTGCAGCCCGCCGAGCTGCGCGCTGCCCTCGGCGTGGGCGCCGATGAGTACCTGCTGCTCCAGCCGACCCGCGTCGTGCCGCGCAAACGGATCGAGTGCGCCATCGAACTGGCCCGCCGCCTGGCGATGCCCTGTAGCCTGGTCATCTCCCACGCCGCCGGCGATGAAGGCAATGCCTATGGCGACTATCTGCGGGAGTATGCCGACCTGCTCGGCGTGCGTGTCATCTTCGCGGGCGACCGCATCAACCATCAGCCTGGCCGGTATGCCCACGGGCGGGTGATCTTCAACCTTGCCGATGTCTACCAGCTGGCCGACCTGATCACCTACCCCTCCGCGATTGAGGGTTTCGGCAACGCCTTCCTTGAGGCGATCTACTACCGTCGCCCGATCATCATGCGCGACTACGAGATCTTCCGGGTCGATATCGAGCCAAAGGGCTTCCGGGTGCTTGTCTTCCAGGATTTCATCCCGGCGGCGGTGGTCGATGCTACGCGCAAGGTGCTCAGCGACCCGGCCCGCTGCGCCGAGATGGTCGAGCAGAACTATGCCATCGCCCGCCGCTACTACTCCTACCAGGTCCTCGAGAACCAGTTGATCGTGCTCATGAATGAGTGCCTCGGCACGTAGCCCGGGGTAATCCCACCTCTCAGGTGGAGGGTTTTTGGGCGTTGCGCCCCCAGGCCCCGCATACCCCACCCCCCTACCCCCTCCCCTGTTGAAAGGGGGGGTATGAGAGGCGTTTCTTGGCGTTGTGATGCCGCAAACAACTGCGTCAGAAGAATGCCGCATCACCGTGCGCGCCAGCGCCCCTTTCCCCCTCCCTTTTAACCCCTCCCCTGGCAGGGGAAGGGATAGGGGGGTGAGGGCAAGCAGCGCATCAGGACGCTATCCGCCAGAAACCCTCCACCTGAGAGGGTAATCCCACACCCCTCCTGCCGCCACAGGCGGGCGTTGCCCCAACCCTGCAGGATGAGCTGCAACCTCGGCAGACTGGTGGGCGTCTATGCTATAACTAAAGAGGAACCGATCTATCTGACGCGCGAACGAAGAGTATATCTAGTGCAGTTCCAGGCGACCTGTTCGGGCATCAGCGCGACCTCGACCGTGTCCAGATACGCCGTGCCCAATCTACAATCGCAAATCTGCAATCTGCAATCGCACTAGGCAGGAGTGAAGATGTCTCAACCAGTCTCGAATGGACCCCGCCAGGTCCTGCGTGTACCCCGCGGGCTGCCGTATGGTCTGTTCACGCTGATAGCGATTGTTGCCGCCGTGGCCATTTTGGGGCTTGTGAATGCGACCACCGTCGTTGATGCAGGCACCCGCGGCGTGGTCAAGACCTTCGGCGAGGTGACCGGGATATTCGACGAGGGGCTGCATTTTCGTGCCCCCTTCGTAACAACGGTAGTGCCGGTTGATGTGAAGACCCAGCGCCTGATCTCCGAGTCGTCGGCTGCCTCGCGCGATCTGCAGATTGTCACCACCCAGGTGGTGCTCAACTATCGCGTCGATCCTGAGCAGGTGGGCACGCTGGTGCGCGAGATCGGCACCGACTACGAGGCCAAGATTATTGACCCGGCCATCCAGGAGTCGGTCAAGGCGGCGACCGCCCAGTTCACCGCCGAGAACCTGATCACCCAGCGCCCGCTGGTCTCGGAGTCGATCCGTCAGGTGCTGAACGAGCGCCTGACCCCGCGCGGGATCATCGTTGAAGAGGTATCGATCACCGAGTTCAACTTCAGCGACGAGTTCAGCCGGGCGATCGAGGCCAAGCAGGTGGCCGAGCAGGATGCGTTGCGGGCCGAGCGCGAGCTGCGACGGGCCCAGATCGAGGCCCAGCAGCAGGTGGCGCGCGCCGAGGCCGAGGCCCAGGCGCGCCTCGAGGTGGCGCGCGCCGAGGCTGAGGCGCTGCGCCTCCAGCGCGAGGTGATCTCGCCCGAGTTGCTGCAGCTGCGCTTCATCGAGCGCTGGGATGGCGTTCTCCCGCGCTTTATGGGTGGCGACTCGGGGCTGGTGCCGTTTGTGAACATCCCGGCCAGCGAGCTTGAGGCCGCGCCGGTCACTGCGCCCGCCCCGGCACCGCTGGCCGAACCGACGGCGGCGCCGGTCGCGCCATGAGGAGTCGGTGGGGTGCGGTAGCCAGGCCGCCGCACCCCATCGCAAGAACGACAGTGTACCGCTTTGCCGGAGGCCAGAAGCGATGCTGAGTCAGTCCTCTACGTTGCGCTTTAGCGTGATCATCCCGGCCCTGAACGAAGCGGCACGCATCGGCGGCAGTGTGGCCGCGGTGCGCGCCCTTGACCCCGCGGTCGAGATCATTGTCGTCGATGGGGGCAGTAGCGATCAGACGGCCGAACGCGCCGCTGCCGCCGGTGCGCTGGTGGTGAACGCACCGCGTGGGCGTGGGCCCCAGTGCAACGCCGGCGCAGCCGTGGCCAGCGGCGACGTGCTGCTCTTCCTCCACGCCGATACCGCCCTGCCCGACTGCGCCTTCCCGCTCCTCCGCGCGATCCTGGCCGACCCCACCGTCGAGATCGCCAAGTTTCGCCTTCGCTTCGATACCCGCGATTGGCTGCTCGACCTGGCCGCGCGCATGATGTGGTTCGACTCGCTGCTCACCAGCTATGGCGACCAGGGCATCGTCATCCGCCGCACGCTCTTCGCCGAGGTGGGCGGCTTCCCCGACTGGCCGCTCTTCGAAGACGTGCGCCTCTTCGAACTGGCGCGCGCGCTCACTGAGGTCTATGTCGTGCCCGCTGAGGTGACCACCGCGGCGCGCCGCTTCCTCGAACACGGCGTGCTGAACCAGCTGGTCCACGATCTGTGGCTGTGGCTCCAGTATCTGCTGGGGGTGTCACCCTACGACCTGGCCCGCGGCTACGAGCAGGGTGGTGCGGCGCTGCGTGGCGTTGCGCTCTAGCATCGGTCTCACTGGGGCCTCGCTCACGGCGAGGCGATCGCCCCCGCTCAGGTTGAGCCCGATGCAGCCGTGCAGGCGTAACAATGAGCACCGGTGCGGATCGTGCGCCCCGCCAGCAGCTCCGGCGTCACGTCAAAGATCGTCGGCGCCAGCGCCATATCGAGCATCTGGTTGAAGTCGCAGTCGAACAGGCGCCCATCCCAGCCCACCGAGAGGATTGTCCGGCACATCAGTCCGTCGATCGTGGCGCGATTGAAGGACTGGACGAGCAGTTCCATATAGGCCTGAAGCTCGCCGGACGCGCTCAGGTGCTCCAGGTAGCGGCTGATCGGCATTTTGGTGAGCGTGTAGAGCCGGCTGAAGACGATCCCATAGCGCTCGTAGAGCTCGCGGCGCCACGTTGCTTCCAGGCTGGCCTGGGGCTGCGGCAGTTCGGGCCCCACCGGGTTGGTGATCAGGTCCAGGATCAGGCCGCTGCCCGGCTGGCCGTAGCCGAGCTGGTTGAAGTGCTGCAGCGCCGCGATCGACTGGGCGAAGACGCCGTCGCCGCGCTGGCTGTCGGTACCCTCGATCGCGTAGTGCGGCAGCGAGGCGATCACCTCCACGCCGTGCTCGGCGAGGAAGGCGGGCAGGTAGGCATAGTTGGGCAGCCGGGTGATCGTCAGGTTGCAGCGGTCGATCACATGGCGGCCCATGGCCCGCGCCCGGCGCACGATTGCGTCGAAGGCGGGGTGCATCTCCGGGGCGCCGCCGGTGATGTCGAGCGTAGGGATGTTGGCCCGCTCAAGCAGTCCAAAACATGCCTCCACCACCTCAGGTGGCATCACCTCGCGCCGGTCGGGGCCGGCGTCCACGTGGCAGTGACGGCAGGTCTGGTTGCAGCGGCGACCGACGTTGATCTGCAGCACCTCGACCTGCGGCGCGGCCCGCAGCATGGGCAAGCCGTTCGCGATCAGGGTGGCGGAGAAACGCGGGATGGACAGCCCGGCCAGCGTGCGGCGCTGGGTCGCCGGGTCGGCCAGGGCGTGGGCACGGCGCTGCAGGGTGGGAATGAGGCTGATCTCGGGCATAGGGGTTGCGCTTCAAGGCCTGGGTGCCGCCAGGCAACTCGGCGGATACAGACGTGCGGCGTCGGGCACGGCCCGCGCGGCTCCGTGTTCAGCGTTGACACCTCCATAGGAGCAAGGTGACCACGTCCCCGCGCGGCTTCATTCTACCTGATCGGGGCCACGCAGCGAGGTGAGATGCGACAACCTGCTGGCCGGCTCCGTTGTTAGCCTGCCGTAACCATTCCGACAGCCTCCTGAAAGCTTGTCAAGCCGGCCGCAGGGAGTATACTGGGCCTATGCGTACCCGTCTTTCACGCTGTGTCGTCCTCGTCCTGCTGCCCCTGGTTGTTGCGCTCAATGGCCCGGGACGAACCGTCGTCGCCCAGGACCTGCCCTGGCAGGATAAGGGCAGCCCCTTTGGCGTGGTCGCGGCCCTGGGCAACCGGGTGCGCGCCGATGAGATCCCTGCCGCCGTGGCCCTGATGCGTGAGGCCGGCATCCAGTGGCAACGGGAGGAGATCTTCTGGGATCGGGTGCAGCAGCAGCCCGGCGGACCCTACGACTGGGACGGCGACGACACTGGTCGCTACAACTATGACCTGGCGATTGCGGCCCAGGCCCGGGCCGGGATCAGGCTCCTCGGGCTGCTCGACTACAACCCCGCCTGGTTCAAGGGTAAGAACCCACATCCCGAGGAGTGGATCGCCGACTGGGGCGACTTCGTCTACAACACCGTGGCCCGCTATGGCCGCGAGCGTGGCCAGATTAAGCACTGGGAGCTCTGGAACGAGCCTAACCTGGCCGCCTCGGGCTACGAGAGCGGGCTCTACACCATCGCCGACTTCGTGCGCCTGCTTGAGGTGGGCCGTGCCGCCGCGCTTGCCGCCGACCCCGAGGCGAAGATCGTGCTGGGCGGCCTCTCGAGCATCTGGAGCGAACTGCCCTCGCCGTACCACTACGACTACTTCGACTACCTCGACCAGGTGGGCCGGCTCGGCGGCTGGCACCACGTCGATATCATCGCCATCCACCCCTATCGCCCCGATGCCCCTGAGGGTGATGCCTGGCGCCGCGATCACTCGCTGACCTTCCGCCAGGAGTTGCAGCGCCTCGATGGCCTGCTGCGTACCTACGGCCCCAAACCCGTCTGGCTCACCGAGCTCGGCTGGTCGACCAGCCGCGGCTGGCCCGGTGTTGACCCGGACACCCAGGCCTTCTTTCTGGTACGGGCCTACCTGACTGCGCTGGCCCACCCCAGCATCGAGAAGGTCTTCTGGTATGACTTCCGCAACGATACCGATCCGGGCGCGCCTTACGATCAGCCCAGCTATGATGAGCGCGAGGTCGAGTTCCACTACGGCCTGTTGCGCCGCAGCTATCCGCTCGACCCGGGCCGCGGCGACCTACGCAAACCGGCCTTTGTCGCCTACCGGACGATGACCGGCATGCTGGCCGGTCTTGCCTTGCAGACGGTGGTACGCGACGGCGAAGACGGCGTCTACTGGTATCGTTTGGCCGGTCAGGGCCGCCGGGTGGATGTGCTCTGGCGCACCGGTTTTGCAGCGCCAGCCCTCGAGCTGGCCTGCAGCTGCCGCGAGGCCCTGGTCCGCGCCTGGAGCGGCGAGGTGCAGTACGTGCTGAGCAGCGCCAACGGGGTGCTGACCCTGCGCCCCGCGGCGATCGGGGCGCCGCTCTACATTGAGTACGACCCACCGGCCCGTGGTGGTCGGTTCTTCGAGGTCACAGGCCATAGTCTGCACGGAGCCTTCCGCACCTTCTGGGAGACGCGTGGCGGGCTTGCCCGCTTTGGCTACCCGCTGACCGAGGAACTGATCGAGCCTGAGCCGGGGAGTGGCCGGCCGCGGACGGTGCAGTACTTCGAGCGCGCCCGCTTCGAGCACTTCCCCGAGTTGAGCGGCACGAGCTATGAGGTGCAACTCACCCGCCTCGGCGAGGCGGCGCTGCAACGGGCTGGCGTGGACTGGCGCACCCTGCCGCAGCAGAGCGAGGTGCCAGCCGAGTGCCGGCTCTTCCCCGAGACCGGTCAGCGCCTCTGTCCACCCTTCCTGGGCGCCTGGGAGCAGGCGGGCGGCCTTGATCTGGTGGGGCTGCCGCTCAATGAGCCGTTCCCGCTACGGGACGAGGCCAGCGGGGCCGAGTACCGTGTGCAGTACTTTGAACGGGCGCGCATCGAGCATCACCCCGCCCAGGCGGGAAGCGCCTACGAGATCCAGCTTGGCCTCCTGGGCCGCGAGCAGATCGTTCGCTGGGGCGCGATGCCCTGATATTGATAGCCAGAAGCCGATAGTTTCGGATTGCAAGCGTAGCAACGGCAGCTGCCGGCTGTGAGAGGACGGTATGCAGCACAGATCAGCCAGTGCTCCGGAGCAACGTGCTCGTTTCGCATCCTGGTGGCCGGTTGCGGCGCTGCTGCTCGCCGCAGGGCTGACGTGGTGGCTGCGCGCGCCCCTGCATCAGATGCCGCTCGAACGCGACGAGGGCGCCTATGCCGTGATCGCCGAACGCTGGCTGGCCGGCGATACCCTGTACCGTGAACTCTTCGACCACAAGCCGCCGCTGGTCTACGCGGTCTTCGCCGTGGCTGCCGTCATTCCTGGTGATCCGGTGCTTGCGATCAGAGTGGTGGCGACGCTCTACCTGCTGGTGACAGCCGCGGTCCTGCTGGTCCTGGGCCAGCGACTCTATGGCCCCCTGGCCGCCGTGGCGGCTGTGGTCGCAATGCTGGCCTATGGCAGCAGCTGGCGCTTCCAGGGGCTTACGTTCAATACCGAGGCGGTTATGGCCCTGCCCGCGACCGTCGCGTGCCTGCTGGTCGTGCAGGCGCTGCAGCAAGCATCGTGTGTGGCCGCTCTTCTGGGCGAGCTGCTACGTCGGGCTGGCAGTGCTGGCGAAACCGGTGGCGCTGCTGCTGCTCGCGCCGCTGCTGCTTGCGCCGTTGCTGGCGCGCTGGCCCCGGGTGCGCGCGGGCGCTGGCGCCGGCGTGGGCCTGGCTGGCGTGCTGCTCCTTCCGGGGCTGTGTGCGCTGTTGCTGGCGCTGCAGGGCGCCTGGGGCGCGGCCTACGAGGCGCTGATCCTCTACAACCGGCTCTACGCGGCTGAGAGCCTGGCCCAGGGCTGGGCGCTGGCAAAGCTCTGGCCGATCTGGGCGCCGATGCTCACCCTGGGTTTGCCAGCCCTGCTGGGATTCTGCGTGGCGCCGCTGGCGCGGCCCGCAGCCGGGGCAGGGGCCGCGGCGCGCTGGTGGGCCGCCCACCTGACCGTCGGGCTATGGGGGCTGGCTCTGCTCGCCACGGCGTTGTTCAGTCTGCGGCCCTACCCCCACTACTACCTGGCGGCTGTACCCCTGCTCAGCCTGCTGGCCGGGGCGGGCATCGCCGCACTAGCCCGGCTCCTGGCTGCAGCGACCCGCCGTCCCTGGCTGGCCCCTGGAGTGGCGCTGCTCGCCAGCATGGCCCTGGTCGCGCCCGTCGTGGTCGAGCTAATGCCCCTGCGCAGGCTCGCGCCTGCCACCCAGATCAGCACCCTGTACGCCTGGGATGGGGCGCAGTTCTTCGCACCGGCCAGCGCGGTAGCTGCCTACGTACGCGAGCGGGTGCCACCCGATGAGCCGATCTTCGTCTGGGCCGCCGAGCCGCAGATCTATGCGCTCGCCGCCCGTTGGCCAGTCGCGCGCTTTGTCTATGATTACCCGGTGGACCGCCTGCCCGGGGCGCGCGACGAACTGCTCGAGACCCTGCGCCGCACACCGCCGCCGCTGATCGTTACCTACGCCGCGGTTCGCCCGATCGGGGTGCATCCCTTCTTCGAGGAGTACGGCTACTCGCTCCAGGCCACCATCGGCGGCTACGACATCTTCGAACGATAAACTGAGAGAGTCGATCTCAGACAAACACGGCAAAGCTCCCCACGGTGCCGTGGGGAGCTTTGCGGAGACTGCTGGCAAACCCGGGTACGCGGGTCTCCGGCCCGCATTGGGGGCGGGACACCCGCGCACCCGGGTTTGCCAGCGGTCTCTTTGCAGCGGTGCAGTGTCGCGATGCAGGCAGTCCTATTCGCCGCTGATGCGGACCATTGCGGTCATATTCCAGCGCAGCCGATCGTCCCAGCTGTTGGGGGTGATGACGACCGTGTAGACGATGTCGCCCTGGCGATTCTGGCCCATGGGCTTGATCCGCTCGACCGTACCAGGGAGTTCAAAATCAGGGAGTGCGTCGAAGGTAACCGTCACCTGATCGCCCTCGCGGATGCGGACGATGCTGAGCTCGGTCAGATCCTCAGTCTCGATCTTCCAGTTGCCCATATCGGCCAGCACAACCGCGGGCTGGCTTGCAATCGGCACCTCGCCGACCTTCAGGTTGAGTTGGGCCACCGTCCCGTCGATCGGCGCCTTCAGCGTCGCGCGCTCGAGGGCCAGCTGGGCCTGTTTCAAGCTCACCTCGGCGCCCCGGATACGGGCCGCAGAAACGCTCAACGTCGCGTCAGTCGGTGGAGCCTGGAGCTCGGCCAGTCGGGCCTCGGCGCTACTCACACCAGCCTGGGCGGCGACCAGATCACCTTCACGCCGGTTACCGGTCAGGTTATCGAGGCGCGCCTGTGCGGCTGCGATCTGGGCGCGGGCTGCGGCGATCGCATCAGGGGTGGCCGGGCTGACCAGCAGGTCGTAGCGGGCCTGGGCATCGCGGAGCTGGGCCTCGGCGGCTTCAATGCCACTCTGCTCGGCCAGCTTCGCCTGGTCGTAGGCCAGGCGAGCCTGGGCCAGGCCCGTCTCGGCGTCGGCGACGACCCGTGCGGCAACGGCCTCCTCGTCCCGTTCATCGGGCGGCAGCGTGCCGCCGCGCTCAATCTGCCGGTTGCGCCAGTAGATCCGGCTGTACTCGTCCTGCGCGTTGCGGACCGCGTTTGCTGCGGTCTGCAGCCTGAGCTCGGCGTCGGTTTTGGCGCGTGACAGGTTATCGCGCTGGGCTGTCAGATTCGCGCGGGCCTGGTCGATGGCGGCGCGAGCCGATGCAATTTCGGGCTCCCGTGGGCCCGTCTCGAGTTGCCGGAGGCGCGCCCGGGCGCTTTCGAGCTCGGAGCGGGCCGACTCGATATCGGCCGCGCTGACGCTGCTCTGGACGGTCTGGAACTGGCCCTGCGCGCGCTTGAGTTCGGCCTGGGCCGCGGCGATCTGTTCTGGTCGGGCGCCCTCGAGCAGGCGGTTGTAGTCGGCCTGCGCCTGCTCAAGGTTGGCCTGCGCCTGCTCAACACTGAGCGCGAGTTCACGCGTATCCAGGCGGGCCAGGGGCTGGCCAGCCCGCACCTTGTCGCCCTCTTTGACGAGGAGTTCGGCGATGATCCCACTCGTTTCGAAGTTGAGGTTAACGCTGATGGCTGGAACGACACTCCCCTCGGCGAGCACAGCGCCGCTGGCCGGGATCGCAGGCAGGGTCACCGCTGTCGCCTGTGCCGCGGTGTCAACTGGTGGTTGACTGACCTGGCTACAAGCAGTGAGTCCAGAAAGTGCGGCAGTCAAGAGCAGGACGGACGTGGCTTTGCGCATACGAGCAAGCTCCTTCGTAAGGCCTCAACAACAACAAGTGGCGACAGTACGCCCAGTACCAGCGCCAGGCGGCCATGTCGACGTCCGGCGACGGCGTCATGCTCATCGCTAGTCGTTACGCCCGGGCAGGGGCGTAAACGGCGGCTCCTTCCGCAAAAGATTATAACAAATGGAAGGAACCGCCCAATAAGCCGAACACGCTTGCATACTACCAATCGAGTGTAAGCATTTGATAGCAAAGTCGTCGCTGATAGATGAGACTTTTGTCATCCTAGATTGTCAAACGATCTTAACCACTGTGGCAGCGGTCCACCGGCGTGGCAAGCTGCGCACGGCCGCGGCGCGTGGCTCCGACTTCTTTGATTACCGACCTGATCGTTGATGCCTACCGCGCCCCTGCCCGGACGCTACGTGCTGTTCATTGGTGATGGCGGCGCCCTCTTTGAGCACGCCGTGCGCAGCGTGGTGCACACGCTCGGCGTGGTTTGAGGTGGCTGGTCGTTGCACGTGCGTTATAATCAAGCGGCTCGCGGAGCCCGACTGGCAGACCAGTCGGCCAGCGATGGCCTATGATGAGAGGCAGATCGCACGATACCATGACCAGCGCACCAGCTGATCCGTTCGCCGCGCACCAGGCCCGGCCCTTCACTCTTCCGACAGCCCGGCTGGAAGCAGCCGCCGTGTTGCTCGCTGCCGCGAGCGCATTGCTGCTGCTCTGGGTGGCCTATGCAGCGGCCTGGCCATTGCTTATCGATGTGGGTGGTAACGACAACCAGTTTGCCCGCGGTTTCCATGAGCCCCAGCAGGCGGATGGCCGCTCCTATCGCTGGACTGATGGCGACTCTACGCTGCTTGTTCCCCGGCCACCCGTTGGTGCATCGGGCATCCTGCGGCTGGAGTTGCTCGATGGCCACCCGCAGCGCTCAGGGCCGCTGGCGTTGCGTCTGGATGTTGATGGTGTTGCGCTGACGGAATTAGTCTTGCGCGACAATCTGCGGCGCAGTTACCTTCTCCTACTTGCGCCAGGCGCCTCCAGGGCGCGAGCCCTGGCCGTGCGGCTGCAGAGTGATGCGCCACTGGCCATTGGCGATGGTCGTAACCTCGGCGTGGTCGTGTTCGAGGCAGGCCTCGCACCGCTGCGCAGCCCGTTCTACCTGCCGAGTGTCTGGCTGGCATGGTGGGCTGCTGCGCTCGGGGGCCTGACCTACGCGGCCACCCGGGCGCTCGGCATGGGGCGCGGCGTCGCGTCAGGGGTCGCGGCCAGCGGCGCTGCGCTGGTCGCCCTTGGGATCGTACTGCGCCCTCTGGAGGTGCTGCCCTTCGTGCCGCGCTTTGCCGGCATGGCCGCAGTGGCAGGTCTGGGCATCGTCATTGCCCGGTTGCTCGTACCCCCGATTCTCGTGCCACCGGATCAGCGGGCCGGGCGACCCGGGCCGCTGGTGCCTGGCGCCTACCTGGCCATCCATATGGGCATTGCCTACTGGATGCTGGTTCTCTATCAGCAGGTTATGATCTGGGACGGCGCAACCGGGATCGGGGCACTATCCTGGACGGTCGGCGTCGGGTTGGCGCTGGCCCTGGCGTTCGGGGTGGGGCTGCCGCTCTGGTGGGTGCTGCGCGGTCGGCACCTGGCGCTGGTTGCAGGGCGGACACGCCTGGCGCAGATCGCTCTGGTGCTGCTCGCCCTGTGCGCCGCCATGCACATAGCTTTCAGCCTCTGGTACGCCTTCACGCGCCAGGCGCCTGATTTCTGGATCATCTTCCGCGGCACCCGCGCGTGGATGCGCGGCGGCTCACTCTATGACCTTGAGGCCGTGGCCGCGAACCATTTTGGTCACGTGTTCAAGGTGCCGCCATTCTATGGCATGCTCTTTGTGCCCCTGGTGCGCTACTTTGACGGTCTGAGTGTGCTCTTTGCCCACCGGGTGCTTAACGTACTGCTGCTCGTCGCCACCGCGCTGATCTGGTTGCGTATGTGGCGTATTCCGCTCTTCTCACTGGGCGCAGCCGCGCTCCTGATCGTCTTCAACTTCCGCCCCCTGGTCGACACGATCGCTTTTGGCCAGATCGACCTGGTGTTGCTGTTCTTGCTCACTGCGGCGCTGTGGGCGCTGCGGGCCGAGCGCGACAGTGTGGCCGGCGCGCTGGTGGCCCTTGGCACACTGTTCAAGCTCTACCCGGTGGTCTTGCTGGCCTTCTTTGTCCTGAAGCGTCGCTGGGCCGGGCTGTGGGGCTTTGCTCTGGGGATGCTGGTCTTCAACGGGATCGCGCTCGCGGTGATGGGCTGGGAGCCGCACCGGGTCTACCTGTTCGAGGTGCTGCCCCGGATCGGCGGCACGACATCATGGGTCGAAAACCAGACCATCGCTGGTTTCGTCGCGCGCCTCGTCACCTCGCCCACTTCGGCGACGATCTTCCAGGACCAGGGGTTGCAGCTGCTTGGGACAGCCGTCTCGGCGCTGGTGGTGCTGGCAGTGTGTGCCCTGGCGCTGCTCCCTGCCGAGCGACGCAGCCCGGCCTATGCGCTCCAGTATGGGCTCTTCCTGCTGCTGATGGTGCTCAGTGTGCCGGCGGCCTGGATGCATTATGAAACGCTGCTGGTCGTGCCCTTCGCTGCCCTCCTCCTGGAGTTGCGCGAGCGGCAGGTCTCGCTGCCTTTTGCGGTCGCGCTCGGGCTCAGCTTTGGCCTGATCGCCTATGGCAACCAGTGGTCGTTCTACAACGGGGTGCTCACGGGCGTGCTCACCATTCTGGGTGTCTCGTACAAACTCTACGGTATGCTGCTGCTTGGCGCGCTCGCTGGCGTTGCGCTGCTCAGCGGGCGCCTCGCCGAGCCCGCAGGCGGGCGGGCACCCACCCGCGGGCTCGGTGAGGCGCCGGCGGGCAAGGGCTTGTAGCTGCCGACAGGCAACTCAGCCCAGGTGCGTGAATACGCTCCCACCGCGGGTCATCACGAAGAGCAGGTTGATCAGGATGCCGACGACCAGGCTGATCGCTACCATGAGCAGCAGGTAGATGGTGCGCCGGCGGATCATGCGCTTGAACTCACCCTGCAGGATGAGTTCAAGGGTCGCCTGCTGGGCGGCGAGTACCGCCTCGACGGGGCTGCCCTCGGCCTCGGCCTGGGCGAGGGCCTGCGCGACGTCGCTGAGCTCGCGGCAGCCGCGGCTACGCGCTGTGTGGGCGAGCGCGGCGAAGGGGCGCAGGCGCAGGTCGGTGCCGATCTGCAGTGCCTCGGCTACCAGGGCCTGCATTGGCGCCAGGCGGGCGTATGGCCGGGCGACGTAGCGGCGCATGATCTCGATCGGCGATTCGAAACTGCCGAGCGCCACACGAACGAAGGCGATGAAGCCCGGGGTGAGCTGCCGCAGGGCCACGGCCTCACGCGCGCGGCGGCGCTCGGGCAGCCGTGGGAGCAGCAGCCCCAGGCTGAGATAGGCTGCCAGCGCGCCGCAGAGCAGCAACGCGCGCGCGCCGCCGCGCGCCCCACTCGCTGCGGCGGCGAGCAGAAACAGCGCGACGAGCGCGCCCCCCGCTGCCTGTCCGGCCAGGAGGCGGCCCGTCGCGCTGAGGCGCCCGGCCCGCGCGCTGAGTGCCGCGGGCGTGGGCACGCGCTCCATCAGCGTCAGGCCGAGCATGGCCAGCAGCGCGCCGGCCAGGGCGAGCATCAGGTAGGGCATGCTCGGGGTAACAAGCAGGTCACGCACCGAAGGCCTCCTCTTCCCTGTCAGTAATCGATGTCATCAACGCGGGCAAGCAGCAGGCCACCGGCGATCGGCAGGCACAGTGCGCCGAGGACCAGCAGGCCGACCAGCGCGCCCAGCGGCGTGCTGTAAGCCGCCACGACCCGCTCCCACTGCGACCAGGCGAGGTAGGCTGCCATGCCGATGCCAGCCATGCCCACGGCAAGACCGCTGTAGCGTACCTGGGCCAGTTCGGTCGCGACTTCGTCGCGCCGTCGCTCGGCGGCCTGCAGCGCCGCATAGGCGGCCTCGCAGCGCCGGGTGAGCACATCGAGCGGCTGGGGAACGGCTGCGCCCAGGTGGTTGAGCAGTGTCGCGTGGCGGCGCGAGGGGGTCTGGTCGGCCAGGGCCATGAGCACTTGCTGCGGGGTGGCGATTGCGCCGCCGCCAAGGGGCGTTCCCTGGCGCGTGATCAGAAACGACCACTCGGCGCGGAGCGGGCCCGGGGGCAACTCCGCCACGATGCGCTCCAGGGCTGGCCGCAGGCTGGTGCCGCCCTTGAGCAGCGCGCTCAGGCGCCCGAGCGCAGCGGGCAATTCCGCATCGAGGCGCGTGGCATAGCGCCGCTCGGCGACCGCGAGCAGCCCCCACCCGGCCAGGATGGTGAGCGGCGCGCCAAGCAGCAGCGCCAGGCCCAGCGGCGCTACCAGCGCGAGGCCGATTGCCAGCACCAGCGCCAGCCCCAGGCAGAGCGCGACCAGGCGCTCGGGTGCGATCGTGTCGGGCACCCAGCCGAGGGCGGGATCGGGGCCAGCCGGCACACCGTGGCGGTTATGGCTGCGACCGGCGCGGCTGCGCGCTCCGGCGGCCAGCCGGAGCAGGGGCCGGCGCAGGAGCAGGGCGGTCACCAGCACCATAGCGGCAGCGAGCGCAGGCGTGGTCAGCGTGACTAGCCAGGCGCTCTCCGGGTGGGTCATCAGCTGGGGGTCGGGTGGGTTCACGGCGTCGTCCTTTGCTGCTCAACGGCCTCGATGGCCGCGTCGACCGGGGCGAGGGCGCTGAGGCCGATCTCGCCGGCGGTGTGCAGGGTTGCCAGGGCCTCGCGCCGCGTGCGCAGCATCACGAGGGCGACTGGCGCCGAGAGGTGGGCTTGATCGAGTGGGGCGAGGATATCGGCGGCGTCGCGCGGGCGGTCCTGGGCGAGGGCTGCGCGGGCCTGCCTGATCAGTTCGATGGCCTGGCGGTCACTGGCCTCGCCGGTTGCGATCAGGGCGTCGAGGGCCGCCCAGCCGCCCGGGGGCGCATAGGCGGCAAAGGTGGGCAGGTCACCGGCGATGCGCTCGTAGGCGGCCCGCGCCTCCGGCCAGTGGCGGGCGTCGAGGGCCTGCCGCAGCTCAGCTTCAGCCTGGCGTGCCTGGTCGGCCAGGCGCAGGGCCAGGTCACGGTCGATCGCGATCGCGCGCCGGGCTGCAGCCACGAGCCGTTCGTCGCGCCGATTGCGCCAGGCCCGTTCGAGCATGGCCAGGGCCTGCGCGCCTGCCCCGGCCCGGGTAGCAGTGTCGGCGCGGGCCACGGTGGTCTCGATGGCGATGCGCCCGGTGGTGGTGGTCGGGGCCTGCGCCTGGAGGTGGAGCAGCCCGAGCCGGCGCTGGAGCGCCTCGGGCGTGCGCGTAGGTCCATCCCAGACGAGCGTGTCACCCTGGACGCGGGCAGCGGTGCGCCAGTGCAGGCTAGCATCAGGGCCGGGCTCAGCCCAGGCGAGGCGCAGCACGCGGGGGCGCATGCGCTCGCTGCTGGTCTCGGTGCCGTCGAGCAGCACCACCTCGCTGATGTAGCGCCGGCCGCCGGTCTTCTCCAGATGGATGACCACGTGGACGTTGTCGCAGAGATCCTCAAGCGCATTGTCGCGGCGCCCGGCGTAGATGTAGGCGCCGGGCATCGCGGCGCAGTCGGCGAAACGCTGCACCGCGCGTGCAGCCGAGCGAGCGTGAATGGTCGTGACCAGCGCGTGGCCACTCACGGCAACGGCGAGGATGGCGCCGGCCTCTTCGGCGCGCGTCTCGCCGGGGGCGACGAGCGAGGGGGTCTGGCGCAACACCTCGCGCGCGGCGCGCCCGAAGGCGCCCCGCTCGACGGCTGTCTGCACCAGTTCGCGTGTCCAGGCCCGATGGCGCACGTTGATCTCGAGGGTGTTGTCTTCGATCGTGATCACGTGGGGCTCGCCCGGCCAGGAGTTGACGATCGCCTCGAGCAGCGCAGTCTTGCCCGAGCCGGTCTCGCCGGCGATCAGGAATGAGCACCGGGCGCGCACCAGCAGGCGCAGCAATTCACCGACCTCAGGCGGACAGGCGTCGCGCCGCAGCACATCGTCGAGGCTCCAGGCATGGCGGCGCCCCCGGCGGATGCAGATCAGCGCCGTGCCCTCGGGGGTGCATGGCGGGATGGTGACGTGCATGCGTGTGCCGTGGGCCAGCGGTAGCGTATCCTGGGGGCGCGAGCGGTCGAGGGGGACGTTGAGCCGCGCGGCGAGCAGCAGGGCCCGGTCGAGGGCCTCCTGGGCGTTCGGGAAGCGCTCCGGCGCTACGGTGAACTCGCCGCCCTCTTCCTGGACCATGATCAGGTCGCCGATGATCTTCACCTCCTGGACGCGCTCGTCGTCCAGGTAAGGCTGGGCCGCCCCCCAGCCCAGGGCGTCCTGGAAGAGGCGGAGCAGGCTACGCTCGTCGGTTGGCAGGTCGCGTAGCGGGCCGTAGCCACGCTCCAGCTGGGCGCCGATCTCGGCGCGCAAGACGCGCAGCACTTCAGGGTTGCGCGTCGCAGCGGGCGCCACCGGGTCGAGCAACTCGGCGCTGATGCGGTCGCGCAGCGCCTCGCGGACCAGCTGGAGGATGCCGGGGTCGCTGGCCGGTTCGGCAGGCTGGAGGCGGGTGGGTTCGGGCGTGAGGGCGGCGAGGCCGCCGTCCTCGATCACCAGCAGCGGGCGGTGGGTGGGCAGGGCCACGGTTGATCTCCTCTGGTTCAGGCGATAGCGGGCGAGTGCGAAGCAACGGCGCCCTCGCCGCGGAGCCGCGCGTTGAGGCGCGCCCAGAGGCTGGAGCGCGGCATGGGCAGGGCCGGCGCCAGGCCCAGCCGGCTGCAGAGGGTGTCGACCACCTGGTGGACCGCGCCGGCAAACGGGCTATGGGGCCCGATGTCGAGCATCGAGATGTAGCCGTCGTGCTCATCGGCGAGGCTGGCCAGGCGTGGCGCGCGGGGCAGGGTGCCCAGGCTGGCCACCTGGGGGTAGCGGCGCGTGAAGAGGGCGGCCACCTCGCGCACCGTGGCGGTAACCCCGCGCTCCGGCTCCATGAAGAGCAGTGCGCACTGCTCGATGCGCTCCGGGGCGTGATCACGCAGGTGGTCGAGCAGGTGCCCGACGCCCAGCCGCTCGCGGGCGCCAGGCGGGGCGGGGAGCACGACAGTGCCGCCGCTCTGCAGCACGTGGGTGGCGTAGGGCCGGCGCAGGTAGTCCGGCGGGGTGTCGATCAACACCAGGTCGTAGCCCTCCAGGCTTACGACCCCCTGGTAGAAGCCCTGCCAGTCGGGCAGGCGCACGTCGTTTTCGGCGCGTGCCACGGTGTGCGAGCCGATCAGGAAGTCGATCGCGCCCCAGCCGGTGGCTGTGCCACGGGTATGCTCGGGCTGGAAGATGAACGGCCGGATGCCGTCCGCATTCCAGTGGGCCGGGCCGCGCTGGATCAAGTGCAGGTACGAGGGCGCGCTGCCAGGGATGCGAAAGGCCGGCACCAGCCCCGGGTTGGAGATATCGCTGTCCCAGACGAGCACGCGCAGCCCGCGGCGGCGCATGCCCTCGGCCAGCACACAGGTGGCAAAGGTCTTGCCAATGCCGCCCTTGGCTGCGCCGACCGCGACCACCGTCAGGCGTCCCGGGGCATCCCGGCGCAGCCGGAGGTGCTCGGCGAGCCAGGCGACAATGGCGGCCGGCTCGCGCTCGCTGAGTGTGGGCAGGCCGGCGGCCTGGGCATCGTTCAGGGCCCCGCGGGCGGAGCCGTTGAAGTTGACGAGGACGCGCGCTCCGACCCGGCGGGCCAGGGTGATGATCCGCCAGAGCTCAGGCAGCGGCGCGGGCCGGGTATCATCGAGGTAGAGCGCCTCGGGTGGACGGGCGCCCTCCAGCAGACGCGCCACCTGATCGAGCCGTGAGGGCGCGAGGATCGCCAGTTCACCACACTGCTCCAGTTGCGCCTGTAGTCCTTCGATAGCTGTGAAGATCACCAGTTCCATGCAATCGACCTCCGGTTAGACATGTTTCAGGATCGGGCGTTCTCGCGTGACCGTTGCTCCACACCTCCACAGCTCCACAGCTCGACACAGCCGGTCTGGAGTGCTGTGGAGCTGAAAGCTGGATTGTCACGCAAGTTTGAAGCATGCCTTAGTACTACAGTTGTATTTCGGCAGATGACCCGTTTCCGTCGGCGTAAACGCCTCGGCTAGTGCTTGCGAAGGCCACCTGCGTGGCCTGTTTAGTCCACGAAGGTGGGCTTTGCCCCCCGTAGCCGAGGGCTTTCAGCCCGACGGGGAGCGCACCTACAACTGTAGTATTAGGCAGGCATGTTTCAAATGACCATCTCGTCCCGGTGTGAGGGCGTTGCGCGCCAGGGACACTCGTCTGGTTCCACGCGCCTTGCCGGGTGCTTACAGGCGGCCGAGGCCCCAGGCGCCATTGACGTTGCCGACCCGCACGAGTTGCTCACTGTGCCCATCGTGCCGGAAGAGCGGGTTGGTGGGGAAGGTGTCGCCGCTCTGGCCCTGGGCGCCCTGGCGGAGCACCTCTTCGATCGCGATCACGGCCCGCCGGCCGCGTGCGGTACGTCCGATCTGCACGACGATCAGGCTGACGACATCGGAGGTGATCAGGCCGCGCACGATCTGGGCGGCCGCCTGGCCGCCACCGGCTGCCTCGGATGCCAGGCCGATCATGGCCATGCGCTCCAGGTTGCGCAGCGCTCCCTGGATGCTGCCCGCGTGGATGGTGCCGATGCCCGGGTGGCCGGTGGCGGCCGCCTGGAGCAGGGCCATCGCCTCACCGCCACGCACTTCGCCGACCACGATGTAGGTTGGCTTCTGGCGTAGCGCGAATTTCACGGCCTGGCTGAAGGCGGTCTCCTCGGTGACCTCGATGTGAAGGCTGTTCGCTGCGCGGGGCAGTTCGCCGCCGTCCTCAACGAACACCAGCCGGAGCCGCTGGCCGATCGCCTGGGTGAACGCGGCGGTCAGCGTAGTCTTGCCGCAGCCGGTTGGCCCGGCTACCAGCACCGAGGCGCCCGCGCCGAGCGCCTCCAGCAGCAGGTCGCTGGCCTCGCGCGAGATCATGCCGGCCTGCACCAGGTCGTCGAGCGTACGCCAGCGCTCGGGGAGCAGCCGTACGGCCAGGCTGCCACCGTCACGCGAGACCGGCGGCCTGGTGATGGCGAAGCGCAACCGGTCGGCGACGCCCTGCATCATCGGCATGGGCCAGTCTGGCTCGTAAGGTTCGAGCCGGAGGCTGCGCAAGAGCAACTGGCGCTGGGTCCAGTTGATCCAGCCTGGATGGGCCGTGACGCCGGTATTCAGCATGGCGCCCCGCTGGACGACAAAGAACGGCTCGGTGCGCGGACCGTTGTAAAGGATGTCGGAGACCTCGTGCTCGGGGTCGCGCCAGAGCTCCAGCGGGCCGTACCAGTCGATGTGCACCCAGTCGTGCTCGAGCAAGTCGCCGCCGACGCCCATCAGGTCGAAGACCTCCTGGGGAGGCAGGTCCCAGCAGTTGCGCATGCGCCCGCTGCGAACGAGCATGTGCAACTCCTCACCGATCGCGGTGTAGGCTGGTGGTTCCTTGTCCCGGTCATCCCAGGGATGAAAGGACGGCTCGGGATCGAGATCGTCGTGGTACATCGTGGTGGCTCCTGGTTCCAGTCGTGAAGGGCCTACGGTTGGCGGCTGCCGGGGATGGGGCTTGTCGCGCCGGGCAGGGCGGGCTCGGCGGTGGCTGGCGCCGGGACGGGCGCGCGCAGGTCGTCGCGATTGACCTGGCCGATGTCCAGGCGGTCGAGGTTGGGCAGGGGCGTCGAGGTGGCGCCGTAGCGTTCGCCCCACAGCTCCAGCCCGGCGGCCTGCAGCGCCCAGATGGTATGGGCCTGATAGGGCGACAACTCGAGGTAGGCCACGCCCGCCGCCTCGTCGACGTAGAGCACGCGTACCGAACTGAGCAGGCGGCAGGCGAAGGGCCGTGGCTGCGCCACCCCGGCCACGGGCGGCGTGAAGGTGGGCTTGACCCCGGCAGCGGCGCTCTGGGCCTGGTCGCAGAGGTCGGGTGAGCCACTGCGGTCGTTGAAGCCGATGTTCACCCGGTCGCGGAAGCTCAGCGGGCCGATCGTGGTGGTGGCGAAGGGCACCGGCACCATGTTGGGGGTGAGCGCCTGGCCATTGGGGTAGACCGGCTGGGTGGGCGGGGCCTCCAGCAACATCGGGGGCTGGACGAGGTCATTGGCGCCGAGGTCACGTGCGGCGTAGCGGCCCACGACTGCAGCGGGATCGCCGATCCCGGCGAGCTGGGCGGGGCGGTGCAGTGGCAATTCGACCACGCCAAGGTCCTCGTGGCTGATCTGGTGGCCGTAGGGCACATCGCGCACCAGCACGACAACGGTCTCGGTCTTCTGGCTCTCCAGGTAGCCGAGGATGGCAAAGGCCACGGCGCTGATCAGGCCGAGGGCGAGCAGGACGGCGGGCAACGGATTGCCACGCTTGCGGGTGAGGGCCTGGCTCAGGGGGGCGGTGGTGGATGGGGCCATGGCGGTACTCCTTGCGTTGTAGTCGGACCTCAGGGCTGAACCGGCTCCAGGGTATCGGCGGCGGTGATCAGCGGGTGATAGACACCCCAGCCGACGATGCCGCGCATACGGGGGCGCACCTCGGCACAGATCAGCGGGGTCGGTTCGCTGACCGGCGCGTGGGACGCCTCGTTGAAGGTGCAGGCGCCGCCACGGGGCAGCACGCTCCAGCGCACGCGCGCGGCGGTCGCCTCGGGGGGCTCGTCGAGGCCGCGCACTCCGCCGAGGTTGGTCAGGAACAGGCGGTGGGCCACCGCCAGCACCTCCTGGCAGGGGCCAGGGCGCTCCCAGGTGACAGCGTGACACTCCGCGGCGCTGCGCAACGCCTCGCGTCCGCCGGCGAGCGCCGCGTAGTCGAGGGTCTGGACGGCGGAGCGGGTGGCCTGCTGGAGCGCGTCTTCGACCATACTGGCCTCCAGCCAGCGCTCGGCCACCTCGACGACGAGCAACGTGAAGGCCATGAGAAAGGGCAGCAGCAGGGCGACGATCACGGCCGACTGGCCGCGCGCGCGCCGCTGGCGGCACTGAAGGGCAGCGATCATTGGCGATCCCTCTCGGCGGCGCGGGTCGCTGTGGCCCGCACCGTAAATTCGGTGAACAGGGGCGGCAGCGGCGCCCAGAACTCGCCACGGTAGACGATGCTGACGGTGACGGGGTCGTAGCGCCGGCATGGCGCGGCGCAGTTGACGGTGATCTCGGCGCCGGCCTCGTCGACCCCGAGGCCCCCCTCGATGGCGCTGCGCGCAGCGTGTTGCGCCGCCTCGGCGTCGCCTCCCGCAATGGCGGCCTGGTGTGCCGCCGCGCGCACGGCCTGGCTCAGGGTGTAGTTGGCCAACAGGATCTGGCCGACTGAGATCAGGCCCAGCACGAGCAGCAGCAGCAGGCCAAGCACCAGGGTGAACTCGATCAGGGCCTGGCCAGGTGAACGTGGGACGGATTGGTGCATCGGCGCTTGCTCCTGTGCGACTAACGGCTGCCTGGTCCGACCAGGCTACGGGGCACGAGCAGGGTGACCTCGACGGTGCGGGTGATCGACTGGATCTGGCGCGTACCAGGCAGTTCGATCGGGGGCATGCTCCAATCGCCGATCGGTGCGCCGGGGGCCAGGTTCATCAGCCAGGTCTCGACGTCGACGGCGATGCTGATCGTGACCGGGGTGAGCGGGCTCAGGGTGTAGAGGTAGAGATCGCTGCGCCGCATCGGCGGGGCTGGCGGCTGGGTCCAGTAGACGTGGGCCTGGCCGGCCATCTCGTGCTCGCGCGGCAGGCCGCCGGGCAGCAACTGCGCGAGTGGCCGGCCCGTGGCGCCAGCGCCAGGATAGCGGTAGGCACAGCCGGGCAGGTCGCCACCGGCGATGCGGTCGCCGGGGCGGCAGCCGCTGCGGCCAGTCGCGTCGCTTGTGCTGGCGGCGTCGTGTGTGGTGCCGTGCAGCGCAAAGCCGAGCAGGCGCCAGCCAACGATACGGCCGTAGAAGGCATAGGGCGAGAGCGGGTCATCCGCCACGGCGGGATCGGGCATGGTCAGGGCTGTCAGGCGGGGGGTGAAGTCCAGCACTTCACCTGCCGGCCAGGCGATCCGGTTATCGTCGGACAGGTAGACGGCGTTGGTGGCGTTGGCGTCCCGGCTGGCCGGGTCGAGGTCGGAGTGGATGGCCAGGCGGATCGTGCCGTCGGCGGGACCAGGCGCCGGCAGCCGGGCCACGCCCGTGCTATCGGTGTCCTGGTTGTCGACCGGGTCATCGCCGGCGGTGGCGGTGCTGATCGTCGCGTCCAGGGCCAGTTCGGCGCCGGGCGCCTGTTGCGCCCGCACGGTGATGAGCAGGGTGCCTGCCGGGCCGCTCGTATCCGGGTCGAGCGTGCCCAGTTGCCAGCTGAGCACGGTGCGGCCCGCGGCGTCGGTGCTGGTGGTGTAGCCGCTCACTGCATTGCCAACCTCGTCGGTCACCCGGTCGAGCTCGGTGCCGGCCGGCAGGGTGGCGCTCAGCACCGTGGTCGCTGCCGGCCAGGTGCGATCCGCGGGGCGGGCCCGCTCGCGCGCGCTGCGCCGCGCATCAGGGTTGGCAACGTTGTTGCCGTAGCTGATGCGGTAGCGCACGTAGCTCAGCCAGCCGGCCGGGCCACGCTCCGGCGCACTCTTGTTGATCGCCGCGACGTCCACGTAGACATTCGGGCGCATCACCCTGGTCGTGATGGTGGTGGTATTGTTCTGGAGTGCAGGTCCGACCTCTGGTGGCGGCAAGGTGGCGCTGACCGTCTCGGTGTACACGAGCGTGTCGTGGGGGAAGCTCGGCGGTACCGTGATTGTGAAGGACGGATCGCTGACATAGCGGTCGAAATCGATCAGCCGTGGCCGGCCTGGCGCCGTCGTCACCCGCCAGCTATCCCGGGTGCAACGGATCCCGGCCTGGCCCTCGGTGTCCGGGGTAAGCAGCGTGCAGAACGCGGGATGGTTGCCGATCGCTACCGTTGCGCCCGGACTGAGCCGGCCGGTGAAGGCCACGCCGCGTGCGCCGGTGGTGGTCAGGTTCTGGCCGCGGAGGAAGGCGGTTATTGTGCCACCAACCGGGACCGGGGCGGGCGGCCCTTCAAGCGCGATCCCTGTTGCTGGCTGGAACGCGGGCCGCGCGACAATGTCCGGGTTAGCAATCAGGGTGGTGACGCTGGCACGGTTGTCCTCGGGGGAGTCACCCAGGGGAAAAGGGGGCAGCAGCTCCGCCGTGTTGGTGAGAATCCCGGTCAGACTCGTCGGGTCTACGGCAGAGGGCAGCACACGCACCCGGTAGCTGAACGTACGCCAGTTGTCGAGCGAGGCAACGCGACAGCCCTCGATGGCGTGCGTGGCAGCCTGGTAAGAACATCCCAGGTCGTTGCTGACGAACTCGACGAAGGCGACGCCGGCCGGCAGCTGGTCGCGCACACGGACGTTGGGCATTGGCACGCCCATCTGCGCTAGCCCGTTGTGCAGGATTACCCTGTACTCGAGCAGTTCGTCGACGGCGCCCGTCGTGGGCCCTGCTTTCTCCAAGCTCAGATTGGGACGTAGGAGCGTCGTCGAGACACAGCTCGCATTGGGGCGCTGGTCGCGCTCCAGGGCAGCCACCGCCGGGGGGGCGGTGATGCTGGCGCAATTCTGGGCCGGCGCCGCGATTGCGTATGGCGGGACCGCGCTGACCGTCACCACCACGCTGAAGCGTAGCGTGCCGCGCTGTGCGCCGGCTAGCTGGCTAAGCGTCCAGGTAAGGGTCTGGCCGCTGGCCGGATCACCGCTGACGCCGGGCTGAAGGGTGGCGGGCATGGTCGAGCCCGGCACGTAGCTGAGCCCCGCCGGCAGCCGGTCGATAAGCGTCACGTTCGCGACGCTCGTCGCGGCGGGCGCATCGTTCCCGTAGGTCAGGGTATAGTCGAAGCGTTCTCCGACCAGGGGCCGTCGCCCCGGGCCTGACTTCTCGATCCAGAGGTCGAAGCTGCCAGCAAGGCCCAGGTCGAGGTTCAGATTGACATCAGCGCCGTCGGGGGGTGGCGAGCGTAGCTCCACGAAGCGCGTGAGCAGCGGCCCGCTGGTCGGCACGTCGCTGTCCTGGTTGTCGTTCAGCCCACCGCCGACGCGGAAGGGCGCGACACGTGCGCCAGGCGGTAGATTGGCGAATTGTACGGCGTAGCGGCCAGGCGGCAGATTCACGAAGCGATAGCGGCCGTCAGGGGCCTTCTGCACCGCTGGCAGCGGCCAACTCGTGGCGAGTGTCTCGGGGTGGGGCACCAGGCTGATGCTCAGGTTGTCCCAGGCGTTACCACTGAGGCCCCCCTCGCCCGAATCCTGGATACCGTTCGCATTGTCATCACGCCAGACCCGATCGCCGAGCTGGCCGCGCGGTGGCAGCTGCGTCAGCCCGATGTCGACGTTGCCCTCGTCGCTCTCCCGCACCGGGGTGGGAATGGCAAGCCCGGTGAGGCCCACAGACGGCGCGGCCAGACTGCCGGCAAACTCGATGTAGCCCCAGACATCGGAGGCGTCGCTGTCGCGGGTATCATCGTTGCGGTTCGGTGGCGAGAAGCGCCAGCCGTAGACGATACCGCCGGGCTGACGGTTCGCCGCCGCGATCCGGATGTTGAAGTCGCTGTTCGGTGGTACGGCGAAACGGTAGAAGCCGTTGGGGTCGGTCACGGCGCGCGCGTCGGCCGGGTTGGTTGCGCTGCCGCGATAGAGCTCGAGGGTGACGCCGGCGAAGCCCGGCTCGTTATCCTCGCGGTAACCATTGCCGTTGAGGTCTCGCCAAACGCGCCCGCTGACAAAGGCATAGGTGCAGAGGGGCTCGAGGTCGCCCAGGCCCGCCGATTTGCCGCCCGCGTGTTTGGAGGGGGTGATCAGGGTGTTGGGCGCCGCCACCTCGTCGCCGCCACTGAGGCGGTAGAAGCTCAGTCCGCTCTGGCGGAAGCCCAGCAGCGCCGTGGTGACGATATTCTCATCCGGCGGCGCGCCAGGTCGCCCGGCGCTCTGCAGCGCGCTTGCCAGCGCGCCCATATGGTTCTCGATATGGATGGGGTTGCTGGCCGGATCGTAGAAGTGGCGGTTATCATTCAGCACATCGCTGGCGGCCGGCGTTACCGTGTCGCTGTCCAGGTTCCGGTTCGTCCGGTCGGCAGGGCGGCTGGTGGTGACCATCGTCCAGCCGCTGCCCACGCGGTCATAGACCAGGGTGTCGCCCTGGGCGATGGTGGAGAACTGGCCGGGCGGCGCGTCAGCGGTGAGCACCTGGTCGCCGGTACGGTCACGGAAGCCGAGCAGCATACGCCGCCCGTCGTGAGAGGTTTCGATGTCGCTCAGCAGTGGCTGCGGGTAGAGGATGGTATCACCCAGGCCGGCCACCACGGTGCGGGGCATGTCGGCGAGGTTGTCATGCCAGGGATGCCAATCGCGCATGCCGCGATCGGGATAGGTGGAGGCCCAGCGGGCGGCGATAGTGCTGCCCTGCATGCGGCCAACACCACCGAGATTGCCGAGTGGCTGCGAAAGCTCCAGATGCCACTGGTTGTTGCGCACGCGATAGGAGACCACGTGGGCCCAGGGGTAGCCGGTGGGCGCGGCGCGCCCGCCCCGCTGCACGTGGCGGGTGGCGCTATCGGTGAACCCGACCAGCAGGAGCGGGTCGCTGGCGCTGCCGAGCGGTGAGAACTCCAGCGCAAAGGGGACGAACTCGCGGCGGAGGGGCGCCGTGTCAGCGAGCCCGCGCGCGGCCAGCACCGGGTCGAGCGGGTCATTGGCCGCGCCTGCGACATCGATCGCCAGTGGCGCAAGGCGCGCGGGCACGGCACCTGTGATGTCGTAGCGTTCGATGCGACGGGCACTAATGTTAACGATGAAGAGCGTGCGCCCATCAGGGCTGATCTCCATGTCGCCCAGACCCGCCCGCCCGACCTGGGCAATGCTGTCGCTGTCGAAGCTATCGTTGGCCCGCGTGCGATCCCAGCTCATGCCTGGCACGGTGAAGGCAGTACTCCACTGCCGGCTGGCGAAGCTGTAGACATACACGCCACCGGGGCCGGCCGGGCCGAAGCTGGTCAGCCGCTTGACATAGGCGGCAACGAACAGGCGGGGTGTGCCGCTGATCGCCCCGTCATCATAGGCCAGGCCATAGACCGCGCCCAGGCTACCCGCGCCGGTGCGGGCGTCGGTACGAGGGCTACTGCGGGCGCCCAGGGTGCCGAGCATGGTACGGCTGGTGGTGCCGACCTCGACGACCGCCGGGTCGCTGGCGGGCGCGGCGTGGAAGATCGTATCGGCGAAGCAGGTGGTGGCGAAGCGATCCTCACCACTCAGACAGGGCACTGCGCTGCCGAAGCTGCTGCCCTGGTCGGCCGGGCGGAAGCTCGCTTCCACCGGCAGCGGATCGCCGGTGAGCGGCAACAGATTCAGCAGCAGCAGCCCGAGGCAGACGAGCCGCGCGATCGGGTGGGCAAGATGGCGCATATGCTGCATGGCATCTCCTTCGGGGTAGGCAAGGGCGCGAGCCAGTTTCGTGCTGCGCGACAGTTAGGAAGTAGGAGATAGGAGATAGGAAGTAGGAAATAGGAAGGAGCTATCGAGGGGGGATGGGCGCGAGCGAGCTTCGTGCTGCGCGATATGTGCCACGAGGCGACGGGGCGCAGGGCTACGGTTCGCCGAGTTGGGCGAGGACGGCGGCGGCGACGGCGGCGCCCTGCTGGAGGCCGGCCGCGCCGTCCATCGGCCAGTGGATGCCGCCATAGACCCGCGAGCGGGCAGCGGCGTCGGCCTGCTCCTGAAAAAGGCCGGCCTCGCTGGGGAAGGCGGCAGCCAGCACGCCTGACGCCGCCCCGCTCATGCTGGCGTGCCCGGAGGGATAGGACGGATGCGGTGGGGTCTTGAGCAGTGGCAGCCAGCCGGGCCGCTGCTCCTGGATGACCGTCACCGGGCGAACGAGCATGTAGTGGTACTTCGACTCCCAGCAGGCGATGGCCGCATCGTGGAGGGCCACGCCCAGTGCGGCGTAGATGCCGGCCGCCTCGGCGGTGGCTAGCTGGCGATTGCCGATCTGCTGCCGGGCGATCGCTACCCACATCCCGGGTGGGGTGATCGTCCCGGCGCCGCCGTCCCAGGTCTCGGCCAGGGCCTGCTGCTCGGCGGTGAGCCCGGCCTGCACCTGCAGGAAGTCGGCGATCTGGGCCTGCATCGCGCGGCTGTCCCAGTCAGGCGGGGCCGGGGCGCGCAGCCGCGCCGGGGCGCCGATCGCCACCGTCTGCACCCGATGCCAGGCGGGGTCCTGGGGGGCCTCGTAGGCTGGCGGGGTGGGCTGCCAGACACCGGGAGCGGGGGCTGGCAACGGGTACTCCAGCGGTGCATCGCCGCTGCCATCCGCCGCGGCCCATGCGATCACGGTGTCGGCGACGGCGGCCCCGAGCAGCCGCCCGTTGATCACGCCGGCAACAGTGGCCGTACCCTGCCACACCCCGGCCCAGGTGGCTGTCTCCAATTCAGCCTGCAGCGCCGCGGCATAGCGCGGGTGGGTGTGTGCGAAGACGCGACGGGC
>Ga0272446_1001886_pt1 | contig 29695 bp, 22 predicted proteins | sample YNPCB0061_FD_194587 | JGI IMG/M metagenome (GOLD analysis project Ga0272446, IMG submission 194587) | Hot spring microbial mat communities from Yellowstone National Park, WY, United States - YNP-CB-006-1 | ecosystem: Environmental > Aquatic > Thermal springs > Hot (42-90C) > Sediment | place...
CTGTGTCTGTGACGCTGACAAGGACCTGCCGGCCTGTCACACGCGCCTGCACCGTAACGCCGCCGTGCTCGGTGAAACGTCCGGCATTGGAGAGCAGGTTCAACAGCACCTCACGAATGCGCGTGCGGTCACAGGACACCAGCAGTCCCGCTGGCGCATCCGCGCGCAGGTAAAGCCCTTTGGTCTGATAAAGCGGACGAATCGCCTCTATCGCGGAGAGGATCAGTTCGCCCAGATCGGTGCGCTCTCTGGTCAGCGCCATGCGGCCGGCTTCGATCTGGCTCAAATCGAGCACATCGTCAATGAGGGCGGAGAGGTGCTGGCTGTTACGCTGGATCGCCGCCAGATCGGCGCGCAGCGCCCTGGACACATGACCGTAATGCTTCGGGGCGCTCAGGATCAGATTCGCAAAGCCGATGATCATGTTCAACGGGGTGCGCAATTCGTGGCTGACATTGGCGACGAATTCGGCTTTGGCGCGCGCAGCTTCCTCGGCGGCGCGGCGCGCTGCGCCCAACAACTCGTTCAAGCGGGCAGCCTGAAGATTGGCTTCAGCCAGGTCTTTGATAGCCTGCTTGAGATCGGCCTGGGCGTCGCGCGTCATTTCAATCTCGCGACGAATGGCCTCGTAGCTGCTCCACGACCAGGCCAGCGCAGCCTGAATCGGACGCATCGCCAGCCAGACCAGCAGCGTCATCCCCCAGGCCAGCGCGACGCCACTGCCACAGGCGGTCGCCGTTGCCGTCATGCCGGCCTGCCAGGCTGCGACGACTGCCAGGGTCAGCGCAAGCGCCGCCGCCAGGCCGGCGCGTGGATGGGCCAGCAGCGCCAGCAGCGCCACAGGCAGCGCCAGCAGGCTGCCAACGATCGGGTGTGGCCAGTGCGCGAGCGCGGCCACGATCCCCCCGCCCCATAAGCCGGCCAGCAACCAGACCCGCGCAAGATAGCGCCGCGCAAACAGGCGGTGCAGTGGATAGGGCGCCAGAACAAGCGCCACGCCTATCAGGCCGGCCGGCCACAGATCGGGCCGCGAGTAGATCAGATAGATCAGGCCCATGCCTGGCAACGGCGTGACGGCGTACAGCGTGGCCAACGCCTCTGCCTGCAGCGCGCGCAGGTTCACGTCATGGGCAGCCGGCCCCGAATCCGGAGATGAAAGTTGCACAAACGCCCCTGACTTGCTATCGATCGCAGTTGCTCCAGCGTGGCGGGAATCTTACCCGATTTGATTCTGAATCTGCTCTGCGGTCGCGTTGGGTGTGTTCACAAGCGGGGGCAAGATACGGATTTGGCTTGCCGGCGCCGCCGCAAAGATCGCTGAGAGAAGTCCTTAAACAGACTCTGCGTCCTCTGCGTCTCTGCGGTGAGTTCCCCGGACAGGATATGAAGTTGCCCCAACCTGTGAACGCACTCTTATTTGGCGTTTGGCTTGCTGGAAGTGTGGTAACATAGCCTTCGCTTCGGGGAGTGGCGCAGCCTGGTAGCGCGCACGGTTCGGGTCCGTGAGGTCCCGGGTTCAAATCCCGGTTCCCCGACTCCATGATTTTGGATTTGTGATTTTGGATTTTGGATTACAGCGTCGATCACATCCACAAATCCGAAATCCTCAACTGGAGAATCCAGAATCGCTATGTTGCCCTCCGAGGAGCCGATTCGCGCCCGAAGAGAAAAGAAAGCCGCTGTGTTTCCAGCAGCCCGCTGGGATGCCTTCGTCGAGCAGCACCCCTACGGACACTTCCTCCAGACCAATGCCTGGGGAGAGCTGAAGTCTCAACACGGCTGGCGGCACCTGCGCTCCACCGTCGTCAACGCAGACGCCGAGTTGATCGGCGGTTCCCTGATTCTGTTCCGGCGCCTGCCGTTTGGCCTCGGCACGCTCGCCTATGTGCCGCGCGGCCCGGTCGTCAACTGGGACAATCGCGACACAGCCACAGCCGTCCTCAACATCACAGCCAAAACCGCTCGCAGCCGGGGCGCCATTGGCCTGATCGTCGAGCCGGAGCTGCTGGACACCCCCTCGGACCGGCGGACGCTGGCTGCCTGCGGCCTGATCCCGCTCGATCTGCACGTGCAACCCCGGCGCACCATCTGGGTGAATCTGGATGTGGAAGAGGAAGTGGACATCCTCTCTCCCATGAAACAGAAAACGCGCTACAACATCGGCCTGGCCCGGCGCAAAGGCGTGACTGTGCGCGAAGGAACACCCGACGACGTGGCCGCGTTCTACGCCCTGTCGCAGACCACCGCCGAACGCAATGACTTTGCCATCTACCCGGAGTCGTACTACCGCGCCTTCTTGCAGTTGTTCGGGCCGGCCGGCGCCAATCGCGCCCGGCTGATAGTCGCCGAATACGATAAGCGCATCCTGGCCGCCCTGGTTGTCGTCGCCTTCGGCAAGCGGGCCACTTACCTGTACGGCGCCAGCAGCAATGCAGACCGCGAGTTGATGCCGACCTATCTGCTGCAATGGGAAGCCATTCGTTGGGCGCGCGAGCGTGGTTGCCGCACCTATGATCTGTGGGGCGTGCCGGATGAAGATGAGGCAGTGCTCGAAGCAAACTTCAAAGATCGCAGCGACGGCTTGTGGGGCGTCTACCGTTTCAAGCGCGGCTTCGGCGGACAGGTTGTGCGCGCCATTGGCGCGTGGGCGCAGGTGTTCTCCCCCCTGCGCTGGTGGTTGTACACACAAGCCCGCCGGCTGCGCAAAACAACCGGCCTCAGCGGCTGACGTCCCGCTGCATCCCCCTCTCCATCGCTGATTCGCCTTTTCACGCTCTCACGCCGTGACGATGTCAGACGCCATCCATTACTTTCCAAAGGATTTCAAGTGGGGCACGGCCACCGCAGCCCATCAGGTCGAAGGCGACACCGGCAACAACCAGTGGGCCGTCTGGGAGCAGACGCCGGGCAACATCCGCACCAGCGAGCGCGTTGGCCTGGCCTGCGACTGGTGGCGCAACGCCGAGGCTGACTTCGATCGCATGGTCGAACTTGGCCTGAACGCCCATCGCCTGTCGGTGGAGTGGAGCCGCATCGAGCCGCAGGAAGGCCGGTTCGACGACGCAGCCATTGACCGCTATCGCCAGATGTTGCTCGGTCTTCGCCAGCGCGGAATCGAGCCAATGGTCACGCTGCACCACTTCACCAACCCCATCTGGCTGGAGGAGCAGGGCGGCTGGGAAACCGCAAAGGCGGCGCCGCGCTTCCAGCGTTTTGTCGCCAGGGTCGTTCAATCGCTCGGAGATTTGTGCGACCTGTGGTGCACGGTGAACGAGCCGAACATCTACGCCATCATGGGCTATCTGACGGATGACGGCCACATGCCCCCCGGCCGGCCGGGCGACTTCAACCTGACACTGCGCGTCATCCGCAACATGCTGCTGGGCCACGCGGCAGCCTACCAGACGCTCCACGAGCATCAGCCGCTGGCGCGCGTCGGCATCGCGCATCACATGCGCGAATTCCAGGCCCTGCGCCCCAACCACCTGTTGGATCAACTGGTCACGCGCCTGCAAGACCATGCCTTCAATCAAAGCATCCTCGACGCCTTGACGCGCGGTCGCTGGGGGCCGATCCTGGGGCGGGGGGCCGAACAGAGCGCGCGAGCCGTTCGCGGCGCGCTGGACTGGATCGGGCTGAATTACTACTCGCGCACGCGCAGCCACTTCGACGCCAAACGGCGCAACATGCTGTTCAGCAACATTGCCGACACCCCTGGCGGCGAAATGAGCGACCACGGCTACGGCGAGATTTATCCTGAGGGATTGATGCACTGCCTGCGCCGGCTGGCCAGATACCGGCTGCCCCTCTACATCACCGAAAACGGCCTGCCCGATGACGACGACGACCAGCGCCCGGCCTTCATCGTTCGTCATATGCGCGTGCTCTGGCAGGCCGTTCAGTTCAACTACAAGATTCAGGGCTATTACCACTGGTCCTTGATCGACAACTTCGAGTGGGGCCAGGGCTGGCGCATGAAGTTCGGGTTGTACGAGGTCAACCCACAGACGCAGGAGCGCAAAGCGCGGCCAAGCGCCTGGCTGTACCGTGACATCGCTAAAGCCAACGCGCTCAGCAGCGACATCGTGCGCCGGCACACGCCGGAATTGCTGCCCGTCTTGTTCCCCTGAGCATTGCCGATCGCCGGCGACACACAACGCTGGTTGAACGCAGCATGAGCCAGTCGCGCATGGACGCAGATGTGATCGTGGTGGGCGCCGGCCCCGCAGGCAGCGCCGCAGCCGCCCAACTGGCGCACGCCGGGCATGACGTGCTGCTGATTGACAAGGTCGCTTTTCCCCGCGACAAAACCTGCGGCGATGCGATCACGCCGCGCGGCGTCCGCGCGCTGCAACACCTGGGCGCATTCGAATCCATCGCTGCGCGCGCCCACCGGCTGGACGGGGCCAGCCTGGTTTCGCCATCCGGCCTGACGCTGCGCGTGTCTTTCAACGACGTGCTGCGCGACTGGCCGCCCTTTGCGCTGGTCTTGCCGCGCGTCCAGATGGACGATCTGTTGCTGGCGTTCGCGCTGTCCAAAGGCGCGCGGTTTATGGGCGAATGCCGCGTCGTCGGCCTGTTTGAAACGAGCGGGGGCGCAGGCGTCATTGCCCGGCAAGGCCCGGAAGATCGCCCTGTAGCCTGGTCAGCCCGCGCCGTTGTGCTGGCCGTGGGCGCGCACATGGGTTTGCTGCAACAGGCCGGCCTGCTGCGCGAAACACCGCCTGTCATCTCTGCGGCGCGCGCTTACTGGCAAAACGTGGACGGCGATCCTGATAACCTGTGCTTTTATTTCGACCGGCGTTTGCCGCTGGGCTACGCCTGGCTTTTCCCAACCGGCCCTCGCCACGCCAACATTGGCCTGGGGGTGTTTCCGGGCAGCCCGGCGCGCCAGGGTCAATCCACGCCGGCGTTGCTGGCAGACTTCGTCAGGCACTACCCGCCGCTGCGCGAACGGTTGCAGCGCGCCGGCCCGGTCGGCCCAACCAGAGCGTTCCCAATCCGCGCCGATTTTCCACCGCCACGATTGACCCAGAACCGTTTTCTGCTGGTCGGCGAGGCCTGCGGCCTGGTCAACCCGGTCACCGGCGAAGGGATCGACCTGGCCCTGGAGAGCGGCCTGATCGCTGCGGAGTCCATCCACCATGCGCTCAAGGCGCGCGCATCCGCGAGCGCGCCGTTTGAAAGATACGAACAGGCATTGCGCCGGCGGTTCAGCGCTTACTTCCGCGAACTGCGCTGGTTGCGCAACATCGTCATGAGACGCCGGCCGCTCGAAATCCTCATCGACAGAAGCAGCCGGCGTCCCGACTTGCTGGCGGTCATCACCCGGCTCAGCCTGGGGTTGATCTCGCCGCGCGTCGCCTTCAGCCCCAGGGTGTGGCGAGACCTGTTGTTTTGAGCGCGGCGAAAGCGTGGCCAGGGTTTGGGCCGGTCGTTCAGGGCCGCTGCAGGATCGGCAGATACACGCGCGGTGTTACATTCGGCGCAACCCGGCGCAGATGCAACAGCGAGACGGAATAGGGCGCCAGGGCGCGCGTCACCGAACTGCCCGAAGCCGCAAATGAAACCGGCGCTTCGCTCAGCGCATTCGAAGGGTTGGCGCTGCCGTTGTATGTTGTCGTTTGCGCCGTGAGCGAGGCCGCCCGCGCTTCATATAGTTCTCCACCAACCAGCGGGCCAAAACCGCTGATGTGAATCGTGGCGGTCACCGTAGAGCCGGTTTTGTTGACCGCCAACAGCGACAGAGTAGAGCTGTTCACCCGCCCGGCATACACGCTGAGCTGAGTAGCCGCATCCGCCGTGCTGGTCACGGGCAACATCTGATTCCCAAAGCGTGACCACAACGGATACACGTAATACTGCGGCGCGCGATAGTAGGCGTTGTCCTCGTGCATCAGGCCGTATTCCGTGCCGTTTGAAGCGCGCCCGTTGGCCAGATCCCATTGGGCGAACAAAGTCACGCCCTGTTTGGCCGCCTGCCCGATGGAGTCGGCCAGCAGCAGCATGTTCACCGCGCGGGTCATCCATTGCCCGTTGTCCTGATCCTGAACCGACACCAGGTTGAATTCGGTCACGGCAACGGGCGCCTGTCTGCCGGCGGCATAGGCATTAAAGGCGGCGCGGAGATCGCCCATGATGGTCGGCCAGTGCGTCTGCGGATTGGGCAAAACATCCTGCGGATTGGCCGGCAGATTGAAATAGGGGTACGGGTGAATGGCGTACCAGTCGAGACTGGCGCCGGCCGCTGAGATGACCCGGCTGCCCCAGCCGGCGTAGGTTTGCCATTGCGCCTGACCGTCCGAAGGCGCGCCGGGATACTCAAATCCAACTGCCGCCAGCGTGATGGTCGGATCGACCGCCTGCATGGCCGACCGAAACTCCAGATAGCCTTCATGCCGGCTGGCCCCGCTGCCCCAGCCGTTCACATACTCCAAGCCGTCGCACGTCCAGGTGTCTTCCCACGCCCACGATTGACACAAGCCGCTGCTGCTGGGGGTGGCCGTGTCGGACTTGCTGGCGTACATCTCGTTGCCGAACTCCCACAGCCGGATGCCGAGCGGAGCAGGATTGCCGCCGGCAGCGCGCAACTGCGCCCAGTGGCCGACGGTGTACCAGTTTGTGCCCTTGATGTCCACCCCGATGACGCGCGTGTCGGTGATGAAGCCGTTGAAGAACGCCACGGCCGCAGCGGCTTCTTTCGAGGTCGCATTCGGATTGATGATCCACATCCCCTGCAATCCGGTTGCTTTCAGGAAGTTGATGAAGTCGGTTGGCCGCGCCGCCCACGTCCAGTAGCAGGGCACAGCGCCGGGCTGATCGGCGCCCTTCTCACAACTCAGCCAGCCATAGCCGTTGCTCCAACTGCCGCCCGGCATACGGAGCAGCTTCAGACCCGATGCAGCCGTGCGGGCGCGGAAGATGGCATCGTTCAGCCGGGATGGCCCCAGCCAGGCCGGCAGGTTGCTGCCCAACATGCGCGCGTCGAACGGCGTGATCGGGCCGCCGGCCTGAATCTGGACCGTGACCGTGATTCCGGGCGGCGGGGGTGGCGGAGGTGGCGGCGTGCCGGCCAGCAAGCGGATGTCGTCCACGTAGAACACCGTCTGATTCGCGCCGCTGCGATCCTGCAGATTGATGCGCGCGATCTGGGTGGGATTGCCGAGCTGGCTCATCGTCACGGTGATGGGACTCCAAACGCTGGCAGTCGCCGTAATGGGATAGGACTGGCTGGCCGGTCCGCCATCCGCCTCCTGAATGTAGACCTGCACGAGTTTGGCCGGACCGGTTCCGCCATGAATCCAGAACGTCAGGGTGGGGTAATTGCTGGTCTGGATCGGGCTGCCCGTGCGCAGGGACAGGCCGGCCCATGCTGCCGTGTAATCCACCGCGATCGAATTCACGCCGCTGCGAACCGGCGACGTGTTGGCAAAGTTGATATTGGCATTCCACGACCAGTTGTCCCAGCCGGCGGCCAGCGCGTCGTCGTACACCACAACATCGTTCGGCGCCTGCGTTGCCGCGCGCGCCAATGCGTCCGGGCGATGCAATGCCATCAGAACAACCAGTCCGACTATTCCAGTCAATACTGCGATGCCCGTGGCGCGAACAACGCTCAACAGCTTCAACATATGTTCCAGCAACCTCCTGAAAAACTCAAACTATCTCCTGCGGCGCTGCCCAGGTCGATCAAAGCCTGCCCAGCTTGACAACAACAAGGCGACTTCTATAATTCATTGTAATCCATTTCGCACAACTGAATATAGAGCAATGTCAAGGCGTCCCGCATGTCTTCATCTGAAGACTGCCCGGATGCAAGGGCTTAAAGGTGGAAGCCGGTGAAAGTCCGGCGCTGTGCCGCAACTGTAATCGCTCAGGCAGAGTAGTCAGTACAAAGTAGTCAGTAGCCAGACCAACGATCAGTGACTCCTGACTACTGACTCCTGAGCCGAGAGCCAGGACGCCAGCCTTGACCAAATCCGTTCAATCCTTCTCGTGATCAGGGAGGTGAGACATGGTTCGCGCGCCATAAGCCTTGCCGCGCGCCGTTGCGCAAACGCCAGGCCGCTGAAGCGTTTGTTGAGGGTCAACGGCAACAGCGCCGGGCGACCGGCATCGTGATGTCCAGTCTGCGCCCGATCTTCTCGCCAGAAGGTCGGGCGCTTTTATTTGAACGCAGTGGCTGAACAGATGGCGCCGCCGGCGTCGTCTGCCGGCCTGAAACAGGAGGCTTGAAAAAATGAGTCAGGCGAGTTCTTTTCTGCCGCTGGGCAGTGTCACCGGCATCGGCAGCCTGCCGATGACCGATCCTGATGAAGCCGTGGCGTTTGTGGCCGAGCACAGTCCGCGCGCGCCGTTCTGGCCGCAGTTGCCTCAGCGAGCCGCAACGGAGACGATGATTGAACAGGTGTTGTCTCCGTTCAAGGATGTGTTGCGCCGGCGCGATGGACTGCCGGGGTATGACGTGACACCCGGCCTGGAGGACGTGTTCGCGCGCCGGCTGGACGACGCCCGCGCCGAACTGGACGAATCCTGCGCCGCCGGCTGGTATGCCTTCGAGCGCGCGCTGGCCGCCGGCGCCTTCCCCCGCGCGCAGGTGTTGAAAGGCCAGATCGCCGGGCCGATCACGCTGGCCAGCCAGGTGTATGTGGAAGGCCGGCCTCTGGTAGATGCGCGCGGGCCGCAAACGCCCCGCTGCCTCGAAATGGTGCGCGCGCTGGCCTGGTATGCCACCCGGCTGGCATTGTGGCAGATCGAGCGGTTGCAGCGGTGGGGCCGGCCGGTCATTCTTATGCTGGATGAGCCGTGTCTGTCTCTGGCGGCCATGCGACCTTCGCCCATCGCCCATCATGTGGGGCCGATGTTAAAGGAATCATTGACGATGATTCGCGCTGCCGGCGCGATCGCCGGCGTGCACTGTTGCGCCCGTCTGCCAACGGCGCTGGTTCACCAGGCGCACCCCGATCTGATCTCGTTCGACGCTCATCAGGGGCTGGAGGAATTCATGGCCGACCCGCACATGCAGGCGTTTATGCGCGGCGGCGGCCTGGTGGCATTCGGCCTGATCCCGACTGCGCCCGATCTGAGCCAGTTCCATGCGTTGACGATGCTCTCGCGCTGGTTGGAATCGGCCCTGGGGCTGGGCGATATTGCCGGCCTGGCCGAGCGATCCTTCTTCACGGCCACCTGCGGGCTGGGCCTGTTGAATGCGCGGGCGGCGCGCCAGTCGTTTCAACTGGCCGGCCAGTTGTCCTCAAGCGTCAACGCCCTGTTGCAACGCGCCGGGCGCGGCGCGAGAGAGCATCCCAATTCCCGGGACGCTGGGCAGCCATCTCGTCTGCCCCGGCCGCCGCACCAATACACGTCATTCCCGTTGTGGCGGCGCTTGCAGTCATAGCGCGCACCACGTCAAAATGGATGAGGCAGCCCGGCGGCCTGCCTCATCCCGCCCGCGTGTGTCAGCCCGGACAAGGCGCGCGCTGCCGGCAGTCCAAAGCAGCATCCGCTCTTTGATCTTTCCAGCCGGGGGCAACCGGATTAGAATCCGCTGCCCTATGAGAAAACTCATCCGCGTTCTCCTCAGTCTCGTGGTTGCAGTGGTCGCGCTGCTGGCGGCGCTGGCCGGCGTTGGGGCAGTCTGGGTGCGCCAGCCTTTTCCGCAAGTCTCCGGCGAGATTCGCCTGAGCGGGTTAAGCGGGCCGGTCGAGATCATCCGGGACCGGTTTGGCGTGCCGCACATTTACGCCGACACCCCCGAAGATCTGTTCTTTGCGCAGGGTTTTGTGCACGCTCAGGATCGCTTCTTTCAGATGGAGTTCTGGCGGCGCATCGGCCAGGGCCGGCTGGCTGAATTGTTCGGCCCCAGCGCCCTGGCGCAGGACCGCTTCATCCGCACCCTGGGATGGCATCGCGTGGCGGATCAGGAAGTCGCGCAACTCGATCCTGAAACGCGCCGGGCGCTGGAACATTACGCGGCAGGCGTGAACGCCTATGCGCTGAACAACGCCGACCGGCTGGGGCTGGAGTTTCGCGTGCTGGGGTTGATTGGCCGGCGCTGGCAGCCTGAACCCTGGACGCCGGCCAACTCGCTGACCTGGGGCAAAGCCATGGCCTACAACCTGGGCGGCAACATGGATGAAGAACTCATCCGCATGGCGCTGACCCAACACGGCGGCCAGGCGCTGACTGATGCGCTGTCGCCGCCCTACCCCGCCGACGCGCCGTTCATCGTAACGTCTCCCGCAATCGCGCTTCCTGCCGCGCCAGACACGCCCGCGATCGCGGGGGTATCGGAGCAGGGCGCGCTTGAGCTGTTGCGATTCAGCCGGCAGGTTGCGGAGGCCATCAATCTGCGCAGGCACAGCGACATCGGCAGCAACAACTGGGTGGTGTCGGGCGCGCGCTCGGCGACCGGCAAACCGCTGCTGGCCAACGACCCGCACCTGGGCATCCAGATGCCCTCGATCTGGTATCAGATTGGGCTGCACTGCCGGCAGGTGAGCGAACGTTGCCCTTACGACGTGGTCGGCGCTTCGTTCGCCGGCACGCCAGGCGTGATCCTGGGGCACAACGGGCGCATTGCCTGGGGCGTCACCAATGTCGGGCCGGATGTGCAGGACGTGTTCATCGAGCGTCCCAATCCCGCCAACCCTGACGAGTTTGAGGTCCAGGGGCAGTATGAGCCGGCGCAGGTGATCGAAGAGCGCATCATTGTGGCCGGCCAGTCCGAGCCGGTGACCCTGCGCGTGCGCGTCACCCGCCACGGGCCGATCCTGAACGATGTGATGCCGTCGCTGGCCACAGAGCCGCCGATGGCCCTGCGCTGGACGGCGCTTCAGCCGGGGACTCTGCTGCGCAGCGTGCTGGGCATCAACCGCGCGACGAACTGGCAGGAATTCCGCGCGGCCCTGCGCTTCTGGGACGCGCCCTCACAGAACTTTGTCTACGCCGACATCGACGGCAACATCGGCTATCAGATGCCGGGGCGTATCCCGATCCGCGCCAAAGGCGACGGGCGAATGCCCACGCCGGGATGGAGCGGCGAATATGAATGGATCGGCGAAGTCCCCTTTGACGAACTGCCCTCGGTCTTTAACCCGCCGGAAGGCGTGATCGTCACGGCCAACAACGCGGTCGTCGATCCCCGGCGCTATCCGTATCTTCTGGGCAGCGATTGGGATCACGGCTTTCGCGCCCGGCGCATCCTGCAACTGCTGAACGAAAAGCCGGCGCTCTCGGTCGAGGACATGCAGCGCATCCAAAACGACGCGCGTTCGCTGTTCGCCGACGACATTCTGCCCTTGCTGAGCGATATCGCGCCCGACGACGCCCAGTCCGCCGATCTGCTGCGCCGCATGCGCGAGTGGGATCGCGTGTCGCGGCGCGATTCGGCGGGCGCGCTGATCTTCGAGACGTTTTGGGTGCAACTGGCGCACGCGATCTTTGACGACGAAGCCGGCGAGGCGCTCGCCGGCGAAGCCATCGGCGTCATGACAGCAACCCGCATCGCCGTGCGCAACGCGCTGGCCGACCCGGCCGCTGTGTGGTGGGACGACATCACCACCCCCGCGCGCGAGACGCGCGAACAGATCATTCTGCGCGCGCTGCAACAGGCCGGCGAACGTCTGCGCGCGCGCTTTGGCGACCAGCCCGACCAATGGCAATGGGGCAGAGCGCACACCGTGATCTTCCCCAACCAGACGCTGGGACGCAGCGGCGTGGCGGTGATTGAATCCATTTTCAATCGCGGCCCCTACCCTGCCGATGGCGCCTCAGCGGCGGTCAACAACACCGGCGGCGGCGAATCCTTCGCCGTGACCAGCGGCCCCTCATGGCGCATGGTGGCCGATCTGTCCGATCTGCGCCGTTCGGCAGCCATCCACACCACCGGCCAGAGCGGGCACGCCTTTCATCCCCATTACGACGACATGATCCCGCTGTGGCTGAGCGGCGCTTATCACCCGCTGATCTGGCAACGCGAAGACGCGCAACAGCAGGCCGAGGGCGCGCTGATCCTGAAGCCATGACCAGGGCGCTATGGCGAGCATCCCCGCCGTCTCGGAGGCCGGGACGCAGCGATTGTTATCCTTCCGTTCCGCACACTCGGCTATCCTGCGGGTCGAATGGGATTGGGCGGAGCAGCGGCTGATCCAACAACAGAGCTTGCGCCTGGAAACAAAGCAAGCTGATCGGATATAGAGATATGAGCGCACAGCATCCAGCAAACCCTTCCTTCCCAACACGGGGCGCCGCGCGCGGCCTGGTGATTGTCAACACCGGCAACGGCAAAGGCAAAACCACCGCCGCGCTGGGCGTGCTCCTGCGCGCCTGGGGGCGCGACTTGCGCGTGGGCGTCATCCAGTTTCTGAAAAGTGAGCACGCGCGCTTCGGCGAAATCGTCGCCGGCCGCCGGCTGGGGGTCGATTGGGTCGTCACCGGCGACGGATTCACCTGGACCAGCCGCGACATGAACGAGACCGTCGCGCGCGCCCGGCACGGCTGGGAACTCGCCCAGGCCCGCATCACCGGCGATCAATATGATGTGCTGATCCTGGACGAATTTACCTATCCCCTGCATTACGGCTGGCTGGATGCACAAGAGGTCGTCGCGTGGCTGAAAGCGCACAAGCCGCCGGCCCTGCATCTCATCATCACCGGGCGCAATGCGCCGCCGGCCCTCATCGACTACGCCGATCTGGTGACAGAAATGAACGAGATCAAGCATCCTTACAAAGACCAGGGCATTCGCGCCCAACCCGGCATCGAGTTTTGATCCCGATGAGATTGCCGGAAAGATCATCTGCCGCCCCGGCCTCTTCGCGCCGGCCTGTCATGCCCGCCCGGCCATCCGCAACCACAATTGTGCTGGCGGCGGCGCTCGACCTGTGGGCTGGCGACCCGCCCAATCGGTTCCACCCTGTGGCCTGGATGGGCAACGCGATCGCTGCGGCCCGGCGCCGCGCGCCCACCGGCGGGCGCGTCGGCCCGTTGCTCTACGGCGGGGCATTGACAGCCGCCGGCGTCGGCGTCAGCGCCGGCCTGGGCCGGATCATGACGTGGCTGCACCGGCGCGCAGCCGCAGCCGGCCGGCCGGCGATCGGCGCGCTGGCCGAAGCCGGGATGTTGAAGCTGACCTTCTCCGCGCGCGGCCTGGCCCGCGCCGCCGGCGAAGTGCTGGCCGCCCTGCGCCAGAGCGACGGGTTGGATGAGGCGCGCCGCCGGCTGGCGTGGCACCTGGTCAGCCGCGACACGGGCGCCCTGAGCGAGGCGCAGGTCTGTTCGGCGGTCATCGAATCTGTGGCCGAGAATTTGTGCGACAGCGTGGTTGCGCCGTTGTGCTACTACGCCGGGGGCGGCCTGCCGGCGGCCTGGGCCTATCGCTTTGCCAACACCGCCGACGCCATGCTGGGCTATCACGACGCCGAACGCGAATGGCTGGGCAAAATCCCGGCCCGCCTGGACGACGCGCTGAATCTTGCCCCGGCGCGCCTGTCGGCGGCGCTGCTGTGGCTGGCCGGCGCGGTGACAGGCTGCGACCTGCGGCAGGGCTGGCGCATGTGGCGGCGCGACGCCGGCGCGACGGCCAGCCCCAACGCCGGCCACCCCATGAGCATGATGGCCGGCCTGCTGGGCGTGACGCTGGAAAAGGTCGGGCACTACCGGTTGGGCGCGCCGCTGCGCCAACCCACGCCGGCCGACGTGGCGCGCGCCATCCGCGTGATGCAAGTCGCCGCCGGCCTCGCGGTCATCCTTTGCGCGGCCTGGGCGGCCCTGGGTGAACGGGCGCGCCGCCGCCGATGAATACACTATGCTGAATCCGCCCCCATCTTTGCGCCCGCCGCCCCGGCCAGAGCTGGCCGGCCTGCCCGCCAGCCATCACGGCGCGCTGGATTTCGCCGAACTCGAACAGATCGGCCTGCCGGCAACCACCATCGTTGACTTCAGCGTCAACAGCAATCCCTTTGGCCCGTCGCCACGCGCGCAGGAAGCCCTGCGCGCGGTCGCGCTGGATCAATATCCCGACCGGCACTGCCTGGCCCTGCGGCGCAGGCTGGCCGCCCGGCACGGCGTGGGAATCGAACAAATCCTGGTCGGCAACGGCGCCGCCGAGCTGATCTGGCTGGCGGCGCTGGCCTATCTCAACCCTCAGCGCGCGGCGCTGATCCTCAGTCCCACTTTTGGCGAATACGAACGCGCGGCGCGGCTGATGGGCGCGCCGGTTCACACGTGGCGCGCCGCGCCGGAGCGCGACTTCCAGATCGACCTCGACGCCGTGGCGCGCGCCATCGCCCGCCTGCGGCCCGGCGTGGTGTTCTGGTGCAACCCGAACAATCCCACCGGCGTCCACACCCCCGACGAAGCGATCACCGCCTGCGCCACGCGACACCCCGACACATTGTTTGTGATCGACGAGGCGTACCGGCGCTTTGTCTTCGAGCCTGCGATCGGCGCGCCGGATGAGCCGCGCCGGGCGGCGCAACTGCCGGCGAACGTGTTGCTGCTGCGCTCGATGACCAAGGATTACGCGCTGGCCGGCCTGCGGCTGGGCTATGCGCTGGGAACCCGCGAGGCGATTCACGCCCTGGCCCAGGCCCAACCGCCGTGGAGCGTGAACGCCGCCGCGCAGGCAGCCGGGTGCGCGGCGCTGGACGACGAAGCGCACGTGGCGCGCACGCTTCAGCAACTGGCCGCCGCCCGCAACACCCTGATGAGCGATCTGCGGCGCGCCGGCCTGCGCGTATGGCCCTCGGCCACGCACTTCTTCCTGGTCGAGACAGGCAATGGAGCGGCGTTTCGCGGCGCGCTGTTGAAAGACGGCCTGCAAGTGCGCGACTGCGCGTCGTTTGGATTGCCCACCTGTGTGCGCATCGCGGCGCGCCGGCCCAATGACAACGCGCGGCTGGTGCGCGCGATTCAACGCCTGTGGCCGCTGCCATGATCGGCTCACGTGCTCGCTGCAAGCCGGCCGGCATTGGGCGTGCCTGCGGGCATCACGGCGAACTGCTGCAGGGCGTCTTTCGCCTGAACGGCGCTGGGCCGGCCCGCCCGGCGCGCGGCCTGCTCACCCTGCCCTGCCCCTTGTTCTGGTCCAAAGCGCGCTTCACGCCAGGGAGCGGGCAGGCAGGAGATGTGATTGTCCACCCGCCCGAAAAGACCAAAGCGCGCTGCGCTGCCGAGCGCGCGCTGCGCCAGTTGGGGGTGCCGCAGGCGGGGCGACTGGAGATCGTGAGCAACATCCCGCCGGGGCGCGGTCTGGGATCTTCGACAGCGGATGTCACCGCCGCGCTGCGCGCGGTTTTCGACGCCTATGGCGCGCCCCTCCTGGCCAGCGAAGCGGCGCGCCTGGCAGTGGCCGCCGAGACGGCTTCGGACGCCATCATGTTTTGGAAAGGGCCGGCCAGCCCGGCCGTGCTGTTTGCGCAACGTGAGGGCTGCGTCATCGAGGCGTTCACCGGCCCGCTGCCGCCATTGCTCGTGCTCGGCTTCGACGCTGCTCCGCGCGCCCAGGGGGTGGACACGCTGCGCATGACGCTGCCGACCTACAGCTTGGGCGAGCAGGCCGAGTTCGAGCGCCTGCGCGCGCAGGCCCGCCAGAGCATCCTGGCCGGCGACGCCGCGTTGATGGGTCAGGTCGCCACCCGCAGCGCCATGCTCAACCAGCCCTATCTGCCCACGCCCGGCTTCGAGCAGTGGCTGGAGATCGCCCGCGCCTGCAGGGCGATTGGGGTTCAGGTGGCGCACAGCGGCACGGTGGCGGGGCTGCTGTTCGATGCGCGCGACGAGGATGCGCAGCGGCGCCTTCGGCAGGCGCGCGCGCAACTGGCAGATGCGGGCGTGCGCCGGGTCTGGCGCTATCAGGCCGGCTGAGCGGCGCGCCTGAAACGGGCGCCGTTATTGCCGCGAATCATCGCGCGATGATTGGTCCGACGACTGGCTTGATGACTCGCTCGATGCGTCGCTCGATGTTTCGCGACGCCGGCGCGGAAAAGCCGCAAACAACGCGCCGAGGAAAATGAAGCCGACCACCAGGCACAGCGCCGCGTCGGACAGGCCGGCCAGCATACCGATGAGCAGGGGGAGCCAGAGGAAGATCATCAGCGTGCCCAGCGCCATCGCGGCCCAGGGCCACGCCTCGTCCAGCCGGCCCTGGCGAACCATTGCAAGAATCTCCGACGTCTCCTTCTCGCCGTAGAATTCAAAGCCGCGCCGCACGCCTTTGAAGAAATCCACACTGGCGCCGACCTGCGCGCCGGATGCATCAATGTCAGCTCCGACGCTGGTTTCTATCTCCACACCCTCGCTGGCAGTTTTTTGCGTGCTCAGTTCGCCGCGCCGGCCCAGCGTGACAGCGCCGACGACGATCAAAACGATGGAAAACGCCAGTCCGACCAGTGCAAGTCCCACAGCTCACACTCCATCAAAAAACTGACGCGCGCAATTGTGCCTGCGTCAATTTAAGCTCAGGTTAAAGGCGCCCTGCGGAGGCGGTCGGAGAACGGCCGGCCAGATTCACGCCGGCGGAGGTTGCAGCAGCTCCAGCGTGATGCCGTCGGGGTCGAGGAAGTACACCGTGAAGCCGCCCTTGTTCACGCCAGCCTCGATCGCCACCGGCGCCTCGGCCTTGAAGCGCACGCCCAGCGCCTTCATGCGCTCGAACTCGGCGTGAATGTCGTCCACGATGAACGCCCAATGGCCGACGCCGGTGTTGTTGGTGGACAGATCGAGATCGTCGCGGCCATGCGGATAGACATATTCCACCAGCTCGATGTGGTGATTGGCGCGCGCCGCCAGCGGCTGGCCGGGCACGCGCAACTGAGCCACTTTCAGGTGCGCGCCGGGAAACCCCACCAGCCGGGCGGTGTATTCGTTGTGCTGTTCCTGTCCGCGCACATATTCCAGCCCCAGCACCCTGGTGTACCACTTCACGCTGGCTTGCAGGTCGCGCACGGTGAATGAGACGTGAAAGAAACCCTGAACCATCTCTCGATTTTGGATTTTGGATTTTGGATTTTGGATTTTGGATTGACGATTGACGATTGACGATTGACGATTGACGATTTTCGCAATTCCCAATTCGTAATTCCTAATTCCTAATTCCTAATTCGCAATTCCCCATTCACCTGATGTTGACGCGGCCTTTCATGAGTTCGACAGCGGCCTCGACGATGTGGCGCGGCTGAGGCAGCACTTCCTCTTCGAGCGAACGGGCAACGGGAATGGGCAGGTCGAGGCCGGCAACGCGCGCGATGGGCGCATCCAGCTCGTCGAAAGCGCGCTCCATGACCCGCATCGCCACCTCGGCCCCGACGCCGCAACTGGCGTGCGCTTCGTGGGTGACGAGCAGGCGATGGGTTTTTCTGAGCGACGCAATCACCGTGTCGATATCCATTGGCACGGTGCAGCGTAGATCGATCACCTCGGCGGAAATGCCGTGCTCCTTCTCCAGCGTCTCGGCAGCCTGCAAGGCAAACAGCAACTGTCGGGAATACGAGACGATGGTCAGGTCTGCGCCGGCGCGCTTGACATCGGCCCGGCCCAGCGGAATGGTGTACTCTTCTTCCGGGACCATGCCTTTGGTCTGGTAGAGCAGTTTGTGCTCGATGAACATGACCGGATTGTCCTGGCGCAGCGCAGTCTTGAGCAATCCTTTGGCGTCGTAGGGGGTGGCCGGGATGGCCACCTGGATGCCGGGGATGTGCGTGAACAGGGTTTCAAAGCTCTGCGAGTGCTGGGCGCCGTTACCGCGCCCGCCGCCCTGTTGGGCGCGAATGACGAGCGGCACTTTCACCCGCCCACCGCTCATCGAGCGCATCTTGGCGGCCTGGTTGAAGATGGAGTCCGCGCACACCAGCGCAAAATCCATGAACATCAGCTCGACCACCGGCCGCTTGCCGGTCATGGCCATGCCCACGCCCATGCTCACGAAAGCGGATTCGCTGATCGGCGTGTCTTTGACCCGCTGGGGGCCGAACTTCGCCAGCAACCCTTCGGTCACGCGGAAGACGCCGCCGTAATGGCCGATGTCCTCGCCCATCAGAATGATGTCGGGGTCGCGGGTCATCTCCTCGGTCAAGGCTTCGCGCAGGGCCTGCGCATAGGTGAGTTCTCTGCTCGCCACGATTGTCCTCTTGTTGTCATGTGATTAGGCCGGCACGGCAGCCCGATTCAAGGAGCCAAGTGTAACGCAGGATAAAAAGAATCCCGGCTGCTTGTGCAGCCGGGATTGTGGCGCGCAACACGCAGCCGGCGCGGGATCAGAACTCGCCGCAGAAAGACACATCCAGACCGAGACCGGGTAGGGCAAGCCGCCAGGCTTGCACTGTCGATCAGAACTCGCCACAGAAAGACACATCCAGACCGAGACCGGGTAGGGCAAGCCGCCAGGCTTGCCTTGCCCTGTCGATCAGAACTCGCCGCACAAAGACACATCCAGACCGAGACCGGGTAGGGCAAGCCGCCAGGCTTGCACTGTCGATCAGAACTCGCCACAGAAAGACACATCCAGACCCAGCGCCTTCATCGCTGCCGCCTTGGCAAACATGGCCTTCTTCGCCGCCGCCTTGGTCGGGGCATAGGCCACGTTGATGTGGTTGGCCTTGTGGCGGGCCATAAACTGATCGCGGGTGATGCCGGGGGTGATGGCGCTCATGATCGGCCACTGTTCGGTGGTCAGTTTCAGGCGCTCCTCGGTTTCGGCGTCGGGCAACTTGACGGCTTCGCAGACGCCAGTGTCGAAGTTGAGCTTGCCCGGCTGCACCCACACGCGGCTCCACACCACCCAGCCCGGCTTGCTGACGCCCTTCACCGTGCCGCCGCCCAGCGGGAAGTACATCGGCGGCTGGCGCTCGCTGACTGTGCCGGCGTAACCGCCGATGAAATGTTCCGGCGGCGCGGCGCCCGAAATCTCGAACACCCACACAAAGTCATCGACGTGGCGGCCATTGTCATTGGCCGACCCGTTGTACCAGCGCCCCCAGCGCACATCGTGCAGCGTGGTCTCCGGCGCCATCTTCATGCGCGTCCACAGGCCATTGGTCACCAGCGCGTCCAGGCCGGCGCACTCATCCACTTCGTTGAAGTGCGGCAGGGCCTGCCCTTTGTACAGCTCCTCGCCGGTTTTCTCATCGTACACCGGCGGGCGATCGACGTTGTTCAACAACCCTTCGACCAGGTCCGAGGCCGGGGCCATGTCCTTCAGGCCCTGCTGGTACTGAATGCCGATCGTGGCGCAGCCGAACTCGGCGGCGATGCGCACGGCGGCGATGTACATCTTGCACTGCTCCAGCACCTGACGCTCGGTCAACTCGGTGGCTTCGTCGGTTCCCAGGTTGAAGCGCATGCCCTTGTTCAACAGCCACTCGTACACGCCGCGCGCTTCGGCGTCGCTGACAGTGCGCATCTTGGCCACCAGCGCTGATTGGCTGAGCCGCTCCTTGTACACGCCGGCAGACATCAGCAGCGCGTCGGGGATGATGGCGTTGTACATGCCCATGCAGCCTTCGTCAAAGACGCCCATGATGGCCTTGTTCTTCAGCAGGTCCTGGGCATACTTCTCGCCGATGGCGGCTGCGGCGGCGGGCACTTCCACCGCGTCATAGGGTTTGACATGATCAGTCTTGTGCGTCACTTTGCCCTTGCTCAGCCAGGCGCGCAGCCCTTTGACAAAGAAGTCGTCGGTGAAGTCTTCGCTCCACAGGGTGCTGTACTTCACGCCGGCGGCGGTCATCGAGCCGTTCAGATTGAGCATCCCCACCAGGCCGGGCCACTGGCCGCTCCAGTTGGCCAGGGTCAGGATCGGGCCTTTGTGAGTAATCAGGCCGGGCAGCACGTGATGGCTGTATTGCCACACCGCCTCGGCCACAATCAGCGGCGCGTCGGCGGGAATCTTGCGAAAGACCTCCATGCCATACTTCTGGCTGTCGATGAAGCCATGCTTCTGCTCCTCGATGTAGGGGTGTCCGCGCTTGATCTTCACGCCTTCGCGCTTGACGGCTTCAAAGATTTGCTTCTCCATGGCTTCCTGCGCCGGCCAGCACACCTGATTGGCCGACAGGCGCAAGTCGCCGCTGGCGACAAGATAAACGGTTTGCATTGGTTAGTTCTCCTTTCCTCTTGATATTTGGGCGCGCCCTGTAAGTTTACCCAGAGGTCGCAAGTCTGGCTAGTAGAGACGCGCTGCAGCGCGTCTCTACGCCGGCGCGTCTCTACGCCGATTCCCCAGATTCCCGGAATCTTCAAGATTCCGGGAATCCGGGGGTTGGAAAGACCGAAGCCGCCCTTCATCAGAGCGGCTTCGGCCTTCAGGAGATAGAAAGGACCATGAACGCGCGAACCGTTGCCCAGACGGCCCGCGTGCCCACCAAAGTTATTCGGCCAGCAGCAGGAACGGCTCCTCGATCAGTTCCTTGATGTGTTTCAGGAACCGCGCTGCCGGCGCGCCATCGGTGATCCGATGGTCAAACGCCAGGCTCAACGTCATCATCTTGCGCGCCACGATCTGGTCGTTTAACACGACGGCTTTCGCCGCAATGCGCCCAACGCCCAGAATGGCGGCTTCGGGATAGTTGATGACCGGCGTGAAAGCGTCTACATCCAGGGGGCCGAGGCTGGTGATGGTGAATGTGCCGCCGAAATCATCCGGCAGCGAGCGCCCTTTGCGCGCCCGATCCACCAGCTCGCGCAACTCGGCTCCAATCTGTCGCAGCGATTTTTGATCGGCGTTGCGCACCACCGGCACGGTCAGCCCGCGCTCGGTGTCGGCGGCCATGCCGATGTCGATGCGCGCCAGATATTCGATCGCGTCCGAAGTCATGCGCGCGTTCATGTAGGGGAACTTGCGCAGGGCGCGGGCGACGATCATGACGAGCATGTCGTTGTAGCCGGGGGCAAAGCCCCATGCTTCGGCAAAGCGGGCCTTCAGCCGCTCGCGCATAGCGACGAACTCGGTCGCGTCCACATCCATGACCAGCGTCACGCGCGCGACGGTGCGTGTGCTGGTCGCCATGCGGTCGGCGATGACGGCGCGCACACCCTTGAGCGGCACGCGCTCCAGCACGTCGCCCTGCGGCGCCGGCGCAGACGCGGGAGCGGGGACAGCGGGCGGCGCGGCAACAGGCGCGGGCGCCGGCGCTGCGGCCGGCGCGACCGGCTCGCCTTTGGACGCCTGATCGCGTTGCGCAATCGCCTGTTGCACATCTTCTTTCGTGATGGCTCCACCGGCGCCGGTGCCCTTGATCGTGCGCAGGTCGATGCCGGCTTCGGCGGCCATGCGCTCGGCGATCGGCGTCGCTTTGGGGGCGGATTGCAAATAGGCCACCACATCGCGCTCGGCCACGCGCACACCGCCGCCGCCGGTGGGCGTCACTTTTGACAGATCGACGCCTTCCTGCTCGGCCAGCTTGCGCGCGCGCGGCGAAGCGAACAAGCGCCCGGTCTGGGCCGGCGGTTGCAGCTCGGTCTGGGATGGAGCTGCCGGCTGTGCCGCCACAGGCGCGGCGGTCTCCGGCTGCGCGCCGCTGGCCGGCTGCGACTGGCCGGCAGCGGGGAACTTTTCGTCCTGCTTGCCCACGACGGCCACGACAGTCAGCACGGGCAAAACTGTGTCCTCTGCGAACGGCCCTCTATGCAGATACCCTTTGGCCGGCGACTCCACCGCGAAGATGGCCTTGTCGGTCTCGACCTCCAGCACTTCCTGACCCTGATCGACCCTGGCGCCGTCTTCGACCAGCCAGCGCACCAGCCGCACTTCCTCAACCGTTTGCCCGAGCTTGGGGATGAAGAGTTCTTTTGCCATGCCTGCTCGCCCAATACGCGATACGCAATACGCCTAAGCGATCACCTTCCGACAGGCGGCGACAATGCGGCCCGTGTTTGGAATCGCCAGATCTTCCAGAATCTCGGCGCGCGGCACCGGCACGTTGGCCGAAGCGACGCGCACCATCGGCGCATCCAGGTAGTCGAAGGCCGCTTCGTTGACCTGCATCATCACTTCGTTGATGAAGCTGGTGTTCTCATAGGACTCGGTCACGCCGACCAGCCGGCCGGTCTTCTTGACCGAGGCGACAATCGTCTCCAGATCGAGTGGCTTCAGCGTGCGCAGGTCGATGACTTCCACATCGACGCCCTCTTTGGCCAGGATGTCGGCGGCCTCCAGCGCGCGGTAGACCATGCGCGAGTAGGTCACCAGCGTGATGTCCTTGCCTTCGCGCTTGATGTCGGCCACGCCGAAGGGGATGATGTACTCCTCGTCGGGCACCGGCCCCTTCTCCTTGTAGAGCATCTTGTGCTCGATGAACATGACCGGGTTATCGTCGCGGATGGCGGCTTTCAACAAGCCTTTGGCGTCGTAGGGCGTGGAGGGCATGACGACGTAGATGCCGGGGAAGTGCGTCCAGAGCGATTCGAGGCTTTGCGAGTGATGCGCGGCAATGGCGCGCCCGGCGCCGCCTTCAGTGCGCACCACCATCGGCACGCTGGTCTTGCCGCCGAACATGTAGCGGTTCTTGGCGCCCTGGTTGGCCAGCTGGTCCATCGCCAGCGGGGTGAAATCGACATACATGATCTCAGACACTGGCCGCATACCCGCCATGGCGGCGCCGACGGCGGCGCCGGCGATGCTGGCTTCTGAAATGGGCGTGTCGAGCACGCGCCACTTGCCGAACTCCTGGAACAGCCCGCGCGTGGCGCCATAGGCCCCGCCGTACAGACCGATGTCCTCGCCCAGGCAGAAAACGCGCTCATCGCGGGTCATCTCCTCACGCAGGGCATCGGCGATGGCCTGCGCGTAAGAAATTTGCTTGAACTGGCCGGGGTTGCTCCTGATGGCGGCGCGCAGGCGGCGGTCGGTGTCGTAATCGGCCTGGGTGAATTTGGCCGGCGCAAAGACATCGGTGGTCAGCTCATCCGGCGAGGGTTCGGGCGAAGATTGGGCGAACTGCACCGCCGTCTCGAGCTTGGTCTGCACCGTCTCGTCCATCCTGTCGAACTCTTCCTCGGTCAGCCAGCCGATAGCGATCAGGCCGTCGCGCAGCGCGTTGATCGGGTCGCGCACCTTCCAGGCCGCCTCTTCTTCCTTCGTGCGATAGGCGCGCGGGTCAGAATGGGAATGGCCGTAATAACGGTAGGTCTTGCACTCGATGAGGGTGGGGCCTTTGCCGCTGCGGGCGCGATCAACAGCTTTCTTGACTGCGCCGCGCACGGCCAGCACGTCCATGCCGTCCACCACCTCGCCGGGGATGCCGTAGGCGCAGGCGCGCGCGGCGGCGTCGGGCAATTTGGTCACCGTCTCCCACGGCACCGACATGCCGTACAGGTTGTTCTCGCACACGAACACCACCGGCAGATCCCAGATGCTGGCCATGTTGAGCGACTCGTGGAAGCTGCCTTCGTTCACGGCGCCGTCGCCAAAGAAGCAAACGACCACTTTGCCGGAGCCTTTCATCTTCTCGGCCAGCGCGGCGCCGGTGGCCACAGCGATGTTGCCGCCCACGATGCCGGTGGCGCCGAGATTGCCGTGCAGCACATCGGCGATGTGCATCGAGCCGCCCTTGCCTTTGCAATAGCCGGTGGCCTTGCCCAGCACTTCGGCCATCATTTTGTTGTAGTGCTCCTGCTTCAGTTGAGGAGTCGCGGCTACTTTGTCGCCGTGGGCGTGGCCATGGCCGTGGCCGCGATGCGTGCTGGTGATGAGGTCGGTGGTTTCGATGGCGCCGACGGCGCCGACGGCCACAGCCTCCTGGCCGGCGTACAGGTGCGAGGCGCCTTTCAGCACCGCCTTGCCCAGAAACTCGGCGATCTGGTTCTCCAGCGCGCGGATCTCCATCATCTGGCGCAGATAGCCCAGCACCTCATCGCGGGTCAGTTCCTGTTCTTCGATCATTGCCGAGACTTTCTCGGCCAGTGTTATTTCGTGCGCAGCGACTCCCATCCTGGATTACCTCGTTACAGAGCACAGAGTGCAGATTACAGATTTACAGACTACAAACTACAGAGCACAGAGCGCAGGTCACACCAGCACCACCTCGATGCCGCGCGCGCGGGCCTGCTCGACCCAATCCGGCGGCGCGTGACTGTCGGTGATCACACAGTCAATCTGATCGAGTCGGGCAAACGAGGCCAGACCCACGCGGCCCCATTTGGTTGCATCAACAATGGCGATCACGCGACGGCACATATCGACCAGAGGCTGTTTGATTTCCGCTTCATCGATGCTGACATCGGTCAGCCCCTCCGGCACGCTCAGGCCGTGCGCGCCAAAGAAGCCTTTCTCAATGTTGAACCGGCGCAGGGCGTCCAACGACTCTGCGCGGATCAGCGAGGCCGTTTCGCGCCGCAGGGTTCCGCCCGGCATGACAACCGTGACGCCAGGGGCATCCAGCATCTCCTGGGCCACGGCCAGGCTGTTGCTGATGATGGTGACATGGCGATGGTCCTTGAGTTGGCGGGCAATGGCCAGCGCCGTGCTGCTCGAGTCCAGGAAAATGGCGTCGCCGTCGGCGACCATAGCCGCGCCGGCTTCGCCAATGCGATCCTTCTCATGCACCTGCTGCTTCAGGCGCGATGACAGCGAAATGTCGGGCAGGGCGCGACTCGCAGTCACCGCGCCGCCATGCGTGCGCACCACCAGATTGCTGTCGGCGAGCGCCTGCAAATCGGCTCGAATGGTCACCTCAGACACATTGAATTGCTGGCTGAGTTCACCGACAGACACGCGCCCCAATTCGTTGACACGCCGCAATATCTCTTGCCGGCGCTCTTCGAGAAACAGGTCTTTCGTGACGCTTCGGGTGCCCATGTCGCGTTGTGAAAAATAGCCTTCAATGTTTTGGTATTTTACGATCTCTTTCGGAAAAATGCAAATGCGCTGACTTGTCGAAAGTGCAACCGTCGGCAGGCAGTTCAAGCTGCGCCGATCACAGCGAGGTGAAAGATGACAGGCGCTCAAAATGGCTGCGCCGGCGAACCATTCATGTATTGACTTCCGGCCGTTTGCGTGATATTGTCCGGTTGTCAGACAACCTGGGCGCGAGAGGACCAGCTTATTACCCGGACCCGCTTATGAATGCAAGTGTCGCCAATTTGCAGCCAGTGACAGACATTACACTCACTGAACAACTTCAGGAGCGCATAAAGAACTATATCGTGCAGAACCGCCTGCAACCTGGCGAGAAGCTCCCCACCGAGGAGACACTGGCCCAGTCTTTTGCCGTCAGTCGCGCCGCTGTGCGGGAGGCGTTGCGCAGCCTGGAGAGCCTGGGAATTGTCGAGGCGCGCCAGGGTGTGGGACGGGTGGTGCGCGACTTTGGCTTTGAAACAATCCTCAGCAACCTGTCGTATTCACTTGCCTTCCACAACAACAGCTTGCTGCACATGAACGAGATTCGCAAGGCGATTGATTTGCACTTCGTTGACGCAATTCTGAGCAACCTGTCAAAAGCCGATCTCGATCGCCTGCGCGAGATTGTCGAACGTATGCGAATCAAGCAGACAAGCGAGGATAAAGTCGAAGAAGAGGACTACGCCTTCCATCACCTGCTGATGGAGCGCAGCGGCAACCCAATTGCGGCGCAGCTTTTTGAGATCACCTGGCGCGCGAAGGAAAAGGCGTATTCCCTCTACGACTGGCAGCAGTTCGACAACTCCTATGAGATGCACAACGCCATCCTGCTGGCATTCCAGCGTGGCGATGCCGCAGCCGCAAGAGAGGCCATTCTGGGCCACTACCGGATGCTGGAAAAGCGCTTGAAACAGCACATCAAACTGGTCAGCGCGCTGACAGACTAATCACGCGCAGACCTGTGCGCGCCCAAAAACACTTTCACACGACACACACAGATCATGCTGGCCTACACCATCCGACGACTGCTCAGCCTGGGCTTTGTGCTTTTCGTCATCTCGGTGCTCACGTTCATCATCATGTACAGCGTGCCGGGCGGGCCGTTTGAGGAGCGCCAGATGCCGCTGCAGGGCGCCCAGCGCGAGAACATCCTGCGCAAGTACGGCATGACGGGGTCGATCTTCGAGCGCTACATCGCCTATGTCACCAACGCCCTGCAGGGTGACTTCGGCTACTCCTTCTTCAGCCCGACCGAGCGCGTTCAGGATTTGATTGCGCGGGTGTGGGGGCCGACCCTCATCCTGGGCCTCATCACCATCGTCATCAGTTTCCCGCTTGGCGTGTGGCTCGGCATCCAGGCGGCCAAACGCAAAGGCTCGCTCATCGATATTGTGATCAACACCTTCGCCACGGCGATGACGGTGATCCCCGGCTTCGTCATCGCGGTGGCGCTGATCCTCGTCTTCTCGGCGCGCGTGCGGCTGCTGCCGTCGGGCGGCTGGGGCGGGCCGGAACATCTGGTGCTGCCGGTGATCGCCTATTGCCTGGGGCCGATGTCCACCCTCATCCGCTACATTCGCGGCCTGACGCTCGACGAACTGGGACTGGACTACGTGCGCACGGCGCGCGCGAAAGGGCTGGCTGAGCGCCTGATCATCCCGAAGCACGTGTTCAAGAACCTGATGATCCCTCTGATCACCGTGTTCGGCCCGACTATTCCGCTCATTCTGACTGGCTCCGTCTTCATCGAGACCACATTCCGCATCCCCGGCCTGGGGCAGTACCTCGTCAGCAGTTCGGTCAACCGCGACTACCCCATGGTGATGGCGCTGACCCTCATCATCGCCGTGATCTGGGGCATCACCCTGCTGGTGACAGACTTGCTGTACGCCAGGCTGGACCCGCGCGTGGAGCTGTGACGACATGGCATCAGCGGCACCTGCAAGTAATGTTGCCCCAAAAAGCGCCCTCAGGCTGGTGAAACCGACCAGCACATTCGGCGCAGTGTGGCGCCGGCTGAAACACAACAAGCCGGCCGCCGTGAGCGCCGTCATCGTCATCCTGCTGATGTTGGTCGCCATCTTCGCGCCGATCCTGGCGCCTTACGGCTACGACCAGTCGATCATCCAGGACGCCGGCCAGTTCCCCAATCCGAAGCACCTGCTGGGCACGGATATGCTGGGCCGCGATTTGCTCTCGCGGCTGATCTACGCCACGCGCTCGTCAATTCTGGTTGCATTCGCCGTGCAACTTCTGGCGCTGATCGTGGGCGTGCCGTTTGGATTTGTCGCCGGCCTGAAGCGCGGGCTTGCCGAGAACGCGCTGAACATGGTCGTGATGGTCTTCACCGCGCTGCCCGGTTTCCTGTTCTCGTTGTTCCTGTTGACCGCGTTTGGGGCCGGCATTCCCCAGCTCATCTTTGCGCTCGTCGTGACCACCTGGATCGGCTACGCGCGCATCATGCGCGCCGAGGTGCTGCGCCTGCGCAACCGCGATTTCGTCCTGGCGTCGCAGGCGCTGGGCGCCGGCTTGTGGCACATTTCAGTGCGCCATCTGCTGCCAAATGCCCTCACTGCGCTCATCATCGCCGTTGCGCTGGGCATCCCCGGCACCATCTACGCCGAAGCCGGCCTCAGCTTTCTGGGCCTGGGCATCCGCGACCCGATCCCAAGCTGGGGCAAGATGATCAGCGACGGCATTCCCACGCTGCGCCTGTTCTGGCACCTGATTCTGTTCCCGCTGCTGTCGCTGTCCATCACCACGCTCAGCTTCATGTTCCTGGCCGACGCGCTGCGCGACGCCCTGGACCCCAGCAACATCAGGAGGTGATGCCCGCAAGCCTGTAAACCGAATCGCATCTCGACTCATAACCATTTGTTCAAAAGCGTTGAATTCGGATTGACACAAGTTCAGGATTTAGTCTGGTGAAGGAGGAAACCCGATCATGAGCAAGCGAACGATCAATCGTCGAACATTCCTGGCGCTCGCCAGCGCAAGTGTGGCCGGCAGCCTGGCAGCCTGCGCTGCCCCGGCAGCAACACAGCCCCCGCCCCCGGCCCAACCCGCAAGTCCCACCGAGCCGCCGGCGGCTCCCGCCGAGCCGACCAGCGCGCCAGAACCAACCACTGCCCCAGCGTCGGCCGCCGCCAACGTCAATGCGCTTGGCAAGGTGTTGCCCGCGGACGCCGCCCCGCTGGACAAGCAAGTGATGATCATGTTCGGCGGCACGCCCTACACCGTCGATCGCTTCATCTCCATGTACCAGTCTGGCGGTTTCACCTCTGCTTACAGCCTCGGCCTCGTGCGCTTCAACAAGGACTACGACGTGCTGCCGGCCGCCGCCGAGAGCTGGCAACCATCGGAAGATGGCATGAAATGGACGTTCAACCTGCGCAAGGGCATCAAGTGGTCTGATGGCAATGAGTTGACCGCCCACGACTATGTGGCCACCTTCCAGCTCGGCGCCAGCCCCGAGCACGCCTGGGACTTCGCCTGGTACTACCTGAACCTCAAGAACTGGGCGGAGGCCACCAGCGGCAGCGTGCCGGTCAGCGAGATCGGCGTCAAGGCGCTGGACGACTACACTCTGGAGTTCGAGACCACCTCGCCGGCGCCTTATCTCCCATCGCAGCTCATCTGGTCGGTGCCGTTGAGCAAGGCCGCCATGGAGAAGCACGGCAAGCTGTACAACAACGAGGTCGCCACGGCCGTAACCTGCTCGCCCTTGAAGCTGACAGAGTGGTCGAAGGACAAGCAGTTCGTGCTTGAGTTGAACGAGCAGTACACCGGCCCGGCTGAGATGATCCCCTACTACAGCAAGTTCATCAGCCAGGTGCCGGCTGCCATCGACGCCGTCACTGCTTACCAATCCAGCGACGCCCTGTGGATGCGCACCGATATCACCACCGGCCGCGTGGCCGAGGCAGACCCCTCGCTGGCCGACCAGGTGTACTGGATGTATGGCGACTTCCGCACCTACTACGTCGGCTTCAATTTCGCCATCAAGCCGTTCGACGACATTCGCGTGCGCCAGGCGCTGAGCATGTGCTTTGACCGCGCGCCGATCGTGCAGGCCGTGGCAGGCCGGGGCGGCGTGCCGGCCTACACCTTCCTCGCCGCCGGCTTCCCCGGCTCATGGGAGAACACGCCCGAAGCGCAGACCATCCAGCCATTCGACGTGGAAAAGGCCAAGCAGCTTCTGGCCGAGGCCGGCTACCCCAACGGTCAGGGATTCCCCAAACTGGAGATTCCCGTCACACCGATCGGCGCCCAGACCGCTTCACTCATCGCGCAAGGCTTTGCTGCCGAGGTCAAGAATCAGCTCGGCATCGAAACCGAAGTGGTCAGCAAGGACTGGCGCGTGTTCATCGAGGAAGTGCGCACCAACCGCATCGTGCCGGTGTGGGTCGACTCCTACGGCATGGACTACCTCGACCAGTCCAACATGCTGAGCATCTTCACCTCGAACCGCCTGACCAACTGGAACAACGCAACCTACGATGAAATGTTCAACAAGGCGGCCGGCTACATCGGCAGCAAAGAGGAGCGCGACGCCATGTTCTATGAGGCCGAGAAGATGGTGCTGTCCGAGTACGTCATTTGCCCGCTCTACCACGAGCGCATTCCGTATCTCATCAAGCCGCAGGTGGCCGGGCCGGGCATGGAGCCGGACAAGAACGGCGTGCGCGGCTCGCACTGGCCGGATGACTACGGATTGGGCGAGTTCTGGTTCACCACCTACGTCAAGAACATGTAATCCCTGGGCCGGTTCTCGGCAAGGTGTCCGCTCTGCGCGGCCATGGCAGACAGGCCATGGCCGCGCTGTTTTTCCTTGCGGCATTTGGCATCCTGTCCTAACAT
>Ga0272446_1001887_pt1 | contig 29682 bp, 18 predicted proteins | sample YNPCB0061_FD_194587 | JGI IMG/M metagenome (GOLD analysis project Ga0272446, IMG submission 194587) | Hot spring microbial mat communities from Yellowstone National Park, WY, United States - YNP-CB-006-1 | ecosystem: Environmental > Aquatic > Thermal springs > Hot (42-90C) > Sediment | place...
CACAGGTCACCGTCAACGGCCCGAGAAGCTCTATCCGCAGCTGATCAGCCATCAGCACAACCTCATGGCGGCGTCATGCCGCATTGCATCATGAGTATACCATGCGCACCCGCGGTTCGCATGATGCCGGGGTGAGATGGGTGCGACGAACTGTCCTGCATATCCCTGCCAGATGCGAGCTTCCGGAACGCTCCGCCTGATGAGCATGTGGACCTGATGGCGCAGGTTGAGTGTCAGTCAGCCGGACTGGCGCCGCGTGGCACGCTTCCGGGAAGCTGTTCATTCCGCAGCCTGATTCGTGACACCTGCTGCGAGGACGGGTGATTCGGTCGGCGGTGGTTTCGTGCGTTGTGGAGCGGGTTCAGCGGTGTACGACGCACGCGCTACAGACGGAAGGGGCCTGCGACCTGGAAGCGAAGCGCCCGACACCGGCGGAGCGTGGCGGTGGCGGCTCGCCGTGACACTGAACTATCACCAGGTTCAGCGTTGTGTTTTGACGGATGCTGGCTTGCCCTGGTACGGTGTCGCAGCATCCTGCGCATCATCCGGAGCCGTTGCCTTGACACGCAGACCAGCGATCAGTGTGCCGATCAGGAGCAAGCCCATCGCTGCGAACACGGCGATCGTCAACGGCGACTCTTTTGCCGCCAGTTCGTAGCCAACCGCAAGGAACGGCAGCACCATCAGCAGAATCGCGACAATCGTCCAGATACGATTTGTGTTTTTCATGGGTCGCCCCTCGCAACACAGTGGAGCAATCAATCAACAGGACGTATAGTACCACGCTTTTGCGATAGAGCTGCAACCCGACCACTGCGTCTTTTCGGCTCACCGCTTTGTCAACATCTACACCTTCGGCGGCAGAGGGTGATGTTGCGCATGCCGTGCCGGCGTCCTTCTCACACTTGACGCTGGTACATCGCTCGGGTATGCTTCCCGGCTACTGTCATACAGCGGATCCTGTGCCGCAACGCAACTCGTATCACCCAGGCGTCTGGAGCCATAGAGTAGACCATGGATTATCAGCAGGCGCTCGACTATCTCTATTCATTTATCGGCGGGGAACGCGGCGCCCGGCGCCAGCCGCCCGCCATGAACCTGGTGCGCACCCGGGCATTGCTTGCAGCGCTCGGCGATCCCCAGTGCGCCGTTCCATCAGTTGTTATTGCCGGCACCAAGGGTAAAGGATCAACCGCTGCGTTCCTTGAGGCAATGATGCGCGCGGCCGGCTTGCGAACCGGCCTGTGGACATCACCGCACCTGCATACCTACCGTGAACGGATTCAGGTGAACCGGCGACCGATCAGCCGCGAGGAACTGGCGCGGGCCGTCGAGGCGATCCGTCCGGCTGTGGAGCTGATGGCGGCCCGGCCCACCGGGGCGCCGGTGACATTTGCGATTGGCTTCGGACTCGCATTGCGCTATTTTGCCGAACAGGCAGTGGACGTGGCCATCCTCGAGGTTGGGGTCGGCGGCCGGTTCGATAGCGCTGCGGTCGTAACCCCTGTGGTCAGCGTCATCACGTCAATCAGTTATGATCACATGGATCTGCTTGGCGACACGCTCGCGCAGATTGCCTGGGAAAAGGCTGGTGTGATGAAGCCAGGCGTACCCACAATCAGCGCACCGCAGCATCCAGAGGCAACTGGTACACTGATCCGCTGCGCCGCAGAGGTTGGTGCGCCACTCTACGTTGTACGCGATGCAGCAACGGATCGAGCCGTGCTCATTGAGCCGCTTCAGACCGGACCCTGGCCCATCCCTGCCGAACACTATCTGGAGGTCGAACCGCAGCAACGTTTCCGGTGCGACATAACGCCATCGCTTCCCGGCACGTTTCAGGTGGTCAATGCACGCCTGGCAGTCGGCGCGGCCCTGTTGCTGCGCGATAGCAACATGCCGATCGGTGATGACGCCATCGCCACCGGTCTGGCCGAGGCGCGCTGGCCGGGACGCATGGAGATTGCCGGTGACGCGCCACTGGTCGTGCTCGATGGCGCGCACAACGGCGAGTCCATCCGCCAGCTCGTCGCCTCACTCGATACACTGTTTCCGGGGCGGCAGCGCGTGTTCGTTTTTGGTACGTCGCGCGACAAGGATCTGGCGCGCATGTTGCCGGAACTGGCGGCGGCGGCTGATGCGCTGGTGCTCACCGCATCGCGCCACCCGCGCGCAATGGTTGCACTTGACGACTTGCGCCAGCGTGTTGCGCCGTTCCTGCGCGCAGGCACACCACTCATCACCGTACCGGACCCGGTGGAGGCGCTGGCGCAGGCGCGCGCGCTCACTGCCTCCACCGGCCTGGTCTGCGTCACCGGTTCGCTCTTCGTTGTCGCTGCTGCGCGCGAGGCGCTCGGCCTCGCCGAGGAGCGCGACTGAACCGCTCGTCACGGGCGCGCCACCAGCGGCAAGAAGATCGCGCGCGCCGGTTGCAGGATGAACAGCCCGCCTTCGTCAAAAGCAAGCCAGCGGTTCATGCCGCAGAGTGTTTCGTGACACCCCTGTTGACCCGCTTGTGAAAATGCGTATAATTCCGAGTTAATCTTCTGTTCCTCCACTGGAAAGGTGGTAACTCCTCCAGTTCCTCACCATGCGTCTCTTCTTACGGTCAACTGCGCCGGGTGCATCGTGTTCGTGGCGTTCCGCAGTGCAGGCGCGTTCACGACCCGGCTTATTGTCAAGGAGGATACCATGCGAGCATACGGTCCGGAATACATCCATACGATTGGCCTCTTCGGCCATGGCGGCAGCGGGAAGACCACGCTGACCGAGGCGTTGCTGCTCACCGCCAGGGCCATCTCCCGCACGGGTCGCGTCGAAGATGGCAATACCGTCTCCGATTACGATCCCGACGAGCAGCGACGCCGTATGTCGATCAACCTGACCATCGCGCCGGTTGAGTGGGAAAACAACAAGATCAACCTGATTGACGTTCCCGGCTACGCTGACCTGATCGCCGAGACGGCCGCGGCCATGCGGGTGGTGGATGGCGCAATCATCGTGCTCGATGCCGCCGGTGGCGTCGAGGTTGGCACCGAGATTGCCTGGCAGGCCGCGCGTGAAGCGGGCGTGCCCACGCTGCTCTTCATCAACAAACTCGACCGCGAAAACGCGAATTTCTTCCGCTGCATCGAACAGGCACGCGAATTGCTCGATGAGTCGGTCGTGCCGATGCAACTGCCGATCGGCGCGCAGCGCGAGTTCGCCGGCATCATCTCATTGCGCCGCCAGCGCGCATGGATGATCTCCGAGAAGCATGACGGTGGCTTCGTCGAGGCCGATATCCCGGCTGAACTGATCGATCTCGAACAGGAGTGGCGCGAAAAACTGGTAGATCGCATTGCCGCAACGAACGACAACCTGATCGAGAAATACCTTGAGGGTGGCGCGGATGCCCTGACCCAGGACGAACTGAACAGCGGCCTGCGCGCAGGTATCGCCAACGGCTCAATCGTCCCGGTCTTTTGCGGTTCGGCGCTGCAGGTTGCCGGTATGGCCCAGTTGCTCAATGGCATTCTCGACAGTATTCCTTCAGCGGCGCGCAACCAGGTGACGGCACGCGATCTGCTCTCCGGCAAAGATGTTCCATTGAAGGCAGCTGCGTCCGAACCACTCAGCGCCCTGGTATTCAAAACAATCGTCGATCCGTATGGGAAGCAGACATATATTCGGGTATTCAGCGGCGAATTGAGTGCAAACTCGACCGTGTTCAACCCGCGCACGGGCAAAGATGAACGGATCGGGCAGCTCTATATGGTGCGCGGCAAGGAACAGACGGCCATCGCGGCGATCGGGCCGGGCGACATCGGCGTCGCCACCAAACTTGGTGATGTCAGTACCAACGACACACTCTGCGCGCATGATCGGCCGTTGCAGCTCGCGCCAATCGTCTTCCCGGCGCCGGCATTCACGGCAACGGTCAGGCCGAAGACCCGCGCCGACCTCGATAAGCTTGGCGGTGCGCTGCATAACGTGATTGAGGAAGACCCGAGTCTGCGCGTGTCACGCGACGCGATTACCGGCGAAAGTCTGCTCTCAGGTCAGGGCGAATCGCACCTTCAGATCGTCGCCGAACGGATGAAACGCAAGTTTGCAGTTGATGTTGACCTTGATCTACCGCGCGTTCCGTATCGCGAGACGATTCGCGGCAAGGCTGAAGCGCAATACCGCCACAAGAAGCAGACGGGTGGCGCCGGCCAGTTTGCCGATGTCACCATCCGCATCGAACCACTGCCGCCCGATCCGAATCGCCAGGATCCGCTGGAGTTCGTCAATGCGATTGTCGGCGGCGTCATTGATCGATCGTTCATTCCATCGGTCGAGAAAGGGGTGCGCGCGGCAATGTCGGAAGGGGTTGTCTCCGGCAACCAGATGGTTGATGTCCGGGTAGAATTGTTCGACGGCAAGATGCACCCGGTCGATAGTAAAGATATCGCCTTCCAGATCGCCGGCCACGAGGCATTCAAACTCGCGGCGCAAAAGGCCGGCCCGACCATCATGGAACCGATCTACCAGCTCGAGATCACGGTGCCCGAGCAATATGCCGGCGACATCATGAGCGACATGAATACGCGCCGTGGTCGCGTGATGGGGATGATGCCGGAAGGCAACGGACGCACCACCATTACGGCGCAGGCGCCGCTGGTCGAGATCTTGCGCTACGCGACCGATCTGCGTTCGCTGACGCAGGGGCGCGGCCGCTTCTCGATGACGTTCGATCATTATGAAGATGTACCGCCGCACCTGGCGCAGGCGCTGATTGAAGCACAGAAAAAAGAGCATAGCTCGGGGCATTGAGGCACAGGTGCCATACCTGTCTGGTGTTCCACGCTCAGTGAATGTCGCGTGATGGTTGTTTCGTACCTATCCGAAAACCGCTACGCCGCCTGTCAGTGCGCGGAGCGTCAGCGACCGCCTGCAGCGAGCGCAGCGTGGCTGAAGCAATCTCCGCGCGCGCCGCTCGATTGCTTCGCTATCGCTCGCAATGACATCTGGCGGACCGTCCGCCCTGGTACTGAGATTCCTCCCTCCACGCAAACCGGGCGTTCGGCATGATACGCCGAACGCCCGCGTGCATGCACACAACTTTCACAAGCGCGCTACATTTCTGCCGTTCACACATTTTTCATCGTCTGATATACTACGGCAACCAGTACCACGCCACGTATCCGTTCCTGATGGTTCATGTGACCGGTTCCAGGCCGAAAGTTTCGATCCTGGCGGGTATGCAATCTTGCCCATCGTAGCACGTTGAACTACCAGCGCGCATTTGCTAGCCGACTTCGATCCCTGTCGATCGCTGGTCTGGACGAGTCAGGTATCCTCAACCTGCCGCTCATGGAGATCTACGTTGAACGTAGCATCTCCAGCGATTATGCGTCTACCGGCGCCGGCGAACAACTGTCGCTGGCGGATCTTGCGCGTGAGCCGCGCGCACGCCTGGTGCTGGAAGGCCGCGCCGGAAGCGGTAAGAGCATCGTGTTGCGACGTCTGGCGCTGGCGTGTGCCGCCGCGGTTACCGGCGATCCCGATGGTGCAGCGATGCCACTCTCTGACTGGCCGGCGCCCATCCCGCTACCGATCTTTCTTGACTTCTCCGCAGGTACGGCAGTGCCTGACCCGGCGACCGATTCGTGGGCGCTCATTGATGCCCGGCTCGCAGCACACGATCTGGCCGCATATGCCCCCGTGGTGCACCAGGCGTTACACGCCGGCGAAGCGCTGCTGATCCTCGATGGCGTGGCTGGCGGTTCCGTGGCCGTTGTTGATCGTCTGGTCGCAACATTTCCTGGCAACCGCTTTGTCATCTCCTGCCGCACATGCAATGATCCATTGCTGCAGCGCCACGGCTTCCGGCGGCTGCGCCTGATTGACCTCGACCGCGCACATATTGATGACATGGTGGCTCGTCTGCTGACGGCGATCAGCCGGCGGCGCGTCGCGCGCGATCCCGCGCCGCCACTGAATGACCGGATTGCTGATCTGCAGGGTCGCCTGCTGCTGGACGACGGTCTTCGTGAACTGACCGCCGAGCCACTCGCGCTGGCGATCGCAGTTGTCACCGATATTGGCGGGCATACGTTACCTGGCGCGCGTGCCGTGGTCTATCAGCGTTTCATTGATACGCTCTGGAGCAATGTTGAAGCTGCGCCGCCAGCGGCGCTTGGCCCGCTGGCGCTGGCATTTCATATGGCCATGGCCGATGGCGCCCGCGAAAGCATATTGCCGCACGCAGATGTCATGGCACAGCTCCGTGCCGGGCTCGCCGGTGCCGACGACGCCACTATTGCCAGGGTACTCGATCATGCGCTGGTTATCGGGTTGCTGGAACAGGTGCATGGCGCCAGCGGCGATGACACCCTGTACAGGATGCCACGCGCACCATTGCGCACGTTCCTCGCCGCAAGCGTGCTGGCGCGCGCCGATGACTTCGCGACACGCGTCCCCGTTCTTAGCGGCGACCCCGCCTGGCGCGAGGCGCTGATGTTTGCCGTCTGGCAACGTGAAGGCGCAATGTCGGGGACGGCCGGGCCGCTGCTCCACCGCCTGCTGATCAGAGAACAATCGGTCAGTGACGCGAGCCGGCCAGCGACGGCCCGTGCCGCTGTGACCCGCCCGGCGCCTGCGACACCACGAATGCCGACTGCAGTACCGGCGCACAACACTGTTCTGCTCGTGGCTGCGTGCCTGGAGGCGCTGGCCGGTGCAATTGATGATCAGGCGTTGATCAGCGCGGTGCGGCAGCAACTGCTGGCGATCATGACCGATCAGGGAGTCGCTGCGCCGGACCGGGTGCATGCCGGCCTGGCGCTTGGCCGTCTAGGCGATCCGCGCTTCGCCGACCTGATGCCGCCACTGGCCCGGATTGACGCTGGTGTCTTCGTCCTGGGAAACAATACTCCGGGCTATGATGATGAAGGGCCCGCACAACGCGTTGACCTGCCGGCCTTCCAGATCGGTATCTACCCGGTGACCAACCACGAATATGGGCGTTTTCTCGCGGCCCACCCTTCACATCCGCGGCCACGCTACTGGTTCGATCCACGCTTCAATGGCCCATCACAACCGGTTGTCGGCGTGACGTGGCATGATGCCTCGGCCTATGTTGCATGGCTGAGCCGGGAACTTGCCGCGGCCGGCCGGTTGCCGGCCGGTATGGTTGTCCGTCTGCCGCTGGAGAGTGAATGGGAAAAAGCCGCTGCCTGGGGGCCGCGCGCGCGCCGGGCGCGACGCTTTCCATGGGGCGACCGCTGGGAAACCGGCCTGGCGAATATCGCAGAGACCCGCACCGGACCTGATGGGCACGCGCGCTGGGCAACGACGCCGGTCGGATGCTTCGCCGGCGGCGCGAGCCTCTATGGTGTCCACGACCTGATAGGCAATGTCTGGGAATGGACGGCCAGCGAGTACGCCAGTTACCCCGGGGCACCGGTGCCGTTTCTCCAGCGCCAGAGCTATGTGCTACGCGGATCGTCGTTCAATTCGACGGCTACCAACGCGCGCGCCAGTTATCGCGGCAGTCACCTCCCGCCCCAGTACTGGCGCTACAACCTTGGCTTTCGAATTGTCATCGGACGGCCGCTTCCGCAACGAGTCGACGAAGATTCCTGAAGCAACGTGCAGAATCATAAGATGCTTGCGCGTGCGGGGAGCGCGGGCGTTATGCCGCGCAATGTGTGCGATCCCGGCGATTATCTGTTCTGAACGTCGCTGGAGTGCAGTTCCAGGCGGCCCGATCGAATATCAGGTGAGCGGCGCCTCCAGATGAGCCGCGCCTGTTCCACGATCAACAATCAGCAATCCGTAATCGCACCAGGCCGACCGGCGGGCACATCCGGTCATTTCCTGCTGGCGTACACGTTACGGAAGGTCAATCCGACCGTACTGCCCGCTCGAGAGGATACACAGGCTGTGGAGATAGCATTCGTCGATTCGTGGGTACAGTCAAGCGCGGAGGGTAGCGGCACCGCCGTAGCTATCGGAGGGTTACAGCGCGCGCTGCACACCCGTGGCGTGCGGGTGACGCGCCTCGCGCCACCACAACCCTGGCCGCGTAATCTGACGGCCCGCCGTCTGTTATTTAACCTGCACCTGCCCGCACTCCTGCGCCGGATGCGGTATGATCTGGTCGTCGGCTTCGATATTGACGGCTTTCTCTGGTCATGGCGCAATCGCCACACACCATACGTGGCGAGTATCAAAGGCGTTCTGGCCGAGGAGTCGCGCCAGGAGCGTGGTGCCGTTCGCCGTCTCCTCTGGTCACTTTCGCGACTGGAAGGGATCAATGCGCGCAACGCCGACGGCGTCATCACCACGTCGAACTACTGCCGGGGGGCAATACGGCGACACTATGGCGTAGCCGAGCAACAGGTGCGCCTGGTGCCCGAAGGGATCGACCTGGCGCGCTGGCGGCGTATCGCGCGCGATGTGCCACGCGCGAGCGACGGCGCAACCATCCTGTGCGTCGCGCGCCAGTATCCGCGCAAACGCGTCGCCGATCTGCTGCGCGCCATGCCGCTGGTACGTGCCGTCATCCCGCATGCGCATGCCGTGATCGTTGGTGACGGGCCGGAACATGCAATGCTCCAATCACTTGTCGCCGAATTGCGCCTGGAGTCGGCGGTGCGCCTGATGGGCTCCATCCCCGACGACGACGACGTGGTGCGGATGTACCGCCACGCCGATGTCTTCTGCCTGCCAAGTATCCAGGAAGGATTCGGCATCGTGTTTCTCGAAGCCATGGCCAGCGGCCTGCCGATCGTTGCAACCACTGCGGCAGCCATCCCGGAAGTCGTTCCGCATCGCCAGGCCGGGTTGCTCGTGCCACCACGCGATGTCGGCGCGCTGGCCGGAGCACTGATCGAAGTGCTGCAGAACCCGGAACAGCGCGCGGCATACGGCGCCTTCGGCCAGGAGTACGTCGAGACCTACGATTGGCGCCGCGTCGCTGACCGCTTTCTCGACCAGATCGCGCCGTTTACCGATCACGGCGCGCTCCGTGCCGCATAGGAGGAACGATGAACACGCACGAACCTGTCACCCGGGCGTCGGTCGCCGCGCGCGATACATCTGACCCGCTGGGTCGCTTTCGTGATCTGTTTCATCTTCCCGATGGGTTGATCTACCTTGACGGCAATTCACTCGGGCCGTTGCCCCGACGCACCGTCGAGCGGATGAACCGGATCCTTGAACACGAATGGGGGCGCATGCTGATTAAGGGCTGGACGGCATGCGAATGGATCGATGCGCCGGCGCGTGTCGGCGGTAAGATTGCTCGCCTGATCGGCGCCCATGCCGACGAGGTGATCTGCGCCGACTCGACGTCGGTGAATGTCTTCAAGACCCTGTCCGCAGCGCTGGCGCTCAACCCTGATCGCACGGTCATTCTGTCAACCCCGGATAATTTCCCGACTGACCTGTATATCGCGCAGGGCCTGATACAGCAACTCGGCGGTAGGCATGAACTCCGCATAGTTGACGCTGTGGACATCGAACACCACCTCGACGAGAGCGTGGCCGTCCTGACCCTCACCCATGTGAATTACAAGACCGGGCGCATGTACAACATGGCGCACCTCACGCGCCGTGCCCATGCCTGCGGTGCCCTGACCATGTGGGACCTGGCGCATTCGGCGGGAGCGGTGCCGGTGGACCTGAACGGCACGGGGGTTGATTTTGCGGTGGGCTGCGGCTACAAATACCTGAATGGCGGGCCCGGGGCGCCGGCCTTTCTGTACGTTTCCCGCATATGGCAGGATCGCTTCAGCCAGCCGCTCTCCGGCTGGATGGGGCATGCCGCGCCATTCGCCTTCGCACCGATCTACGAGCCGGTGCCAGGTGTTGGCCGCTATCTGTGTGGGACGCCGCCGATCCTCAGTATGAGCGCGCTGGAATGCGGCATCGACATCCTGCTCGAGGCTGACATCCAGCACATCCGCGAGAAATCGCTGGCGCTCACCGATCTGTTTATCCAGCTTGTCGAAACACGCTGCGCCGGGCATGGCCTGGATCTCGCCACGCCGCGCGAGCATGCGGTACGTGGCAGTCAGGTCAGCTTCCATCATCCTGCGGGATACGCAATCATGCAGGCGCTGATCGCCGCCGACGTTATTGGCGACTTTCGCGCGCCGGATATTGTTCGTTTCGGCTTCGCCCCCCTGTATACGCGCTATGTGGATGTCTGGGACGCCGTCGAGCGCCTGGCGCAGATCTTCGAGACGCGGGCCTGGGAACGCCCGGAATATGCTCAGCGTAACAAGGTCACGTAAGCTCACGGTTCCACGGCCACCGCGTCGAGCGCCTGTGACAGGTCAGCGACAATATCGGCAGGCTCCTCGATCCCGATCGAGAGCCGTACCATCGTCTCGCCGATACCGCGTTCGGCCCGCTGTTCCGGCGTGAGTTCGCGGTGTGACGCGAGCGCCGGCGCGCTGGCCAGGGTATAGACATCTCCCAGCGAGGTCGCTGGCAATACCAGCCGTAATGCATCAAAGAATCGGTGCAACGCCGCGCGACCGGTATTGCACAGTTCAAACGACACCATCGCGCCGAACAGGCCGCCAAACGATTCGCGCGCCAGCGCGTGTTGCGGATGCTGCGGCAGGCCGGGATAGTACACCCGCGCAACTGCCGGGCGCGACGTGAGCCAGGCCGCGATTTCGCCGGCGGAGCGGCACTGCTGGCGCACACGGAGCGCGAGCGTTTTCAACCCGCGCAGGATCTGTTGCGCCTCAAACGGCCCGAGCGTTGCGCCCAGCAGCCGCGCCTGGCGGCGGAGCGTATCGCGGAGCAGACCCGTCCGCGCGACGACGACTCCTCCCGCAACATCGCCATGCCCGCCAAGATACTTCGTCGCGCTATGTACCACCAGATCGGCGCCAAGCGCAAGCGGTTGCTGCAGGATGGGAGTGACAATCGTGCTATCTACCACCAGGCGCGCTCCGGCGGCGCGCGCCCGTTGCGCCAGCGCGCGAATATCAACGACCCGCAGGATCGGATTGGAGATCTGCTCCACCAGCACCACATCCGGCTGATGTGCGGCCAGCGCGGCATCAACGGCGGCCAGATCACACATGTCGCACGTTGTGATTGCCGTTCCTCGCGCCGCAAAGAACTCCTGCAACAGCACCGTGGTTGTGCCGTACACATCACGCGCCGCCAGGATGGCGCACGGCGCGGGCGCGGTGGCGCCACGCGGGGTTCCCGCCGCCAGCAACGCAGCATGCATGGCCGCCATCCCTGACGCATATACTGTCGCGCCCGCGCCGCGCTCGGCGATGCACATCGCCTGCTCCAGCGCGGCAACGGTCGGGTTGCCGTGGCGCGTGTAGGTGTAACTGGCCTCGTCTTCCGCAGCCTGGTTGAGTGCTGCGAGGCTGGGGTACAGGTACGTTGCACTGGTATAGATTGGTGTGGCGGTTGGTATGGCTGCCGGCGCGGGCGCGCGTTCGCCGGCATGGACCAGGCTGGTCTGCAAATGCCAGGTCGTTTGTGGGTCAGTTTCCATAGCAGTTCCTCGTACACGGTGCCGGGCGACAGGCGCGAAAACGGGCGGGCCGAGCGCCATGGCGGCACTCCACTGGCGTCCCTCGCGCGCAGTGTAGATCGAGCGTGCCGTTTCGTCCAATCGCCCGGGACGCCGGGGCGTCAGAGAACGTTCTGCGGAATGAAAAGCTTTCGCGAAGCTCGTCTATGGAAGGTAGATCAACGCGGCCGGCGCAGCGCCTGTGCTATACTTACAATCGCAGCCGCCGGTGCGCAGCGCCGACATTGAGCAGACCTATGAGCCAGGTGATCGAGCTACTCCGCAGCGGGGAATACCGCACAAAACTGGACCAGTGCATTCATTGCGGTCTCTGCCTGCAATCCTGCCCAACATACGACGTCTTCGGTACAGAAATGGACTCGCCACGCGGGCGCATTGCGTTGATGCGCGCCGTGAGCGACGGGCGGCTTACTGATGAGCAGATTGACGGCGCGTTTGCGACGCATATCACCCGTTGCCTGGCATGCCGCGCCTGCGAGACGGCATGCCCCTCGGGTGTGCAGTATGGCGCGTTGCTGGAACCGGCCCGTGAACTGGTTGAGCATCGTCGCGCACCTTCGCGCGCTGAACGTGTACTCCGCTGGTTCGGCTTACAGCAGTTGATGCCGCATCGCGGGCGGCTCAAGTTGCTCGCTGCGGCGCTCTGGCTGTACCAGGCGCTCGGCCTGCAATGGCTGATCCGGCGGCTTGACATCCTCCCATCGCACCTGAAGGCAATGGAGGCGATCATCCCGCCGCTGACGCCGCGTTACCTCGATTATCGCGCGCCGGCTCCGGCGCCTGGCCCGGCGCGCGGGCGGGTGGCGTTTGTCACCGGCTGCATTCAGGAGGCGTTCCTCGCGCCGGTGAACCAGGCAACGGTGCGCGTGCTGCGCCGCAACGGCTATGAAGTGATCACGCCTGCCGCGCAAACATGCTGCGGCGCGGCGCACACCCATGTCGGCGATGTGGAAGCGGCACGCAACCTGGCCCGGCGCAACATTGACGCCTTCCTCGCCGAAGATGTTGTGGCAATTATCGTGAATGCCGGTGGCTGCGGCCTGGCGCTGAAAGAATACCCGCACCTCCTCGCCGGCGATCCACGCTACGCGGACCAGGCACGCCGGTTTGCAGCGAAGGTGCGCGATGTCAACGAGTTTCTGGCCGATAACCTGCACCGCCCACCGCACGGCGAACTGCGCGCCCGCGCGACTTATGTCGATTCGTGCCACCTGCGCCACGGGCAACGGGTATCCCGCCAGCCACGCGACCTGTTGCGCGCCGTGCCCGGTCTGGAACTGGTAGAAGTGCGCCAGCCGGACCGGTGCTGCGGCAGCGCCGGCGTCTACAACATCGCTCAGCCGGACATCGCCGGCCAGGTACTTGATGCGAAAATGGCCGACGTGGCAGCGACCGGCGCAACACTGGTGATTACAACCAATACCGGTTGCCACATGCAACTCGTCGCCGGCGTGCGTAAGGCCGGCCTGAAGGCGCGAGTGATGCACGTCGTCGAGGTGCTCGACGAGTCATACCGCCGTGAGCAAGGGCGCCCATGAGTGTTGACACGCTGGCAGAATTGCGCACCCTGCAACTCGAACTGATTGCGCTGGCGTGCAGATGGGCACTGCGCCAACCATACGACCCTGAGCATGCTCGCCGGCGCCGGCAGCGCGCATTATTGCTGGCGCACGACCATTACCGCGCCCATGTTCCCGCTTATCGCCGGCTTGCCCACCAGGAACGGATCGGTGCACTCGATACGCTCACACCGATCATTGAGCGTATGATGTCAACCGACGACCTGTTCAAGAGCTATCGCCAGCAATGGCTCGATGACGGCGATTTCGCCGCAATGACCGGCTGGATTGCCGAGTTGCACCATCGCCCGCTACAGATCGATGTCGCCGGCGTGACAACGATTGACGATTGGATTGAACGGCTGGAGGCGGCAGATGTGCGCCCGGTCTACAGTTCAGGCACGTCCGGCACGTTTTCCTTCGTTCCGCGCGACGTCGCTGGCCTGGCGCGCGTTCGCACCGCCAGTGCGTCGTACCTTCTGCCGCAACTGCTCTACGACCGGATTGGCGGGCCACTCGAACGCACGCTTACCCGCCTCGCGGCGCGCCTGCTTGCGCCTGCGCCGTTCGAGCGGCTGCTGCGCGCGATCAGCCCGCGTAGCTACGATGGGGTGTTTCTCGACTTTCGCCATGGACGCACCGGTATGCAGGCGATCGGGCGCGAGGCGGCACCGGTGTTTCGCCGCCGCTCCTTTCTCTACGACAGCAACCTGAGCGCAGCAACACTGCGCAGCGTGGCGCGCGGCCCGCGCACCGCGCGTGACCGGGCGAATCTTGAACGCCTGCACACCGAGACCATCGTCAACCGCGAGGCCAACTTCAACCGGGTGCTCGACAGGATGCGCGACTCGGTCGCCGACGGGCGCAAGGTGTTCATCTTCGGTGTTCCGTTTCAGTTGAAGGATCTGTGCGAACACGCGCTTCGTTCCGCGCGCGAAGTGCGCCTGCGCGATGGCAGCATGGTGCTCTTTGGCGGTGGCTGGAAGTCGTACACCGGCGAACGTATCCCGCGTGCCGACCTGATGCAACTGGTACACGACGCGCTTGGCATCCCGGAAGTTCGCGTCATCGAAGGATACTCGATGACCGAGATCAATGTCATGATGGTGCGCTGCGTCCATGGGCGCTTTCACGTTCCACCGATCATTGAGCCAGTCGTGTTCGACGAGGCGCTCGCGCCGTTGCAGGGTGCTGATCTGCGTGGCATGATTGGCTTTCTCGACCCGCTGGCGACTGCCTATCCCGGCTTCGTTATCAGTGGTGATACCGTGCGAATGGTGGATGGCCCCTGCCCTTGCGGGCTCGTCGGGCCCGCGGTCACCGAGATCAGCCGTGCGGCGCGCCGCGAGGTGAAGGGGTGTGGCGGTGTGATGGCGTCACTCAGAGCATAGTAATGATGGAATCATTCTGCGCCTCATATCAGTTGCTCACCTTGCACGGCGGCGTCGTTCGCGTGCCGTTCCTGGTCAGGGGGCAGGTGGTTCCACCGCCACAGATCGAGCCGGCAGAAATCGAAGCAGCATTCGCCCGGGCCGAATCGGATGCCGTCCACGTGAGTTTGCCCGGCGCCCAGGTGTTACGCCTGCCGCTCATCGACCGTACCATGCGCCGCATAACCGCTGGCTGGCGTTACCTGCTGATGCCATCCATCAGGCCGCCTGACCTGATCGAGCTGGACCTTGACGCACTGGCATGTGGGCCATATGCTCTACCCGCTGATGCCGGTGCGGTGTACCTTGAAACACTGATCCACGCCATCACAGGCAACCTGCCGCTTGTTGCGCGCGTGATCGAACTGGAACGGGCGATTTCCGAACTACCCGAAGCGTTGCTCAATGCAGCATTCGTGGCGTTTGCCGCCGGTCTTGACGGCCAGGCTGCCCGGCGCATGCTGGATGCCGAACTGTCGCTCTGGAATATCCCCGGCTCGAGGTTCCTCGAGGAATGGGTCGAAGTGCCCGGCACACCCCTTGCCGACCCGGCAGCCATCACTGGCCGTGCGATCACGCCCGCGGCGCCCGCGGCGCCAACTCTCATTCGCGCCACACCAACCCGCCAGCTCCACATTACCGCCGGCAACGCGCCTGGCATTCCGATCATTTCGGCGCTGCGCATGCTCCTCACCCGTTCAGTCGGTGTGATCAAACTGCCGGCCGGGGCCATCCTGCCCGGCGCATTGCTGGCGCTCGCCGCCGCATCAGCCGCTCCTGACCATCTGCTTACCCGTCACCTGTCGGTGGTCTACTGGCCCGGCGGCGATGAGTCGGTCGAACAGGTCCTGTTCGCTCCCGGCGCGTTCGACCGGATTATCGTCTGGGGTGCACCCGGAGCCGTTGCGTCGGTACAGGCACGCGCCGCATTCACCCGCACGATCACGTTTAACCCGCGCTACGGCGTGTTGCTTGTCGGGCGGGAAGCGTTTGACAACCTGGAAGACGTCGTACTGCGCGCCGCGCAGGATACGCTGATCTATAATCAGAAAGCGTGTAATGCTGCATTTGTGCACTATGTCGAAGGTGACACATCTCAGGTCACCATGTATGCCGAGGCGCTGCGCGCCGCGCTGTCCCGTTGGGACGAACTCGCGCCGCAGGTTGTTCCACCGGCTGTGCGCGGCCAGGTACGCCGCATGCGTCGCGGGCGCTACGTTGCCGCCGGCTGGCACCTCAACGAACGTGATGGCGAGTACGAGTCCGGCGTGATCGTCGTTGATGATGAATTCGACATGCTGGATCATCCGCTGTTCCGGCTTGCCGTCGTCCGGCCAGTTATGCGCCTGGAAGATGCGCTCACCTTTCTGAGCCAGGCGGTTTCAACCACCGGCATCTACCCCGAGGAACGCCGCCTGGCGTTGCGCGACCGGATCGCGGCGCGTGGAGTCAGCAATATTCTACCGCTCGGCCAGTGCGAGCGCGCGTATGCCGGCATGCCGCACGATGGGATGGTTGTTTTGAGCGAACTGGTGGATTGGAAGAATGGGTGACGGCGCTCCCTGTACATCATGGAAGTGGAGTAGCATCGTGGAACCAGTTGATACGTTGACCATCGTTCAGAGTGCGGCGCGCCTGGATGACCCGCACGTGCTGAGCGATTTTCGTGACCGGCGCAGTCTGCTTGGCGCCATCTTCGAGGCGCTGGTGCAGCCCGACGAACATGGCGATTACGCGCCGCTGCTTGCGGAACGCTGGGAGTGCGCCGCCGATGCCCGTACCTGGACCTTCACGCTGCATGACGGAGTGCGCTTCCATCATGGTGAACCGCTCCGTGCTGCCGATGTTGTCGCATCGCTGGAGCACGCGATCGACCCGGCGACCGGCGGCGAACTCGGCACACAGGGCGTCTACCGCAGCTACCTGGCAGGGGGCGCGATCACGGCGATCGACGATCGGACAGTACGCATCATCACGCCGGCTCCGCTCGCCGATCTGCTCGACCTGCTGACCGACATCCCGGTTGCGCCGGCCCACGCATGTTCCCGCCTGGTTGAGGAGCCCGTCGGCAGCGGGCCGTACTGCGTGGAATCCGTCGCGCCCGGTGAAGTGACCATGCGCGCTTTTGACGACTACCGGGGGGCCCTGCCGCCGGCACGGCGCCTGGTGTGGCGCGGCGAACCCGACGCGGCGCGGCGCGTGGCAGCGCTGGCCGACGGCAGCGCCGATATCGTCGCCGACGTTCCGCCTGGGCACCGGGCGGAACTGGCCGCGCAGGGGTACCTACTGGCCGAACGCCCCGCCTCGTTGTGCGTCATCTTTATGTGCAACTGCTTCAGCGGCCCCTGTGCCGATGCGCGGGTGCGCCAGGCGCTGAACTACGCGCTTGATATTGACGCGCTGATCGCCGCGGCGTCTCCCGGCGCGCGCCCGCTCAATGGCCCCCTGACACCGCTGCACCTTGGGTACGACCCGGCGACGCCGGCCTATCCGCACGATCCGGCGCGGGCGCGCGCGCTGCTGGCCGACGCCGGGTATGGCAGCGGCCTGACACTGACGATGGATGTGCCGGCGATCCATCCTGATGAAGCGCCGTTGCTGGCGGAGTTGATGGCCGCGTACTATGCACAGGTGGGCGTGCATATCGAAGTGCGACAACACGAGGATCGCCCGGCGTATGCCGACATGGTGCGCGCCAGACGATTCGGCGATCTCTGCTGCTTCGACTCCAGCCCGATGAGCAGTTACCGGGTGCTGCGCGAAAAGATCGACTCGCGCCTGCCTGGCCCGTGGTGGGAAGGGTACCATAACGCGGCGGTCAATGCCCTGATTGACGAGGCCGCAGCAACGCTCGACCGTGGTGCACGTATGGCAAGCTACCGGCGTGCCTACCGATTGATCCGTGATGATGCGCCATGGGTCTTTCTGTACCATCCAACGCTCGCCTGGGGCATTGGCCCGCGGGCGCGCGGCTGGCAGCCATCGCGCGATGGGAGGATTCGCGTGAGATGAACATTGCGGTTCCTGGATCCGGCAACGGCAGCTGCACCGTCGCATTTGATAACGACAAAAAGCGTTCACACCGCAACGCCAGCGCGGAGCGGCAACGTCTGGTCGCGCAGGCGCCCCAGGGCCGAGCAAACGAATCGCGCACCCTGGGCCTGCGGGAGAGTATGTGCGTACCATCGGTTATTCGGATAACCACCAGGGAGGCGACCTTATGCGACTGGTAGGTAAGCGAGTTGCGATTCTACTGGCTGAAGGCGTAGAGGACCTCGAGTTTTATGTGCCGATGATGCGGTTGCAGGAAGAAGGCGCAGACGTGGCGGCAGCCGGTCTGGATATGCGCCCGGTACACGGAAAGAACGGGCTGGAGATGACACCCACGACCACCATTGCTGAGCTACGCGCTGATGATCTCTTTGCGCTGGTTCTGCCCGGCGGCTGGGCGCCGGACAGGTTGCGCCGCTATCAGGCAGTGACCGATCTGGTGCGGGCGATGGATGCGGCTGGCAAGGTGATCGGGATTATCTGTCACGGCGGATCGATTGCCATCTCGGCAGGGATCGTTCGTGGCCGCCCGGCAACCGGTTCGACCGGCATCAAAGACGATCTGATCAACGCCGGAGCAACCTGGGTTGATGAAGCGGCCTTTCGTGACGGGAATCTGGTCTGGGGGCGGGTGGTCGCCGACATTCCCGCCTTCTGTCGCGAACTGGTCACGGCGCTGGTGGAACGGGCATAACCCTGTGTGTGGCTGCTCACCCGCACATGGGGCCATTAGTACCAGTACCTTGCAAATAAGCTCTTCGCCCCCACCCCGGCCCGCCCCCGCTGGGGGCGGGAGTCCGACTCCTCCCCCCAGCGGGGGGATTTGGGGGTGTATCGCGCCTTATTTGCAAGGTATTGGTCTTAGAGCCTATCCGAATAACGGACTGGTGTCATTGCGAGCGAAGCGAAGCAATCTCCTCTCGCGCCGGTAGATTGCGTCGTCGCTGGCGCTCCTCCAATGACAGCATGCCCATGGGTTTTCGGATAGGCTCTCAGCTGAGGAGGACATGCCTGCGCATGATTACATCCATCGATCATATTGTGATCCTGGTGCATGATCTGGTCACCGCAACGGCGGACTACGCCGCCCTCGGTTTCACCGTGACGCCAGGCGGCGAACATACCGGCGGCGCGACCCATAACGCGCTGGTTGCCTTTGCCGACGGTAGTTATCTGGAGTTAATCGCCTTTCGTCGTGAGGCGCCTGAACATATCTGGTGGCGGCATGTCGCCAATGGTGAAGGAATCATTGACTTCGCGCTGCTGCCCGAGTCTACCGCTGGTGCTATCGCCCGTGCTCGCGCGCGTGGCCTTGAGATTGCCGGGCCGTTCCCCGGCGGGCGCGAACGCCCCGACGGTGTGCGCCTTGAGTGGCAGACCGGCCGCGCAACCACGCCGGACCTGCCGTTCCTCTGTGGCGACGTAACGCCACGCACGCTGCGTGTGCCATCCGGCGCGGCGCATCACCACGCGAATGGGGTAGCCGGGATCGCGCGCGTGCTGGTGGCGGTTACGAATCCAGCGGCCAGTGCGGCGCGCTACCGTGCATTGCTGGGGATCGAGGGGGATGCGAACGCAACCAGTATTGAGTTCTCACTGGCTCACTCGGCGATTGTTCTGGTTCCTGCGGGGGCAACAACTCGCAATGACGACGGGCCGTTTGCGCTGGATCTGCGCGGCGGCGCACAGGGCGATCTTGACCCGGCGCACACCCATGGCGCACGGATACGCACCGGCGCATAAGTGACCATCCAAAAAACGGATGGCTGGATGGCAGTGCGCGTGCAGCGCAGCACGCTACCGACACCGCATCAGGGCATACCGCGATCCACTGGCAGCCACATCACAGCGTCGGCCCAGACGCTCAACATCCCATCCTCAGCCGCGCCGGTCAGCACGACCTCTGCGCCGGTTGTACCAAACGCATAGGTTCCCAGCTCGGCCCAGTCGTTCGTGCTGACTGACGCATTGATGACAACTTCGGCGATACCATCGCTGTGACGAACCACGTACCGCAGTTTTGTGGCGTCCCCCAGGCCGCTCAACGCGTATGGTAGATATGCGATCACCCGGTAGCTTCCCGCAACCGGAAGTTCGGCGCGCCAGACGGCCAGTGGCGGGGGATCGAGCGGGCGCACCTCCCACGGTCGCCCGCCGGCGCCGCGCACGGAAGCGATAAAGAGCGACTCGCCACCATATCCGCTGGCGGCACTCTTCCACTCTGCACTATCGGTACGAAACCCGGGTAATCCAGCATCCACCACGACGGCTCCCGGTGGTGGCGGCGCGCAGGGCGAAGGCCGGTCGGCCCACAGCCAGACACTGGCTGTACCGGCTGGATGCATTCGCCAGGGGTCATCCTCTGCGCCGCACCAGCCGTACGGATCCGTGTTACGCCCCAGATACTGGACGCCAAAATGTAGATGTGGTCCAGTCGAGCAACCGCTGTTACCAATCACCCCGATGGCCTGGCCGCGCGCCACTCGCTCACCGATGGCGACATCAACGCGATCCAGGTGCCAGTAGAGGGTGCGATAGCCATTGCCATGGTCAATGACGACCGCGCCTGTGGCACATCCATCGTCGGCGTTCCCTGCGAATGCCACCAGCCCGTCAGCGGCTGCCAGCGCCCGGTCGGGCGGCGCTGCGGCATAATCCCATCCGTCGTGACCATTGTAGGCAAAGATAGGATCGGTTTCACGACGACCCCAGTAGGTGGCAACCCCCGCAGCGCCGTCACGGGTCAGGAATGGCCCGCCGTGATCAAAAAACGAGGTGACGGGAACAACCTTTCCGATCGGGCGGGTCAGAAAAGGTGCTGCCGGCATGGGCCAGCCCACCGGCGCCACCCGGGGATCGTCAAACAGGCGGGTGTAGGTGGTACGAAACCGTTCCATCAATGCCGCCAGGCGACCAGGAGTGGTAGTGGGGGCCAGCACGCGCGCCAGAGCGTACTCGGCCAGCGTCATCGTATCGGGTGGTGGCGCTGTCGCGCCATCGGCAAAGGTCAATGCCACACGGCGCGGGTAATCGCGCCGGGCATACAGGATTTCCTTCACTGCCCAGCGTACCTGCGCCTGCAGGCCGCGACGCCGGCCATTTTCGCCGCGAAAGCCGGCCGCCCAGGCAAACTGGTCGGCAGCAGGCTGTGTATCACTGATCAGGCCGCTCTGCAACTCAATCAGCGCCAGGATAATCTTCGGATTTACACTGTAGTACGTTGCCTGCCCGCTCAACGCTTCGGCAAAGGTGTGCCGCCGGTTGCCAACCGGGACCACGATGCGTTGCAGTACGCCGGGATGGCGCTCAAGAAACGCCTGTATCTGCGGCGCATAGAAATCCGGCTCATAATTGAGACGCTGGTCATCGAAGAAGGCAGCCTGTGTGGGGCCAGGCGTCGGGCTCGGAAGCACGTTCGTGGCGGTTGGCGCGACAGGTTGCGGTGTGGCAGGTTGCGGCGCCACAACCACCGTGCGAGCCGGCGGCGCAGGTGACGGCACGCTTGCCGCCGGTGTCGGCGCAGGGCGGGGCGGGGCGGAGCAGGCAGCGATCAATACCACGGCGAGCGCAAGCACGGATGGAACACGTCGAAGAATCACGGGCAAGATGTTATGTCTCATACTGCTATTCAAGCCACCGGCTGCATCCCGGGATAGCCGGCAGTCATTATCCCTGGCAGGCTACATGCGGGTATTTGCCTGACAACGATTGCCATCATATCATGGTCTGCAGCAGTAGCTGTGCCTTCTGGCAACACGCCTATGACCACACCGCTCGCCGTCTATCTTCCGCATGACCGCCGGCGCACTCTACGCCGTGGCGAGGCCATGCCTAATCGCGTCCACGGCACGGCGCTCTTCGCTGATATCTCCGGTTTTACGCCCTTCACCGAACGGCTGGCCCGCCAGTTCGGCGACCGTCGCGGCATTGAAGAACTCACCAGGTGGATCAACGCCGTCTACGATGCGATTATCGGTGCCGTCGAACGGCAGGGCGGCAGTGTGATCAGTTTCGCCGGTGATGCCATCACCTGCTGGTTCGATCAGGCAGCCAACGGTACAACCGCCGCCGCTATGCGCGCCGCCGCGTGCGCCCTGGCGATGCAGGCGGCGATGCGCGCCTTTCCCGATCTGTCGCTCAAGGTTGCGGTGACCAGCGGCGGCGCGCGGCGGTTCGCGGTTGGCGACCCACACATACAATTGCTCGATACCCTGGCAGGAGAGACGATCACCCGGCTGTCGGTGGCGGAGCAACTTGCCCACAATGGTGAGATTCTTGCCGATCTGGCAACGGTTAATGCCTGCGGTGACACGATCCAGGTCCAGACATGGCAGACACATGCGGCAACCAATGAGGTGTTTGCCGTTATCGCCGCAGCGTCGCCGAACCATGAGCTACCATCCGCCATCGCGTTGCCCGGCGACGATCTCTCGCCGGACATAATACGGCCATGGGTCCTGCCAACAGTCTATACGCGTGAGCAGAGCGGTCTGGGCGAGTTCCTGACCGAACTACGCCCGGCGGTCGCGCTCTTTCTGCGATTCGGTGGTATTGACTACGACCATGATCCGGCGGCACACCACCGGCTCGATCGTTTCATCCAGCAGGTGCAGCGAATCATCGTGCGGTATGATGGCACATTGCTGCAACTGACGATTGGAGACAAGGGGAGCTACATCTATGCGTGCTTCGGCGCGCCTACAGCGCACGAGGATGATGCTCGCCGCGCCGTCAACGCCGCACTGGCGCTGTTTGACTTGCCGCGCGAGTTGACCTTCCTGCAGCCGGTACAGGTTGGCGTCAGCCAGGGCACGCTGCGCGTCGGCGCCTATGGCGGCGCATCACGCCGCACCTACGGCGCGCTCGGCGACGAGGTGAACATTGCCGCGCGCGTGATGTCGCTCGCTGCACCGGGCGAAATCCTGGTCACGTCTCGCATTCAGGAATTGATGGGCGATCGGTTTATTGTCGGACCTGCCCGATCCGTAGCGATCAAGGGCAAAACCGACGCGCTCACCGTATTTGCAGTGCACGGCGCGTTACGCCGCCGCGCAACGCGCTTGCACGAACCAGTGTATCGCCTGCCGATCGTGGGGCGCCAGGATGAACTGGCCCTTATCGCGAGCAAACTGGAACTCACGCGCCGGCGACAGGGGCAGATTATCGGCATCACTGCCGAAGCTGGCATGGGGAAAAGCCGCCTCGTCGCTGAAGCAATCCGCCTGGCGCGCCAGTATGGCTTTGCGGCCTACGGCGGTGCATGCGAGTCATCCGGCACAAACACACCCTACCTGGCCTGGAAGCCGATCTGGCAGGCTTTTTTTGATGTTGACCCGCTTACATCCACCGCGCGCCAGATGGATGCCCTGGCGCACGATCTGCAACGCCGCGCGCCGCAGCGTCTCCAGGCAATGCCCCTGCTTGCGCCGCTCCTCGACATACCAGTGCGCGACAACGAGTTTACGCGCACGCTCGAACCGGAGAATCGTCGCAGCGCCCTCGAAGCGTTGCTCGAAGATTGCGTGAAAGCCACAGCGGCAGACGAGGCCCTTTTGTTCGTGCTGGAAGACATGCACTGGATCGATCCGCTCTCGCACGATTTACTTGAGGCCCTGGCCCGCGCGAGCGCGCATCTACCGGTGTGTTTCGTGATAGCGTACCGTCCGGTCGAACTCGCACGCTTACAGGCCCCGCGCGTCGAAGCCCTACCGCATTTCACCAGAATCGTTGTGAGCGAACTGGCGCCTGCTGATGCCGAACGCCTCATCCATGCCAGGTTTGCGCAGCTCTACCCCGAATGCGCCGTGCCGCCACCTGGCGAACTGGTTGAGCGCCTCGTCGCCAGAGCGCAAGGGAACCCGTTCTTTCTTGAGGAATTGCTCAACTATCTGCACGATCGCGGCACGGATCTCTGGAGCCTGAACGGTGCGCGGCTCATCCTCGACGTGCCTGATAGTCTCCATACGCTTGTGCTGAGCCGCATCGACCAGTTGACCGAAACCCAGAAGGCGACGCTGAAGGTAGCGAGTATCATCGGCCGGTTTTTTCCCTTCGCCTGGTTGCACGGCTACTATCCTGCGCTTGGAACGCGCGAGGCGATAAAGGCCGACCTGGACGAAATGGCACGACTGGACATTGTGCCGCTGGATTCTCCCGAGCCGGAACTTGCCTACCTGTTCAAACACATCGTGACACAGGAAGTGGCCTACGAGAGCCTGGTGTATGCAACACGCGCCCAGTTGCACCAGCAACTGGCGCAGTACCTCGAAGCATACTATGCGGAACGGCTCGATCTGCTGGCATTCCACTATGGTCGAAGCGACCATCTACTCAAGCAGCGTGAATACTTCCGCCGCGCGGGCGTGGCGGCTCAGGCAGCGTACGCCAATGCTGCCGCACTCGATTACTACGAGCGGCTGTTGCCGCTGCTGAGCGACCCCGGCGAGCAGATCGACATTCATCTGCGCCGAGGCATGGTGCTGCAATTGATCGGTGACTGGGAAGGCGCCGGTGGCGCGTATCGGCAGGCGTTGGACCTGGCAAACCGGATCCCCGATCCGCGAGGCATTGCTCGCGCGCATTACGCCCTCGGCGACCTGTGCCAGCGACGCGGTGACTATAGCATTGCGCTCAACTGGCTGCAACAGGCACATGCCGGCTGGCAGGCGCTGGGCGACCTGGTCGAAATGGGGCGCACCCTGGTTGAAATTGGCTTCGTCCATTTTCGCGAGGGGGCATATGCCGAAGCCCGGCAATTACTGGCAGAAGGACTGGCGCAGGCACGTGCCGCCCGGCACAACGAATTGACCGCGCAGGCGCTGAGTGTCCTGGGACAGGTGGCGCTGGACCAGGGCGATTATGAAACCGGGCGCGGCTCGTTCGAAGAAAGTCTCGCGCTTCAGCGCGCGATCGGCAACCGGCGTGGCATCGCAACTGCCCTCAACGACCTGGGTCTGGTGGCTCATGCCCAGGGCAACCTTGCCATGGCGCGCGCGTTGCAGGAACAGAGCATGGCGGCATACCGCGAGATTGGCGACAAACATGGTATCGCAGCCGCACTCATCAATCTGGGCGATGCAACCAAGGAGCAGGGCGACCTTGCTGCCGCACGCGCCATGTTTGAAGAGGTCCTGCGCTTGCAACACGACATGGGGTATCGGCTCGGCGCAGCATCCGCGCTCTGCAACCTGGGCCAGGTGGCGGGGTTGCAGGGTGACTTTGCGGGCGCACGCACCGCGATGGAGATGAGCCTGACGCTATTTCGCGATATGGGGCATAAATCAGGTATCGTGTGGGTGCTTGGCTATTTCGGTGAGGTGGTCGCGGGTCAGGGTGACTATGACGCGGCGCGTGCAACGCTCGAAGAGGGTCTTGCCCTGGGCCGCGAGATTGGCGTAAAATCGTACCTGGCGCGGGCGCTGTGCACGCTCGGGAGCGTAGCGCTTGTTCAGGGCGACGGCGCTGAGGCGTGGGCGCTGGTTGATGAGGGCCTGGCGCTGTATCGCGAGATTGGTGAGCGTTCAGGTGTTGCATGGGCGCTCAACCATCTGGGATTCGTCGCGCTCGAGGCTGGCAACGCTACCGCGGCACACGCGGCGATAACCGAGAGCCTGGCACTGGCGCAGGAAACCGGCCAGACATGCACGATCCTGCACAACTTAATCGCGCTGGTGGAACTGGCCGCGCTACAACGCCAGCCAGCGTCGCGAACGGCGCACCTTGCCGGCGCGGGCGAGGCGCTGCGTATCACCATCGGAGCGGCAATTGAACCAGCCAGGCGCCAGGCATACGAGCGGGCGATCGCTGCAGCGCGAGCAGCGCTGGGCGGTGCGGCGTTTGATGCGGTGTTCGATGCCGGGCGGCGGATGACGCTTGATGAAGCTCTTGCACTTGCACGGGGCGAAGGGTGACATGGGTTTCGTTCTGCGTACGACGTCAAGTGCTGCGTGTATCTGCCAGAAGCAAGCTTCCGGGAAGCCTGGCCTGAGGTTGGCGTGGCATCGTACACTTCCCGGAAACTGTTTATTTCATTCATCCGGCGTATGCCGCGCGCTACGGAGTATGGTATACTGCCACGCGTACTGAACGAAGGCAATGCCGGGGAGTAGTAGGCGCGCCCGCGCAGAGAGCAGCCGGCAGGTGTGAGGCTGCAACCAGCGCTGAACTCGCCCATGGCGCCGAACCTGTGAAACCATGCGTAGCAGGTTCCGGGTACGCCCGTTAGCGCGTCCAATGAGGGCGGCATCTGCCGCTGAAGTCGGGGTGGTACCACGAAGCATTGCCTTCGTCCCTGGGCACGGGGCGAAGGTTTTTTGTTGGCATGCACAACACGGGTGCAATCTACGATACCTACGCGGCGATCTATGATGCAACCGGCCAGGGGCGCTTTGGCGCATACCTGGCACACCTGTCGCTCACCTGGCTGCGCGCACGCGGCATCGTTCCGCTCCGTGCCCTTGACCTGGCGTGCGGCACCGGTGGCGCAACGATCGCGCTTGCTGCAGCAGGGATCACCGTCGTTGGCCTTGATCGATCGCCGGCAATGCTGCGGATCGCGCAAGGCCGCGCCCGCGACGCCGGGTTCAGCATCGAGTTCGTCGAGGCCGACATGCGTGAATTAGGGATGGTGAACACTGAATTATTCTCATTGCTGACCTGCTTCGGCGACTCGCTTAACTACCTGACGGAAGATGGCGATCTTCAGCGTGTCTTCGCCGGCGCTGCGCGCATCCTGCAGCCGGAAGGGCACCTCGTTTTCGATGTCAACACCGAGGCGGCGTTTGCACGCTGGGATGAGCGCGATGTCGTCACCTACGAGAGTGATGCCTGCCTGGTGTACAATCGGCTCGAGTTTCGTTCCGCCAGCCGCCTGGGCCGTGGCCGGATCGTCTGGTTCGTGCGCGACGACGACTGGCGCTGGTGGCGCGGCGAGGAAATACATACCGAACGGGCCTGGAGCGATGCCGAAATACGGATGGCGCTGGAGGAAACGGGGTTCGATCTGGCCGCGCGTCTCGACGCTGAAGGGCATGCTGTGCCTGATGCCGCCGCACTGCCGGAACGCCTGATCTACCTGGCCCGATGGCGTACGGGCGGCGCGTGATCCCGCCCCATCCCGTCAATGACACGACGTACGCGGTGGCGTATTTCTGGCTCTGCCAGAGCCTGCGGCAGCATGGTATTCACGATCAAGGTGGTGCGCTGTGGCGGCGAAGCCGCCACAGCGCACCACAGAAGAAGATACTTCCACTCTGCCGAAGGCAAGACGATCGGTTATGCGAGTCGCCCACTCGGGCGACCACGTAAGTCGTGTCAACGAGGGATAAGCACGCAACCGCAGCACGTGATGCCGGGACAAGGCATCGACGATCTCCGGAGGAATACATGAGCGAAGCAAGCACAAAGCGGCGGGTCGAGCGGTTTGACCCTGCGATTGAACCAAAATGGCGCGAGTTCTGGGCGCGTGAGGGTATTTTTACGGCAGGCCGCCGCTCCGGCGCGCCGCGCCGCTACATCCTTGAAATGTTTCCCTACCCGAGCGGCGATCTGCATATCGGCCATCTGAAGAATTATGTCATCGGCGACGCCCTCACCCGCTACTACGTCATTCGCGGCTATGATGTGCTGCACCCGTTCGGCTGGGATGCCTTCGGCCTGCCGGCAGAGAATGCCGCGATTAAGTATGGCCGCCACCCGCGCGAGTGGACCTACAGCAATATCGCCGAGTCGAAAAAATCGCTCGATGTCGCCGGCATCATGTATGACTGGTCGCGTGAGGTGACCACCTGTAGCCCGGATTATTACCGCTGGAACCAGTGGCTGTTTCAGTTGCTGTATCGCAAGGGGCTGGCCTACCGCGCCAGAGCGACCGTGAACTGGGATCCGGTCGATCAAACCGTGCTGGCGAATGAGCAGGTTGACGCCGAAGGGCGCAGCTGGCGCAGTGGCGCAAAGGTTGAGAAGCGTGAACTGGAACAATGGTTCTTCAAAATTACTGCCTACGCCGAGCGGCTGCTGAATGACCTCGATAAGCTGGAGCACTGGCCCGAGCGTGTCAGAACCATGCAGCGCAACTGGATCGGCAAGAGCGAGGGTGCCGAGGTGACCTTCCTCGCGCTGCCGCCTGGGTCAGATGCGCCTGAAGATGCCGATCCGCTCGTCGTGTTCACGACCCGGCCGGACACGCTGTGGGGCGCAACGTTCATGGTGCTGGCGCCGGAGCATCCACTGGTGGCAAAATTGACCGCGCCGGAGCGCCAGACGGAGGCTGCTGCCTACATTGCCCGGGCGCGTATGGAAAGCGAAATTGAGCGCACCAGCACCACTCGTGAAAAGAGTGGCGTCTTCCTCGGCTCATACGCGATCAATCCTGTCAATGATGAGCGTATCCCGATCTGGATCGCTGATTATGTGCTTATGGGGTATGGTACCGGCGCAATCATGGCCGTGCCTGCGCACGATGAGCGCGACTTTGAGTTCGCGCGCGCGTTTGGGCTGCCGGTGCGTATCGTTGTACAGCCGCCAGGGCAAGAACTAGATGGCGACACGATGGCCGAGGCCTGGCCGGGTGACGGCGTCATGGTCAACTCGGGTCCAATCAATGGCGTGCCCGCCGGCAAGGAGGAAGGCCAGAGCGTCAAAGCGGCAATCGCCTGGCTCGAAGCTCACGGCAGGGGGAAAGGAACCGTCAACTACCGTCTGCGTGACTGGCTGATCAGCCGCCAGCGCTACTGGGGAACGCCCATCCCCATGCTTCACCTGGACGACGGGACGATCAAGCCTGTCCCTGCCGACCAGTTGCCGGTCGTGCTGCCGGAAGTGCAGGATTACCTGCCCAGAGGGAAGAGCCCGCTGGCAGCCGCCGAGCACTGGGTCAACACTATTGACCCGGAAACCGGGCGACCGGCGCGGCGCGATACCGATACGATGGATACCTTCGTCGACTCGTCGTGGTATTTCCTGCGCTTCTGCGATGCCCAGAACGGCAGCGAGATCTTCTCGAAGGAGGCCGCCTATAACTGGATGCCGGTCGATCAGTATATCGGCGGCATCGAACATGCGATCCTGCACCTGCTCTATTCGCGCTTCATCACCAAGGTGCTGTACGATGAAGGGCTGGTGCCTGACGATGAACCCTTCAAGGCGCTATTTACCCAGGGTATGGTGCAGCGTCGTGTTCGCACGCCGCTCGAAAGCGTCTCGCCAGATATTGTACGTTTCCCTGAAGAACTGCGGCGTAAACTGGAACTTCCCGCCGAAGCGCAGACGATTGAGCACGCCCGCACTGTATTGAAGGATCGCGGCTATACGCTCGAAGCGGAACATGACGGGAGCTGGACCGCCGTTTCCGGGCCGGTCACCATGTCGAAGAGCGCCGGCAACGGCATCCCGGTCGGGCCCTTCGTGCGCCAGTACGGCTCTGATGTGGCGCGCATCGTCGTGCTGTTCGCCGCCCCGCCCGAAAACAGTATGGAATGGACCGATGAAGGTGTGGCTGGCGCGCAACGCTTCCTCAACCGGCTCGTGACACTGTTCGGCGCTGACCGTGAGGCGATCGTCGCTGCGCTCGACGCCGGCCACGACGATCTATCCGGCGATGCCGAGCGCGCGCTGCATCGCAAGTTGCACGAGACGATCAAGAGAGTGACGCTGGATACGGAGCAGTTCCGTTTCAATACCGCGATCGCGGCGCTGATGGAACTGCTGAATGAGGCCACCCGTTACCGCGCCGACGCAGGCACTGTGACGCCAGTCTTTGCCCGGATGGCGTCAACTTTCGCCCGGCTGCTGGCGCCGTTCGCGCCGCACCTTGCTGAAGAGCTGCACCTCTGGTTCGGCGGCTCCGGCAGCGTCTACGACGCCGGCTGGCCGGAGTGGGACGAGGATGCCCTGGCACTGGAAGAGATCGAGGTCGTGCTGCAGGTGAACGGCAAGTTGCGCGGCCGGATCATGGTTCCCGCTGATGCCGATGAGCAGCAGTTACGCGAGTGGGCGATCAGCAATCCGCGCGTCCTCAGTTTCGTCGGCGACAGAACCGTGCGCAGAATCGTGGTCGTGCCGGGCAAACTGGTGAACGTGGTCGTGTGATGGCTCCCAG
>Ga0272446_1001888_pt1 | contig 29680 bp, 32 predicted proteins | sample YNPCB0061_FD_194587 | JGI IMG/M metagenome (GOLD analysis project Ga0272446, IMG submission 194587) | Hot spring microbial mat communities from Yellowstone National Park, WY, United States - YNP-CB-006-1 | ecosystem: Environmental > Aquatic > Thermal springs > Hot (42-90C) > Sediment | place...
TGTAGAACTATGGGGACAGAAAAACCAGCACTGAACCCTATTGCAGACTTCAGTGTGGCATTCTCGTTGAGAAGGACGATAATCTAAGCCTTTAAGAGATAAAGACCTAAGATGATGAGCGTAGCTTCTAAAATCGGGATAGACTAGTTGTCTAGTGCGTGGTTAGACTTACCAAGGTTAAACTTAATAGCAACCGAGATAGTATCAATTTTTCACGCTTGTCTAGTATAGCAAGGTTAAGTTTTAGTTGTCTAGGGTTTGTCGGAAAATTTTGGTTTGGGCTGGTTACTCTCTATGGAAATGGTTGGAGATATTGAGTTTTCAGGTAATCCTTATTTCTAAATCCCTAGCGATCGGGAGAGATGTATTAGGGGATGCTGATTTACTATAGTTCCGCTCCTGCTCTGGGGACAAAGGTGAACTTAAACCTAAATACACTGGTTTTCAGGTAATACGCCACTAAACAATGGAAAAGGTTAACTTAGCAGAAATTGATGCTGTTTCTGTGATTGTGCCAGTAGTGGCGTTCTTGCCCAATGCCGTAAGCGCGCATCATGTTTTCGGGTTGCAGTACTACTTCGGGGGAACCGCAGGCTATGAGGGAGTGGTTGAGCAATAGTAGTTGATCGTAGATTTGCAGTGCGTCTGCCCACTCATGACAACTGATCAGGATGGTTTTACCCGCTGATCTGAGTTCTTGGTAAATTGCCAAAAGAATACTCTCTGTTTTTTTATCCACGCCATTAAATGGCTCGTCCAATAGGAATAGATCGGGCTGTTGGGCTAGGGCGCGAGCCAGAAATACCCGCTGTTGCTGTCCGCCAGATAACTGACTGATGGGGCGATCGCGCAAGTGCCACATCTCCACTCGCTCTAGAGCTTGTTGCACTAGGTGATGGGATTGTTTGGTATATCCCCTGAGCCATCCTGCATGAATAGTGCGGGACATCAGCACCACATTTTGCACTGTAATGGGATAGTCCCAGTCTATTTGCGATCGCTGAGGGACATAGGCAATGCGTTGGCGACTAGCGGGCTGACCAGCAAAGGTAATCACTCCAGAGCTGTGGGGGACTAGGTTGAGGATCGCCTTAAATAGGGTGCTTTTGCCTGCGCCATTGGGACCAATTAAACCAATTAGGCTCCCTTGATGGACGACAAATGAAATGTGAGATAGGGCTGATACCCCCCGATATTCCACCGATAGGTCATAAACTTCTAACATTATTTGGCGTTGAAGGCTGAAAAAGTACCACCCAGTCCTTCGACGATCGCCTGCGTATTGTGAATTAACATACTCTGGTAGGTGTCTCCCGATTGTCCCTGCTCTGCCAAGCCATCAGCCAACAGAGACTTCGGCGAGACTTGAACTTGAGCTTCCTTTGCCACCGTGTTCAGGAGTTGGGGGTTGGCTGTAGCCTCGATAAATATAGTAGGAACACCAGAAGATTTAATTTGCTCCACCAATTCGGCAATGCGCGTGGGTGTCGCCTGTTCTGCGGTAGAAATTCCCAACAGCGCAGTTTGTAGGGGAATTCCATAGGCTGTGGCAAAATAGCCCAGGGCATCATGGGTAGTAACTAATTTACGCCGATTGGCGGGGATAGTGGCAATTTGCGCTTTGATCCATGCGTCTAGCTGAGTTAATTCTGCTATCAATTTTTGCGAATTTTGTTGATAGAACTGGGCATTAGCGGGCACAGCCTTGCTGAGTTGGGCGGTGATCACTTCTACCATTTTGATGCCGTTCTGGGCGTTGTGCCACACATGGGGGTCAGCAATTGCTTCCGCTTTTTCTTTACCATGATCGTGGTCGTGGTCGTGGTCATGACTGTGCGCTAGTTCGGCGCTCACCATCAGGGGCTTAGGTACGGCTAGCTCGCCTACGGCTACTTTATTGCCCTTGCTTTTGCTATCCTTGACAATTTTGGTGAGGGATTCCTCGAAATTGTAACCGCCATAAAGCACGACAGCGGCGGTCTCGATGGCTTGAGCGTCTTGGGGTGTTGGTTTGTATTCGTGGGGGTCTTGACCTGCGGGAATGAGACAGACTAGGTCAATGGTGTCTTGGGCGATCTGTTTGGTCAAGTCGCAGAGTACGGAATTTGCCGCCACTACTTTAATTTTTGGCTCAGCAGGGGCAGGGGGGGGAGTCTCGACCGCGTCTGGGGGTGGAGCAGAGGCTTGAGGTTGATTACAGCCCACCACCAACAGCAGGGAAATTAGGGCAAGGCTGGCAATTCGTTCAATCCGCATTATTCTACAACCTTAGAGAATTTTAGAATGATTATCATTTTCTAAATATACTAACACACTAATCACCGTAGATATACCTAGAGGTGTAACTAATGGGGTTTGTATTGTGTGTTACAATTTGCTACAAAACTGCCGCTATAGTGGCAGAAAGCATAAATACTTATCCAAGTTTTTTGCTAATCCACTGCACATCCAAGAGGAGGAATTTCATGCAACAGACTCCTGAAGCGCTTTTGCGAGCTTTTGAGAAGTTTTATATCGATGTTACTGAGCCGCTAGACCCTTATATTGCCTTGGCGTTGACTAATTTGAGCTTGCGAGTGGCGGAAACAGCCTACATGATGGGCTATCAAGATGGACAACGCCTGAATATGAGTACCGCCGACTGCCAACTCTGTCATGGCGGTTCTTGTATTGCTTCTGGTGCTTTAGGCGGGTAGAGGCAAGCCCAGCATCGCTCTGAGAACCAGCACTAGACCAATACTGGCGCTGATTATGGCGGTAATTAGGGCGATCGCTGTGATCGGTCTTTGCAATAAGGGGATAACTGGCTTGAACAAAACTGATAGCACTCCTGCGGAAATTAGAAGCAAAAATTTGGGATAGCGCAGGATGTTGCTGAGAAAGTCATTCATAGCATTGACATAATCGGCTATAACCATAATAATCAAGATTGCCCATTTTTTCGGGATTGTATCTGGGTCTGTAGTTCAATCGGTTAGAGCACCGCCCTGTCACGGCGGAAGTTGCGGGTTCGAGCCCCGTCAGACCCGTTAAGTTTTTTGGCTTGTTATTATACTTTTTCTCTACTGTGGCACAGTTAAGCTATCAATTTTTTATTTATATGCCTACCACTGAGAGAGAAAAAGGAGATGCCAAAATGGACGATTTTTTGTTGATCAACGTTTTGTTTATAGCGGCTGGGGTGATTTTTATGGGGTTGGCGATGCCGCTGATTTTGGGCAAAGTTCCACCTAATCAGTGGTATGGCTTTCGCACTCCCAAAACTCTCTCGGAAGCCAGAATTTGGTATCCAGTAAATCGGATTATGGGGTTTGATCTTTTGGCTGTTGGCACAGCGACGATTATTTCTGCTGTGTCTATTTTGGTGACGGGTCGCTCTATATCAATCACTCAGGCTGTGATTACTAATATGGCGGTGTTGTTTACCTCTTTAATTTTGGGGTTAATTCACGGGTTCTGGACTTTGAGTAAATACTAGGTCAAAAATTTTAGCCATTTCTGCTAGGCAGTCGGCTCTGACTTGGGCGGGGGTGATGCTGGGCAAAAAATCCCGCAGTTGCGTGCAACCATAATGGCTGATGCCGCATGGCACTATGCGCTCAAAGCCTGTCATGTCCATATCTACATTAATGGCAAAGCCGTGCATGGTGATCCAACGACTTACTTTAATGCCAATTTGGGCTACTTTTTGGTCACCTAGCCATACTCCTGTTAGACCTTGTTTGCGATCGCCCCGTAAGCCGTAAATGCTTATAGTCCGAATGATTACCTCTTCTAGTTGGCGCAGATACCAATGCAAATCTGGCTGAAAGTAGCGCAGGTTGAGAATGGGATAGAACACTAACTGTCCGGGGGCATGATAAGTGGCTTCGCCGCCCCGCTCGGTGCGATGCCATTCTATGTGCGGGTCATCGAGGGCGAACTTGAGAAAGCGCAGATCGCTCCCCTGACCTACGGTATAGACTGGAGGATGTTCTAACACTAGGAGAGCGGGAGGCAAGTTGGGGTTGTGCAGGCGGGCGCTGACCATCTCCTTCTGCCATTGCCATGCTTGGGTGTAGGGAATGGGTTGTTCCCAGTTATGGAGCCAACAGGTGCGACAAATGTTGGATTGCATAGGAGAAAGTGCAGTTCCTGTATTTATGATCTGTCCATAGTCCTAGCAAGGTGAGAGGCTGTGTAACAAGAAGTGTTAAGGGAGCAAGTTCGCAAGTAATTCATTATGCCCCCGAGAGCGGAAGCGGGGAGATAAAATCCATAATGCCAGTCCCTTTCTGACTATGCTTAGTATGATGCTTAGCATGCAAGAATGAGAGCTTCACTTTACTTATGATGGCATAGGAGGAAATTGCAACAAAATCCTTGCCATAAGAAGAACATTATTACTTATTTGAGACTCTCGCAAGAATAACTGTGGCTGTTATGGCAGTCGATAGGTTTTTTAGGAAAGATGTCCAGAGTTTTCCCTCTCCCTCAAAGAGAAGGGAGTGGAAATCTTTTCATGTAATTTTTGTTAAGGATTATTCTGCGTAAGTCTAGGGAATTGCTCTCTTGCTCAGCGAGGGGAGCTAAGTGGAAGTCAGAATTTGTCCTACTCCTTTCCCAATCTCAAATTGGCGGTTTTCCCTCACCCCCAGCCCTTCTCCCGAAGGGCGAGGGGAGTCTGTCCAGTGTAACTGTTTTGTCTATTCCTACACTGGGAAGGGAGTATATATCAGCTAAACGATGGGTTTTTATCGTTTGCGTAAAGTTTGTTTTTTCTCAACCTCTAAGCGATCGCTGTGCCCAGTCCTGTAACATCCTGCCATCTGCCATTGCCAACAGCCCGCAGAGCTTCGCTAAGTTGGATATTGCCCGTGTAGAGTGCCTTGCCAATGATTGCCCCCTTTAGCCCCAGAGGTTCTAATGCCAACAAGCTGAGCAGATCAGTAATTGAGCTAATGCCCCCCGAGGCATAGACAGGGATATTTGCTGTGGTTGCCATGTGGCGCAGTGCCTCAAGGTTGGGTCCTTGAAGCGTCCCGTCGCGGTGAATATCGGTATAGACAATGCCTGCTACACCCACCCCTGCCATGCGCTGGGCTAATTCTCCTGCAATAATTTCTGAGGTATTCAGCCAGCCTCGGGTGGCAACCCTGCCATTGCGGGCATCAATACCCACCAGAATCTGACCAGGGAATTCCGCACAAATGTCTGCTACCATCTGGGGTTGCTCCACTGCCACAGTTCCCAAAATCACGCGGCTGACCCCTGTACCCAAAACTGCCATGATGCTGTTGCGATCGCGCAGACCGCCGCCCACCTGCACATGGATAGGAATAGAGCGAGCGATCGCCTCAATAATTTGTAGATTTTGCGGTGTCCCTGCCTTCGCGCCATCGAGGTCGACTAAATGAAGGTGTTTCGCACCCTGACTGTACCAGTGCTGAGCGATCGCCACAGGGTCTTCACCAAAAACCTCGGCTTGGTTATAGTCCCCTTGATACAGGCGCACACAACGACCGTCTAATATATCGATCGCTGGAATTACATCCATAACAACACCTCCACAGATATGAAATTATTGCTCACCCGATGTTGCAAAATTAAGTGAGTATTAAGTAGCCTAACATACATAGAGGTATAAGTTATGCTGTTTGCTCGCCAATCTAGCTAAAACCCAGTCAATTTTTGCCACATTTGGCGGTAGGCGGCTTCCATATCTTTAGCAAAGGCTTTGGCATTCCACAGCGGAGCGGTATGGCGGGACTGCTTCAATTTCCAGCTAATGGCTTGGCGCAGATCGGCTTCATGTCCTAAGCGCACCCCCCACTCCACATATTCGTCCGCTGACCAAGCAATACCCTCGGTGATCCCCGCATTCATGAGCATAGTATAGCTGTAGCGGGCAAAAAACTGCTCTCCCACCCTAGTTACCAGCGGCAGGCACATCCACAGGGCTTCGAGGGTAGTGGTAGCACCATTGTAGGGATAAGTATCCAAAACTACATCGGCAATGGTCATGTCAGCGCGATGCTGAGCTTCTGTGGGTACACTTTTCAAAAATTTGATGCGCTCCTCACTTACCCCCTCCCTGTGTGCTAGCTCTAGCACTGACTGGCGCAGACCCGCCTCGTCCGCTAGTCCTTTGAGCAATAGGTAACTGTGGGGGACATTTGCCAAAATTTGCATTTGCAGTTTTAGGGTGTCGGGGTGGCGTTTGTAACCCTTCTGTCCCGAAAAATAAATTACCGCCTCAGGGGGAATGCCCAACTGATCGCGCCGCAAACTGGGGACAGCCAACTCAAAACCATCCACGGCAATGTAAGTGCGCGGCAGTCGCCAGATGGTTTCGCGATAGTAGTTCTGGGCGGACTCGGGAAGTACATAGGGATCGGCGATGAAGTAGTCCACACTGGGCAAACCCGAAGCGTCCCACCCCAACCAAGTGGCTTGAATGGGGGCGGGGCGATACAACAAAATATCGCAGATGCCATCTAGGGTAATGCTGTCGAGGTCAATCAGAATATCAATTCCATCGTCGTAAATCTGTTCTGCCATGCGACTAGCAGGAGCCACGCCATTTTTATCTCCCGTGTAAGCCTTGTCCACATGTTCCAAAAACCACTGCTGTACGGGGTCGGGATGGATTTGAGCGGCGATAAAATAACCATAGATTTGGAACTGGGAGCGATCGTGGTAGGCAAACAGCCAGCGGCACAGCCAACCCACGGAATGGCTCTTTAGGCAGTGGGACAAATAGCCGATTTTCAGGGGTCTCGCTTCCTTAGTTTTCTGCTGGGGGTGGCGGGCTTGGAACTTCTGCTTCAATTCCCCGCCATAGAGGGCATGGTTGCGCTCGCAGAATTGCGCCACGAGGTTTTGGAAGTGGCGGGTGCGCTGGGGATCGTCGCTGAGATAGGGAGCGAGGGAATAGCAGACAAAGGTGCGCTGATTCCAAATGGTCTGCTCTCGGACTCTTTCTGCATCATTCATCCATTCAGGCAGGCGGGTTTGCTCTTCCCAAGACACAGTACTGGCTAACAATTCTGTGATGTACTTTTCCTGCTGGATTAGCAAATGGTGTGCTTCATCAAACCGACTCCCCGTGCCGCATACCGCTTTGAGCAGTAAGTGAGTACACAGCACTTTTTCCAATAAGTCTTTGGCGTTGGCGAGGGCTTGCTGAAAAGTAGCAATGCCCGTTTCGTAGTCATGGAGGTTGATCTGGGTTTCCGCCAGACGGATCAGCACCTCCACATCATTAGGCACAATGTTGTGAATATGGAGCAGAATGTCTAGGGCTTCCTGATTGAAAGATGACCTAAAGGTAATGTTGGTGCAGGCAATTAGAATAGTGCGGATGTAGTTGATCAGGTGCATTACCTGCTGTTCCGCCTGCGCCTGTTTCAGAATGTAGGGAGTACAGGCTTTGACCAGCGGCGGTAGAAAGGGCACTAGGGGAAAACACAGGGAGAATTCATCGATTAGCTGAAAAATGGTAGAGGGGGCGATGCTGGCGGTTTGCTGGTGTGCTTGCAGTTGTGCCACTACATTTAACTGTTCGTAGCGATCGCCGTCATACACCTGTAGCCTTACTCCCAAAGTGAGCATCTGCAAGAGATTCTCCATATTGTCGGGGCTGAGGTCTTGCAGGTGAAAGCGGAGCAACCACGCATTCTCGACCCTGTCGGCTTGCAGTTCTGCTTCGGCTTGCTGTGCCATGATCTGCTGTAGCTGGGCACTGGCAGAATCGGCAAAACCTGACATGGTTAATCCCTCCCACCAGATGGCTTGGGCTTGGTGTTCGTCCCCTGCTAATACCTGCTGGATTCCTAAATACCAATAGCTATCTAGGTAGTGGGGATCGGTGGCGATCGCCTGTCGACAAAGGTCTTCTATCTCAGCATATTTCTGCTCGGTAAACAGGCGGTGCAGATGCTCGCAGTCCAGCATAGTTACTGTGGTTGATTGAGTTGGGAACAGTCGCGATCGCTCAGGGTGCCATCGGGCAGAGTAGTGCCACAGAGCTTAGTTTTATTCAGGGTAAAGCTACTCAACACCGCATCTTTGAGGCTGGCATTAACTACTAGCGCATTGGTCAGCACTGCCCCCACCAAGTTAGTGCTGGCAAGGTTGGTGCGCCACAACTGTGCTCCGCTGAGATCGGCTCCACTCAGATCAGCACCCCGCAGGTCAGTATTAGACAGATTAGCGAGGCTCAGGTTAGCATTTTGCAGTTTGGCACGGCGCAGATCGGCTTGGGCTAGATTAGCTCCCCTGAGATTGCTATTGCTGAGTTCGGCATCACGCAGTTTGGCTTGGATGAGAATTGCCCCCCGCAGTTGGGCATTGGCTAAATTGGCACTGAGAAGCTCACTGCGACTCAAATCAGCTTCGGTTAGGTCAGCTTGAGCCAGTCTGGCACGGTTTAGCTTGGCTGACTGCAATTCACACCTGACGCATTCATTAAATTCATCCAGCAGTTGGAGATTGTTAACTAAGTTAGTCGCCCAAACTGGAGTAACTGCCGCCAACAGCCCACCGAGTAATATCACAGCCCTTGTTTGCACCATGCTAGGCTGGTTCCAATGGAGCCATAGTTAAGTTTTCTTGCTTGAGTTGGGCATGATATAGCTCGGCTTGTTCCTGCGGTCCAATCCATGCGATCGCATAACCCTCAAAATGCACTTGGTTGGTCAACCGCCACGCTAAATCTTCGGTCATGTTGGGGATATATTTCATTAGGCAGTGCGCCACATGCTCAAAAGTATTAAAGTCATCGTTCAACACGATCACCTTGTAGTTGGGATAGGTTTGGCGGGTAGTGCTACGCTCAGGAGACTGGATAGTTTGCATAATTTTTGTACTCACAAACTATAATTGTTAAACGAACTGTTAAACGGCTGAAATCATCTGCTATTAGTAGTTTTGGGTAATGCTTGGATTATAGCATCAGGTCGGGTGCAGTGATTTGTTATGTTGTGTAAATTTTCCACCGATCACCTCCACTACCCACCTAACCCAGCGCGCCTTCACCAATAACCTTGAATAGGAAGGACTCTGGCGCTGGCAACATAACGGTGAAGTTGGGCTGTGGCTGTTAACTTAAACTACAAACCTAGCCAACTTCTCAAAGATTGCTCAAGTTGGTCGGCATCACCCTTAATCAACTGACCAATCACTTTAATCACCAAACTCTCATGTACTGTGTATACCCCTTTTTTGACTGCGGTAGCTACATTCAGGCATATACATCGTCCTCAGCATTCTGCCAAACAGTATCAAGCGATGTTTGGCTTGCCTGTAGCCAAAATTCCGCCTCATCGTTAGGTAAAACTGTTACCAGCACCCTTACCCCTTCTGGGAGTTCGGCTGATTCCAGTAGCTCAATTTTCCCTTGCCGAACTGTAGCCCAAAGCGTCTTTAGCATATCTTTACACTGTATTAAGTGGAATTATACCAGAGAGCGCCGACTCCACCGTTGCAACAAATTGATCAAGACCAACAGAAACAATGATACTAGCAATAAAGTGATGGCGATCGCTGTAGCGCCTGCAATGTCAAATTCCTCCAGCCGTTGATAAACATACACCGTGGATACAAGGGTTTGATAGGGGATATTGCCCGAAACTAAAGTAACCACCCCATACTCCCCGATCGCCCGTGCCACCGCCAGCGAAAACCCCGCTAACAGAGCAGGCAAAATTTGCGGCAGAGTGATGCGCCAAAAAATCTGCCAAGGGTTAGCCCCCAGTAGTGCCGCCGCCTCCTCTACTTCTGGCTCCAGTTCCAACAAGACTGGCTGTAGGGTACGCACTACAAACGGCAAAGTAACAAATATCTGCGCCATCAACACGCCAAATACAGAAGCGGTCAAATTTAGCTCCTCAATTCCCATCTGCGCCAGCCAAGATTCAGCCGAGAAAAACTGCCCGATCGCTCCTTCTGGGGTATAGAGCGATACCAGAGAAATTCCTGCCACCACCGCAGGCATGGCGAAGGGCAAATCCACCAACCCGTCCACCAAGCGTTTGCCCCAAAACTGGTAGCGGCTAAGGATCCACGCCAAAATGCCACCAAAAATTGTGTTGATCAGAGCAGAAGCGATCGCACTGCCAAAGGTCAGCTTGTAGGTCTCGATCGCCACAGGATCGCTAATTAGGGGCAAGACTTCCGCCACAGGTCGCTGGCTGGCATGCCAGATTAAGCCGCCCAACGGCAGTAACAACATAAAGCTGATGTAGGTCAGGGCTAACCCCCTGATGGCGAGGGCTTGAGCTTTTTGGGCGGGGCTGAGAGTGCGGGACATTCAATGTTGATCTACGATAGAAGAAAAATTGGCGCTGGAACAATAATTTACTGCTAACTCGGCGATTAGCCTAGTAGGCAATGGCGCAATAGTCGAGCAAAAAACAAATGTTAGGATGATGCTGGTTAGCCAGCGTGTTTGATGTTAAAAACTCAAAATTTAGCCTATCACCCCCCAGCCACCACCACCCCAATTTTGCGCGATGTAACCATGCAACTCAAAGAAAAAACTTTGGGGCTGATCGTGGGTGCCAGTGGTTCGGGTAAAACTACTTTGTTGGAGATTTTGGCGGGTTTTGTGCATTGGTCTGAGGGTGGGGTGTATTGGTTGAGCCAGACCCTCGATCCCGATTATCTCCAACAACTGTGTGGTTTGGTATTTCAGTTTCCCGAGCGGCATTTTTGCGGTAGTACCATTCTCGAGGAACTGCGGTTAGGGCATCTCCACCTCGATGGCGATCGCATTGATCAGGTTTTAGCTAGTGTGGGTCTGGCAGGCATTAGCCTGAACACTGCCCCTCATGACCTCAGCGGCGGACAGCAGAGAAGATTGGCGATCGCCGTACAGTTATTGCGCCAGCCCAGCCTATTATTGATGGACGAACCCACCGCAGGTTTGGACTGGTCGATGCGCCGTCAGATCATTGACCTCATCGCTAAACTCAAACAGGACTGGACGGTACTGGTGGTCAGCCATGAACCCGATGAATTTCGGGCGATCGCCGATGACATTTGGGTATTAGAAGGGGGAATTCTCCAGCAAAATTATGAGCACAGGATACCACTGCGTCGCGATTTCCCTTAAAGTAATAAGTGGCGTTCACTTCTGCAAAAAATATGACAAGCACCATGGAACTGACCTCAGAGGCGACTTTATCTCTGCAAGAAGAAAACAAGATATTTGCTGAATTTGGCATAGTCTACACCATTCAGACGGTGATCAGCAGTATGGACTCCGATGGCACGGCTGTGGTCAATCAAACTGGAGACACTTGGAAGTTTCGCTATGGCACGGTGGAGGTGGTGGTCAATATCACTGGCACTGCTCCCACTGATACATTTACCGTGCTGTCCACTGTGCTTCGTGCCCCCTTCAAAGATGAGACCAAGTTGATGCGCCTCCTGCTAGAAAAAAATTTGACGGAGACCTTCGAGGCTCGCTTTGCCATGCAAGACGATCAGGTACTCGTGGTATCCTCTCGCTCAGTAGAGGACTTGTCCCCCGCAGAAATTTCCCGCATTATCGGCATTGTAGCGGCGATCGCCGATAACCATGATGAAGTCCTGAAAAAGGAATTTGGCGCATAGTCAAGCTTGGCTTTTCCCCTTTGTCTGCGCCGCTGGCTCACAGCAGATGGCATGGGATCAGCAATTATTAGATTGGCAGATAGCCCAAGGTGGTCAAGGTTGGCTACTGCGCTTCTATGACTGGTCGCCCAGCGCATTATCCATTGGCTACCACCAGCGCAGTATTCCCTCCCTGTGGCAGGAATTGGTAACTGAACTGGGGCTTGATCTAGTGCGTCGTCCCAGTGGCGGTAGGGCAGTTCTGCACAGCGGCTGTTTGACCTATGCCCTGATTTGTCCGCAGGTTCATAGCTCTCGCTCTACCATGTATGCATACCTCTGCCAGTTTTTGCGCTTAGGGCTGGGCAAGTTAGGCATCCAGCTTACTTTTGGTCAGGGAATGGACTATAGCCGAGAGCAGAGTTGCTTTCACAGCCACACTAGGGCGGATTTAATCATGGCAAATGGGCAGAAACTGATCGGGAGCGCTCAACTGTATCGGCGGGGCAGTGTGCTACAGCACGGCTCGATTATGCTCCAACCTAATAGGGACTGGCTTCAGCGTTTTTTTGGCGATAGTCAGTGCATTGGTGCGATCGCCGATCTTGACCAGTTTTGTCACCAGTCCCTTGCAGAACTGCAACAATGCCTAATCAGCGCCCTCACCCAATCAGCAGAGGAACATTTTTTAGTAGAATTTAAGCGCAGAGAATTTTCGGAACTAGCACCATGTCTGATCTCACCAAAGCCCGCCTGATTTGGTATCTCAAAGCGCAAATTGGTATTTTGTTATTTCCCTTTGGGCTATGCCTGTTTGGTGAAGCTCTAGCCGATAAAATTAGCGATCGCCCTTGGTTTTGGTCTGGCACGATCAGCCTGATTGTGATCAATGCAGGGATTGGCTTGATGATCGAGAGTGGACTGATTAGAGGTTTTCCCAAAGAAGTGTCAGGAGAGGTGAAACAAAAACTTAATTAGTGTCCACAGTTCCGCCGTGATCAAACCCGCCAGAACTACAAAAATCACTATATTGATCACTGCTTTGAACTGAGATGGCATATTTTCTCCTGTATTTTTTGTATTTTTGCTACTAATTATCTCGCAATTAGTAACCTAAGATTCATCCCAAACTGCGGTAATATAAAATTTAGCAAACAAGCTAAAATATTAGAAGCATATTATCATTGCATCACCCATATTTTTTATCTAATTGTGTCGCTAATATCCTGTATCCTGTTCTCGATAAAATTCCCAGATATACTCCCGTAGTTGCTGTAGATATTGCTCGTTTTCATGCTTGAATAATTCTACCCTTTTGGCAGGCTGTCCCGCTTTTTGCAGAGTGAGCACCAACACCTTTTTATCCTCTAAATAATCTTTGGCATTGCGTGGTTTCTCAATTGAGATTTCCGCCTTTTCCCAGAAGTATTTTTGGGTAGATTTGTAAATAGGGAACTGCTCTTCTAGAGTAATTACTTGACTGATATTATCAAGGTGGACTACTTGACGAAGCACTGCTGTAATCAATCGTTTAACTATAATGTAAACCCCTCTAAAAATTAAAGCAGTAGATAAGACAAATACATTGATGAAAATTAGTAACTCAATTGCCTCATTTCCCACAGTTATCGAAAGAGTCGCTAGAAAAGATACTGAAGAAATACCCTGTATTCCCAAGCCAACCAAGAATGTACCTCCAAAAAGATGCCAAAATGTGTTAAATTCATGCAATATTTTCCTGTCAAAAGCAATATGATAGTCGTTTATTCTAGTAATCCTAGAACCTGCGGTACTAATTGCATTTAATATGTCAATAATTGACAGAGAACTATCATTTTCAACATCTAGTACTACGCCCTGCTTGATTTTAGATTTAGCCTCTAACTCGAGTTTTTCTGATGATAATTTTGATGATAAAATTTTGTTAATTATTTTCTGTGTTGTTTCAGGGTAGATATTCACCCATATTCTGATTTCTTTGTTATCGGTAGAGGGAATTTTAATTATGCAGTCAGAAATTTTGTTATTCAATCTCTCGTATGTTACAGTTGCACTTAACCAATAATTCGAAGTATGTGATTGACTAGTGAGGGGAATATCATAATAATTAGCTATTTGAAAATAGGACTTTATAGAAATTTTGCGGTATCTTTTTTCTGTTGGGGTAATACTAATCCTAACTTTGCGATAAAATAAGCACAAGCCAAAGATATTTAAGGACATAAGCATTACAAAAGTTGTTATTGCCGTCATTATAAATATGGATAAAAACTCGCGGACAAACACATTAACAGAAGTAGTAATAAGAACAAACAAAAAAGTGGATAAATAATGATACAAGTATGAAATGTTTTAGAGTCCCATAAACTTTGGAGTGTCTCTCTGACTTCAATAACTACCTCGCCAGTGCCGCGATCAATAATTATAATTGAGTCATCCATATTTTTTAACCGATTGTCCCGCTAATACGCTTTGTCGAGAAACTTAACCCAATGACAACTTTTGCAACCATTCTTACCGAGAAAACAGGTTGTCAATTTAGCAAAACTCCTATAGAAAAATTATCTCCAGCATTTATGGCAGTCTCCTAATTAATTAGGATATCTTAATTCTGCTTTGACTATAAAAATTCTGCACCTACGGTCCAGTAAAAATTGCCTCTTCTACATCACGGCGGCTCAAGGAATAGGGAAAGGCGCGATGCAAATCTCTGCCGCCCATAATGTAGCGAACCCGAATATCTTCCACATCCATAAACAGTTCCGCTGACCACTCGGGGCGAGTGATGTACCAAATGCTGGGGTTTTGGTCATCTTGGCGACAACCCTGTGATGCCAGCCAATGCTCGATCGCTGGTAGGGGGTGGTTGTAAAGTGCAGTGTCGGCTTGCGGTAGGTTCATTTTTGCCCTCTTATACTATCTGTTATTATCTGTTAGCTGAAACTTCTCAACCAAGCTGAAATAAACACCAAACCCAAACAGGCAACGAAAGTAATTCCCATCAGGAGTAGGGCAAACAACTCGCCGCCAGATAAGGGGCGATCGCTGGGCAGTCCGTCATTATCAATGGAACTGAAATTATCGGGAGAATTGACATACTGCCAGCGGGAAAAGTGTATTTGTTGGTCGTAAACAGTGCGCCGCTCAGGATTGCTGAGAATGGCATAGGCGGCATTGATGGCTTGGAACTTGGGTACAGCCACTTCAGGGCTGAGTTGAGTGGTGTCTGGGTGATAGAGCTTGCTCAACTCACGGTAGGCACGCCTGATTTGCACTTCACTTGCCCAAGGAGTTAAACCGAGAATTTCATAATAGTTTGCCATCTACGCACAGTGCCTTACTTTGCCTAGTTATGTCAGTTTAGCATGGGGCACGGGTTGGGATCAGCTACTCAGCTCAGACACAAACACATCAGCCGCTGAGCGATCCACCAACCAAATGGCTTTTTTGGTGACTAAACGGGCGGGATATTGGCGATCATCTCCCTCTACCGCCAACACCCTTGCCAGAGTGCGAGCTTTGTTTTGTCCTTCTACCAAAAATATAATCTGCTTGGCATTGTTGATCACTGGCAAGGTTAGGGTAAGGCGGGGCTGACCGTCCTTATTGCCGACAGTAACAAGTGCGTTTTGCACCTCAAGGGCGGGTGTATAGGGAAATAAAGAGGCGGTGTGTCCATCCTCTCCCATACCCAGCAATACTAGATCAAATTGGGGCAAGGCTTGGGCTGAGTTTAACTGGAAAAATTGGTATAGGCGATCGGCATATATTTCAGCACAGCGCTGGGGATCGCCCTGCTCGGTGGGCATGGGATAAATCTGGCTTTCGGGGATAGGCACATGATTCAGCCATGCTTCTCTGACCATTTTTTGGTTGCTCTGCGGGTCGCTGGGTGGCACAAAGCGTTCATCACCAAAGAAAATGTGCCACTTGTGCCAGTCGGTTTGCGCATCTTTGAGGGCTGAATACAAAGGCTGGGGTGTACTGCCCCCTGCTAGCGCAATACTAAAATGAGTGCTGGCTTCGGTGCTGGCTTGCAGGCATAGTGTAAGGGCAGAGGCAATCAGTGCTTGGCGATCAGGGTAAACCTGCACATTTCTAATCATGGATCAATCTCGAGAAAGGTGACGAACTATGGACTTTTGTGAGACTTTTTATGAATTACCACAGGCTTAGATTAAGCTGGGAATTGTTAGCTTTTCTTAAGCTGAGTTGTCAAGTCCAAAGTGTGAGTGCAGATTTAGGTAAGGAGCCGAAATAGTTATGTCCCCCAATGTGATGCGCTTTGTCTGGGATGCGGTGGCGACAGCATCTGCTCATCAAATCATCCCCCTTGATGATGCCAGCTTGCTGGACTGGTTGGTAAACCAAGTGCAACAGCATCTCTACCTTGATCCTCAGCAGTATGCGGCTTTGGTGGCTTATATCGGCGATCGCCTGCCGCTAATTCGTGATCTGGCTGACCAAATTTAATGTTTTAATGTTCCCGTTCTGTACTCCAGCTTAATGCCCCTACCTGACTTCTCGCAGTTTGTCCAGCTTAGCGCACACGGCAATTTCATTCCTGTCTATCAAGAGCTGGTTGCCGATCTGGACACGCCCGTATCCGCTTGGTATCGGGTTTGTCAGGGTCAGCCCTTTAGCTTTTTGTTGGAGTCGGTGGAGGGGGGAGAGCGTCTGGGGCGCTACAGTTTGTTGGGTTGCGACCCGCTGTGGTGGCTGAGTACAAGAGGCGCAGTTACTATCCAGACCTTTCGCTCTGGCAAACAGGTAACCCATCAGGGCAATCCCTTTCACATCTTGCAGGAGTGCCTTGCCCCCATTCAACCTGTAACCCTGCCCGCATTGCCCTCCAGCCTTGGGGGATTGATCGGTTTTTGGGGCTATGAACTGATCCAGTGGATTGAGCCGAGAGTGCCTGTCTATGCCTGCACAGTTGATGATCTGCCTGATGGCTTGTGGATGCAGGTGGATAGTTTGCTGGTGTTTGATCAGGTGAAACGCAAAATCTGGGCGATCGCCTATGCTGACACCAGAGATATTGATTTACAAACTGCCTATGAGCAGGCGGTGTCAAGGGTAAGTTTACTGGTGGACAAATTACAAAGTCCGCTCAACAGCGATCGCACTACCATTAGATGGTCAAATCCCAGTGATCAGCCGCCAATCAATTACACCAGTAACAAAACCAAAGCCGAATTTTGCCAAGCCGTGGAACGCTGTAAGGCATATATTAAGGCGGGCGACATTTTTCAAGGGGTAATTTCCCAGAGGTTAACTGCCGAATTTGCAGGCGATCCCTTTGCCCTCTATCGTTCCCTGCGGGTGATCAATCCCTCTCCCTACATGGCATACCTCCACTTTGACCAGTGGCAGTTGGTGGGTTCCAGCCCCGAGGTGATGGTCAAGGCGGAATGGACAAGTGATCGCCAAGCCCTCAAAGCCACTGTTCGTCCCATTGCTGGCACCCGTCCTAGAGGTAAAGACGCACAGGAAGATCAGGCATTGTCCCACGATTTGCTAAACGACCCCAAAGAGATCGCCGAACATGTGATGCTGGTGGACTTGGGGCGCAATGATCTAGGTCGGGTGTGTCAAGCGGGCACAGTGCAGGTGGACGAACTGATGACCATCGAGCGCTACTCCCATGTGATGCACATTGTCAGCAATGTAACTGGGATTCTGCGCCCCGATCAGACCGCATGGCAGTTATTACAGGCATGTTTCCCTGCTGGTACGGTCAGCGGTGCACCCAAAATCAGAGCAATGGAAATTATCTACGAACTAGAAGGCGATCGCCGCTCTGCCTATTCTGGTTGTTATGGCTATTACGATTTTTCGGGGCAGTTGCATACCGCCATCACCATCCGCACCATGATCGTCAAAAATGGTCAAGTGAGCGTCCAAGCGGGAGCAGGAATAGTGGCAGACTCGATTCCTGAAAATGAATATCAAGAAACCTTAAACAAAGCCAGAGCTATGCTGGAGGCAATGCGCTACTTGGAGCCTGAACTGCTCTAGCCATTTCCTCTTAACTGTTTTACTTATAGGACTTACGATCAAAACAACCCACCCTCATCCCCCAACCCCTTCTCCCACGATGGGCGAAGGGGAGAAAGAGGGGTTTTTCGTATTCCCTCTCCGTTCTGGGAGAGGGCTAGGGTGAAGGTCTTAGAAAATTTTGCGTAAGTCCAGTTACTTATTCATTGCCATAGCGCACCACAATTCCCCGCTGATGTAAATAATCTTTGATTTCGCCTATAGTCAACTGCCCATAGTGCAATAGGGATGCCAACAATGCCGCATCAGCCCCACCCTCAGTCAGAGCTTGGGCAATGTGCTCACAGTTTCCCGCCCCGCCAGAGGCAATCACAGGCACCTCCACCGCATCAGCTACCCGCCGTGTTAGTTCCAAGTCATAACCAGCCTGCGTGCCATCCCTGTCCATACTGGTCAGTAAAATTTCGCCTGCCCCCCGTGCCACCACTTCTCTAGCCCAAGCGATCGCCTCTTTGCCCGTATCTTTCCGCCCCCCCCTAACAAAGACATTCCAACCTCCCTGACCATTGCGCTTAGCATCGATCGCCACCACAATGCACTGACAGCCAAAGCGATCGCTCGCTCGATTGATCAAGTCGGGATTTTGCACCGCCGAGGAATTGAGGCTGACCTTATCAGCTCCCGCCCTCAGCAGTTCTTTAATAGTCTGCTCGTCCCTGATGCCACCGCCCACCGTCAAGGGAATGAATACTTGCTCGGCTGTGCGATATACTACATCTAACAAAATATAACGCTCCTCATGGGTAGCGCTAATATCCAAAAACACCAGTTCATCCGCCCCGCTCTGATTGTAAATCTGCGCCAACTCCACAGGATCGCCCGCATCTTTGAGGTTGACGAAGTTTACTCCTTTCACCACCCGCCCAGCAGTTACATCCAAACAGGGAATAATGCGTTTTGCTAACATCGGCTCCAGCCTAATCGCCATCGGTTTATCCTCCCTATTTTCCGCTGTTTTGTCCCCTCCCGCATTCTCTGGAGATATTTGGCGTATCGGGGGGCAAAATGTACTGGAATTGCCCTCCGCCGATCACACCCGCCAAGCAGAGCAACGCCTTGCCGACCTGCTCGACAGCCTCGACCCCGCCCAGTCATGGACGGTAGATGTAGTATTGCCCCCGCCCCCCACTGCCACTCCCCCCGCCAGCCCACCCCCCAAACCGCGCCTCGCTATTTTGCGCCTCAATGGTCAAATCCTTTTGGAAGTACGCGAGGCAGATGCCTCAGCCCTTGGAGCGCCTAGTGTAGTAGAACTAGCCACCTCTTGGGCGCGATCGCTGAATAACCTATTTAGCCAACCCGCAGTACGGCAATTTTTGGTAGTTACCAATCGAATGCCAGCACAAATCACCTATCAAGGCAGACCCTATACCATCAGTGGCAGAATCGCCCCAGATCGAGGGCTGTTCCGCACCAATGGCAGAAAAATAGAAGGAAGAGTAATTTTTTGGGAAATTCCTGCTGACAATAAAACCTATCAAGTTAGCCCCACACCACTCCCAGAACCAAATCAACCCGCAGTGGTTTATTTGCTCCATAAAAGACTATTTTTCGTCCCCTATCAGCGCAGTTAAGTCCCACAACCTTGTACTAAACTCATACATAAATTGCCCATCTAGTCAGACAGCAGAGAAATAGCTTAGAATATGATACCTAAAGGAAAAATAGTGAAATAGCAACGGAATTCATGGCTGGGGACAAAGTAAGGCTGTACGATTTAGCAAAAGAAATGCATCTGGAGGGGAAAGATGTATTGGCGGCATGCGACCAACAAGCGATCGCCTACAAAAGCATCAGCAGTACCATCAACTCCAATGAAGCCGAACTTCTGCGCTCCATTCTCAGTGCCACAGCCCGCTCCAAAAACTCAGACAAAAACCCTGAAAAAAGTGCAGACAAGCCCGCCAAACCCGCAACCGCCAACCCAGTTGCCACCACAGCCAAACCTCAGCAGATTCTCTCCATCAATCAGCAAAAAACGCAAAAAGTGCTGACCCCACCCCCCGCTCCCACCAAAACCGAAGTTAAAGCCGAAGTCAAGCCAGAAGTAACCCCAGAAGTCAAACACGAACCAAAGCTCAAATTAGAAGTTAAACCAGAGCCAGTCAAACCAGTAAAACCCGTACCCGCCCGACCTGCCAAGCCCGTCTTGTCTGCACCCACCCCATCTGTCAAGCCCAAACCAGCCGAGCCAATCAAGCCCGCCATTGATCGCCAACCAGAGCGCCCGCTAGAACGCAAGCCCGAGCGGAAGCTAGTTTTGCATCAAAAAACCGAACTTGCTCCCCCCCAGCCCCGCACCCCCAAACCCGTCAAAAACGCAGTGCTGATTGAACGGGGCATTACTGCCCCCACCGATCCGCCCCGTCCCCTGCGGCAAACCACTCCCCCCCCTGTGCGCCCTGTAGAGGCACTTAAGCCCCCCAAAGACAAAGAAATTGTCGAAGACACCGTGTCAGTGGTGGAATTTCCGCCCTTGATAGATCGTCCCGTCAACAAACTCGTCAATAAGAAGACCAAAAAGCGCAGTGATGAAGAAGCGGAACTGCTAGAAATGCAAGAGCGGGCAAACCGTAGCAAAACCAAAAAACATCTCAAACTTTTCAGTGAAGACGAAGATGATGTAGATTACCTGATCCATGAAGATAACGACGAAATCCCCCAAGTAACCCTTTCGCTATTGCGCCCATCGGCACGCCCCAAAGCCAGCGCTCCCAAACCCGAAGTATTTACCAAGCCCCACCGCAAAGGCAGTAGCCCCAGTCGGGAGCGGCACAATCAACCTAGCCCAGAAGTGGCAGAACCCGTAAAACCAACCAAAGTCAATATCAACGACACCCTGACTGTGGCGGAACTAGCGGAAAAGCTGATGGTCTCCGAGACGGAAATCATTCGCACTCTGTTCATGAAAGGGGTGATGGTAACCATCAACCAGTCCCTAGAAATTGCCACCGCCAAGCAAGTAGCTGAGGAATTGGGCTATGAAGTGGAGCAGATTGCTGAAGAGTCGGCGGCACGCAAAGTGACGGAAATGTTGGATGTGGATGACCTCGATAATCTGCAACGCCGCCCGCCAGTGGTGACCATCATGGGTCATGTAGATCACGGCAAGACCACCCTCCTCGATGCCATTCGCAAAACCAAAGTAGCCCAAGGCGAAGCGGGCGGGATTACTCAGCATATTGGTGCCTATCATGTGGATGTGGAGCAGGGCGGCACCAAACAGCAAGTTGTATTTTTGGACACCCCTGGACACGCCGCTTTTACGGCTATGCGGGCACGGGGCACTAGGGTAACCGATGTAGCAGTGCTAGTGGTTGCCGCCGATGATGGAGTGCAACCGCAAACCATTGAAGCGATCAGCCATGCGCGCGCCGCCAAAGTTCCCATCATCGTAGCAATCAACAAAATAGACAAACCAGAAGCTCAGCCCGATCGCATTCGTCAGGAATTGACCGAACATGGTCTGTTGGATGAGGCATGGGGCGGCGATACAATCATGGTTCCCGTCAGTGCTATCAAAGGCGAAAATCTGGATACCCTGCTAGAAATGATCCTGTTGGTCTCTGAGGTAGAAGACCTGCACGCCAACCCCAATCGCCCTGCCAAAGGGACGATCATTGAGGCACACCTCGACAAAGCCAGAGGTCCCGTAGCTACCTTCTTGGTGCAAAACGGCACTCTTCGGGTAGGTGATGTGCTGGTAGCGGGATCGGTGCTGGGCAAGGTGCGTGCCATGATCGACGATCGCGGCAATCGCGTAGAAAGTGCCTCTCCTTCCTTTGCGGTGGAGGTGCTGGGATTGAGTGAAGTTCCCGATGCGGGCGATGAATTTGAGGTATTTCTGGATGAAAAGCAAGCCAGAGCCGTTGCCAGCGAACGCGCCGAGCAAAGCCGTCAAAACCGCTTGCAAGCCCTTGCCTCTCGGAGAATCAGCCTCAGTTCCGCTTCTGCCAAGGCGCAGGAGGGCGATCTCAAGGAGCTAAACATTATTCTCAAAGCCGATGTGCAAGGCTCAGTAGAGGCGATCGCCAACGCTCTGAAGCAACTGCCCCAAGGCGAAGTACAGTTATGTATTTTGCTTGCCGCCCCTGGTGAGATCACCGAAAACGATGTGGTGCTTGCCGCCGCCAGTGATGCTGTCATTTTGGGTTTCAATACCTCCCTCGCCACTGGTGCTAGAAACTCCGCCGATGAACTGGGGGTGGACATCAGGGAATACAACATCATCTACAAACTGCTAGAAGATGTGCAGGGGGCAATGGAGGGTCTGCTCGAACCCGAACTGGTAGAGGAGCATCTCGGTATTGCCGAAGTCAGGGCAGTATTCCCCGTGGGCAGAAGCCACAAAGTAGCTGGTTGCTATGTGCAGTCGGGCAAGCTAGTGCGCAACTGTAGGGTACGCATCCGACGGGGCAAAGAATTGGTGTTTGAAGGCACTTTGGACTCCTTGAAGCGCATGAAAGACGATGTTAAAGAAGTAGCTACTGGCTTTGAGTGCGGTGTTGGCTTGGCAAAGTTCAACGATTGGCACGAAGGGGACACCATTGAGGCGTTTCGTATGGTTACCAAACGGCGCACGCTCACTAGCAACTAATGATGGAAATTTGGGCAGGCATATTGCTGATCGGATTTTTTGTCGGTAGTATTTTCTATCGGCTACAACTCCCCGCTTTGGTGGGCATGATTCTTGCAGGCATCCTGTTAGGCAAAAATATCAGCGCATTTATTCCCGATGCTGTTTTGCAGTCTGGCAAGGATTTGCGAGTGATCGCTGTGATGGTAATTCTCATGAAAGCAGGGCTGAGCTTGGATTACGAAAAACTACGCCAGCAGGGATCGGTGGCACTACGCCTTGGTTGCCTGCCCGCCATCTGCGAAGCGATGGTAGTTGCAGTAGTGGCGATTTGGCTTTTGCATTTTGACTTTGCCACTGGACTAATGCTGGGTTGCATCTTAGGACCGGAGTCCCCCGCCGTGATTGTCCCCGCCATGCTCCGTCTCAAGAGTTTGGGCTGGGGCGTGAGCAAAGGCATTCCCGATGCAGTGCTCACAGGCAGTGCCCTATCCAATGTGTTACTCTTGCTGGTATTTAACTTACTGCTGGCTTTCTCAGCACAACAGGCATCCGCTAACCTGTGGTTCCTCCCTGTACAAGTTCTCAGCCAGATCGTTTTTGGGGTAGGCATTGGCTGGCTGACCGCACTAGTGCTGATCTCCCTGCTCACCAAACAAAACTGGACCCAGAATCTCACCCAAGACACCCTAATTACCGCCGTAATTGCGCTACTGTTGGTGAAATTTGCCGACAAAGCCCCGTTCTACTCAGGCTATCTAGCAGTAATGGCGCTGGGTTTCTTCATAATCCAACTAGATAGTCCCCTTGCTCGGCGGTTGCGCAGTGGTTTTGATAGCCTGTGGCAAATTGCCGAAATTTTCCTATTTGTTCTACTGGGAGCCAGCATCCCCCTTGAGGTGATGGGCAATAGCTGGCAGGCGGGTTTATTGATTATTGGTCTGGGCACTCTGGTCGGGCGATCGCTCGGCTGGTATCTATCCACTCTTGGCAGTAATTGGAACGCCAAAGAGCGCATTTTTCTACTACCTGCCAACTCCGCCAAAGCCACAGTCCAAGCCGCCATTGGCGCTATTCCCCTAGCACAGGGCATCAACGGCGGTGCAGAAATTCTGGCAATCTCAGCCCTATCCGTCTTAGTAACCGCCCCCCTCGGCGCATGGGCGATCCCCAGCTTCGCCCCCCTACTATTGCAAAAAGGCAAGGTTGATCCCACCAAAGTAGCCGTAGGACAGAAAATGACCCTTCTAGTAGCAGTAGATACCTCCGCCCTTGCCCCTACCGTATTGTCTAAAGCTGCCGAACTAGCACGCATGGGGGATGGGGAAATCATCGCCCTATATGTGCAACAGAGCGATGATCCTCAGGGGCTAGCATGGCTAAAGGCTACAGTAAAGCAAATTCTCGCGGACATTCGCCATCGCTTCTTAGTAGTTGATGGCTCTCCTGTTGCCACCATTCTAGACACCGCCGCCCACTACCAAGCCACAGGAATTATTATCGGCAAGCGCGGACACAGTCCCCTTGAGCAAGTGCTAGTGGGTTCTATTTCCCAAGCCGTGTTGGAGAGTAGCCCCATTCCCGTTACCATCATTGAGAATGCATAAATAGTCAAAATATGCTACTCTAGTTTCTCTGTATAGATAAATCTCAAACCTATGCCGCTGTTACAGGAGCAAAAACAAGAAATTCTTAGCGTTTATCAAAGGCACAGCACAGACACTGGTTCCTCTGATGTGCAGGTTGCCCTCTTGACGGGGCGCATTGCCCAACTCAGCAACCATCTCAAACTGCACCCCAAAGATTTTGCCTCACGCCGCAGTTTATTAAAACTGATCGGGCAGAGGAAGCGGTTACTAGCCTACATCCGCCGTGAAGACCGCAACCGCTACCGTGAATTAGTACAAAAGCTAGGAATCAGAGGCTAATTCCAGATCATGAGCCAGAAACCCCTACCCTTTGAGCCGCAACCTATCAAAGCCAAGAAACCAAATCCCAAATCCCCAGCCAAACCAGTTCTACCTGCCCCCTCGCAAAAAAGTATGGGCATTCCCGATGTGGTAAACAAACGCCTTGTCAGACGAGCGGCTTTGTTTTGCGGCATTCCCACCGCTCTGGGTATTCTCACTTTCGTTGCCAGCTATATCGTTGTCTCCCAGGACATTTGGGAATTACCCAATAGTGCTGTGGTGTTGGTGAGTATGTTGTTTTTTGGCATTGGCGTATTGGGCTTGAGCTATGGAGCGATTTCCGCCTCTTGGGACGAAGATCGTGTCGGTTCTTGGTGGGGCTGGCAAGAATTTGTGAAGAATTTTGCGATCCTGCAAAATGCTTGGAAGCAAAAAAATAATTCACCCAGTGATCGCAAATAAACAAATAAATAGGGGTATTCTTGCACAGTATCAATCTATCCAGTTTTAGGTGCATCTTTAAAAACTTCCATAAAAGATCCATCTCCCAAAGACAACGATAAATATTCCCTACCTCTGCATTACAAAACTCTGCTAGTGGCAGATTAGTAGCTAAGCGAAATTCAGTCTGCTGTCTTCATTACAAAACCATGCCACCCGATACCGACAAAGATAAATACCCTGAAAGCCTGATATTTAGAATGAATCGGCGATATGGGAGGGGATGAAGCGCGCAGTAGCTAGAATTCCTAAAGGTAAGGGAAACTTACAAAGGTCAGAAGCATACGCTTGGTTTGGTAGCCATGAAAATCATTAAAGGGTCAATGATTTTATCCAAGACGATTTATGTTCTCAACTATCATCCAGCAATTATGCGGTGCTGGATAATCCAAGTGCAGGAGTTGATGAGGGCGACAGGGGCAAAGCTATTGTATTTGCCTCGCTACGCACCTGAGTTCAACCCGATTGAAATGCTTTGGTCGGTATTTTTCTTTGATTGCCTTACCTTTCTTGTGATTGATAAATCATTCTTTATAAACTGGTTTACCAAGTGCTGTTGTCCCTTAATAACTGAATAAGCTGTAAAGGTCTAAAGTCTTTTAGCTTAACGGTTTCTCCCTTTTTTTGACCAATTCCTTATCCCGAACTCAGGTTATTATTCTCCAAGGCTTACGCAAGATTTTCTAAGACCCTCACCCTAACCCTCTCCTAGATCAGCAGAGGAAACTTACTCCCCTTCTCCCCATGTGGGAGAAGGGGCTGGGGGATGACACAGCAGGAATGGAAGAGCTATGCTACTCCATACACTTACTATGAGCGGAATTAGGAGTGAAGGCAGTCATTCCTTATCACATTGGAAACGCTGATGCGAACTCTTGTTTGATTTTCTGGAATTGCTTACTCCTGCCACAGGTCAGTAGTCTCCCGCAAACTACAGTAATTGCCATTGCCCAAAATCAAATGATCCAAAATGGGAATGTCAAGGATTTTGCCGCCCTCCAGCAACTGGCGGGTGAGTTGCAGGTCGGCTGAACTGGGACTGACATTGCCCGAGGGGTGATTATGCGCCACAATGCACTTCACCGCCCCACTGCGGATCACCTCAGCAAAAATTTCTCGAGGGTGAGCAATGGTTTCCGTAGCACTGCCAATGGTGAGCAGTCGTCTGCCAATGATCCGATTTTGGCTGTCGAGAAGCAGGGTAGCAAAGCGTTCCTGCTGTTGATACATCAGGTCTTGGCTCAGGGCGGCAGAGGCGACATCAGGGCTAGAGACTACGGCTCTATCTGGAGGGCGTGCCAAAAATACTCGCTTGCCAATCTCCACAGCGGCAACGATCGTAGTGGCTTTGGCTGTACCCACGCCGTGAATTTTGGTAAGTTCGGATACGGTGATATTCTGCAAACTAGCGATCGCATCGCTGTGGTCTTTGCCGATAGTCTGCAAAATCAACTGCGCTAGACCTATAGCCGACAATTTCCCTGCCCCCTGCCCCGTCCCCAACAAAATTGCCAGCAGTTCCGCTGAGGACAAACTGCCTGCTCCATAAGCCAAGAGCCGCTCTCTGGGGCGTTCACTCAGCGCCATATCAGCAATGCGCAGGGAATAGGTCATACTAAAAAATTGCGGCGACAGAATGCGCTACATTATGGCAAAACAGCGTTTGGACATTATCTTAGTAGATCGCGGTTTATTTCCGTCTAGGGAACAGGCACAGCGGGCAATCAGGGCGGGCTGGGTGCGGGTCGATGGACAAGTGTGGGACAAACCTAGCCAAGAGGTCACACAGGAGCAAGTAATTGCGGTGCAGGAGCGATCGCCCTTTGTGTCGCGCGGCGGCGAGAAGTTAATCGGCGCATTGCAAAACTTTGCCATCTCCGTCAGCGATCGCCTCTGTGTGGATGGCGGCATTTCCACTGGCGGCTTTACGGACTGCCTCTTACAGATGGGGGCAAAACGGGTCTATGGCGTGGATGTGGGCTATGGTCAGGTGGCATGGTCGATCCGCTGTGATCCCCGAGTTGTCCTCAAAGAACGCACCAATCTGCGCTACCTCTCCCCTGATGAACTCTATGGCATAGGAACTGTGGAGAGGGCAGACTTTGCTGTCATAGACCTCTCCTTCATCTCCCTCACCAAAGTGCTCCCCGCCCTCTGGCAATTGCTCACCCCACCCCGTGAGGCTTTGCTATTAGTAAAACCGCAATTCGAGGCAGAGCGATGGCAAATCGGCAAAAACGGCATTGTCCGCGATCCCCAAGTACACCATCAGGCAGTTAATAAAGTGATGGCAGTGGCACAGGCGATCGGCTGGCAGGAACAGGGAAGAATGCCTGCCCCCATCAAAGGACGCAGTGGCAATCAAGAATACTGGCTCTGGTTAGCGCTCTAATTCCGTTTGCAGTTCTGGTTCGTAGGGCACCCTAAAATTAGAGGAGTCATAAACAAACCGCATTGCCTCTTCTTCTAAGCGGTGAATTTTGTGCGCCTCCAAAGCATTAGTGGCACGGAGCGCCGCCAGATAGCCATCCACAAACAAGCGCAGTTCGTCTATGGAACGATAACCACGCTCCCATAGCTCAACCAGTGCATCGGTCAGCTTTTGGTAGCTACGGATAGTGAGGGGGTCTTGCAACATAGCTAGTGATATAGAGCTATATCAATTGTATTGTATCTTAATCTTTGACTGCCTGAAAACAATCTTTTTCCAGCTTTTCCCAGATGTTTAGCGCTGAACTGAGCCTGCTAATTCGCATTCACACCCCCATAATTTATGTAGTCAGCAGTGAAGAAGAGCGGGCAGAGCAGGTGATCTGTGAGACCGCCCAAAGTCTACCAGCCCGTAGGGAAGTAGTGTTTTATGATGTGGTGCGGGGTTTCGGCAAAGAAGGTCAAGCCAAGAACAACATCTTGCAGGGGCTACAGTTGGTGGAACAAACCAAGCCCACCCCACCCACCCTGTTTATTTTTCGAGATGTGCATCGCCGCCTCAACCCCCAGCGGTGCGATGAAGCCATTGTGCGCCAACTGCGCCATCTCTATCGCCATTTGCGCCGTACTTCCCATACCCTACTTTTGCTCAGTCCTGTATTGGAACTGCCCCCAGAACTGCAAGAGGAAGTTACGGTTTTGGACTTTCCCCTGCCCACCGCCGAGGAAATCGCCCTCGCCATCAAAAACATGATTTCCCCCGATCAACTGCGCCTCGACTCCGCAGGTTTATCCCAATTAGTCAAGTCCTGCCTAGGTTTGACCCTAGATCGCATCCGTCAAGCCCTCGCCAAGTGTCTGTTGCAAAACCAGTTAATCACTGAATCCGCCATTGACCTAGTCCTAGAGGAAAAACGCCAGCGCATCCGCCAAACCGAGGTATTAGAATTTTTTGCCCCCAGCGAGACCTTCGCCAACATCGGCGGACTGGAAAACCTCAAGCAGTGGCTGATCCAGCGCCAGCAGGCATTCTCGGATCACGCCCAGCAGTTTGGCTTACCCCACCCCAAAGGCTTACTGCTAGTGGGCATTCAAGGTACGGGCAAAAGCCTCTGTGCCAAGGCGATCGCCCACATTTGGCGGTTTCCCCTACTAAGGCTAGATGTAGGGCGGTTGTTTGGCAGTTTGCTGGGGCAGTCCGAGAGCCGCACCAGGCAAACAGTGCAATTAGCCGAAGCCCTCGCCCCCTGCGTACTCTGGCTAGATGAGATCGACAAGGCGTTTGCGGGAAGCAATGCGGGAATTTCAGGGGATTCAGGCACAAGCCAACGGGTCTTGGGCACCATGCTGACCTGGATGCAGGAAAAGACCAGCCCCGTATTTGTAGTGGCAACTGCTAACAATATCGAGCATCTGCCCCCAGAATTGCTCAGGAAAGGGCGCTTTGACGAAATTTTCTTTATCAATTTGCCAAACCAACAGGAGCGGCGCGCCATTTTTCAAGTGCACTTACAAAAATATCGCCCCATCACCTGCCGCCAGTTTGACCTAGATTTACTAGCGGAGAAAACCGCCGACTTCAGCGGTGCAGAGATAGAACAGGCAATCATTGAGGGAATGTACTTAGCATTCCATCAGGGGCGCGATCTGGATAATGATGACCTTCTCAGGGCGATCGCCAACACCTTTCCCCTAGCTAGCACTGCGCGCGAGCAAATTCAATATATGCAGGCATGGGCAAACCAAGGCAGAGCCAGAAGCGCCTCCTAGACAACGGAGAGAGTGGGATTCGAACCCACGGTAAGTTGCCCTACACAGCATTTCCAGTGCTGCGCCTTCGACCACTCGGCCATCTCTCCAAATTTTGACTCAGCATGCAATTTTAACATGGTAGTCGTAAGGAAATTTAGTAATACTAAAAAAGTTGCGCTACGATGCAGCACAATGACCGCCGAGATTCTGGGTTAGAATGAAAACTGTAACGATACTTAAAGTCCCAAATCTCACTTCAACTTAAGAGGAACTTGTATATGGCATTTGTTCTCCCATCTCTCCCCTACGCCAAAAACGCCCTTGCTCCTTACATTTCTGAGCAAACTGTGGAGTTTCACTATGGCAAGCACCATGCAGGCTATGTCAACAACCTGAACAAGCTAGTGGAAAACACCGAATTGGCAGATGCCAGTTTGGAGGAAGTGGTGAAAGCGGTGGCTGGGGATGCCAGCAAAGCAGGTATTTTCAATAATGCGGCTCAAGTGTGGAATCACACTTTCTATTGGAATTCCATGAAGCCCAATGGCGGTGGTATGCCTACTGGCGCTCTGGCCGCTAAGATTGACAATGATTTTGGTAGCTACGAGAAGTTCAAAGAAACTTTCAAGAATGCTGGAGTTGGTCAGTTTGGCAGTGGTTGGGCTTGGTTGGTGCTGGATGGCAATACCCTCAAAGTTACTAAGACCGCTAATGCCGATCTCCCCATTGTTCATGGTCAAGTGCCTCTGCTGACGATGGATGTGTGGGAACACGCCTACTATCTGGACTACCAAAACCGCCGTCCCGACTATGCCCAGACTTGGTTGGATAGCTTGGTAAACTGGGATTTTGCCAGCGAAAATTTTGCTAAAGC
>Ga0272446_1001889_pt1 | contig 29676 bp, 29 predicted proteins | sample YNPCB0061_FD_194587 | JGI IMG/M metagenome (GOLD analysis project Ga0272446, IMG submission 194587) | Hot spring microbial mat communities from Yellowstone National Park, WY, United States - YNP-CB-006-1 | ecosystem: Environmental > Aquatic > Thermal springs > Hot (42-90C) > Sediment | place...
TCTCGGTCCCGCCGGCGACGTCGGGCGTCGGCTCGATCGCCTCGGCCGGGATCATGAGGACCTCGGTCACGGCGTCGACGACGAGGCCGACCCGGTGGCCGGCCGCCTCGCAGAGGAGTCCGCTGGCACCGAGGAGCTTGCCCCGGACGCCGAGGCGGAGGCGCGAACCCGACATCGAGACCACCCTCAGGCTGAGAGCGCCCGTCGGGCCCGGTGCCCGACCGACGGCGCCCCCACGTTCTAGGGGCTGATGCCCCGACCCGCCATCGGGGAAAACCCCGAAACGGTCGCGCGGGTCTCGTCTCGCGGTGGCGATCGGCGGACCGACGGCCTCAGGCGACCCGTCGCGCCGCCTCGCGGGTCCGGGCGACTAGGGCCGGGATGTCGATGACGAGGGCGACGGAGCCGTCGGCCATGATCGTCGCCCCGGCGATGCCGGCCGGGCGCCCGACGAAGCTGCCGAGCGACTTGAGGACGATCTCCTGGTTGCCGACGAAGCCGTCGACGACGAGGGCGAGCTGCCGGTCGCCGCTCCGGACGACGACGACGTCGAGCTCGGCCCGGGAGCCGATCCCAGCCCCGCCCGGCCTGCCGAGGGCGGCTTCGAGGCTGTCCAGGGCGACGACCTGGCCGCGGACGAGGAGGACGCTCCGGCCGCCGATCCAGGCGACGGCTTCGCTCGGCGTCCGCAGCGTCTCGACGACACCGGTGACGGGCAGGGCATACGTAGCCTCGCCGGCCCGGACGACCATCGCCTCGACGATGGCCAGGGTGAGCGGGAGGGTGAGGGAGATCCGCGTGCCGACGCCCGGCGTCGAGTCCACCTCGACCCGCCCGCCGAGGCGCTCGATGTTCGTCCGCACGACGTCCATCCCGACGCCCCGCCCGGAGACGTCGGTGACGCGACCCGCGGTCGAAAAGCCGGGCGCGAAGATGAGGAGCCGTGCCTCGGCGTCGGAGAGACCGGGGGCTGCCTCCGGCGTCAAGATCCCGCGTTCGACGGCGGCCCGTCGGAGCGCCTCCGGATCGATGCCTCGGCCGTCATCCTCGACGGCGATGACAATCGATCCATCGGCGTGCCGGGCCGAGAGCCGGACCCGGCCGACCGGCGGCTTGCCGGCCGCCACCCGAAGGTCGGGCGGCTCGATGCCGTGATCGATGGCGTTGCGGACGAGGTGGCCGAGGGGATCGCCGACCTCCTCGAGGACCGACCGGTCGAGCTCGGTCTCCCGGCCGTCGATGACGAGCTCGACCTGCTTGCCGAGCTTGGCGGCGAGATCGCGGACGACCCTCGGGAAGCGGCTGAAGACGGTCTCGATGGGCAGCATCCGCAGGGCCGTCACCTGATCCTGGAGCTGGCCGGCGACCCGCGCGAAGTGCTGGGCGCCTTCTTCCGCCTCCCGAGCGAGGGGATCGTCGCCGAGGCGGAGGGCCAGCTGCGCCGCCTGGCGCTGGAGGCGCGTCTTGTGGACGACGATCTCGCCGACGAGGTTGAGGAGCTCGTCGAGCCGGGCGACATCGATCCGGATCGTCTGGCTCGCCGACCTGAGTCGCTCGCCGGCGAGGGCCAGCCGCTGGTCCGCCGAGAGCCCGCGCCCTTCCGGTCCGAGATCGATGACGCGGCGTTCCGGCACGGCCACCACCTCGACCGCGACGACCTCGTCGATGGCCCGGAGGCGATCGACCAGATCGGAGAGCGCGTCCGGCGGCGGCGCGAGCTGGAGCTCGACGCTCGAGCTCGTGGTTCCCGCCTCGATCTCGGCCTGGCTCGGCTCCGAGGCGACGAGGTGGCCGCTCTCGGCGGCGGCCAGGACGGCCTGGAGGAGCCGGACGCTCCGCCACTCCGAGGCCGGATCCACGCTGCAGCGGATCCGGGTCTGCGCTGCCGACGGCGGGCGGTCGGCTTCGGCCTCGCGGGCCTGCGCACCGGCAGCCGGGGACGTCCGAGCTGCTGCGTCCGTCGCCCCGCCCCCCTGGTCGGTGGCGCCCAGCGCCAGCTCGAGGCGCCTCCGGAGCTCGGCGGTGAGGGCTTCGGGTGCATCGGTGAGGGCCTCGCCCGCGGTCACCTCTTCGACGAGGGCCCGGAGGACGTCGATGGTCGCCAGGAGCGGCTCGGCCAGCGGCGCGAGATCGTCCAGGCGGCCCGACCGGAGGGCACCGAAGACGTCCTCCATGGCGTGGGTGAGCTCGGCCATCCGGCGGTGGCCGATGGTCGCGGCCGAGCCCTTGAGGGTGTGGGCCGCCCGAAAGACGTCGTTGACCACGGCGGCCGCGCTCGGGTCGCGCTCGAGCTCCAGGAGGCCGCTCTCGATCCGGTCGATCTCCTCCCGACACTCGTCGAGGAAGATCCGGGCGTCCTCGGCGCCCAGGTCGAAGGAGAGCCGCTGGCTCGTCATCGCTGCCGGCTCGTTCCCGCCGACGGCTCAGTGGCCCGCCGGCTCTCGCACGGCCACGTGGACGGCCACCGGCCCGAGACCCGTCTCGAGCGAGACGACGAGGCGTTGCCGGTCGACCGCCGAGAGCCGCGCGCCCGCGCCGTGGAGGAGGAGCGGCGGCGAGATGTTCGTCGTCAGGCCGCTGGCGCCGAGGGCGACCCCGGCCGTTCCGGCGATGACGTTGGCCAGCTCGGCGATCCCGCTCTTCGCGATGTCGTCCAGCTCCGAGACCGCCTGACCGAGCATCGCGCCGACGATCCGAAGGGCGGTCGCCTCGGACATCGAGAGGTAGAGCGAACCCGAAACGTCGCCCGAGATCCCGACGACCGCCGTGACGTCATCGGTCGTGTATGGGTTCGCCTGGAGCTCCACCTGGCCGCGTTCGACCGGCCCACCTGTCTCGTGGGCCAGGATGTCGACGGCGGCGGTGACGTAGCGGTTCACGATCCCAGCCCGGCGCGGCGCGACGGAGCCCACGGCGAGCCTGGCTTCTTGCTGGTCTGTCATCGATCTCGAGCGCACCTCCACCCGACGGCCGAGCCCAGGAGCGGGCTCGACGCGATTTCAGCGCTCGCGGAGGGCTCCGACCATCGGGGTTCGCCCTGATCTCGACGCCGGGGCGTCGGGCGCCCCTTCCGCCGCCGTGGCCACCCAGCTGGCGATGGCTCCGGCGATGGCCGGGAGCGGGAGGACGGCGCTCGCCAGCCCTGCTTCCGCCACGGCGGCCGGCATCCCGTAGACCGTCGCGGTGGCTTCGTCCTGGGCGATGACCCGCCCGCCGTGGTCGACGACGGCTCGGGCGCCGTCGCAGCCGTCCCGACCCATCCCGGTGAGGACGACGGCCAGGAGGTGCCCTCGCCAGAACCCGGCGAGACTGGCGAGGGTGACGTCCGCCGACGGGCGAACGCCATTGACCGGCGGCAGGTCGACGAGCTGGAGCTTGGTTTTCGAGGCGGCCACGACGTGGCGGCCGCCCGGGGCGACGAGGATCTCGTCGGCCCGGAGCTGGTCGCCGGACCGGGCCTCGCGGCAGGGCAGGGGGCCCGCGGCGGCCAGGCGGGCGGCAAAGGGGGCCGTGAAGCCCGACGGCATGTGCTGAACGACGAGGACGGCGGCGCCGAGGGAGACGGGCAGGTGCCGGACGACGGTCTCGAGGGCCGCCGGCCCGCCGGTCGAGGCGGCCACGACGACGACCCGCTCGGCGACGGGTCGGGCCGTCGAGCCGGTCGGCGCGCTGGCCCCCGGGCCCGGTCCAGGGGCGAGCCGACTCCCCGTCCGCCCCCTGGCGACGGCCCGAAGGCGGAGGGCATTGAAGGCGAGATCGGAGACGTCGGCCGCAGCGCGGACCTTGGCGATGAGTTCTTCCCCGACCCGACCGACGTCGATGGAGAGGGAGCCGCTCGGCTTGGCGACGAAGTCGACGGCGCCCGCATCGAGGGCGTCGAGGGTGACGGCGGCGCCCTCGACGGTGAGCGACGAGAGCATGACCGTCCGAGTCGGGTTCTCGGCCATGAGGCGTCGCAGCATCCCGATCCCGTCGAGGCGAGGCATCTCGACGTCGAGGGTGATGACGTCCGGACGGAGGGCGGCCGCCGCCTCCAGGCCGGCCAGCCCGTCGGCGGCGGTCCCGACGACCTCGATGTCGCCCGCTTCGGCGAGGAGGCGCCCGACGGTGTGGCGCATGAAGGGGGAGTCGTCGACGACGAGGACCCGGATCGGTCGGCGTCGCCCGTTGACCGAACCCGGGGCCCCGCCGGAGGGCGTGGTCACGATGCCAGGAGCTTTTCGACGGCGCCCAGGACGCGCTCCGGCTCGAAGGGCTTGACCACGAAGTCGCGGGCGCCGGCCTTGATGGCTTGGAGGACGATGGTCTGCTGCCCCATGGCGGTCAACATCGCGACCTTCGCCGACGGGTCGACCCGCTTGATCTCGGCGAGGGCCGCCAGGCCATCCATCTCCGGCATCGTGATGTCCATGAGGACGACGTCTGGCCGTTCGACGGCGTAGAGGTCGACGGCCCGCCGGCCGTTCTCGGCTTCCACGACCGTGTGGCCGGCCTCGGTCAGGACCTTGGCCGTCCGGAGGCGCATGAACGCGGCGTCGTCGACGACGAGGACCTTGGCCATTCCATTGATCTCCAGTTCTCAGGACGTGCTGCTGGGAGATCGCCGTCGCCCTTGCTCGCCTCACAGCGTCTTGGTGCCGGCGATGCTCCTGATGAAGAGTCGGCCGCTTCGGGCCTCCAGTTGAACCGTGCGACCCGTCGAACCGCCCAGGTCCGCAGCGACGAGGCGGAGCCCTCGCCGCTCGAGGCCCTGCCGGAGGGCCTCGATGTTGCGCTGTCCGATGTCGAGGTTGGCGCCGCCGAGGCGGAGCATCGCCGCCCCACCGGCCGCCTTGTAGGTGGCTCGGGCCGGATCGCCGCCGGCGGCGACGAAGGCCTCGATGAAGACCTCGAGGCCCGGGTCGACGAACTTCACCGGCGTCTCCGCCGATCGCGATCCGGTCGGGAGCATGAAGTGGGCGAGTCCGGCGACACCGCGGCGGCCGTCGTGGGCGGCGAGGGCGATGCAGGAGCCGAGCCCGTAGGCGACGAGAACGGCGTCGAGGTCGTCGCTCACCACCATCTCGCCGATGCCAGCCGAGATGAGCCGGAGGGCCGATGGCGCGGTCATCGTCGGCTCAGGCGCTCGGTCGCGGTCGATCGGCGAGCAGTTCCGGCAGCCGGGCCGGATCGGGCAGGACGAGCAGGAGGGCGTGGATTCGATCGTCGCCGTCGTGGAAGACGGTATGGGCCGCGAGGACCCGCTCGGTGCTGCCGAGGAGGTCGAGGAGGATGCCGTCGACGATGGCCCCCGCCATCTCGACGACGACCTGGGGCGGCGTCGGCTGGATGGGGTTCGCCGACCGACGGCCGATTTCGTTGAGGAACGCCGAGATCGTCACGTTCCCGATCTCGCCGAGCGCCGATCGCTCCAGCTCACCGAGCTGACCGGCTTCGGGTTCCGCCGCGGGCCCGTCGTCCGCGAGCCCGTCGAGCAGGAGCGCGGCGAGCCGCCGGGCCGAGCCCGGCTCGAGGACGAGGAGGGCGTGCCCCTGCAGCCCCCCGGACACGCCGAGGTAGACGCCGACGACGATGGCCTCGGGCCCGCCGGCCATGGCGACGACCTCGTCCGGCGAGCACGGGCGGACGGCGGGCGTCGCGATCCGGATGGGACGGCCGCTCATCTCGGCGAGCGCCTCGCCGGCACAAACCATGGCGCCGGTGAAGCGCGTCGCGAGGGCGGCCTCGTCGAGTTCCATCGTCTGCATCGTGGTTCCCGGTTCGGTTCTCGTGCGACTCGGTGGAAGCCGTCCGCCGGTTTCGTGGCGGCCTGGCGAGGCCGTGGCCCCGCCGGTGGAGTCCGGACGAGGGTCGGGCTCGTCTCGGGTCCACGACCTCGAGGCAGGAGTCGGCCGGGACGCCGCGCGACTGAAGGACCGGAGCCGCTGCTCTCGGTCGGCCATCCGGGTCGGCCACCGATCCAGCGCCGAACGACCCTCCCCGGGTGGGGACTGGCGGCCGCGTCACCGCCGCCGGATCGTTCCGGCCATGTGGCAGTCCCGGCCCCGCGTCCACGGCTCCCGGACGGCGACGAGCGCAACCGCCGGGCGGCGATCGCGTCCCCGGACGATCGCCTCCGGGGAGCCCACCGCCACCGCCGGCCTCGTCCCGCTCCCGGCGTCGCTCCTCGCCGCGAGCCCCTGGTCCCCGACGGACACCTTCGTCCTCGGCCCCCGCGGCCCGATCCTCTACGCGCCCCGCGGCGCGCCGACGGAGCCGCTCCTCGACCGTCTTGCGCGTGGCCTCGTCCTCTGGGGTGCCCCCGTGACCGCGGATCGGCTCGTCCCGGGCCTCGTGAGCGCCATCGCTCGAGCGGCAGACCGCCGTCTCGGGCCACCCTCGCTCCGGGCCGGGATCGTCCGGGGCGCCCTGCGGGCCCTCGTCGGCCTGGCCCGTGGCGCTGGGCCGGCCACCGTCGCCGCCCCGGGCGAGACCACGACCGGAGCGCGGCGGAGCGCGGCGGCCGGCCTCGTCGCCGCCGCGGCGATCCTCCGCGCTTCGCTGGGGGACCGGACGCTCGTCGGGGCCGTCGTCGACGGTCCCGCCCGCCGTGGCACGCCGAGCGATCCCATCGTCGAGCGGGCCATCGACGGGAGCTGCTACGCGGCCATCCTGGCCGACCGGCTGGCGGTGGCGCGCGACCCCGCCGAGGTGGACGCGCTCCTCGCCGGGATGCTCCTGCGAGACCTCACCCTGGCGGAGGCGTCGACGCCGCCCGGGGAGGCGACGCGGCACCCGCTCGAGGCCGCCGCGACCCTGCGGTCCTGGCTCCCGGAGCGTGCCACCGTGATCCGGATCGTCGTCCGCCACCACGAACGACCCGACGGGAGCGGCTATCCGGCCGCCCTCCGGGGCGAGGACATGACCGACCTCGACCTCGTGGCCGCGGCCGCCGATGCCATCGCCTCCGCCCTGCCGCCGGCCGGGCCGACCGCCCTGTCCGCGCGGGAGGCAGCCGCCGTCGTGGGGTTCGTCGTCGGGCGGCGCTTCCCGGCCCAGCTGGCCGCCGCCGCGAGCGAGACCATCGCCGAGCTGGCCGGATCGCCGAGGAAGGACGCGGAACCGCCCTCGCCAGCCAGCCGGCCGACCATCGGGTCGCCAGCCAGCCGGCCGACCATCGCCGGGCCGGGCGCCGGCGCGTCGCTGGGCCCTCAGCGGCCGGCGTAGGCCCGCATGGCGGCGATCATCGCCGCCACCGATTCAGGCGGGATCGTCCGGATGAGGCGGCCGGTCTCGTCGACGACCCGGACCCGGACCTCGTGCGTGTCCGGCTCGAAGGTGAAGATGGCGTAGACCCGGAGGAAGCCGCGCTCGAGATCGATGGCCGCGTCGGCACCGGCGACGCGGGCGAAGGCATCGAAGCCCGGGCCGCCCGAGCCGGCGGAGGGCCGGGGCAGCTCGCCGATCTGGATCGAGGGTGTGGCAACGGGATCGATCCGGGTCATGGCAACGGAGGGATCGGCCGTCGCGGGGCCGAGCTTGAGGGCCGGCTGGCGCGATGCGGTGCCGCCGATCACCGCCGTCGATCCGGCTACGACTCCAGCTCGTCGACGTCGAGGAGGCCGAGGCGGAAGGCGAGGATGGCAGCCTGCGTTCGGTCCGCGGCCCGGAGCTTCCAGATGATGTTCTGGACGTGCTTCTTGACGGTGTCCTCGGCGATGGCGAGCCGGGCCCCGATCTCCTTGTTCGTCAGACCCTCGGCGACGAGCCGGAGGACGTCGTGCTCGCGGACGGTCAGGTCGAAGGCGAGGGCGCGCTGCCGCGGGCTGGCGGCGGGCAGGGCCGCTGCCGCGGGCGCCGCCGACGCCTCGACGGGTCCTTCGGCTTGGGCGGCGAGGGCGGCCCGGAGGAGTTCGGGACTGATCGCCAGCCCGCCTTCGACGACGGTCCGGATGGTGGCCGCCACCTCGTCGGTGGTGGCGTCCTTCAAGAGGTAGCCGCCGGCGCCCCGGCGCAGGGCCTCCAGGATGTAGGCCGTGTCGTCGTAGAAGGTGACGATGACGATGGACGGCGGCGGGGCGAGGGAGCGGAGCGGCTCGATGCAGGCCAGGCCGTCCCCGCCGGGCATCCGGATGTCGAGGAGGACGACGTCGGGCCGCGTCCGGCGGGCAAGGTCCACCCCGCTGGCACAGTCGGCCGCCTCGCCGACGACGGTCAGCCAGTCCACCGTGGCGAGCATCGCCGTGAGGCCCTTGCGGGCCATCTCGTGGTCGTCGACGATGAGGAGGCGGACGCGGCTCGTCATCGGGCAGATCGTACGCTCCGGCGGCCTCGACCGGCGCCGTCGCGCGACAGGGGGATGGAGATCCGGATCCGCGCCCCGGCTCCGGGGCGGCTGCGGATCGTGGCCCGGCCGCCGAGCCAGCTCGCCTGGCGGCGGAGTCCCTCGAGCCCGAGACCCCGGGTCTCGCCGGCGCCGACGGCGCCCGGCTCGAACCCCCGGCCGTCGTCGGCGACGGTCACGACGACCCGCCCCGCCCGGATCCCGAGCTCGATCGTCGCCCGCCGGGCCTCGGCGTGGCGGACGACGTTGCTGGCCGCCTCGGCGACCATGGCGAAGAGGGCCTGCTCCACGGCGGTCGGCAGTCGCGGAAGGTCGCCTTCGACGCTCCAGACGAGACTCCCGTCGCGGGCGAGGTTCCGCAGGCGCTCCTCGATGGCTCGTCGGAGGCCGAGCTCTTCCAGGGCCGGCGGTGCCAGACGCTCGAGGATCGTCCGGAGCTCCCCGATGGCCGTCGCCAGGCGCGCGCTCGCCTCGTCGAGGTGGCCCCGGGCTGGATCCGGGACGGCGGCCGAGCCGAGGGCTGCCTGGAGGAAGCGATGCGCGGAGACGAGGGACTGGGCCGCGGTGTCGTGGATGAGGTGGGCGACGGCGGCACGTTCGTTCGCCCGGGTCGCGACGAGCTCCTGGGCGAGCCGGTCGAGGCGCCGCTCGGCGGCTGCCAGACGACGGCGCTGGCGCTCGGCGAGGCGCCAGTGCTCGAGGAGCTCGTCGCCCGTGGCGAGCATCTGGGCGATGGCCGCCGTCGCCATCCGACGCCGCTCGGCGGCGCGGTCGCGAAGGGCGGCCTGCCAGGTTCGGAGTCGCGCCTCGTCGCGGAGGAAGCGGGCCGCAGCCAGGATCGTCCGGCCGTCCGGCTCCGGCGCCTCTCGAGCGGCGCGCCGGAGGGCGCCGAGGGGGACGTGGACGGTGGCGGCGACCTCGGTCAGGCGTCGCCGCTCCGGTCGGCCGCAGCGGAGGACGACGACGCTCTCATCGCTGCCGCGAGGAGCGGGCACGGCCAGGAGGCGGATCCCGGCCTGGCACGGGATCGCTGCCGCGCGGCCGCTGGCCATGGCTCGCCCGACGGCCGGGATCGGGCAGCGCCGGCAGTAGGCGAGCCCCACGCTCGTCGTGCAGACAGCGGCGCAGAAGGGGTGCGCGTCCTCCCAGCCGGCCAGGAGGCGCGGCGCGCCGGTTTCTGGGTCCCGCACCCAGAGCTGGGCGGCGTCCAGGAGGGCCTGGCTCGGCTCCGGCGGTGACGCGCTCGCGGCGGGCGGGGATGAAGCCGGCATCGCCGGCCGAGTATAGCCGCCGGCCCATCGCCGATCGTGCTGCCCTTTCGAGGCTCCGGTAGGCCCGAAGGGTCGGTCCCGCCCAGTACCACCGGCGTCGCGATCTCGGGGTCGCCCCCGATACGCAACCGCGACGGCGGTGCCGACCATGGCCGCCAGCAGCGATCCCACCGAAGGATGAGCCGATGAGCGTCTTCGACACCCTCCGCATCGCCGCCTCCGGGCTCACTGCCCAGCGTCTCCGGATGGACGTCGCCGCCTCGAACATCGCCAACGCCGGCTCGACGCGCGGCCCGGCGGGCGCGCCGTACGCGCCCGAGCGGGTCGTCTTCGCGGCGGCCCCGGTCGGCGGCTCGCCGACTCCGGGGGTCGCCGCGGTTGCCTTGCCGGCCCTCGACCGGACGGTCCGCGTCTACGACCCGAACCACCCCGACGCCGACCCGAACGGCTTCGTCGCCTATCCCGACGTCGACGTCGCCGCCGAGATCGCCGATCTCATCGGCGCGGCACGCTCGTACAGCCTGAATGCGACGGTGACGGCGGCGGCGAAGCAGACCGCCCTCGACGCCCTCGAGATCGGCCGATGATCGAACCGCTCGGATCCCTCTCCGGCCGCTCCCTCGGATCCGCGGGTATCGGCGAGCCCGGCTTCGCGTCGCTCGGTCGAAGCGGTCGGGCCCTCGACCCGACGGGATCGGACGAGCACGGATCCTTCCTCGACGCCCTCGGCGAGGCCGTCACCCGCCTGAACACCCAGCTCACGGCCGCCGACGCCGCCGCGGCCGACTTCGCCGCCGGTGGCTCGACCGACCTCCACGACGTCGTCCTCGCCCTCACCGAAGCCGGGATCGGGCTCCGCCTCGGCGTCGCCGTTCGCGACCGCCTCCTCGAGGCCTACCACGACGTCATGCGGCTCCAGATCTGAGCCCGACGCGCAGCCAGCCCAGCGAGACCCACCGTGCTCGACCAGCTCACCCCGCTCCTCCGACAGCTCACGATCTCGCAGCGGATCGGCATCGTCTTCGGTGCCATCGCCTCCGCCCTCCTCCTCGTCGGCCTCGTCCTCTGGGCCGGCCGCACCGAATACCAGCCAGCCTTCACCCGGCTCGCCGCCAGCGATGCGGCCGCCATCGTCGAGGCCCTCCGCGGGGCGAAGATCCCCTACCAGGTCACCGACGCCGGGACCACGATCCTCGTCCCGACCGGCGCCCTGGCCGATGCGCGGCTGGCGGCGGCCTCGGCAGGGGTCCTGCCCGACGAGGGCTCCGCCTTCGACCTCTTCGACAAGCAGGGCTTCGGGGCGACGGAGTTCGAGCAGAACGTCGCCTACCAGCGCGCCCTCGAACGGAAGCTCGAGGCGACGATCCGGAGCCTGGCGGGCGTCGCCGATGCCTCGGTCGCCATCGTCCCCCAGCGTCAGGGGGCACTGACCTCCGACGATCGGCCGGCCTCGGCGTCGGTGACGATCCGGATGCGCGGCGGCGGCTCGCCGGACGCGGCCATGGTCCGGGGGATCGTCTCCACCGTCGCCGGGGCGGTGGCCGGCCTCTCGCCCGACAACGTCACCGTCGTCGACGAGCAGGGCCGGGTCCTCGCCGGACCGGGCGCGGCCCCGGGAGCCGATCTGGCCGGGATGCGTGACGCCGTGGAGCGGTCGCTGGCGGCCAAGGTCGAGCGCCTCGTCGACGAGGTCCTCGGGACCGGCCGGTCGACGGTCGCCGTGAGCGCCGCGCTCGATGCCGCCACCGTGGAGCAGACGATCACGACCGTCAAGCCCATCGACGCCTCGAACTGGACGCCGGCCTCGGTCCAGACCATCGACGAGCGGTACGTCGGCGCCGGCGCCGGCGGGGCCGCCGGCATCCCCGGGACGGCCTCGAACGTGCCCGGCCTGCCGACCTACCCCATCAGCGGCATCCCGGGCCTCGGCGCGAGTCCGGCGCCGAGTGCCGGCCCCGAGGCGCCGGCGGCGAGCCCGGCACCGGAGCCGAACCCCGCCTACCAGCGGACGCAGCAGACCGTCAACTACGCCAACAGCCAGACCGTCGAGCGGGTCATCCGCCAGCCCGGCGCCATCGAGCGGCTCTCGGTGGCCGTCCTCATCGACCAGGCCGCCCTCGGCTCGACGACGGTGGACGGCCTCCAGGCGGCCATCGCCGCCGCCATCGGTGCCGATCCGGCCAGGGGCGACGTCGTCTCGGTCCAGGCGGTCCCCTTCGCTGCCGCGGCGAGTCCGGCCGAGGCGGCCGGCCTCGGCGAGCCCGGCCTCGTCGACACCGCCCTCGGCGCGGCCAGCTCGGCCGTCGGCCTCCTCCTCGCCGTCCTGCTCGTCTTCGTCGTCTGGCGGAACCTGCGGGCGCTCCGGCAGCGGGCCGAGGAGATCGGGCTCGCGGCCGCCCTCGGGACCGGCGCGACGGCCCGCGTCGAGAGCGAACCAGCCGCCGCCCTCGGCGGCTCGCCGGCGGTGGCCGCCCTGCCACCCGATCCCTCGGCGGCCGTCGCCGAGCGGCTCCGCCACGCCGCCGTCGATCGGCCTGACGCCGTGGCTGGCGTCCTCGCCGGCTGGCTGACCGAGGAGCAGAAGCGATGACGACGTCGGCGTCCCTTCCCGGGGCGAGGAAGGCGGCGGCCCTTCTCATCGCCCTCGGCCGCGAGGCGGCGGCCCGGGTCCTCGCCCGCCTCCCGGCCGACGCCGTCGAGCGGCTCACCCTCGAGCTCCTCCGGACCCCGGCCCTCGACGCCCCGCTTCGGGACGCCGTCCTCGCCGAAGCCCACGACGGGCTCTTCGGCGGGACCGGACCCCTCCCCGCCGGTGAAGCCTTCGCCTTCGAGGTCGTCCGGGAAGCCTACGGGCCGGAGCGAGCGGAGGACGTCATCGCCCGGGTCCGGCAGGCCCAGATCCCGGCCCCCTTCGAGTTCCTCCGCGGGGCCGATCCGAGCCAGGTCCGGGAGCTCCTCGCCACCGAGCACCCCCAGACCATCGCCCTCGTCCTCGCCCATCTGGACCCGCGAACGGCCGCCCGGATCCTCACCGAGCTCGACCCGCCCCTCCAGGTCGACGTCGCCCGCCGCTTCGCCACCACCGACCAGGTCAGCCCGGAGACGGTCGCCGTCGTCGAGGCGCAGCTTCGGTCGCGGATGACGGCCTACACATCGAGCGTGGCGACCCACGTCGGCGGGGCCCGACCGCTCGCCCACGTCCTCAACCAGGTCGACCGCTCCACCGAGAAGCAGATCTTGGGTGCCCTCGGCGAGGCGGACCCGGCCCTCGCCGACGAGGTCCGCCGGTACATGTTCGTCTTCGAGGACGTGCTCCTCCTCGACGACCGGGCGATGCAGCGGGTCATCCGCGAGCTCGACACGAAGGACATCGCCCTCGCCCTCCGGGCCACGACCGAGGAGGTCAAGGAGAAGTTCTTCGCCAACATGAGCCAGCGGGCCGTCGAGATGCTCAAGGAGGAGATGGAGCTGGCCGGCCAGGTCCGGATGAAGAACGTCGAGGAGGCACAGGGCCGGATCGTCGACGTCATCAAGCGCCTCGAGGAGCAGGACGAGATCGTCATCAGCCGGGGCGGAGGCGACGATGTCCTCGCCTAGGCGATTGCTCGTCGGCCGACCGAGCGGCACGCCGCGATCCCTGCCCGCTCCGCCGACGCCCACGCCCTCCCCGGCCGTGCCACGCGCCGTGCCACCCACTCCGCCGGGCGACGGCGACCCACCCCACCGCGCGCCCGGGTCGGCGACCCGCCGGCGCTCGGACGCCGAGCTTCGGGCCGAGCGGATCGCCGCCGCCCGCGGCTACGCCGACGGGCTGGCTCGGGGACAGGCCGACCTCGCCGCCGCCGTTGCCGCTGCCGGCAACCTCGCCGCCGAACTCGAGCGCCTCGCCCCGCGGGAGGCGGGTCGCGCCGCCGCCGCCATCGTCCGGCTCGCCCTCGTCATCGCCGAACGGATCATGGGTCAGGCCATCGCCCTCGATCCGGGCCGCCTCGTCGAGGTCGTCGAGCGGGCGGCGGCGACCATCAACGGCTCGCCGACGGCGCGGGTCATCCTCAATCCCACGGCCCGCCCGATCGTCGAGGCGGCCTGGGTCGCCCGGCACGGCACGGCCTACCTCGGCAAGCGCTGGTCCTTCGAGGCCGACCCGAGCCTGCCGGCGGGCGGCTGCCGCCTCGTCTACGAGCACGGCTTCGTCGACGCCTCCCTCGATGTCCAGCTCGAGGAGATCGGGCGCGCCGTCGAGCATGCCCTGCCGATCCTCCTCCGCGAGGTCGGGCACCTGGGTGGCGACGGCGCGCTGCGGCCCGGCCCGGCCGACGCGTCGGCCGACACCGGAGCCGACACCGCGGCCGACCCGACCCTGCCGATCCCCGAGCCCGGCGAGGCTGGAGCTGACCGATGAGCGGCACGACCCTGGCCCCGGGCCGTCCGCGGTTCGGTGGGTCCACCGCCGAACCGGGGCCGGTCCCCGTCGCGCTCGCCGGACCGGCGCCCCTCCCGACCGAGGCGGACTCCCCGCTCCTGGCCCGGATCGAGCGTCTCGTTCGCAGCCAGCCCACCTGCGTCCCGACGGGGGCCGTGACGCGGGTCGTCGGGAGCACCATCGAGGCGGCCGGCCTCCTCGTCCAGATCGGCTCCATCTGCTGGATCGAGGCCGCCCCGGGCGGCTTCGTGAGCGCCGAGGTCGTCGGCTTCCGGGACGGCCGGATCACCCTCGTCCCCTTCGGCGACGTCGTCGGCGTCCGGCCGGGTTCGCGGGTCCGCGTCCGCGAGGACCAGTTCCGGGTGCCCGTCGGCCCGCGCGTCCTCGGCCGGGTCCTCGACGGGTTCGGGCGACCCATCGACGGGCGTGGCCCCCTCGGCGCGCCGACCCGGGCCATCGGCGGTGCTGCTCCCCACCCGCTGACGCGGGCCAGGATCGAGACCCCGCTCTCGACGGGCGTCCGCGCCATCGATGGTTGCCTGACGGCCGGCAAGGGCCAGCGTCTCGGGATCTTCGCCGGGTCTGGGGTCGGCAAGTCGACCCTCCTTTCGATGATCGCCCGGAACTCCGCCGCGGGGGTCAACGTCATCGCCCTCATCGGCGAGCGGGGTCGGGAGGTCCAGGAGTTCATCGACCACCATCTCGGCCCGGCGGGGCTCGCCCGCTCCGTCGTCGTCGTCGCCACCTCCGACCAGCCGGCCCTCCTCCGCGTCAAGGCGGCCGAGGTCGCGACGGCCATCGCCGAAGCCTTCCGCGACGACGGCGAGGATGTCCTCCTGGTCATGGACTCGGTGACGCGCCTGGCCATGGCCCAGCGCGAGATCGCCCTCGGTGCCGGCGAGCCACCTGCCCTGCGGGGCTACCCGCCCTCCGTCTTCGCCTATCTGGCCCGGATCCTCGAGCGGGCCGCCAACACGGAGCGGGGGACCATCACCGGCTTCTATACCGTCCTCGTCGAGGGCGACGATCTCTCGGAGCCCGTCGCCGACAGCGTCCGCTCGATCCTCGACGGTCACATCGTCCTCTCGCGGCTCCTGGCCGAGCGAAACCACTACCCGGCCATCGACGTCCTCGCTTCGGTCTCGCGGGTCATGCCGGCCGTGACCGACGAGCGCCACCGGCGACTCGCCGCGGCCCTTCGGGCGACGCTCGCCGTCTACGAGGAGTCGCGCGACCTCATCGAGGTCGGCGCGTACGCCGCCGGCTCGAACCCCGAGGTCGATCGGGCCATCGCCCTCCGCCCGGCCATCCTCGCCTTCCTCCAGCAACGACCGGACGAGACGTCGAGTCTGGCCGAGGCCATCGCTGGACTCGAGGCAACCGGCGTCCTCGGAGGCGACGGATGAGCGCCGGGCGTTCTCGAGGCGAGCACCCGACCGGCGACCGCCTCGCCGTGGTGCTCCGGCTCCGGCGGCTCGACGAGGATCGGGCCCGGCTCGCCCTCGCCGCTGCGCTGGCGGCGGAGACGGCGATCCGGGATCGCCTCGACGGCATCCGGGCCGAGCATGCCGCCGCCTGCCGGACGCTCGCGACGCTCCTCGGCGGGCCGGTGGGGGCGGCGTCGGTGGCGGAGCTGACGGCGGCGGTGGAGGTCCTCGAGGCGCGCCGGCGGCGCCTGGCCGTGGAGCTCGAGACGGCCGCCGGGGCCGTCGGCGAGGCCCGGACGCGACTCGCCCTCGCCACCCGCCGGCGGGAGGCCGTCGAGCGGCTCCGGACCCGGCGCCTCGCCGAGCGCCGACGCGAGGTGGAGCGGCGGCTCGAGCGGGAGCTCACCGAGATCGCCCTCGTCCGCCACGCCCGGGCGCTCGCTGCGGAACTGGGCTGAGGGTCGCCGATGTCGGACACCGTCGTTGCCGTGGCCGCCCGGGTCCGGGAGCTCGACGCGCTCCTGGCCCGGCTCGTCGGCGCATGGCCGGGCGGAACGGTGCCGGTCTCGGCCACGGGCGATCCGGCGCCGGGACCGGAACCGCCGGGGCTGCCGGCCGGCGACTTCGGCGCCGCCTGGACGGCGCCCTTCGCGACGGTCCTCCGTTCGGTGGCCGAGCCGGGGCCGGTGGCCGTGGCCGGGACCGACGGCCCCATCGAAAGTCCGGTCGTCGATCCCGTCCCCGGCGGCCGGATCAGCCAGCCCTTCACCCTCGGCCTTGCCTCGGCCGGGGAGGGCCACGACGGCCTCGACATCGCCGCCCCCCTCGGGACGCCGGTCCGGGCGATGGCGGCGGGCGTCGTACGCTTCGCCGGTCGCCATCCCGACGGGGCGGTCGTCGTCCGGGTCGAGCACGCCGACGGGAGTCAGTCCTGGTACGCGCACCTCGACCCCGCCGTGCCCGTCCGGGTCGGCGACCGGGTCGCCCCGGGCCAGACCGTCGGGCGGATCGGCTTGACCGGCCGAACGACCGGTCCCCACCTCCACCTGGAACTGTGGTTCGGCGGACGACCCATCGACCCCGAGCCGATCCTCCGGAGCGGGCGCCTGCCCGGGGCCCTGGCCGGGCCGACGGATCCGACGACGGCCCTGGGGCGCTTCGACGCCGTCGCGTCGACCATCCCCTACGCCGCCGAGATCCGGGCCGCCGCGGTCCGGGCCGGGATCGACCCGCTCCTCCTCGCCGCCCTCGTCCGGACCGAGTCGGGCTTTCGCCCAGACGCGGTCTCGCGGGCCGGGGCGATGGGCCTCACCCAGCTCATGCCGGCGACGGCCCGGAGCCTGGGCGTCGCCGATCCCTTCGATCCGGCGGCGAATCTGGAGGGCGGCGCCCGCTATCTCGCGGGGAACCTGCGGATCTTCGGCCGGGTCGACCTCGCCCTCGCCGCCTACCAGGCGGGGAAGGCGGCGGTCCGGCGAGCCGGCGGGATCCCCGACTCGCCGGTGACGCAGGGCTACGTCGCCCGGGTTCTGGAGACCTGGAGCCGCTACCTGGCCGCCGCGGAGGGTGGGCGATGAGGCTCGTGGATCGCACCGGTCAGCTCCTCGCCACGGCCCTCGACGGGCTGGCGGCGCGCGAGGCGGCCATCGCCTCGAACCTGGCGAACGTCGACACGCCTGGCTATCAACCCCTCGCCGTCGACTTCGAGACGGCCCTCCGGGCCGAGTTGGCGCGACTGCCCGGCGCGGCGTCACCGCTCGCCCTCGCCGCACCGACCCTGGGACCGTCGGCCGCTGCGGGGCCGGCCCGGAGCGACCCACGCCACCTGGCCGGGGTGGCGGGGCCGGCGGAGGCCGAGACGGCCGTCCGGCCCCGGCCGACGGTCGAGGCCGGACGGAACGACCGCAACGCCGTGGACCTCGAAGCCGAGGTGACGGCCCTCGCCGAAACGCAGCTCCGCTACGCCGCCGTGTCGCGGCTCATCAGTCTTCGTCTCGGGATGCTCCGGGACGTCGTGGGAGGTCGCTGACCGATGCAGATCCCTTCTGTTGTGGAGTCCGCGGGCTCGCTCGACGAGCCGTTCGGCCCGGGGGTCGACCCGGGCGCCTATCCCGCCGAACCGCTCGCTGGAGACGCGGCCATCGGGCCCGGCGGGTCCGTCGCGGGCGCGAGCGCGGAGTCCGCGGCCCCGCAGCCGGCGACCCTTCAGGGATCGGCCGAGCCCGCGACCGAGGAAACGAGCGCCGGTGGTGCGGGTGGGCGGGCCGAGGGGCCGAACCGGATCCGGCCGGCTGCCCGACGGCCCGACGGCCGCGTTCCTCGTTCGGCCGCCGACGCGACTGGTGCGGCGGCGAGCTTTGCCGCCATCGTCGCCGCCTGGACCGCGGGTGCACCGTCTCCCCCGCCGACCGACCGAGCGGGGGCGACGGCCCCGCCAGCCGAGCCGGTGCGCACCGGTCCGGCCGGCCGGCCGCGGACGGACCGAGCCCAGGATGCCCAGGCGGCCGCGGCCACCGGCGCCGACCCGGCCCACGGGTCCCTCTCGGGGGCGCGCCCGGTCGACGTCGCAGCCTGGCTCGCGACCGTCATCCCGGCCTGGGCGCCCGGGGCGGCCGTCGCCCCGGCGAGGGTCGGGCATGGTGTGGCCGGCGAGAGCCCGGCGCCCGACACCCCGTCGTCGAGCCAGCCGCCGGGGCAGGCGGGCTCCGGCGAGCTCGGGCCGCCGGAGATCCTTGGTCCGGGACCGGCCGGCGCGACGGCCGCGACCGCGGGCCGGGTCCCCGCCGCGCCGCCGCCCGGTCCGCCGTCCTCCGAGCCGTCGGACCCGACGGCGACGGCCGATCCGCCGATCTCGCTTCGGGCCGTGGCGGACCGGGCGGCCGAGGGGTCCGGGGCGGGCCATCGTCGCCCGACGGCGTTCGGCGAGGCCGTCGATCCGGGCGCCGCCGAGCCCGCGTGGTCCCCGGCCGCGGCCGCATCCGCACCCGAGCGCCCCATGCCACCCGAGCGCTCCGCCGCTCCCGAGCGCCCCGCGATCCCGGCCGCGAAGGCGACCCCGGTGGGGACCCACGTCCCCGACGCCGCGGCAACGGTCCTCGGCTCAACCACGGTCGCACCACCGGCCACGACCGAGCCCGTCGACCCGCCCGCCCGTGTCGCCGACGCGGCCGCCGCCGCGGAGCACATCCTGACGGTCGTGGCGGAGCGGATCCGCCTCGCCGTGCGTGACCGCCTGCCGGCGCTGGAGGCGACCTTCCACGATCCGGCCCTCGGGCCCGTTCGGCTCGCCGTCCGCGGGCTCCCCGACGGGCCCATTGCGGCCGACCTCGTCGTCGCCAGCGCCCACGCGGCGCGTGCCCTGGGGCGGGCAGCCGGCGAGCTGCGGTCCCTGGCCGAGGCCGGGATCGAGCTCCGGATCCGCATCGAGTCCGGGGCAAGCCCCGCCGCCGTGACCGAGGCTCGGGTCGAGGTGCGCGCCGGGCACGGCCACCCGGCCGCGGGGCCCGCCTCGAGTCAGTCGGGACCGACGACCGACGACGGTCGCGGCTTCCTCGACGACGCTGGCGGTCGCCGCTTCCTCGACGACGCCGGCGGGCCCGGCAGCAACGCCGGTCGGGGGAGCGGCCGAGAGCCCGCCGCCGATGGTGGCGGCGGAGCGCCAGCCGGATCCGAGATGGCCATCGCCGCGACCCGGAACAGCCGCGGCGGTCGCCCCCTCGGCGGCCGATCGCCGGCGACCCGGCCGAGCCTCGGCCCCGGGCTCGCGGCGGGCGCCATCGACCTGCGGCTCTAGGAAGAGGAGGCCATCCCATGACCTTCGATCCACGCGTCCTCGCCGCGAGCACCGGGCTCCTCGGCGACCCGATCCTCGGCACGGGCGCACCCCTCGGCGCGTCCCGGATCAGCCGGGGCGGTGACACGAGCGACGTCTTCGGCCTCGGCCGCGACGACTTCTTCAAGCTCTTCCTCGCCCAACTGCGCAACCAGGACCCGACCAAGCCCCTCGAGGACCGCGACTTCGTCGCCCAGCTCGCCCAGTTCACCCTCATCGACACGATGCAGGAGGTGAAGCGGGTCCTGACCGCGGGGTCCCTCGCCCAGGCGGCGGCCCTGATCGGTCGCTCGGTCGTCGCGACGACCGACGACGGCCAACGCGTCGAGGGGATCGTCGATCACGTCGTCCAGCACGAGGGCGAGATCGCCCTCGTCGTCGATGGACTCCTCGTCCGGCCCACGGCGGTGACCGTCGTGACCGACCCGGCTGGGAGCGCGTCCGGCGCCGGCGACTCGGCGCCACTAGAAGGGAGGTGATGGGAGACGTCCATCCAGCGCATCGGTAGCCCCCACCTGGGCCCGGGCGGGGAGATCGGACGCCCCGACGGCCCGACCGGCGAACCGCCCCCCGGTTCGACTCGTTCCGGGACGCGGGTCGGCGGGGTCGCGACCGCCGGCGGCTCGACCTTCGCCGCCGCCCTGGCCGCAGAGGCCCACGGGGCGATCCAGTGGTCGGCGCACGCCAGCCGGCGCGTCGAGGAGCGAGGGATCGCACTCGACCCGGCAGCCATCGACCGGCTCGCCCGGGCCGTCGAGGCGGCGTCCGGCCGGGGCGCCCGGTCCTCGGTCGTCTGGCTCGACCGGGTCGCCTACGTCGTCGACATCCCGACGGCGACGGTGGTCACCGCCGTCGCCCCCAGCGGTGGAAAGGAGGCGGTCTTCACGAACATCGACAGCGTCGTCATCGCCTGACGGCGACCCCGCCGTTCCGTGACGGCGGTCTGGCCCGGATCTCGCCGGACCTCGTCGAGGGGGCGACCCGGGTCAGGGCAGCGGCCCTGCCCAACCATCGACCCAGCGATCCACCCCAGCACTCGATATCTCGGAGGTCACCGACACCATGCTTCGATCCATGTTCTCGGCCATCAGCGGCCTGCGGAGTCACCAGGTCATGATGGACGTCATCGGCAACAACATCGCCAACGTCAACACCGTCGGCTACAAGGCCGGCCGGGTGAACTTCCAGGACATCCTCTCCCAGACCGTCCGGGGTGGCGCCGCCCCGAACGGCGACCTCGGCTCGATCAACCCGGCCCAGGTCGGCCTCGGCGTCACCGTGGCCGGCATCGACGTCCTCCACACCCAGGGCAACCTCCAGTCGACGGGCCGCCTGACGGACCTCGCCATCCAGGGCGACGGCTTCTTCGTCATGTCGAACGGCCCGCTCACGTACTTCACCCGCGACGGCGCCTTCGACATCGGCCTCGACGGTTCCCTCGTCAACCCGGCCTCCGGCCTGCGGGTCATGGGCTGGCAGGCCGACAACGCAGGCGTCGTCGACACGACGGCCCCGGTCGGGCCGATCACGATTCCGCTGGGCCGACGAACGACCGCCCTCGCCTCCTCGTCGGCGGTCATCCAGGGCAACCTGGACGCCCGAGCGGCGGTCGGCGACAGCGTCTCGACGACCGTCAGCGTCTTCGACTCGCTCGGGGCCCGGCACGCCATCAAGCTCACCTTCACCAAGACCGCCGCGAACGAGTGGAGCTGGGCGGCGACGGCCGACCCGTCCGATCCCGACGCGGCGACATCGAGCAGCGGCACGATCACCTTTACGTCGGCCGGCCAGTTCGACAGCGTCGATACCTCGACGCTCTCGATCACCCTCACCAACGGCGCCACGACGCCCCTCGTGGTGAACCTCGACTTCGCCCGGATGAATCAGTACGCCGGGGCGAGCCAGGTCGCCGGCGTCGCCGACGGCTTCAGCTCCGGGACCCTGGTCACCTTTTCCATCGGCTCCGGCGGCGAGATCACCGGCGTCTACTCGAACGGCCAGACGCAGGTCCTCGGTCAGATCGCCCTGGCGACCTTCACGAACCCAGGCGGCCTGTTGCGGGCCGGCCAGAACCTCTTCCAGGCCTCCTCGGCCTCCGGTGACCCGCTCGTCGGCGTCCCCGGAACGGGTGGCCATGGAACGGTGACGACCGGCGCCCTCGAGATGTCGAACGTCGACCTGGCGACGCAGTTCACCGGGATGATCACCGCCCAGCGTGGCTTCCAGGCCAACGGGCGGGTCATCACGACCTCGGACGAGATGCTCCAGGAGCTCGTCAACCTGAAGCGGTAGTGACCGTGGGATCGTCGCGCCGGTCGGCTCGGTCTGCGTCCCCCGGCCCACCGGCGCGGCGATCCCCGAATCGGTCCGATCCACCAGGCTCGCTACGAAGGAGACCGCCGATGCGCCGCCCGCCCACCCGTTCGCCCCGTGGCCTCTTCTCGCTCGCGATCGCCGGCTGGCTCGCCCTCGCCCTCTGGGTCGGGTCGGGGCTCGCCCCGGAGCGATCGTGGGCGAACGGCGTCGGCGACCTCTACGTCGCGACCCCCACCGGCGTCGCCGAGGTCCTCGTCGCGACCGGCGAGGTCCTGGCGCGCGTCCCGCTCCGGGCAGCGCCGCGGGCCCTCGCCTTCGACCCCGGCGGCGCGGTTCTCTACGCGACGGGCGGCGCCGAGACCGTCGAGCCCATCGACATCGAGAGCCTCGAGGCGACGGCCGCCCTCCCCCTTCCGGGACGGGCGACCGCCCTCGCCCATCCGAGCGGCGGAGCCCTCGTCGTCGCCCTCGCCGGCGACCGCCGTCTCGCAATCGTCGACCCGACCCGCGGGACGACGACGCGAAGTGCCGCGCTGCCGGGCCCGGCCGATCTCCTGGCCGCCGACCGCCGGCGGGAGGTCGTCCTAGCGGCCGAGAGCGGGAAGCCGTGGCTCGCCCTCCTCGATCGGGATGCCCGGCTCGTCTCGACGACCCTCGACGGCCGCGTCACGGCCATCGCCGTATCCGCCGCCGGCGACCCGATCGTGGCGACCCGGGCCCCGGCGACGGTCCGTCGGCTCGCCGCCCGCGACCTGGACGTGGTCTGGTCCGTCGCGCTCCCTGCTGCCCCCGACGCCGTCGCCGCCCTGGCGGACGGCGTCGTCGCCGCCGCCGGTCGCTCCCTCTTCTGGGTCGACGGCGCAGCTGCGAAGCCATGGCGAACGCTCGCCTCTCCCGTCACGGCGCTCGCCGCCAGCGACGACGGCGGGGTGCTCTACGCGGCGACGGAGGCCGGCCTCGAGGCGATCGCCGTCGACGGGCGAGCCGTCCACGTCGCCGTCGACCTCGTCTCGGGGCCGGGCTCGCTCGCGCCGGTGCCGCGCCCCGCCTCCCTGGCCGGTTCGGGCCCCGGATCGTCGGTGGGTGCTGGCGATCGGCCGCCGTCGACGAGCACGATCGGTCCGGCGGTACGGCCCGAGCCGGCCATCGGGGTGGGCCTCGCTGCCGCCCTGGTCGTCCTCTTCGCCGCCGTTGCCGTCGCCCGCCGCGTCGGCGGCGCGGGGTCATGAAACCGTCGCCCCTCGGTCGCTCAGCCCGCTCGGATCGGCGACCCCGAGATCGAAGACGGTGAGGAGCTCGGCCACGACCGGCCGGAGCGCCTCGAGCTCGGAGCGAAGGGTCGTCCGCTCCAGTCCCAGGGCCGCCAGGGCCGCCTCGCATCGCTCGCCGATCACTTCGGGCGGAACCGGCGACGGGGCGAGGCCGTCGCGCACGAGCCAGGCGGCGGCCCGAACGAGATCGACCTCCGTGGGCTGGCCGCGGACGGGGTCCCCCGGGCCGCCCGGCGCCAGGACGGGGTGGTGATGGGCGGCCATGACCGTCGCCACCGACCCCGTAAGGCTCCATGCCTCGGCCAGGGCTCGGCCCACGGCGGTGTGGGTCGTCCCGACGAGGACGAGCTCGGCTGGTGCCGTGGCATCCGGGTCCGAGGCTCGAAGGACGAGTTCCGCGTACGGAGGCCCGCCGTATTCGACGAGCTCCACCTGCCCGAGCTCGGCGACCAGGCCGAGGGTGAACGCCTCGCTCGGCTCCCACCACCCGGTGCGCGCAGCCAGCCCGCGGGCGACGGCGGCCGTCCGGACGGCGTCGGCGTTCAGGCGGGCGACGGCATAGCGGACCGTCCGATCCGGCGTCGCCGAGGCTCGGGCGAGGACGGCCGTGACGAGGACGAGCTGCCGGAGCGCGATGTCGCCGATGAAGGCGATGGCCCGATCGAGGGCGGTGATCGGCCGCCGGGGTGCGTAGGCGGCCGAGTTGGCGAGCCGCAAGACCCGGGTCGCCAGGTCTGGCGAGGTGTGGACCGCTGCCGCCAGCTCGCGCGCCGAGCAACCGGAGCGAAGGCGCTCGAGGAGTCGGGCCAGGGCCGGCAGGCGGCGACCCGCGGTCGAGCGGCGGGCGATGGCCTGGGCGCGGGCAAGGACGGCCTCCTCCCCGTCGTCGGGCATCGCGATGGTGGCCGTCGGCCGGGCCGAGGGGGTCGTGGTCACGCCGGAGAGATCGGTCGGGCCGGCTTCCGACTTGAGCTACCCCCGGAGGGTCGCGAGCGCGGCCGAGACGCCGAACGGCCCGCCGGTCGGCGGGCCGTCGCGATGATGCCGGTGGTGGAGATGGGGGAGAGTCGAACTCCCCGTCCAGAGCCCTTCGCCAGGGACCAGCTACGAGCGTGTCCGGTGCTTTGGCGTCGATCGATCGGCCGGCCACCGGCAGTCTGCCGATCGATCCAGCCGCGTGCCCCGAGATTGGGCTTGGCTCCGGCCCACGCGGCGCTCGGCCGGGCTGCAGCCCCGCTGCGATGACGCTTCCACGACCCGCGGGGCGGGGGTCGCTTCCACGCTCACCTAGGCGGCCTTAGGCCGCGAGGGCGAGAGCAGACTGGCGGTTGCCAGTTACTTCGTTTGCCGCCTGTTTTACGAGGCCTGACGGCACCTCGGCTCGCGTTCCCTGACAACCAGACCCTGTCGAGACCGCGCATCCCCACAGGATCGAACGCCCGAACGGACGTTCGAGATCATTCTACTCCCTCGCCGGCCCCCTGTCACCCGCGGCGGGCCTCGGCGAGCTCCCGCTCGATCTCCCGCCGAGCGTCGCGCTCGGCGATGGCGCGCCGCCGGTCGTGCAGCCGCCGCCCCCGGGCAAGGCCGAGCTCGACCTTCGCCAGCCCCCGCTCGGTGATGTAGAGGCGGAGCGGGACGAGGGTCAGGCCCTTCGCCGCCGTGCGACCGAGGAGCTGGTCGATCTCGGCCCGATGGAGGAGGAGCTTGCGGTCGCGCTTCGGCTCGTGGTTGAAGTGGGCCGCGCCCGGCCAGGGGGCGATGTGGGCGCCGACGAGCCAGGCCTCCCCGCGCTCGATCCGGGCGTACGCGTCGGCGAGGTTGACGCGGCCGGCCCGGACGGACTTGATCTCGGAGCCGGTCAGGGCGAGGCCGGCCTCGAGGGTCGCCTCGATGTCGTACTCGTGGCGAGCCTTCCGGTTCACGGCCACCGTCCGGGATGCGGGGGGATCGCTCGGGGCGGGGTGCCGCGGTCGCGTCGCGTTCGTCATCGACCCGTCGAGCAGTGACCGGCCGGCCATCGTCCCGGACGCACGAACGCCGGCCCGCGTACGGACCGGCGTTCCTGCTCCGTTCCAACCCGCAGGGCGTCGCTTAGGCGCGGAGCTCCTGCGAGGTGGTGCGGCGACTCGGACAATCGGTCACTGCACATCACCTCCTTTCGTTCGAGCGAACCGTACTCGATCGGGGGCGAATGTGCAAGCGCGCCCGGTCGCGAACGGGCGCTCGACGCGCGGCGCAGCGGGCGTCGAGCTCCGGCCGCCCCTCACGCCGCTCGGCGACCCAACCAGGACCGCGAGGTCGCGTCGCCCAGGAGCTCGAGGGCCTTGTCGAGGACCGGGTCGTCGGTCGGGCTCGTCGGGCTCGCCTCGACGACCACGTCCGGCGTCAGCCCGGTCCCGTGGATCCAGCGCTTCTTCGGCGTCAGCCACTTGGCGACCGTCAACCGGAAGCCCCCGGCGTCGTCGGACAGGAGCGACCACTGCTGGACGGTGCCCTTGCCGAAGGTCTTCTGCCCGACGAGGATCGCCCGCCCCGTGTCCTGGAGGGCGCCGGCCAGGATCTCGCCGGCGGACGCCGTCCCGCCGTCGACGAGGGCGATGACCTTGATCGACGGATCGGTCGCCAAGCCGCCGGGCTTCGCCTCGGTCGCGATGAGGTTGCCCCGGGCATCCTCCTGCCAGAAGATCGGGCCCGAGCCGATGAGTTCGCTGGCGATGTCGCGGGCCGCCGTCGTGTAGCCACCGGGGTTGCCGCGCAGGTCGAGGACAAGCTTCTTGACGCCGGCCGAGACGAAGCGCTCGAGAGCGGCGTGGAACTGCTCGGCGCTGTTGCTCGAAAAGGCCGTGAGCCGGATGTAGCCGACGGTCCCACCGGCCAGCTCCCGAACGATGACCTCGCGCTGGACGATGACGTCGCGGACGATGCTGATGTCCTGCCGCGCGCCATCCCGCTCGATGGTCAGGACGACCTCCGTCCCCTTCTTGCCCCGGATCCGGTCGCGCGCGGCATCGATGGTCAGGCCGTCGACGGGCCGACCATCGACGGCGACGACGATGTCGCCGGGGCGCAGTCCCGCCTTCTCGGCCGGCGAGTCGGCGAGGGGGGCGACGATGACGAGCCGACAGTCGGTGCCGAGGGTGACGCAGCTGCTCGTCTTGCCAGAGGCGTCGATGGTGCCGATCTCGGCACCGATCCCCTCGAACTGGCCGGACAGGTCCTGGAGGCTCTGCTGGTACTCCTCGGGCGTGAGGTACGAGGAGTACGGGTCGCCGAGGGCCTGGAACATGCCCTTGATGGCGCCCTCGATGAGCTTCTTCCGATCGACCTCGCCGCCGGCGTACTGTTCGGTCACCGCCCGGTACGCCTCCCAGAAGGGGGCGAAGAGCTCCTCCTCGGGCGGCGTCCCCGGCGTCGTCGCGAGCTGCCGGCCGAGCGAGAAGCCCGAGAGGAAGAGGGCGGCCCCGGCCAGGATCGCGACGACGACGACGGCGACGGCGAGGAAGGGGCCGGACGCTCGAACGACGGTCGGCGGTTGGCTGAAGGCGGCCGGCGTCGGGTCGACGATCTGTGGCGAGGACGCGTCCCGGGTGGGGCCGGGGGACGTGGCCGTGGCCGGATCGGGCGACGACGGTGGCTCGGGGGGCTGGAAGGCGGTCATCGTTGGCGTACCACTCGCGTGCAGGCGGACCGCGACCGGGCGGGCGCGGTCTCTCGGTCGATCGTACGCCGATCGGGCCGGCTGCGGATCCGGCGGTCCGACCCATGCGGCCGGCGGCTCGGCTCGGCCGCCCCGTCAGCGGATGAGGTAGGTCCGAACCGAGATCCAGGACCCGAGGGCACCGAGACCGAGGCCCGCCCCCAGGACGAGGAGGGTGACGTCGCGGGCGAGGGAGCCGACCTCGAGCGGGAGGACCCGGAAGAAGTCGAAGAGGAAGCGGCCGATCGGCTCGGCGGCGAGGCCGAGGAGGCCGAGGGTCGCCACGGCCCCGAGGAGCCCGACGAGCGTCCCCTCGAAGACGAAGGGCCAGCGGATGAAGGCGTCCGATGCGCCGACGAGCCGCATGATCTCGATCTCGTCGGCCCGGGCGAGGACCGCCAGGCGGATCGTGTTGACGACGATGAAGAGGACGATGATCCCGACGACGATGAGCACGACCGCCCCGGCGGTTCGAAGGATGTTCGTCACCGTCAGGACGCGGTCGACGAGGTTCTCGATGTCGGTCACCGATTCGACGATCGGCTCGCGGCGGAGCTCGTCGGTGATCGTGCCGGCGGCGCGCGGGTCGGCGAGCTTCACCTCGAGGCTCGCTCGGAGCGGGTTCGTGTCGAGGTAGCGGGTCAGATCCTGCTCGCCCTGGGCCGCCAGGCGCTCTCGGAAGCGGGCCAGGGCCTCGTCCTTCGAGACGTAGTCGACGCTCCGCACGACGGGCTCGGCGAGGAGCCGCCGCCGGAGCGCGTCGACCTCCGCCGGCGGTGCGTCGTCGCGCAGGTCGGCGACGACCTCGACCTTCTGCTCGACGAACTGGAGCCCGGCCAGGAGGCCGGCCTGGAGGATCCAGAAGCCAGCGAGGAGGAGGAGCATGAGGACCATCGTCGCCGTCGCGGCGAGGCTCATGAGGGCGTTCCGCCAGAAGCCCTGCCAGGCTCGGCGGAGGCTAAAGGCAAGGAAGCGCAGCACCGCCGTCGTCCTCGTCAGTCGTCGTGGTGGTAGGCGCCGCGCGGCTCGTCCCGGACGATCCGCCCCTCGTCGAGGGCGACGACCCGCCGTCGGAGGGCCGTCACGACCTCGGCGTTGTGGGTGGCCATGAGGACCGTTACCCCGAGCTCGTTGATGCGGAGGAGGAGCTGGATGATCTCCCAGGCGATGAGCGGGTCGAGGTTGCCGGTCGGCTCGTCGGCGATGATGAGCCGCGGTTCGTGGACGAGGGCTCGGGCGATGGCGGCCCGCTGCTGCTCGCCACCGGAGAGCTGGCTCGGCAGCTGGTCGGCCTGGTCGGTGAGGCCGACGAGGGCGAGGACGCGATCGACGGCGGGCCGGATCCGCCGCGCCGGCGTCCCGGTCACCTCGAGGGCGAAGGCGACGTTCTCGCGGACCGTCTTGCGGGGCAGCAGCTTGAAGTCCTGGAAGACGACCCCGATCCGGCGCCGGAGCTTCGGCACCTCCCGCCGGGGAAGGCGGGCGACGTCGATCCCGTCGACGAGGACCCGGCCGTGGGTCGGCAGCTCGTCGCGGATGAGGAGCTTGATGAGGGTGCTCTTCCCGGCCCCGGAGGGCCCGACGAGGAAGACAAAGTCACCCTCGGGGATGGCGAGCTCGACGTCCCGGAGGGCGGTTCGGCCGTTCGGGTAGGTCTTGGTGACGTCGTGGAGGCGAACGACGTCCCGGCGCTCCTCGGCCGCGCTCGCCGGCCGACCGAGCAGGCGATCCTTCCAGGAGCGCACGCCGCTCCCGGGGCTGATCATCGTCGTCATCGAGTGCTCCGCGGCTGGAGGGGCCGGTCGGGGAGCCGACCGGTGCGGACTCCGCGCGCGGGCACGGCGTCGGGAGCCACGTCCCCTGGAGGCTACCATCCTCGGCCGGAGGGGACAACGGACGGTCGTGCCCGGACGGACGGGTCGTGCCCGGACGGCCCGCGATCCCGGCCGATCGGCCGGCCGCGGGGAGAAGGCCGAGGGCGAGCTGCGCCACGGTCCGACCGACGCCGCGGCCCCCATCTGAAGGGCGTGCATCTGGTGCACATCTCGGTGGCCAGCCGGGAGTTTAGGAGGGTCGGCTTGCTGGTTCGGTGCATGGGTTGCACGACGCTGGCAGGCCGCAGGGAAACCGACCGAGCGGATGTCGGACGTGTGCGACGGACGCACGCTTCTGCCCCGGATGGCGGCCCTGCCAGGTCAGGATGTGCACCCCGCTCACACCGACGCCGGAGTTGTGCGCCAGGCTCACGAAACGCACGGAGGACCGCGGGAAGCCACCCCCGGCTCCAGCCGGGATCGCCCGGGGTGCGCCCAGCTCACGGAACCGACGGGCAGCCGCGGTAGGCCCAGCTCACGGAACCGACGGGCAGCCACGGTAGCGCCAGCGCGCGGCGGCGGACGGTCGGCCACTCGGCCGGACCGCTCCGCGTCCCGACATCAACCGTCGGGCGAACGTCTTCCTCTGGCGAGACGTCGGTGCCGGAACGGCCGAGCGTCCGGTGTCGATGGGCCACTGGCCATCGCCGCCTGGTACGGGGCGCTCCGGATCGGCGTGCGAGGAGGGATCCTCTGGCAGATCATCCACGAGCGTCTCGGTGACCCCTTCTTTGGCGTCAAGCTCAACCCTGGCCACCAGATCCATCTCGACGAGTGGGTGAACTCACCGATCTGGCGCGACTCCCCGGTCGAGCTCCGCTCGGGGATGTACCTCCAGGTCGACGTGATCCCAGCCACCGGGAGCCCCTACTACACGACGAACATCGAGGATGGAGTCGCCCTTGCCGACGAGGCGTTGCGAGCCGAGCTGGCCGGCCGATTCCCCGACGTCTGGGCACGGATCGAGGCCCGCCGCCGCTTCATGGCGGAAGGGCTCGGCATCGAGCTCCACCCCGACGTCCTTCCGTTCTCGAACCTGCCGGCCTACCTGCCGCCGTTCTTGCTCCGGCCGGATCGGGCGATGACTCTCGCCTGACGGCCGATGGGCTGGCCCCGCTCTTACTCGGCCGAGGTGGCAGCCACCGGGGCGCCCGTCGCCTGGCGCTCGAGCTCGGCGACCATGAAGGCATCGAGGTCGCCGTCGAGGACCGCCGTCGTGTTCGAGGTCTCGACGCCCGT
>Ga0272446_1001890_pt1 | contig 29673 bp, 23 predicted proteins | sample YNPCB0061_FD_194587 | JGI IMG/M metagenome (GOLD analysis project Ga0272446, IMG submission 194587) | Hot spring microbial mat communities from Yellowstone National Park, WY, United States - YNP-CB-006-1 | ecosystem: Environmental > Aquatic > Thermal springs > Hot (42-90C) > Sediment | place...
TGAGTGGGGTCCTGCTGTCGTGGATTGGTGCCGCGCATGTGAACGGCACATCGTGCGATGGCGTCTGTACTGCGCCGAAACAGGTACTGGGATTTGAGTCCTGGGAATGCCTCAGCCTTGATAATCATCTAGCCGACCCTGTGTCAGGACTTCAGCGCTACGGGTGCCACGCGGTCGTTCCAGTCCCTGCTTGATTGGAAGCACCCGCAGGCTGGCTTTGGGGCCCTGTAAGCCCCAGTCCGTGGAGCGCGCACCGCCGGTCGCTTGCGGCCGGCCCTGATCAAACACCCTCAGGGTGCCGGATTCGGCTGCCGCTGGTGGATCGCCTCGATGCCCGCGATCACCTCCTCGGACAGGGTCAGGTCCAGGCTGGCGAGGTTACGGCCGAGCTGCTCCAGCGAGGTGGCGCCGATGATGTTGGAGGTCACGAAGGGGCGGCTGGTGACCCAGGCCAGGGCCATCTGGGCGGGGTCGAGTCCGTGCTCCCGGGCGAGGGCCACGTAAGCCGCGGTGGCACGCTCCGCCTCGGGGTTGGAATAGCGGCTGAAGCGCTCGAACAGGGTGAGGCGGGCGCGCGGCGGCCGCACGCCGTTGAGGTATTTGCCGGACAGGACGCCAAAGGCCATGGGCGAGTAGGCCAGGAGCCCGCACCGCTCGCGCAGCGCGATCTCCGCCAGGCCGATCTCGAAGGTCCGGTTGAGCAGGTTGTATGGGTTCTGGATGCTCACCGGGCGGGGTAGCCCATGCTGCTCGGCGAGCTTCAGATAGGTCATGAGGCCCCAGGGGGTCTCGTTGGAGACGCCGAAGTAACGGACCTTGCCGGCCCTGACCTGCTCAGCGAGGGCCTCCAGGGTCTCGATCAACGGAATGCTGTGGTCCTCGGCGCTGTGCTCGTAGCCGAGCTTGCCGAAAAAGTTGGTGTCGCGGTCCGGCCAATGGAGCTGGTAGAGGTCGAGATAGTCCGTCTGCAGGCGCTTGAGGCTCGCGTCGAGCGCCGCGCTGATATTGGCCCGGTCCAGGCGGTTGTGCCCATCGCGCAGGTAGGAGATCCAGGCCCCCGGGCCGGCGACCTTGCTGGCCAGGATGAGGCGGTCGCGCCCGCCGCTTCGCTTGAGCCAGGTGCCGATGTGGAGCTCGGTTCGGCCCTGGGTCTCGGCGCGGGGCGGAACCGGGTACATCTCCGCCGTGTCGATGAAGTTGATCCCAGCGTCCACGGCCCTATCAAGCTGGGCATGGGCTTCTGCTTCAGTGTTCTGCTCGCCGAAGGTCATGGTCCCGAGGCACAGGGCGCTGACGCCGAGCCCGGTGTTGCCAAGTGGTCTGTATTGCATCTCGCTCCTCTGTCGCCGATCGGTCGGTGCCGGGTCCGAATGGGCAGCGCGGGTTGCGATCCCTCATCGCCTTGGGGGGCCGCGCCGGCTATCGTGATAACTTGACGTTTTTGGATGTCCCTAGGCCGCTGCCATGTCTGTCGATGGTGACCTGCTTTCGCCCGCAATGATCTGGGGCTCGTCGCTGATCTACGCCTTGAGCCTGTTCCTCGCGCTGAAGATGGCGCCCTGGCGCAGGTTTCGCAATGCCGAGCAGCTCCATGTCTACCTGGGGCTGGTCGTGGCCCTGCTGCTGCTGTGGGCGATGCAGGTCAAGGTGCAGCCGGGCCTGTCCTTCCATCTGCTCGGGGCGACGGCCGCGACCTTGATGTTCGGCTGGTCCCTCGCGGTGATCGCGACCAGTGTGGCCCTGGCGGGCGTCTGCCTCAACGCCGCCAGCGGCTGGGAGGACTTTGCCCTGAATGCCATGCTCGGGGGCGTGATTCCCGTGACCCTGACGCAGGTCCTGCTGGTGCTGATCCGCTCCTACCTGCCGCGGCACTTCTTCATCTATGTCCTGGTCAACGGCTTCCTCACGGCGGGGCTCGTGGCGGTGGCCAGCGGCTACCTGGCGGCCTGGCTCCTGATCGGCAGCGGCGTCTACACCTTTGCCCAGCTCAGTGAGACCGTCCTGCCCTTCTTCCCCATGATGTTTCTCCCGGAGGCCATGCTCAACGGCTGGGTGATGGTGGTCCTGGTCGCCCAAAGGCCGGCCTGGGTCTACTCCTTCAGCGACGAGCAGTACCTCAGGGGCAAGTGACGGTCCTTCGGCCCGTGACCTGGCTCGGCAAGCTTCTGGGGGGAGGCATCGGCCTCGCCTTGGGCGGACCCCTGGGTGCCGTGGTGGGGGCCGCCATCGGCCATGGCGTCGACCGCCTGGGCATCCTGCAGCCGCGTGGCGCTGTCGATTGGGGCCGCCCGGGACCTGGGCCGGCTCGGCCGGTGCGAGGCGGGTTTCTCTACCCGACCTTCGCCGTCATGGGGCACGTCGCTAAGGCCGACGGGCGGGTATCCGAGGGCGAGATCGCCCTGGCCGAGGCGGTCATGGACCGGCTGCAGCTCTCCGCGGAGCAGCGCCGGGCGGCGATTGCCGCCTTCAACGAGGGCAAGTCCCCCTTTTTCGCGCTGCCGGAGGTCCTCGCCGCGCTCCGGCAGGACTGCGTGGGCCGCGGCGTGATGCTGCGGCTGTTCCTGGATATCCAGTTCCAGGTCGCCTACGCGGACGGTCCCCCGGCGGCCCAGGTGACGGACCTGCTGCGGCACATCGCCCGACACCTGGACGTCTCGGATGCAGTGGTCCAGGCCTTGGACCAGATGGCGAGGTTCCGGCGTGGTGCGGCGGCGCACGCGACCGGTCCGCGGGGCGGTTGGAGGGCCAGGCGTGCTGCCGGGGCCGGATCGCACGCTGGCTCCCAGACTGGCTCCCAGTCTGGCTCCCAGTCTGGCTCCCAGTCTGGCTCCCAGTCTGGCTCCCAGTCGTGGGGCCGGTCCGGGGCTGGGTCGCGGCGACCGGCCGACGATGCTGCCGGACTGGCGGCCGCCTATGCGGTGCTGGGGGTCCCCAGCTCGGCGACGGACGCGGAGGTCAAGCGGGCCTACCGCCGGCTGCTGAGCCGCAATCACCCGGACAAGCTGGTCTCCAAGGGATTGCCGCCGGAGATGCTGAAGCTGGCGGACGAGAAGACCTATCAGATCCGCCGCGCCTACGAGACCATCCTGCGTGTGCGGGGCGCGCCAGGCGCACCTTAGGGGTCCGGCAAGCCTCGGTTCCGTGGGTGAAAATCCCAGGGGATTCGGTTAGAGTTCCGCCTTTCGCGGGCAAACCGACGGGGCGGCACCGGGTGTTTCGCCGCTCCCAAGGCTAGAATTCCGAGCCCGAATCCACGGCCCGACTGCACGGGGAGACACTCCGATGGTAGAAGACCTGATTGCACCCTCCATCCTCTCGGCGGATTTCGCGAAGCTCGGCGAGGAGGTCGACAATGTCCTTGCCGCCGGTGCGGACATCGTCCATTTCGATGTGATGGACAACCACTATGTCCCCAATCTGACCATCGGTCCCCTGGTCTGCGAGGCCCTGCGCAAGCATGGGGTGACCGCGCCCATCGATGTGCACCTCATGGTCAAGCCGGTCGACCGGATCGTGCCGGACTTCGCCAAGGCCGGCGCGACCTATATCACCTTCCATCCCGAGGCGAGCGAGCACATCGACCGTACCCTGCAACTGATCCATAACGAGGGCTGCAAGGCCGGGCTGGTGTTCAACCCGGCCACGTCGCTGAGCTACCTGGACTATGTGATGGACAAGGTCGACATGATCCTGCTGATGTCCGTGAATCCCGGCTTTGGCGGGCAGAGCTTCATCCCCTCCGCCCTGGACAAGCTGCGCGCGGTGCGCAAGCTCATCGACGCCTCCGGACGCGACATCCGCCTGGAGATCGACGGCGGGGTCAAGGACGACAACATCGCCGAGATCAAGGCGGCGGGTGCGGACACCTTCGTCTCCGGCTCCGGCATCTTTGGGAAGGCCAATCCGGCCGACCCGCACCGCTACGACAGCATCATCCGCAAGATGCGCGAGGCCATGGCGGCGGTCAGCCGCTAAACCTGCCGCAGGGAGCCAACCGCATGCTGCGACCCAAGCTGTGCCCCGGCATGGTCCTGATCGACCTGGACGGGACCCTGGTGGACAGCGTCCCCGACCTGGCCTTTTGCGTCGACGAGATGATGCAACGCTTAGGGCGGCCCGCCTACGGGGAGGCGGCAGTGCGCAACTGGGTCGGCAACGGGGTGGAGCGGCTGGTGCGCCGGGCGCTCATCGGCCGACTCGACGGCGAACCGGATGAGGCCGATTTCGAGCGGGCCTATCCCAGCTTCCTCGACCTCTACGCGCGAAACACCTCCAAGCGCTCCGTCCTTTACCCCGGGGTGCGGGAGGGGCTGGACTGGCTCACGGCGGCGGGCTACCCACTGGGCTGCGTCACCAACAAGGCGGCTCAGTTCACCGAGCCGCTGCTCCAGGATCTCGGGGTCTACGACCGCTTCGACATCGTCATCAGCGGCGACACCCTGCCGAAAAAGAAGCCGGACCCCATGCCGCTGCTGCACGCCGCCGAGCACTTCGGTGTCGCGCCGCGGGACGCACTCATGGTCGGGGACTCGGTGAGCGACGTGAAGGCGGCGCGGGCGGCCGGCTTCCCTATCGTCTGCATGAGCTATGGCTACAACCACGGCGAGGACATCCGTCTGGCGGAGCCGGACGCGGTGATCGACTCCATGGTGGAGCTCAAGGGATTGCTGGCGGCATCTGCCAAAGGCGGGAACTGAGCACCGATGGGTCTCGGGCTGGGAACGACGGGGCGGCGATGGCGACGTTGATGCGCCGCCTGTCCCGTCCTGCCCATCCCCTTGCCTGGAGACGCCAATGACGCCCGACCAATTCAACGCCCTGTCGGAGCAGGGCTATAACCGGATCCCCCTGGTGCGCGAGGTCCTTGCGGACCTCGATACCCCGCTGAGCGCCTACCTCAAGCTGGCCGAGGGCCCTTACTCCTACCTGTTCGAGTCCGTCCAGGGCGGCGAGAAGTGGGGCCGCTACTCGATCATCGGCCTGCCTTGCCGCTGCGTGGTGCGGGTGCACGGCCAGCGCATCGCGGTCGAGCGCGATGGCATCCTGGTGGAGGAGGTCGAGACCGCCGACCCCCTGGCTTGGCTCCAGACCTTTCAGGACCGCTTCCGCGTCGCCACCCATCCCGGGATGCCCCGCTTCACCGGGGGGCTGGTGGGCTACTTCGGCTACGATACGGTGCGTTACATCGAGCCGCGCCTCGGCCCCTGTCCAAACCCGGACCCGATCGGGAGCCCGGACATCCTGCTCATGGTCTCCGACGAGGTGGTCGTCTTCGACAACCTGAGCGGGCGCCTGTACATCATCGTCCACCTCGACCCGTGCGCCGGGGATACCCTGGCGAAGGGTGAGGCACGGGTCGCGGAGCTGGCCGGGCTCATGCAGCGGGGTGCGCCCAGGCGGTCGGGCGGCACCGGGCGCGCCGTGGCTGAGGCGGACTTTGTGTCCGGTTTCACCCAAGCCGGCTTCGAGGCGGCGGTGGATCGGATCAAGCGCTACATCCTCGAGGGCGACTGCATGCAGGTCGTCCTGTCCCAGCGCCTGTCGATCCCCTTCGCCGCCCCGCCGCTCGACCTCTACCGCGCCCTGCGCGGGCTCAACCCCTCGCCCTACATGTACTTCCTGGACCTGGGGGGCTTTCAGATCGTGGGCTCCTCGCCGGAGATCCTGGTGCGGCTGGAGGACGGCGTGGTGACCGTGCGCCCCATCGCGGGGACCCGGCGCCGCGGGCAGACGGAGGCCGAGGACCAGGCCCTGGAGGCCGAGCTGCTGGCGGATCCCAAGGAGCTCGCCGAGCATCTCATGCTCATCGATCTCGGACGCAACGACACCGGGCGGGTGGCCCAGGTGGGAACCGTCCGGGTGACCGAGCGGATGGTGGTGGAGCGCTACTCCCACGTCATGCACATCGTCTCCAACGTGGTGGGGGATCTGCGCCCCGGGCTTACGGCCATCGATGTGCTGCGCGCCACCTTTCCCGCCGGGACCGTCTCCGGGGCGCCCAAGATCCGCGCCATGGAGATCATCGATGAGCTCGAACCGGTCAAGCGCGGCGTCTATTCCGGGGCCGTCGGCTATCTGTCCTGGAACGGCAACATGGACACCGCCATCGCCATCCGCACCGCGGTCATCCAGGACGGCGTCCTGCACATCCAGGCTGGGGCTGGCGTGGTCGCGGACTCAGTTCCAGCGCTGGAGTGGCAGGAGACCATGAACAAGGGCCGCGCCATCTTCCGTGCCGTGGCCATGGCGGAGGCCGGGCTCGACCGCGCGGTCGGCCCGGCGGAGGGCTGACCATGGTGCTCATGATCGACAACTACGACTCCTTTACCTACAACCTGGTCCAGTACCTGGGCGAGCTCGGGGTGGAGGTGAAGGTGGTGCGCAACGACGAGCTGACGGTGGCCGAGGCCGCCGCCCTGCACCCGGAGCGGGTCGTCATCTCGCCCGGACCCTGCACCCCGAACGAGGCCGGGATCTCGGTTCCGCTCATCCAGGCCCTGGCGGGGCGGGTCCCGATCCTCGGGGTCTGCCTCGGGCATCAGTCCATCGGCCAGGCCTTCGGCGGGCGGATCGTCAAGGCCCATCAGGTGATGCACGGCAAGACCTCACCCGTGCACCACGCAGGGCAGGGGGTCTTTGCCGGGCTGCCGGAGCCCTTTCGTGCGACCCGTTACCATTCCTTGGTCATCGAGTGGGCCAGCCTGCCCGAAGACCTGGAAGTGACCGCCTGGACCCTGACCGAGGCGGGCGAGCCGGACGAGATCATGGGGGTGCGGCATCGAAGCCTGCCCGTGCAGGGGGTCCAGTTCCACCCCGAGTCGATCCTCACCGAGCACGGCCACGCCCTGCTGCGTAACTTCCTGGAGCACGGTTAGACGCCCCGGTGTTACGGAATGATTTCGTGCGCAAACGAAGGCCAATGAACGCCAATGGGGAGCGCGGTCGGCGGCGCTGGACCGGCGTATGGGCAGGCGAAGCGCCATGCCCTCGGGCCTGGCCAGCCGACCGCCCGCGCTCTGGCGCGGGTCCGATGTGCCGCATGGGGGTCAAGACCGCTCCCGCCGTGGCCCCGTTGCCTTGCGTTCATTCGCCTTCTATTGCGGCTTGAACCTTCTTCATAGGACCAGCGCCCAAGTGGACATCAAAGACGCCATTGCCCGGGTGGTCGAAGGCCGCGACCTGACGAGCGAGGAGATGGCCTCGGTCATGCGCATCATCATGACCGGAGGCGCCACGCCGGCCCAGATCGCGGGATTCCTGGTGGCCCTGCGGATGAAGGGGGAGACGGTGGCGGAGATCGCCGCCGCCGCCGAGGTCATGCGGTCCTTGGCCACAGGGGTCGATCTCGCCGACCTCCCGCACACCGTTGACATCGTCGGCACTGGAGGGGACGCCTCTGGGACCTTCAACGTCTCCTCCGCCAGCATGTTCGTCGCCGCGGCCGCGGGCTGCCACGTGGCCAAGCACGGCAACCGCTCGGTGTCGAGCAAGTCCGGCAGTGCGGATGTCCTGGAGGCGGCCGGGGTGCGGCTGGACCTCAAGCCCGAGCAGGTGGCCCGCTGCGTGGCCGAGGTCGGCGCCGGCTTCATGTTCGCACCGACCCATCATGGGGCCATGAAGCACGCCATAGGTCCGCGCCGGGAGCTCGGGGTGCGCACCCTGTTCAATGTCCTAGGCCCGCTCACCAATCCGGCCGGGGTCCCCAATCAGGTCCTGGGTGTGTTCGACGAGTCGTTGCTGGCCCCGCTCGCCCAGGTCCTACAGCGCCTCGGCAGCCGCCACGTCCTGGTGGTGCATGCCCGCGATGGGCTCGACGAGATCAGCGTCGGCGACCGGACTGAGGTCGCCGAGCTCAAGGGCGGTGAGATCCTGCGGTACTCGATCCAGCCCGAGGACTACGGTCTGCGGCGCAGCCCCATTGCGGCGATCCGGGTCTCCGGTCCCGACGAGAGCCTGGCGATGCTGCTGGGTGTCCTGGAGGACAGGGCGGGGCCGGCGCGCGACATCGTGGTGCTGAATGCCGCAGCCGCCATCTACGCGGCCGGCGTGGCCGAGTCCCTCCAGCGGGGCGTGGCCCTGGCGGATGCGGCCATCGCCTCCGGTGAGGCCCGCAACCGCTTGGATCGGCTCGTGATCCTGAGCCAAAGCTTCGACTGACCCCCGGCCGCCGCCGCGCCACCCCCTGCCGAGCCATCCCAGGAGACGCCCGCCCCATGGCCGAGATCCCCGACATCCTCAGGAAGATCATGCACCGCAAGGCCGAGGAGGTGAGCGCCCGGGCGGAGCGTCTGCCGCTGCGGGAGCTTGCGGCCGGCCTGGCGGATGCACCCCCGGTGCGCGGCTTTGCGGATGCCTTGGCCGCCCGGGTGGACGCAGGCGGGCCCGCCGTCATTGCCGAGATCAAGCGGGCCTCGCCGAGCAAGGGTGTGCTGCGCGAGCACTTCGCACCCGCGGAGATCGCGGCGAGCTACGCGAGGGGCGGGGCGGCCTGTCTGTCCGTCCTGACTGACCGGGATTTCTTCCAGGGTAGCGAGGCCGATCTGATCCATGCCCGCGCGGCCTGCGAGCTGCCGGTCATCCGCAAGGACTTCATCATCGACCCCTACCAGGTCTACGAGGCCAGGGCCATCGGGGCCGACTGTATCCTGCTCATCGTCGCCTGCCTGGACGATTCGCGGCTCTCGGCGCTTAGCGCCCTCGCCCAGGAGCTTGGCATGGACGTCCTGATCGAGGCGCACGACGGCGACGAGTTGGCCCGGGCCGCCGCCATCCCGGGTCGTCTGCTCGGCATCAACAACCGCAACCTGCGCACCTTCGAGGTCAGCCTGGAGACCACCATCGGCCTCTTGGACCAGGTCCCCGCGGGGCGGCTCCTGGTCACCGAGAGCGGCATCCTGGGTCCCGAGGACGTGCGGCGGCTGCGCCGCCACGGCGTCCAGGCCTTTCTCGTGGGCGAGGCCCTGATGAAGGCGCCGGACCCGGGCGAGGAGCTGCGGCGGCTCTTCGCCGCCTGATCCTGGTCGGCCGTCGCAGCCGTGCGCGACTGTCTCCCGCCAAGCCCATGCACTATGATCCCCGCCTGGGCTCCTGAAAGGGCGGGACGGACATGGGGTCGAGCACGCAAATCCACTACAAGCAAAACCGCCTGAAACAACTGCGGGCCTTTTGCCACGCCGCGCGCACGGGCAGCGTCAGTGCCGCGGCGGACAAGATCTTCCTCAGTCAGCCGACGGTCTCCCTGCAGATCCAGGCCCTGGAGCGGGAGTTCAACACCATCCTGTTCGAGCGGCGGGGGCCCAAGATCCGCCTGACCCCGGAGGGTGAGCTCCTCTACCAGCTCGCCGAGCCCCTGGTGGATGGCATGGACAAGCTCCACGAGACCTTCGCGCTCCAGTGTGGGCGGGTCGACAAGGGCACGCTCGGCATTGCGGCGGGGGAGTCCACCATCCTCTACATCCTGCCCGAGCCGATCCGCCATTTTGCCGACCAGTATCCTGGGATCGAGCTCAAGCTGCACAACGTCACGGGCCGCGATGGGCTGGCCATGCTGCGGGCGGATCAGGTCGACCTGGCGGTGGGGTCCATGCTCGAGGTGCCGGACGACATCACCTATCGCCCTGTGGTGACCTACAGCCCGACCCTGATCACGCCCCTGGACCATCCGCTGGCCGGCAAGCCCGACATCAGCCTGGAGGACATAGCCCCCTACGGCCTCATCCTGCCGCCGAGGCACCTGAGTACCTGGCGCATGGTCGACCTGGTCTTTCGCCAGCACAACCTGAGCTATCGGGTGGCCCTGGAGGCGGGGGGCTGGGAGGTCATCAAGGCCTATGTGGAGCGGGGACTCGGTGTGTCCATCGTCACCGACGTGTGCCTCACGGGCAGGGAGCGGCTGGCGCGGATCCCGCTGGACCGCTTCTTCCCCAAGCGCAGCTATGGCCTGGTGCTGCGGCGCGGCAAATTTCTGTCCGCCCAGGCCAAATGCTTCATCAAGGTGATCGAGGCGAGCTTCGCCAACCGCGTCGTCGAGCCCCAGTCCCAGCCGGCGGGTGAGGCACCGTGGGACGATGCCTACCTGGGCTGAGGCAGGGCGGAGGGGCACACATGGACGCCCTGTGGATAAGCCCCGACTTGACCCCTGGGGCAGGCCAGGGTGGCCCGGGTACCCGAAGTCGACGGGCGAGGAGCGCTTGAGGTGACGACTCCACTGGTGTCTGTCGTGATGCCGGCCTATGGGCACGAGCGCTTCGTCGGCCCGGCGATCGAGAGTGTCCTGGCTCAGACCCTCACGGATTGGGAGTTAATCGTCATCGATGACGCCTCTCCCGACGGAACCTGGGCTGAGGTTGCGCGTTTCCAGGATCCGCGAATCACCGTTGACAGACACCGTTTCAATCGCGGTGCCCACGCGACCCTGAACGAAGGGTTGGCACGGGCGAGAGGCCCCTATGTTGCGATTCTCAATTCTGACGATCTGTACCATCCCAGCCGCTTGGAGCGTCTGGTCGGATATCTGGAGCAACACGGCGTCGATCTGGTTGGCACGGAGGTTCGACTGATCGATGCCGCTGGGACGCCCATCGAAGACCAAGCTCACGACTGGATGGTCTGGTACCGGGGGCGGCTGGACTCGCTGCGCGACGGGACGGACATTGGGGAGGCCCTGCTCGCGGGGAATATCTTCGTCACCACATCGAACGTCCTGTTTCGGCGTGAGCTGCTCGCGCGGGTCGGGGGGTTTGAGAATCTGCGCTACGCCCATGACTACGCGTTCCTGCTCAGTGCCGTGGCCCTGGACGGTGCCCGAGTCGCCTTTCTCAGAGGAGCCCCCCTGCTGGACTACCGATGGCACGGTGGCAACACCATTCGCGAGGACGCAACGGAGGTCAGACTGGAGTCATTTCGGGTGATCTGCCAGCACCTACCCCTGATGCTCCCGGAAGGCGGGCGTGCACGGGTGATGGCGGCGCTGGGGCAGCTATCGAGCCTTGCGCAACCGCACCCTGAGAAAGCATCCACAGAGATCCCTCGGCTCACCGCCGAGGTCGCGCGGCTCCTGGACGAGCGGAGTCGGCTGCTCGCCGAGATCGATCGGCTGGGTACCGAGGTGGGTCGGCTTACCGCCGAGGTGGGGCAGCTCGTTGAGGACAGGGCAAGGCTGAGCGCCGCAGTGGAGCGTTTGCATGGGGATCTTGCCGCGCTGCGGGCCTCCCTGAGCTTCCGGCTAGGCGCCGCGCTCCTCCATCCTATGTTGTTTCTGCGAGGTCTGGCGGGACGCCGCGGCTGAGCGGCACCGCCGCTTGGCAGTGCCCCAGCAGACGGGACATGGCGGAGACGGGGGCGGCGCGGTCGGGATGCCGCGAATCGGGTAACCATATGGCAGAGCCGGTTAGACATGTGATCGTGGTTCTCGGGATGCACCGCAGCGGGACCAGTGCCATCACCCGGGCGCTGAGTGTGATGGGCGTCGATCTGGGCAGTCACCTTCTGCCTCCCGTGGAGGGGCAAAACGACAAGGGCTTCTGGGAAGATGCGGACGTCATGGCGCTCGACGACGAGGTGCTCGGACAGCTCGGCGAGACCTGGGACAGTCTCAGTGCGTCCGTCACCGACCGCCTCGGCACCCAGGACCTAGGTCCATGGCGGCAACGCGGGCGCGATCTGCTCGGTGAGAAGACGGCGAATTGCGAGTGGTTTGGCATGAAGGACCCGCGCATCGTCCGCTTGCTGCCCTTTTGGCAGGCGGTCTTCGCCGACCTGGATCTGGACGTCCGCTATGTTCTGGCTCTGCGTCACCCCCTGAGCGTGGCCGCCTCGCTCGCAAGGCGCAACGGCTTCGTGACGGGCAAGAGCCTGTTTCTGTGGCTGCACCATGTCATACCGGCGGTACGGGAGACGGCGGGTCGCTGCAGGACCCTGCTCGATTATGACCGGCTGATGGCGGCCCCGGCACTGGAGCTGCGGCGGGTCGCCGGCGACCTCGGCCTGGCGGATCGGCTGGATGAGTCGGCCCTCGGCGAGTTCTGCGACGAGTTCCTCGAGGACGGGCTGTGCCACAGCCGCTTCGGCCTCGAGGACCTGATGAGATCCCCCGAGGTTTCCGACCTGGTCCGCGCGGTCTACCAGATCTTGGAGCGTGTGAGTCGGGGTGAGCTGGGACTGGATTGCGCCGAGGTGGGCGAAACCTTCGACGCCTTCGCGCACGAGCTGCGGCTCCAGCAGCCGGCCCTGGATATCGCCGCCGCCCTGGACAAGGAGAACGCGGTGTTGCGGCAGCGCCTTCACGAGCGTGAGGTCGCGCTTGCCCGCTTGCGAGACCAGGCCGCCGCGCAGGCAGGACAGCTTGAGGTGGCGCAGCAGGCCCGCGACTTGGCTGTTATGGAGCAGGAGCAGGCCCTGGCTTCACGACAGGTTGCGCTGGCGCGCGCCGCGGCGATCGAGACCAGCACCATCTGGCGCTTCAGCGCCCCGTTGCGCCAAGCGTTGACCTGGCTGCGACGGGTTGGCCGCTCGGGAGACGCTGGTTGATTGCGCTTCCCCCGCGGGCCAGGGAGGGCCCGCCCGTTTCGAGGACCTTAAGCCCTCAAAACTGGAGCGTCCCGCGACGCGCCGCCCAGCCAGTGTCTTCTATCCTGTTCGATGCAACTTGAGCCCGGCGGTCACATGATACAGATCAACATTGGGGACCATGCCAGCTCACAGGCTGGCTACATCGCCTTTCCGAATGACAAGCTCGACACCATCCGCTGGGCGAGGCGCAAGGCGATCTGGATCGCCGCGAACATCGCAACTGCGGACCCCTACTACCGGGGGCTGCCAGGCGGCCGCTCCCTGACCGACCTGCTGTCCGACCGCTCGATCTGGATCAACTACCACCCGACCATGGTCGACTTTGGCGAGACGAATTTCGCCGGGGGCAAGGAGATTGCCATCTCCATCAGCTCGTTCCGTATCGGACGTTGGACGGTGCTGGCGACCCTGGTCCACGAGCTCGCACATGTCGATGGCGTCAGGGGGGCGGTCCAGCCGCAGGCGGCCGAGCTCGCGGTCCTGGCCTGCGGCCTGGGTCGGCAGTCGGAGCGGACCTCCGGGGTGGATGACCCGCGTACCCCCTACAACCCCAACATTCGAGGTTAAGCCGTGATCGGGCGTCTGGCGTTTGGTTTGGTTGCCTTGATCCTGGCCGTCGGCGCCCAGCAGGCATTGGCGTGCCGTTGCCTGGAGCCGGCATCCACGGCGCAAGCCTATGGTCGGGCCCACCTGGTGGTGCGCGCAACCGTTCTGTCCGTGGACGGGGTTGGTGACAGCCCGGGGGGGGCCCGTGCCAGGCTCAAGGTTGCGGAGGCCTGGAAGGGGGATACGCCGAGCGAGATCGTCGTCAGCACCTCCACCACCTGCGCCTTCGACTTCCAGGTGGGTAGCGAGTACCTGCTCTACCTCTACCCCGCGACTGGCCCAGCGACTGGGCCAGCGACTGGGCCCGGCCAGTGGAGCACCCGCATCTGCGTGGGCAACGGCCTGGCGGCGAATGCCCACAAGGCCCTGCGGTGGCTGCGCACCCACGCCAAGGCGGGGCAGGTCGGGTCAGCGCCCTGACCGAGGATCAGCACCCGCCGGAGGTCAGATCCCGCCCTGGTCCTTTATCGAAGCGCCGCCCTCGCTCTGGACCCTGGCTCCCGGGGCGAGGGGACCCCGGCAGGCGACGCAGTAATACGTCTGCCCCGCCTGGGCGCGATGGTGGCGGGTGCTCGTCAGTTGGTGGGTGCGGCAGGCGCAGTGGTAGTCGAAGCGGCGCAGCCTCCGGGTGCGCAGGTCGGCCACCTGGAAGTCGTGGCAGCGGCGCGGCTCGGCCCCGAAATGACGCATGATCCCCTGCCACTCTGGCCCGTGCGGCCGGATACTGCGGCCGAACAGGGCAAAGGCCACCAGATGGGCAGATTCGTGGGGGACCGTCTGCGCCAGAAAGGCCTTGGGCTCGCGCTGGAGCAGCACGGCGTTGTAGCGGATCTGCCAGATCCGGCCCTGGGCCCGTCCCTGTTCCAGGACCTGCACATGGCGCACCTGCCCCGCGGCCTGGCCGCGGAGGTCGAAGCGCACCTGCGGGGCGGGGACCGTTACGCCGAAGGCGCGCCGCGCCTGGTCGAGCAGGGCCTCGGTGCGGTGCTCGGCCTCTCGCATCAAGTCCGTCAGCGACCCAGAGTGGTGCCCTTGGTTGGCAAGGTCTCTGTGGGCGGAGGTCGGTATGGCAGGCATGGGGCTAGCGGGCGACGGGGCGTCTGGTGATAGGAACGGGCCAGGTGCTCTGCCGGTCTCCCTCAGCACCTCTGCCCTGCTGCTTGAGCCGCAGCGTTCAGGCGCCGTGGGCATCGGTCGTCCCTGCGCATTAGACCTGTCCGCCGGGTGCCTTGTCTACGCCAGCAGCGCCCCGGGAGCCGGCGGCATCGCGGCGCTCTGCGTCCACCCGCCGGGCCAATCGTCGGCGCTGCGGTGGGGGCCTGGAGTGGCACCTGGACTGGCGCCTGGACTGGCACCTGGACTGGCGTAGGTCAGCCGCATCTCCATCATCTGGCATCGCGAGGACCGGGCCCGCTGCGAGCACCGTTGGGCCAGGGTCCGCGCAGACCTTGGGGACGGTGCTGCCCTTGGCGCGATTTGGATCCTCCGATTGCCGCTATCCAGCACCCATCGACGCCCTTGCCTAGGCCCCCGGGTCGGTGTCCTTCAAGCGACGGCTTGGGGCATGCCGGCGATCAAGTGATCAGGGAGCTCAGCCGCTCGGCGACCCGGACCTCCGCCCGCAAGTGACTGAAGAGCAGGTAGAGTCCGCCCAGCTTGCGGTGCAGGAAGAGGACGGCGGGCGGCGGCAGGCGCCCGAAACGTTCCTTGAGGCGCAGGTCCATGGCCTTTTCCGCGACGCGCCGGGCGAGGTCCGACCGCCCAAAGTGGTAGCCCCCGGGCGCCCGTGCGGGCTCCGTGGCAGCGTAGACGAGCTCGACGATGCCGCGCCGATAGGCCAGGGGGTCTTCTGGGGCGAGGTAGCCCACGGCGACGGCAGCGCGTTCCACGGTCCCGAGATCACCAGCCATGCCGGCCAGGAGCAGGTCCCGGAAGGCCTCGCGAGCGGCCAGGGGGTAGTCCCGGGCGGCGCCGAAGTCGAGGAGCTGGATGCGCCCCTGAGTCTGGCCGTCCCCGTCGGCATAGCGATAGTTGGCGAAGTTCGGGTCCGTCTGGACCAGGCCCCATTGGGTGACCTCGCGTAGCGCCAGGTCAAGCAGCGCGGTGGCGATGCGGTTGCGTTGCGCCGACGGGGCCTCCTTGAGGGTCTCGATGGGCCTCCCGCCGAGGAAGGTCATTGCCAGCACCTCCGGGGTGGTGAGATCGGGCAGGACCCGTGGGACCTCGAACTGGGGGTCATCGCCCAGGTGGCCGGCGAAGCGGCTGAGCAGCGCCGCCTCCCGCAGATAGTCTGCCTCCTGGTGGAGCTGGCGCTTGGCCTCCGTCAGCAAGGGCTGGAGGTCGATCTCCTGGGGGACCAGACGGAACAGGTTGAGCAGGGAGGCGACGTTGTCCACGTCGCTGTCGATGCTGCGCCGCACGCCTGGATACTGCACCTTGATGGCCAGGTGCTGGCCATCGCGGGTGATCGCCTCGTGAACCTGCCCGATGGAGGCGGCTGCCAGGGGCGTAAAAGAGAAGCGCTTGAAACGGCGCTCCCAGCCCGTGCCCCAGGCGCGGGTCAGGACCTGGGCCACCTGTCCCAGGGGCATGGCGTGGGCATCGCCCCTCAAGCGGTCGAGCACCCGGCTCAGCTCGGGCTGCAGGACCTCGCCGGCCTCCATGGACAGCAGTTGTCCGACCTTCATCGCCGCCCCGCGCATCTCCGAGAGGCGCTCGGCGAGGCGGTGGGCGTTGGCCGGGGTGAGCAGGAGGTCGCCCAGTGAGGGCCGGCGGCCCTGGGCGAGCTGTCTTGCCCCCTCGCCCAGGGCGGCGCCGGCGATGCCGCCGGCCAGGCGGCCGAGGTGCATCAGGCGTTCGAGGCGCGAGGCGGGAACTGGGCGTTCTGGGGCCATGGTCGGTGTTCCTGGGTCAGCGGGGGTTTGGTCCACCTGAGCCGCAGGCGGCGCACAGGTGGGACCAAGCTTGGGGCGCTGGGGGCGAAATCCACCCCGAGGGCCTTGGGGATCGGCCCAGGTCGCCAGGCCCAGGCAATGCACCCCCATGGGGTCCTGGCGCGCTAGTCTGCGACCCTGGGCCATCCGAGGCGTTCGGCCAGTCCTGAGCCGCGCCGGATCCGGGCGCGGCAGCCCAGGGCGAAGCTCTCCGGGTCGCCCTGGATGGTCACGCTGCGCCTGGCCCTGGTGATGCCGGTGTAGATCAGCTCGCGGGTGACCACCGGGCTAGGACTCTGCGGCAGGACCAGATACACGGCATCGAACTCGGACCCCTGACTCTTGTGGACCGTCAAGGCGTAGGCCGGGACGTGTTGGGGCAGTTGCCGCAGGGATACGCTGCGCGGCGCCCCATCGGCGAGGGGAAACCAGGCCCGCAGGGCGCCGTCGCCGTCGCGCCAGAGCAGCCCCACGTCACCGTTGAAGAGGCCCACCTCGTAGTCGTTGGCGGTCACCATGACCGGCTTGCCGTGGTACTCCTCACCGCCGGTGATGAGGCCGAGGCCCTGAAGCCCCTCGGCGATGCGCCGGTTGAGGGTCTCGACCCCAAAGGGCCCGCGGTGCAGGGCCGCCAAGACCCGGCTCCGCTCCAGCAGGTCCAACGCGGTGGCGACGTCCGACGCCTGGAGATAGCCGGCATAGCGCGACAGGGCCCATGCGAGGCACGTCGGAGCGAGGTCGGCACCTGCCGTATCGTCCCAGGCCACCTCGCCAAGAGCTCCGTCCGCACCCTCGGCACCCAGCGGCCGAGGGGCACCAGACGATGCGCGGACCAGTCTCAGTGCCGTCTCGGCGTCGCCCTCGTTGACTGCCCTCGCCAGGGCGCCGATGCCGCCCTCGGAGCTGAAGCGGAAGCTGTGCCGCAGCAGGCCGACACAGTCTGCGGCGGGCGGGGTGCCGGGGTCGCCCTTGAGGACCCCAGGCTCGGCCGCCCCGACGGACTCCAGCCAGGCGGCCTGCTCCGGGCTCATGCCGAGGCTCAGGCCATGTCCTGTGATGTCGCCAAGGACGTTGCCGGCCTCCACGGACGCAAGCTGGTCGCGGTCGCCAAGCAGGATCAGGTGGGTCTCGGCGGGTAGGGCGGCCAGCAGCCGGGCCATGAGGGGGAGGTCGACCATGGAGGCCTCGTCGATCACCAGGCAGTCGAGGAGCAGCGGGTTGCCGGCATGGTGCCGGAACCCCTGCTGCCCCCTCATACCGAGCAGGCGATGGATGGTCGCCGCCTGCCCGGGGATGCGATCGAGGACCTCTGCCGGCGCGGCGATGCGCGCCTTCCCCGAACGCACCGCCTCCGCCAGCCGGGCCGCGGCCTTGCCGGTGGGGGCCGCCAGGGCCATCCGCAGCCCAGGGTCCTGCTCGAGGAGCAGCGCCAGGACCTTGACCACGGTGGTGGTCTTGCCTGTCCCGGGCCCCCCCGAGATGACCGCGAGCCGGCGCCCGGCGGCGATGGCCGCGGCGACCCGCTGCCAGTCGACCGGATGCGGGGCGGGCTCGCTGAACAGCCGTTGCAGACCCGAGCGGAGGCGTCCCAGATCGAGCCCCTGGACCCAGCCCATGCGCTGGATCAGGGCCTGCGCCACGCCGTGCTCGAAGCCCCAGTACTTCCCGAGATAGAGGCGGGTGGCGTCGAGGATGAGCGGGTGGGGGTCCCCGGGTCCCCCGACCCAGTCGCAGGCCCTGAGCGCCGAGGTCCAGGTGTCCAGCGGCGGATTCCGGGGCGCGCAGATGCTGGCCTGGGGATCGGCCTCGAGCAGCGGCCGCCCCGCGTGCTGCGCCAGGTCGACGCACACGTCGCCCGCCAGGTTGCGCAGGCTGACCAGGGCGGCGCTGCGTCCCAGCACCCCGTCTGGTCCTTCTCCGATGCCGCGGGCGACGAAGCGCGCGAAGTAGTAGCACAGCGGCGGTAGGTAGCCGGCGCGCATCAGGCTCAGGAGGTCGGATTCGGGCATGTCAGCTCCTTGAGCAAGAGGTCTGTGGCGAAGGGCGTCAGGGTCAGAGGCCGGCGCCGACCCTTCTAAGCTAGGCCTGCTGGGTCTTGGCCTGGGCCTGGGCCTGGCGGAAGATCTCCTGATCGAGCGTTTCCACCAGGGCCGGGGCAGGGCGGGCCCAATGGACGCCGAGACTGGGTCCCGTCTCAGGACGCATCCCGCGCAGGAACAGGTAGCAGGCCCCGCCGAAATGGGCCTCGTAGCGGTAACCCGGCCGCCTGGCGCGCAGGTAGCGGTGCAGGGCCAGGGTGTAGAGCAGGCATTGCAGGTCGTAGCGGTGGGCGCGCACGGCCGCGGCGAGCCGCTCCGGGGCATAGTCCTGTGGGGTTGGACCGAGAAAATTGCTCTTGTAGTCCGCCAGGTAGTAACGCCCCTGGTGCTCGAAGACCAGGTCGATCACACCCGTGACGAAACCCGCGAAGCCTTCCGCCGGGAGCGGCGGTAAGGGGTCATCGGACCAGCCCTGCAGGACGCGGTTGAGGGCCTGGATGTCCACCCGCGCTGCGGCGAAGTCGAACGCCAGCTCGGCGAGGCGCCGCTCCGGGGCAATCCATGCCAGACAGAGCCCGGTCTCGTCCAGGGGCGTGCGGGTCACCCGCTCGAGCCAGACGGCGGCGTCCTGGCCCCATCGATCATGATCGAGCCCGAACCGGCTGGCGGCACGGGCGCTTTGGGCGAGGACCTGGGCCTGGACCTCGCGGCGGAAATCCATGCCCTCGAGCAGCGCGTGCAGATAGGACCCTGCCTCACTCCCGGCCGGAAAGCGCAGGGCCGGGTCGTCGGCACCGGGAGCGCGCGGTGGAGTGGGCCCTGCCTCCAGGCCCCGGGTCAGCTCCGAGAAGCTCGCGATGCGCCACTCCTGCGGCACGGGACGGCTAGGGCGGCGCGGGGCAAGGTCCAGGGGCGCTGCCTCGGCGGCGAGCGGTCTGATCGTGCTCGGCTGGGGGATGGGCAGGACCCGGACGGACCCTGCCGCGGCCGCCGCCAGGGCGTCGAGGTCGGGCTGAAGCTCGGCGAGTCCCTCAAAGGCATCCGGCCGCGCACGCAGCAGTGCGTCTGGGTCCTGGTGGGGGTGGAGCAGCCAGCCGAGGGCGGACTGGCCGGCGTGACCGTTCTGCACGCCCGCTCGACCCCAGACCAGGTAGAGGGCGCACCTGGCGCGGGTGAGTGCGACGTAGACCAGGCGCAGGTCCTCGGCCAGGCGCTCGCGCTCGGCGAGCAACAGGTGGGTCTCCAGGTCTGGGGAGCCGGCGTCGAGCACGGGGGTGTCGCCCTCGTGGAAGGCGACCAGACCCTTCGCGTCACGCGGCCGGCATTCCCAGAGGTCCGGGAGGAAGACCACCGGGTACTCGAGCCCCTTGGCGCTGTGGACGGTCACGATCTGGACCAGCTCGGCGTCGCTCTCCAGCCGCAGTTGCTGCTCATCCCCGGCATCCTCGCGCCCGGAGGCCTCGGCGCGGCGGGCGCGGTACCAGGCGAGCAGGGCGTCCATCCCGGCCTGGGTGCGGGAGGCCTGTTGCAGGAGCTCCCCGAGGTGCAGCAGGTTGGTCAGGCGGCGCTCCGTGAGGCCCAGGGCCGCCTCCCTGCGCGCACCGAGGTAGCGCAGCAGGGACTGGAACATGGCCATGAAGCCGCTGCGCCGCCAGTCCTCGCGCAGGGCGAGCAGGGTGTCGAGCCATTCGGCCCAGGCCGTCTCGCCCTGGGTCATGGTCTGCAGCCCGACATAGTCCAGTCCGAGCAGGGGCGAGGCGAGGGCGCTGCGTGCCAGGTCCCGGTCGTTGGGCTCCAGCACGGCTTGGAACAAGGGCTCCAGGGCCGCCGCCTCCTCCGTGGCGAAGACCGGGGTCCTCTCCACCGAAACCGCCCGCACCCCCCAGGCCGCGAGGGCCTCCCGAACGGCGGCACCCTCACGGTGACTGCGCACCAGCACGGCGATGTCGCGCGGGCGCAGCGGAGCATCCCCTGGTTGCGGCTCGGGACCCTCCGCGAGACGGGCCAGCCCGGCGCGGCCCTCGGCGATGAGCGCCGCGACCTCCTGTGCCAGGGCGCGCCTGGCGATCTCGCGTGCCGCCTCCTTGGACAGGGCCTTTTCGGCGCCCTCGGCGTCGCGCTCGCAGGGCAGGGTCCAGAGGGTGAGCGCGGTCTGGGCCTTGCGGTCCCGGTGCAGGCGCCGGTGGGCCCTGGGCGCCGGTTCGGCCGGGGCAAAGGGGATCGCCTCGCCAAAGACGAAGGCCGCGGTGCCGCGGCGCCCGAACAGGGTGTTGACCGCGCGGATGGCATCGGGCGTGGAGCGCCAGTTGGTTCCCAGGGAGTAGAGGTGCTGCGGGCCAGCGTCGCGTTTGGCGCGTCCGTAGGCGAAGATGTCGCCTCCGCGGAAGCTGTAGATCGCCTGCTTCGGGTCGCCGATCATCACCAGACTGGTCGCTGTGTCCGTGCCGGACGAGTGCTGGTAGAGCCGGTGGAAGATCCCGTACTGGACGGGATCGGTGTCCTGGAACTCGTCGATCATGGCCACCGGGAAGCGGGTGATGACCGCTTCGGCCAGGGCATTGCCACGATCCCCGCTGGCATCCCCGCCGGCATCCCCGCCGGCATCCCCGCCGGCATCCCCAGCCCTGCCGTCCGGTCCGTCGGGTGGACCGGCCCGCAGGGCGTCGTGCAGCCGGATCAAGAGGTCGTCGTAGCCCAGCACCTGGGCCCGCTCCTTGGCGGCCCGCACCTGGACCCGTACGAAGGCGGCCGCGTCCGCCAGGGCCGCGAGCTGCAGGTCTCGCTTGAGGGCGCAGAGGTCCTCCCAGAGGCGACCGCAGGTCTCAAAGTAGGGGTCGGCCAGGGCGGGATCCCCCTTCTTCTTGGCATGCTTTGCGAGGGACTGAGGGGTCAGGGCCTCGAAGCAGGCCGGAGGGGGGCGCAGCTCCTGGCCGGTCTCCCCGGTGGTCAGCATGGCGGCGAGCCAGGCGGCGACCTGGGCCAGGGTCTGCGTCAGACGATCCGGATGGTAAGGGGTGCCCTGGGCACGCTTGAGCCCTGGGCTGGTCATCAACAGCCCGCCCAGGCGGGACCCCTCCTCGCGCCAGCCCAGGGCCAGCAGGCGGATCAGGGGCGCCAGCGCATCGACCCGGGCGAGGACGTTTGCCAGCGCCTGGGCCTCGGGCCGCAGGCGCGGCGGTTGGGGGCCGAGCAGCGGGGCGACCAGGGTGCGGAGCCGCTCGACGTCTCCCAGGGCGTCGCGCAGCAATCGGGCCCGGCCCTGGTCCAGGGGATAGGCGGTCCGCCGCCACCAATCGGCCAGGGCGGCGCCGCTCAGGTCGCGGTCGTCCGTGAGCACCTCCATCTGGAACGTCTGACCGCTGAGGAAGGCAAACTCGCTCAGGACCCGCTGGCAGAAGCCGTGGATGGTGAAGATCGCCGCCTCGTCCATGGAGCGCACGGCCAGGCGCAGCCGGCGACGTGCCAGCTCCAGGGCCTCCCCTCCCGCGGTGCGGAGCGAGGCGAGGAGGATGCGCAGGAAGTCATCGCAGGGTCCGGCCTGGTCTGGCGCCCGGGTCGGCGCCAGGTCCGGCACCAGGTCTGGCGCCAGGCTCTGGCCGGCCGTGGTCAAATCCTGCCCCGGCCGGTCCAGCCACCACAGCATCTCGACCAGGCGCGCGCGGATGCGCCCACGCAGCTCCTGGGTGGCCGCCTCGGTGAAGGTCACGACCAGCACCTGGCCGACCTCCGCCCCGTTCAGGATATGGCGCAGGTACAGGTTGGCAATGGTGTAGGTCTTGCCGGTGCCGGCACTGGCCTCGATGAGCTGGACCCCGGTCAGGGGGAAGGCCAGGACGCGCTCGGGGGTGTCGAGCAGATGCGAGCCGCCTGCGTTCGTCATGCCGCCCCCCCGACCCGCTCGTCCCCGGCCTCCCGGGCCAGGACATCGCCGTACAGGGCCTGGGCGAGCTCCACGAGCTCGGGCAGCTTCAGCGGGTCGACCGCTCGGCCGCGCAGCACCATCTGGACACAGGGGTCGTCGCGCTCGCCCGCCGGGCCCTGGAAATCATTGCCCAACCAAGCCTCCAGGACGGCGCGGGTGGGGTCCTTGCCCTGGTGCAGGCTTTGGGCGCAGGCAAAGGTCGTCCTGGGCAGGATCGGCAGGGGCCGATGGATGCCCTCCCAGTACAGCCGCAGATAGCGCGCCAACTGGGCGCGGGCGGCGGCCTGTGCCAGGTCGTCGGCGATCTGAAAGACACGGTCCTCCGTGACCAGGCGGCTCACCCGCGGTTGGCCCGCAAGCGCCGGCACGGCGGCGCACCAGGCCAGGTGGTGGAGCCAAAGGGTCAGGATGTCGACACCCTTGAGCTTGGCCGGCCGGACACGCAACAGGCCCAGCCCGGCGTAGAGACCGGGGATCTGACCGGCCAGACGGTATGGCCCGTCCGCCAGGCCGAGATCGGCGTCTGGGTCGAATGCCAGATCCACCCGGATCTGTTGGGGGGTCGAGCCCAGGTAGGGCCCGACCTGCTCCAGCACCGGAGCCACCTGATCACAGGTCTCCTCGTAGGTCAGGCGGCCAAAGGCCCCATGGGGCAGCTCCCCTTGGGCGGCCAGCGCCCGGACCTGGCGTGAATCGTCCCGCGGCAATACGGCGGTGCCCTGCAACCGGTCCCTGAGCAGACGCTGCTTGAGCGCGAAGTGCTGGAGAGGATCGAGGGCGAAGGGCTCGTCGTCGGGCTCGACCTCCTCGGTCCACGGCACGATCTGGAGCCGGGTGGCAAGGAACTGGCCCAGTGGGTTTCGCAGCCAGCGCTCGAGCTGGGTGAGGCTCACCTCGCGCAGGGCCTCGGGGGCGGGCGCGAGGGGGGTGGTAGGCCAGGGGTCCGGTGAGCCGCCACCGTCGGCCTGGGCTGGTGAGGTGGCGGCCAGGCTCGCGCGCGCCAGCTCGCACCAGCCGGCGTCGAAGCTTCGGCCCTGTTCGCCGCCCCGGCGGCCCGCCGGCCCAGGGGCCGCCTCGGGGAGTCCGCCATAGTTGCTGGGGCTGAAGGGCTGCAGGGGGGCCACCCGCGTCAGCCGGTCGCTGAGGCGGGCCGGCGGCTGGCCCTGGTCCGGGACCCCCGTCGCATTCGGGGGCAGGCGGTAGCGCTGGTCGATGACATCGAGCAGCTCGCGGAGCAGGACGCTCGGCTGGCGCTCGGCATTGCGGCGCAGATCCCGACCGACATAGCTCAGGTAGAGGCGGCGGCGGGCGCAGAGCAGGGTTTCCAGGAAGAGGTAGCGGTCTTCGTCGCCCTTGCGGGGGTCGCCTGGGCGCCAGGAGCGGCGCATCAGATCGATCTCCAGGGGCCGCTCCAGGCGTGGGAAGACGCCGTCTTGCAGCCCCAGGCAGCAGATCACCTGGAAGGGCAGGCTGCGCATGGGGCGCATGCCGCAGAAGGTGACGCCCCCGCGGAAATAGCGCCCATGCCGGCTGCTCTGACTCAGGCGCTCCTCGAGCCAGTGGCGGACCAGGGCCAGCGGGATGGGCTCGCCGGCATTCGCCTGGTCAGGGGGGCCAGCAGCCAGTGCGCCTGCCTGGTCCATCAGGTCGGCCAAGGCATCGCGGATCTTCTGGATACGCCCATCGGGATCTGCCGCCTCGCCGAAGAAGGTCGCCAGGAGCTGGGTCAGGGTGTCCCGCCAGGCCCCGATCCCACGGGGCCCGGCCAGGTCGCTGGCGGTCCGCTCCAGGGTGTCGAGGAGCGACCAGAATTGTCCCAGGGCCGCGGCCGCGTTTCCTTCGATGCCGGCGATCGGGGCGATGTCGGCAAAGGTGGGCTCCGGGCCCTCGTCCGGTCCGAACCCTGGCGCGGCTCCGTCCCCTAGGGCATAGCCGCCGAACAGGCGCCGCTCGACCTGCGCCCAGGTGTTTTCCGGCATCGGCGGCAGGCCGAGGCGGCGCTTGTGCTCCGCGTCCAGGCCCCAACGCAGCCTCGCCTCGGTCAGCCAGGCCTTGACTTGGGCCACCGCCTGGGCGTCGAGGCCGAAGGTCTGGGCCAGCTCGGGGACGTCGAGGTAGGACAGGATTTCGGTTCGGCCAAAGCGGCTCTGCGGCAGGTCCAGGATCTGCAGAAACACTTGGATCAGGGGATGCTCGTCGCGCAGCGCGACGTCCGACAGGTTCCAGGGGATGTAGGGCCGCGCGCCGGACGGGTCACGCTCGAAGACGGCCTGGATGTAGGGGGCATAGCCGTCGATCTCCGGGATCATCACCAGGCAGTGCTCGGGCCTGAGGTCGTCGTCGGTCTCGAACAGGTCCAGCAGCCAGTCGTGCAGGACCTGGCACTCGCGGAAGGGGCTGTGGCAGATCTGGATCTGGAGGGAGTCGTCCGGGTCCAGGGTCAGTGCGCCGGCGGCTGGTCCGGTGAGGTGCCCGGTGAGATGGTAGATGTCGTGCTGCAGGCAGTGGAGCAGGGTGTCGCGCGGCGGCTCGACCCAGGCGTCAATCTCGACGGGGGCGGACTCGCCCTCGAGCAGCAGGTCTTGCAGCGCTTGGCCTTGACGTCCCCAGGACGAGAGCAGGGGATGACCCACCTCCCAGAGATCCGCGTCCTCGGGGTGATCGAGCCGGCGCCTGGCCTGGGCCTTTTGGGTGACCAGGTCCGCCCAGAACTGGTCCGTTGGGCAGTGCAGGTAGAGGTCCACCTGGGTGCGCGCCGCCAGCGCCCGCATGACCTCGACCAGCAGCGGCGGGAGGCTTGAGACCGCGAACAGGGCGACGCGCTCTGGCAGTCCAGGTTGAGGGGCGGGTCCGCCAAGGCTCGCCAGGAGGCGGTCGATGACCGCAACCCGATGGTGGCTGAGACCCTTGATCAGACGCCGCCACAGGAGCGGCTGCCAGGACTCGGCCGCAGTCGCGTCCGACGTCCGGGGTAAGGTATCGGGGTCCGACCAGGCGCGGATGAGCTCCGGGCGGTAGAGCTGGTAGCGGTCGAAGGTGTCGGCGATGCGTGCCGCGAGCTGCCAGCGTTTGATCGCCCCGGAATCGCTGGTCGGGTCGCCGGCGAGGTAACGCCGCAAAGGCGCGAACGATGGATGCGACAGCAGGCCGGGGAGGACCCAGAAGATGCGCCAGGCCATGGGCTCCAGGGCAAGCGGGTCTGCCTCGGGTGGGTCGTTCAGTTGGTCATGGGCGAGCTGCCAGACGAAGGAGGCCGGCAGCGGATAGCTCAGGTTGGCGGCGATCCCGTGGGCGCGGGCAAGCCCCAGTTGGACCCAGCGCGCCATGGCGGGGCTCGGGGTGACCACGATCTCCGGGGTGAAGGGCGACGCGAGCGGCGCATCGCTTAGACGTCGGGCCAGCAGGTCGAGCAGGCTCTCGACGAGGTTCGAGCGGTAGAGGGTCAGCATGAGCGGCATTGTCGCACCGGGGTGGCTCAATCCGTGAGCCTGCCCAAGGGGCATGGGTCATGCCGGCCCCGCTCCCGAAGCCGGGAATCGGACCCTGCGAGGGCGGGGGAAGGCGTGAGCGCGTCGCGCCAGGCGACCGGCGCGGGAGCCCGACCCGACGGCGCCCCGGCGGTCAGTGTTGGCGATGGTCGTGTCGCGCGCTTGGCAACTGGCGGTACTCGGAGCAACGTCTGGGGGTGGGAATCCCCTTGCCGGGATTGAGCAGCTCGTTCGGGTCGAAGGCGCGTTTGACGGCGTGGAACTGGTCGAGCTCGTCCTTGTTGAACTGGACGCACATCTGGCGGATCTTCTCGATGCCGACCCCATGCTCGCCGGTGATGGTCCCGCCGACCGCGACGCACAGCTCCAGGATCTTGCCCCCCAGCTCCTCGGTGCGCTCCAGCTCCCCCGGGTTGTTCGCGTTGTACAGGATCAAGGGGTGCAGGTTGCCGTCGCCGGCGTGGAAGACGTTGGCCACCGGCAGGCCGTATTCCTTGGAGAGCTCCGCGGTGCGGCGCAGGACCTGGGGGAGGAAGCGCCTGGGGATGGTGCCGTCCATGCAGTAGTAGTCCGGCGACAGGCGCCCCACGGCGGGAAAGGCGGCCTTGCGCCCCTGCCAGAAGCGCAGGCGCTCCGCATCGTCCCGGGCGGTACGCACCTCGGTGGCGCCCCCGGCGAGGAGCAGGTCCCTCACCTCGCGGATGTGCTCCGACACCTCCTGATTGGTCCCGTCGACCTCGCACAACAGGAGTGCCGCGGCGTTCGTGGGGTAGCCGGCATGGACGAAGGCCTCCGCCGCCTGGATGGCGGGACCGTCCATCATCTCGAGCCCCGCGGGGATGATGCCGGCCGCGATGATGTCGCCCACGGCGGCGCCTGCCTTCTCCACGTCGTCGAAGGCGGCGAGGACGACCTGGGCGCGCTCTGGGATCGGCAACAGGCGCAGGGTCGCCTCCACCACCACGCCGAGCATGCCCTCGGAGCCGATGAGCAGGGCTAGCAGGTCATAGCCGGGGCTGTCCAGGGCCCGGCTGCCGATCTCGATCAGGTCGCCCTCCACCGTGACCAGGCTAAGGGCCAGGATGTTGTGCACTGTGAGCCCGTACTTGAGGCAGTGGACGCCCCCGGAGTTCTCGGCCACGTTGCCGCCGATGGTGCAGGCGATCTGGGAGGAGGGGTCTGGTGCATAGTAGAGGCCGTAGGGGGCGGCGGCCTCCGAGACGGCGAGGTTGCGCACGCCGGTCTGCACGCGCGCCGTGCGGTTGACCGGGTCGATGCCGAGGATCCTGTTGAATCGCGCCAGGCTGAGCACGATCCCGTCGGCGAGCGGCAAGGCCCCGCCGGAGAGGCCCGTCCCCGCCCCACGGGCGACCACCGGGATGCCGCGTGACTGGCACAGGCGCATGACCCGCTGGACCTGGTCGAGGGTGTGCGGCAGGACGACCACCAGGGGCAACTGGCGGTAGGCGGAGAGGCCGTCGCACTCGTAGGGCCGCAGCTCCTCCTCGTGCTCCAGGACCGCGTTCGGCGGGAGGAAGGAGCGCAGGGCCTTGAGCAGATCGGCGCGTGCGGCGGGATTCGGGGCTGGCTTCTGGGCTGGCTTCTGGGCTGGGCGTTGGGGAGCGGTCATGGCCTGGGTATGGCAAGCACAGGGATGGTGAGCGGGACTGGCATGCTACCAGACCCCGGCCATGGCTGGCCTTGCCGCCCTGGCTGACAGGCGCGGGGCGGCGGCCTCAGTCGTCCCCAACCAGAACGGGGGCGACCTATCGAGACCTCGCGTAGTCGATCATGCCCTGAAAATCCACGACCACGGCGGGCTCATCGCCCACCACCCAGGCGTCGTGGCCTGAGGGCAGGAGCGATACGTCTCCCGGCCTGCACTCCAGCTCGGTCCCGTCGTCCATCAGAATCTTGAGGGTCCCTGACACGTGATATTGGAAGTGCGGCGCCTCACAGCTCTTGGTCTTGGCGATGGGCTGGACGGACGTTGCCCACCTCCAGCCTGGCTCGAAGACCGCCCGGCCGACGGTGGCGCCGCCGATCCGAACCAGCTCCAGGCGGCCCTTCGGGAACTCCCGGACCTCGTCCGGGGTGGCAAAGCTCTTCAGTTCTGCCTTGTCCATCGTTCTCCTCCAGCGTTCTTGGTTGGAAAGCGCTGGCCTGAAGGCCAGCCGTGGGGAAACGCCGAAGGATTCAGCGTTTCCCGTGCGGGGCAGGACGCCCCGCCATCTCCGACGGCGGTGAGCCGTGGAAACTGGTGCCCATCGCGAGTCGCGCCTCGCGGTGGGCCTGCTGAAAAGGTCCACGGATGGAATGTTTCGGCCTCTCCTCAGGGTGCGCGGGTGGCCCAGGGTCCGTCCCGCGACGCCGTGTCGAGCCTTGATTGTGGCGGCCGGCCGGCGGCCCAGTGCTCGATCAAAAGGTTAGACGGTTCACCGCCGCTTGCCGGCCGGTGTGGGGCTGGGCCTCGGATCGCCCGATCGCCTCGGTTCCATACATGCGCTAGCGCATATATGCGGAATGCCGTATATTCGATCCCGTGGAACCGTCGCCGGTCACCCTCTTTGCGGCCCTGGCCAATGACACACGCCTGCGGGCCCTTTTGCTGCTGGCGCGGCACGGTGAACTGTGTGTGTGCGACCTAACCACGGTCCTGGGGCTGTCCCAGCCGCATGTCTCCCGGCACTTGGCGCAGCTGCGCGAGGCGGGCTGGGTGCAGGACCGCCGCCAAGGGGTCTGGGTCTACTACCGGATCAGCCCGGAGCTGCCGCCCTGGGCCGTCCAGGTCCTCGGCCACAGCGCCCGCGGCCTCACAGGGCAGGCGCCCTTTGCGCGGGACGCCCTGGTTCTGGCCGGGCGGCCACGTTCTGGTCCGGCCGCATGTTCGATGCCACCCAAGGCGCTTCCTTCATCCATCGAGGACCTCAACATGGCCCCGCCCGTCTACAACGTCCTGTTCTTGTGCACTGGCAATTCTGCCCGCAGCATCATCGGAGAGTCGCTGATCAACCGCCTTGGTCGCGGCAAGTTCCGCGGGTTCAGTGCCGGCAGCCACCCCAGGGGCGAGGTTCACCCCTTGGCCATCGAGATCCTGCGGCGCAACAATTTCCCCACCGAAGGTCTGCGCAGCAAGGATTGGGCGGAGTTCGCGGCCCCGGGTGCGCCGGTCATGGACTTCGTCTTCACCGTCTGCGACCGGGCCGCTGCCGAGGTCTGTCCGGTCTGGCCCGGCCAGCCCATGACCGCTCACTGGGGCATCGCTGACCCAGCCGCGGTGGAGGGTGACGAGGTGACGCGCATGATGGCCTTTCGCCAGGCCTTCCGTGAGCTGGAGCATCGCGTCGGGATCTTTCTCAGCCTGCCCTTGGCGTCGCTGGATCGGCTAAAGCTACAGAAGAAGCTGGACGACATTGGCCGCAGCAAGGCCGGCGCCGAGCCCGGTACGGCGGCTTGATGGCGGCGATGCGCTTGCATCGAGCGGGCGGCGCGTGCCGGTATTGACCTGGTTCGCGTCGTCCACCAACGCGGCTGGCCAGCCGCCGGACGGTTCAATAGGAGGTCCCCGATGTCCCGAATGCACCTACACGTGGCGGTCTCTGACCTAGACCAGAGTACCCGCTTCTACACGGCCCTGTTCGGCGCCGAGCCGACGGTGGTCAGGCCGGACTACGTCAAATGGGAGTTGACGGACCCCGCGGTCAACTTTGCCATCTCCAACCGGGGCCGGGCCCCGGGACTCGATCACCTCGGCATCCAGGCCGGCTCGGCGGAGGAGCTGGCGCTGCTCAGGGCCCGGCTGGAGGCGGCAGCCATCCAGGGTGCGGCCCAGGAGGCCACCGCCTGCTGCTATGCCCGCTCCGACAAGTACTGGGTCCAGGATCCCCAGGGCCTGGCCTGGGAGACCTTTCACACCCTCGGCACTGTCCCGACCTTCAACGAGGGAGAGGGGGAGTCGAGGTCTGCGGGCGCCTGCTGCGTCCCGACGCTGCCCGCCGCGGGGGTCCCGGTGTATCTGGCGGTGCCGGGCAAGCCAGGCGCCTGACCGCTAGGGGGTATGGCTGCCGTCCCGGGTGGATCCCTTGGACCTGGGCGTGCGCCGGCTGCCCCCAGGC
>Ga0272446_1001892_pt1 | contig 29648 bp, 21 predicted proteins | sample YNPCB0061_FD_194587 | JGI IMG/M metagenome (GOLD analysis project Ga0272446, IMG submission 194587) | Hot spring microbial mat communities from Yellowstone National Park, WY, United States - YNP-CB-006-1 | ecosystem: Environmental > Aquatic > Thermal springs > Hot (42-90C) > Sediment | place...
GGGCAGGGTCTACGTCCGGGCCGACGGTATCATCAAGCTGCATCACGATCACGCCCGGAATCTGATCGGGGCCGGTGTTCACAAACTTGACTTTCGTCTTGACCTGCTCGCCCGTCTCCAGCCGGAATAGCTTGGACGAACGGCGGATGCGCAGCAGCTCGCGGAAGGCCGCGTTTGCCGCCTGCAGATCGGCCTTTGTGGGCTTCAGGGCGGGGTTCGCCAGCAACGACCCGATGATCGGCCACATGTCTTTGTTTTTATCTTCAATCGGGAGGCCGATGCCCCAATTGTTGGTTTCCAGCGTCCAATCGATGGCGTTGAACCAATCGCCGCTATCGTAGCTATCCCGATCTTGGCTCTTGGAGCGCAAAATGTCATCGCCCGCGTGGAAGAACGGCACACCTTGCGAGAACATGGCGAAGCTGAGCGCCAACGTGTTCATCCGTACCCGATCCGCCATGCTGGTTCCGAGTGGGGCCTTGTACTGGATCAGGTCGAAGATCGTCTCGTTATCGTGCTTGGAAACGTAGGCGATGTGTTCTTGGGGATCGAGCGTGTAGCCGGAGGGCTGCCCGTTGTACCGGATTCGCTCTCCCGTCTGGCTATTGCCTTTCGCATCGATCACGACGTAATCTTTCAGGTTGCCCGCCAACGCTACCTTGATCTGGTCGGCGAACAGGAGCAATTTCGCCTTGCGTTCGTCGGGGGTTTGCTTATCGGCTTCGTTGGGGTCGTCAAACAGGCCGTTGCTAAAGCCCTGATCCTGCCGCCCGCCAAACGGGTTTCCGCCGCGCACGGCGTCCCGGATGCGGTCGTTAAACGTCCCGATGCCCGTGCCCGCAAGGTTGATCTGGGTGGCGTTCACGCCGCGCTTGTTATCGGCCACTTCGCCGAAGTTCCAGCCCTCGCCATACAGGTAGATTTCCTTCCCATTGACGCCGTGAACCTCTGGGGTGAGGCTATCCAGCGCGGCACGGACGGCCTGCATGTTGGCCTTCATGTGGTGGCCCATCAGGTCGAAGCGGAAAGCGTCGATCTTATACGTCACCGCCCAATGGATCAGCATATCGATCATCAGCTTCTCCATCATCTTGTGTTCGGTGGCGGTGTTCTCGCAACAGGTAGAGCGTTCGACCTTGCCGTCTTCGTTCAGGCGGTGGTAGTAGCCCGGAACGACTTTATCCAGCACGGATTTCGCCGCCTGACCACTGGCGTTGGTATGGTTGAAGACCACGTCCATCACCACCCGCAGCCCGACGTTATTCAGGCCTTGCACCGCCTTGCGCAATTCCAGAATGCGGGCTGCGCCTTCGGGGTTCACGGCGTAGCTACCTTCGGGAACGCCGTAATGGAACGGATCGTACCCCCAGTTGAAGCCATCCGTTTGGCGGAACTTGTTGACTTCGGCCTGTTGCTTATCGGAATCCGGCGGGAAGGTGGCCAGCAGGGCCGGATCGGGGCCTTGTTGCTTCGCCCGATCTTCGTCAATGGTGGCAATATCAAACATCGGCAACAGGTGAACGTGCGTCAGACCGGCATCGGCCAACGCCTTGAGGTGTTTCATCCCCGCCGAGTCCGGCACGGTGAAGGCCCCATACGTGCCGCGTAGTTCGGCGGGCACGCTCTGATCCTTGATGCTGAAATCGCGGATGTGCAGTTCGTACACCACGATGTCTTCCGGCGCGGCGAGGGCGGGCTTCTTCAGGTCGGCCCAGCCTTGTGGGGCCAGCGCCGGGTCGTAGAGGTCGACGATGTGGCTGCGGGTGCTGTTCATGCTCAGGCTGTACGAATACGGGTCGGTGACGAGGTTCTTTTCGATCTTGCCCGTCGTCGGGACGAACACCTCGACCTCGTACAGGTAATATTGGTTCAGCCATTCGCCCTTGCCTGTCAGGAACCACAGGCCATTTTCAGCGTCGTATTCCATCGGGAAGGTGGTGCTGGGCGTTTCGGGCTTAGCGTCTGGGAAGATGTGAAGCGTCACATTGCGGGCCGTCGGCGCCCACAGGGCGAAGTTGGGCAGGCCCGCATCGGTCACCACAAGGCCGAGCGACCCGCCGTAATCGTATAGATCGTCCAGCACGCCGGGGATTTGAACGCCCGTCGCATCGAGCAGCTCGCCCTTGTCGTTTGTCGCGGAGAGGGCGATTTGGCCCTTGAGGAACTCTGGGGCGCGGGCGGCCACGTCCGCAGGCAGGCTCAGGGAATAGTTGAGTTGCAGGTGCGGGAACTTCAACGTAATAGCCGAAGTGACGCCAAATTCATACTTCAGCGGGAAGACCTCGCCGCCCTTGACGCCCTCGGGGGTCAATTGCAGGCTGGCATCGGGGCTGTAGTGGAAGAAGAACTTGGCGCTGCGGGCATCTGGGACTTTGGCGGGCCATACGAAGGTATCCCGCGTGCCCCAGTGGGCGCGTTGAAGGGTCAGGTTGCCTTTGGGAGCGCCCTCTACCTTAATGTTCATGACTTTAGAATTGGAGTCCCATTCAAACAGAATTTCTTTCCCAATGGATTCAAAGGCGATGTTGGCCCCATCCCGTGCCCCACGCGCCCCGTAGTTCAGCGACCACGAGCCGTTCAGGGCGACCTTCGCCTCAAACGAACCGGCGGGGATGTCCTTAGTGATGAAGGTGTAGATTCCGTCGCCGTCTGGGTCTTGGAGCAGGGTGCGGAAGCAGCTGGGCATCCAGTCGTCTGGGCAGCCGATCTCTTTTTGGTAGCTGCCGGGCACGTTCGCCAAGATGCTGTTGACGTTGTCAGCGACCCAATTGGTGGCGCGGCTGTACCAGAAGGTCACTTTGCGGGCCTCAGCGAGGCTCAGTTTGATGTTGGGGCCGTTGCGTTCGGCCTTCGCGCCGTAGTTTTCATCCCACGAGCCGTTGATCGCCACCTTGTATTCGTAATCTCCGGCGGGGAGTTCAAAGGTCGCCATCCACAGGTCATTGGCGGGGTCGTAAGTGAGGGCGGTCTTGTCGCAATCCGGCTGCCAATCGCCGGGGCAGCCCAGCTTGGATTGGATCGTACCCGGAATCACGACGAGTTTGGGCTGTTCGGCCTGCGCCTGCGCGGGCGGCGGGGTGAATCCGCCGAAGGTCAGGGCGATGAGGGCCAACAGCGAGAAAAAGCGTAGGAAATGTTTTGACATGCGGTAAACCTCAATTGTAAACCAATTGTACCCGCCCAAATTATACCGCACGGGCGGGGGAACGAAAACGCACGGCCTAAACGTTCGTCCTTGCGGGCTACCCGTACGGGCGGCGCTCTTTTGTATTGGCCCGTTGGTCTGTTCCGGGCAGGGACTTCCGGCACGCGCTTTCTCTGAGCACGGGCATCCCCTCCGCAAAGCGGATGCCTTCAGGCCAGAGTGGGCACTCTGATCACCGACTGGAAAGAGAGTGGGCGCAACCGTTGGTACAGACGCCGCAGAAGATCAAATGCGGTAGGGGCCGTCCCAACGGATCGTCAAGTCTTATGAGAGTTCCGCACTGGCGTGGGCGAGTTCGTCGGGGGTATTTAGGTTCATAAACGAACGAAACAGCGGGTCAAACCGTTCGATTTCAGTGGGGGTGACAAAGCGCGTCTGAACGTGTGCGAAAAAGTCTTGGATGCGCAGCTCGCCGCGTGCTAAACAGGCCTGCATCGGCGCGATGCACGTTTGCCCGTAAACGGCGTGTAAGCCTTGAATCGCCCCGTTCAGGACGGGGGCAACTGCATCAGCACCGTCACGACAATCCAGCAGGTAACGGAGCAGGTCAACATTCAAAAAGGGCATATCGCACGCTACACACAACGTGTAAGGCGTCTGGCTCCTCACCAGTGCCGTGTAAATTCCGCCCAGCGACCCCCGCTCCGGCAGGACATCCGTAAAAGTAGGTAACGCGAAATCTTGGTAGCGCTCTGGGGCGTTGGCGATCAAGATGGTCGGCATCTGCAAGGGCCTGACTCGGTCAAGGACGTGCTGTAACAGGGGCTTTCCGGCTAGGAGGACGAAACTTTTATCCGTCCCCATACGCCGGGACTGCCCCCCCGCCAAGACCGCGCACGTCACCCCATTACTGCTAGGCATGAAGCGCCTCAAAGTGACATTCATGGGCCATCTTGTAGTACGACTCGCCGGCACAAGCGCGGCATAACGTCGCGCCGTCTACGATCACCTCACGTTGGTTGAGGATTTCTTCGCCGCATATCGCGCAGTTTACCCGCACCCCCGGGCGGCTGATCAAGGCGTCCACATCGAGGGTGAGGTGGACTTCTTTCCAGCACAACAGCTCATCGGTAGGCATGGCTTGGTAGGCGGCTAACATGGTATGCCAGTGGCTACGTTCGTTAGGTGCATAGCGCGCTGCGTTCTGGCGTGCGGCTGGATTAGGGGCAACCCGAATCGCTCGTCCGGTCTTGGTATCAATGACCGTGGCGGCAACCTTCCCATAGTCCATCAAGCGCAACGTGCGATGTCCGAGTTCGCATCCCGTCGCCACAGCCACACCGTCCGCAAAGCAACCATCTGTTTCGACGAAGGTCAACAGTCGTTTGTCGGATTGAGGCAGCGCCAATTGTAGAACATCCGCCACTAGCAACCCGATCCGCACACCGAGTACTTGGCGCGGGCAGAGGTGATCATGGCGAGCCGTCGTTTTTGCAAGCAGGTCAGTCAGTGTGGCCATCAGAATTCTCGTCCTTAACTATTGGGCGTGTCGGGTGGGGGATGGCGAACCATCCCCCGACCCCATGCATTGGAGCGTTGGCTAGAGTTTGACGACTTTCACGAACGTATCATAGAACACGGCGCTCCCGCCGACGGGGTCGACCAACGTGGTGTTCTTCAGGTATGGGTCCACCCGCATGGCGGCGTTGGCATGGAACCCCTTGATGCGGCGGGCATCGCCGGGGATAGTTTGCCCGTCGATGCTGACATCCACCCCGCCATACGCGAAGTGCCCAAACCCCAACGCGAAGCTGATCACGCCGGGGCGGATGCCTTCGGTGGTCTTGACCTTGCCGACCATCGGCACGGTACGCCCTCCCGTCAAATCCCATTCGCCATCCGGGTTGGTGGGAGAGACGATCTTGACCAGATCGCCATCCTTCAAGCCGCGGGCTTTGGCATCGGCGGCATTCATGAGTACGGCGTTTTCCGGCATCAGCGCCAACAGCCAGTAGTTCCCCGACGTGCGGCTCTTAGTTTGCATGATCTCCCGATGGGTGATCATCCGCAGATCGTAGCCGTCCGCCTCATCATTGATGGGCTTGCCAGTCACATCAAACGGCCCCGGCAGGTATTTGGCATACCCGTAGAGGTGTTCACCCGTCATGGCGCTCTTGGTTTCGTAGGTCTTCTCTTGGTAGATGTTGACCATCGTCCCAAATGGATTCGCTGCAACGGTGGGGTCAAAGCCGAAGAAGTTCGCGCTCTGTTCTGGCAGGGTTCCCTCTTTGTACCCCTTCGCGTAGCTTTGGAAGCGTCCGCCGCGGTTCAAGACGTACACTACCTTCGGCCAAAATTCCCCAGTAATGGCCTTCCAACGGTCTGGATCGAACACGCTCTTGGGCAAGTGCTTGCGGGCTTCAAGGAAAATGCGCATTTCTTCGGCATCGGCGTCCGGCACGGCCTCTGAACCATCTTCTTTTTCACCGAAGGCGAGGTTTGCCACCATCTTGAGATACAGATCATCGGGGTGATTGAAATCTCCCAGATCGCCATAGCCGCCCTTCCCGAAGCCCGGCAGGCCCAGTTTTTCAGCGATGCCCATCAAGACCGCCTCCAGCGACATGGGCATAGCCTGACCGAACACCGTGACTTCCGGCACGAGCGGCGCAATAGCCGGGTTACGCACGGGTTGAATCTTTTGGGCGACGCTGGGGTGGCTTCCATGAAATTCCCAGCGTTCGAGGTACATTGTATCGGGGAAGATGTAATCCGCGAACATGCTGGTCTCGCCGATGAACGGATCGATGGCGATGAACAGCGGCAGCTTCTTGGGATCAGCCAAGATCGGGATATTCATGTTGCCAGCGGGGAGCGAATACACGGGCGATCCCATGTAAAGCATCATCGCCTTCACCGGATAAGGATAAGCGTCCCCGATGGAGGGGATAATCTCCTGATAGATGTCGCTGGAGAGCGGATACCAATTGCGCTTAGCGGGATACCCATCCCGTAGGAAAAGGGTATTCTTCTCGTATTTTTCGTTGTGACGGATGATGCTCGTCCCGAAGGGCGCCATTGTGCCGTTGTTCGCGCCAATCTTGAACGGTTGCCCCTTCTTGCTGCCGTCAAACTTATAGGTCGAGGCTTTGATCAAGCCCCCTTCCCGATCATAGTTGCCGATCAGGGCGTTGAGCGTGTACCACGCATAGACGTTGTAGAAGCCGTTAGTATGTTGGCTCACCCCACGATGAATATCAGCGACGGCTTTGGTGCCATGATTGGTGAACTCAAAGGCCATTTCCACAATGTCTTTGGGCTTGATGCCGCAGATTTCCGCCCATTCTTCGATGGTGTGTTCACGCGCCGAGTCTGCGATGATTTGCAAACCCGATTTCACGGTGAAATCCCCCAACTTGACGTTATCGACGAACAAATCGCCGCGCACGGCCTCTTCGGGTTTCGTAGTGTAGGGATCAACGGCGACGGGTTGGCCATCGACCAGTGCCACGAAATAGTCAAAATCGTAGGTTTTTTCGGGGTCGGTGGAGAGGGGGCGTGCCTCTTTCTCGCGCAGCCCGATCTCGCTAGCGCGCAGGAATTTACCCGGAACGCCTTTCTCATCGACTTTGACCAGCCACGTTGCCTCCGTCCATGTCGGATTTCCGGCAGCTGTAGCAGCGGCTTTGTTGGCCGCCATCAGATAGCCCTTGTTGTAACGCCCGTTATCGATCACCCAGCGGATGAGGGCCATTGCTAACGCGCCTTCAGTGCCGGGCTTGCTGGGAACCCATTTCCACGCTTTGGCAGCTGTCTTGGAGAAGCGTGGGTCGACGACGGCGATCTTCAAGCCGTTATCAACGATGTTTGTGGTAATGCGGGGCGAACGGAGGGGCGGGCCGTAGTTGCCCTCAAACGGGGATGCGCCCACAAAGATCACGAATTCGCTGTTCCCGACATCACCTTGCCAATAGAACTTGATGCCTCCCGTCCATTTGCCGTCGGTGAACTGTTCCGACATGGCTTTGCCGGTGAAATACAAGCTCCCCTGACATATGGTGGTGTGCCCGTGCGCGTTTACCGTCCCATAGGCGGAGAGGAAACGGGCGATCAGGTCTTTGCGGGCATCCTTGAGACGCCCCCAAACGAAGGTAAATTGGTTGTTCCGCACGCCAAGATCAGGATAATCGGGATCGATCAGCGTATCGATGTGATCAGCGAAGGTGGTCTTGAATTCCTCGATCAGCGCCTTCCGCTTCTCCTTATCTTTTTCATTCTGAATCTTGGCGACAGCCGCCGCCATTGCTTTAGCAACTTTGGCATCCTTCAGGGCGTAGGACTCCCGCAGGCCGGGAACGTTCCCCTCGCCAAACAAATCCCCTCCTTCAACCACTTCGCTGATGGCCTGCTCAAAGGGAATGGTCTCCCACTGACCCGCGCCGCGGGCCGTCCCGCGTTTGCGCTTGAGGACGCTCACCAAGCGATAGGGATCATAGACCGACTGCAATCCGGCTTGCCCTTTCGGACAGAGTGCACCCTCTACCGGCCCAAGCTGCGAAACGGGGGTTTCGTAGGGGATATGCGGGTACATGTTCATCGGGTGGAAGGGGTTCCCATCGATCTTCACAGCGACCCCATCTTGGAGCTTGACCTTGATCCCGCAGCCTGTGTTACATTGCAAACATACCGAGTAAATCTGGTTGGCGGGGTCTGCCAGCGGATAGGCCGATGCGCCCTCCGCCGCCTGAGCGCGAACTTGCATCAGTTGTTGGAAGCCGGGCACATTGGCGAGAAATGCGGCTGCCGTACCCGTGATCGCGGTCAGTTTCAGGAAGTCCCGCCGCGTCAGGGTGCAGTTTTCGGGCTGTTTCACGTCAGGTTTGAGAGTCATTGCGTCACCTCCGACGGGGAATTCTTAAGAAACGGCAAGCGGTCAAGGCCGATCAGGAAGGCGAGGGTCGAAAGACCAACCACGCCCACCGTTACCGACCACTCCATCAGGCTTGGGAAGTAGTCAAAGTTGAGGTGCGGCCCGCTGAAGGCTTCGGCAAGTCCGGCAAGTTCAGGGATGGAGAGCGCCGGAAAGACGATATTGGCGCGCGCCGCGGCAAAGCCCACCAAGACGAGGACGCCGATCAGCCCCACCAGCCAACGATTTTTTGACCAGTTGGGCATCAGCAAAACAATGATCGGGACAATCGTGCCGAGCACGATTTGTAAAATCCAGAACGACCACCAGTAATCGCCGTACAGGACTTGGTTGATGGCCTCGACGTTTTGCGGCACCCCGCTGTACAGCGACATCGAGAAATCGGCCCACAGAATGTAGGTTTTAACCAAGAGTAGCACAATCACCCCAACCCCCAAGACCCGCTGCAAGCGGAGGCGGGTCTCATCGCGCATGGTGCCGAAGAAACACACGATGATGAGCATCAGCGCGACGCCCGTCGCCAGCGAGAAGATCGGGAATTGTGCCGGTAACAAGCCCACGTGCCACACGGCGCGGCTGGCGTTCACACCCAGCAAGGCACCTACCCCTCCGCTGATGAAGATCGCCACCGCAAACCCCACAGACATCAGGATTTTCATGCTCAGGGTAGGGCGTTCTTTCTGCCGAGTGGCGAGCACCAACGTGGCGAGGATGACGATCCCGAAAATAGTGTACCCCCAAACCATTTGCGCCAAGAGCGAATTGAAGTTTGGCTGGAGGTAAACTTTCCAGATGCGCTCCATATGTCCCAAGTCCATCCCAATCGAGATGAGCGCGGCGGGGAGCGTGACTAGGGCCGCCCACAAAGCATATTTACCCATTCCCTTAAACAGGGGGACTTCAAACAGATGATCCAGCGTGGCCACCATGTACGATCCGGACGCAATTCCGGCGAAGAACAGGTACATAGCGACCCACAACCCCCACGTCACATACGAACCGTAGTTTACGTCTCGTTCGCCAATAAATAGGCGGCTGTAAAAGCCATATCCTCCGAGCAGTAGGGCAACAACGCCCAACACGTACAACAGGCGCTTAACGTTCTTCATAGATCGGCGCTCCCTTATACCAAGTAATAGACTCGAGGTGCTGTACCGAGTTCTTCTTTGAGCCGTATCACGTTCGGTTGTGCGATCATCTCTGAAACCAGACTATCGGGATCGTTCGCATCCCCAAAGAGGGTAGCGCGCCCGATGCAGGTGGTGACACAGGCCGGAAGTTCGCCGACGTGAATACGGTGCAGGCAGAAATGGCACTTCCGGGCGTTGCCCATTGGGGATTGGCGCTCCACACGCGGGCGGGCTTCACCGTACTCAAAATTCGCGGCACGTTCGTACACTTCCGTATTGGTGCGCCCGGCGATCAGGCCATCTGCGACGGGCAACCCTCCGGTGTAGGTCAGGCCGAAGTCCGAAGTACGCGCACCATACGGGCACGCCGTGAGGCACGCCCGGCAGCCAATGCACTGATCGTAGTCGACCTCGACAACACCTTCAGCATTCTTGAAAGTAGCATTCACGGGGCAGACGGGGGTGCACGGGGGGTTATCGCACTGCATACACGGGCGCGGAATGAAGCGCCGTCCGATGTTAGGGTACGTGCCCCATGTTTCTTCCAAGACGGGACGATAGACGACGCCGGGTGGGAGCTTGTTCTCGGCGACGCATCCAATTGTACAGGCGTGGCAACCCACGCACTTACGCAGGTCGATCACCATCACCCAGCGCCGCTCGGCGACGGGTTTTTGCAGGGCGCGGGCCAATTCCGCCCGCATCCGTTCTAAAATATCGGTCTTACCATCGCTGGCGCTGGTCAACGCCGTTACGGTTCCGCCCGCCTGTTCCCCCCCCTGAGCAAGTACGGCCTCGGGGTTGCTGGCGAGGGCTTCGTAAGCAGCGATGGCCGTGGCCGCGCCCGCCGTCCCCAACAAGGCTTTTAGGAAACCTCGCCGGGTCACTTCGGATTCCTGTTGTGTCGGTTTCGGGTCATTCATGAGTGGCTTTGCCCTTTCAATGACTTCACATACGGACATGTAGCCGCATCCATGCCTACGCCTACACTATAGGTCATCGAAAGGGGGGCCGGTATCGGGAAAAATCTGGCACTTTGTCGGGGGCCTGTCAGGAATTTCCCGACATGGGATCGCCTAACTTTGACGTAAAAGATTATGGGAGATGGCAAATTGCACCAACGCGGCACGGGAACGCAACCCTAATTTTTCCATCCCGCGTGCACGGTAGGTCTCCACCGTCTTGCTGCTCAATTTTAGAGACTCGGCAATGTTGGCGGAGGTATGCCCCCGTGCAACCAGCAACAACACCTCGCGTTCACGGTCACTCAGGCTGTCCCAAGGGCTGACAGTGGACGCGGGAGCGGCGGGTAAAATGTCTTCTAAGAGGGTGCGGGTCAGCGCGGGATGAACGTAGATTTCCCCACGCATGACCGCATGAATGGCCGCGATGAGTTCGCTGTCGGCGGCTTTCTTGAGGACGTACCCCGATGCCCCTTCATGGAGCGCTTGCCGCAGGTAACTCTCATCGTCGTGCATGGTCAGGACGAGGATTCGTACATTGGGCGCGGTCTTGCGCAGCAGAGGCAACACTTCCAGCCCACCCAGACCGGGCATGGTCAGATCGAGCAAGATCAGATCGACCTCTCCGGGGACGATTTGCTTGAGCAGTTCCACACCGTTACTGACTTCCCGCACCACCTTGAGATCAGGCTGTGCCTCCAGCAACATGCGCAGCCCCGTCCGTAACACAACGTGATCATCAGCGATCAAAATGCGTATTTCTGCCATCTTCTTCATCCCTTTGATATGCCGTTAATCGGGATTTCAACATATAAACTCGTCCCCGCCCCGATCTGCGACTCAATCACGAGCCTGCCCGAAAGTAGCTCTGCCCGTTCCCGAATCCCATACAAGCCGAGATGCCCTTCTTGGCCCACCTGTTCGGGATCGAAGCCTTTCCCATCATCCTCGATGATGGCGAGCACCTTATCCACCGTTCGCTCAATGAAGATGCTGGCGGTTTCGGCTTCAGCGTGGCGGATGATGTTGGTAAGCGCTTCTTGGGTAATGCGATACAGCGCCGTTTCAAGGGGGGCGGGCAGACGATGATCGTCGAATCCGGTGAAAGCGAGATCGATATTGATGGCGTGGTGCTTTTGGCACTCTGCGACATGTCGTTTGATCGCCTCGGGGAGGCCGAGATCATCCAAAACACTCGGGCGTAACTGCAAGGCGAGGCTATGGACTTCGTCGAGGATATTAGCTGCTACCGAGCGCAAGTCATCCGCCCGTTGGCGCATCTCAGCGGGGTCGTTCGTGTCACTCAAGGTGCGGAATCCAATCAAGAGCGAGGTCAGGGTTTGGCTTGTGCTATCGTGGAGTTCACGCGCAATCCGCTTGCGTTCCTCTTCTTGCGCCGCGATCACGCGGTTTACATATTGGGCGCGGAGTTGTTCCCGTTCGGCGCGTTCTTCTTGATTTTTGGCCAGTGCCGCAGTCATCGCGTTAAACGCTAAAGCGAGTTCGCCCACCTCGTCATTTGCCCATACAGGCACGTGCGGGGAAAAGTCACCTTGTTCGACCTTCCTCGCCGCCCCGACCAGCCCGATGATCGGGCGGGTCAACACCCACGTCAGCGTCATCGCCGCGGTGATCCCAATCGCCGATACCAAAACGGTAGTCAACAGCAATTGCCCCGTCACGATGTTGACGATCTGGACGGCCTGTACATCGGACATGCCCACCCGTGCAACCCCTGCCCGCCCTTCGAAGATCGGTACGGCAATGTCCCACAGTTGGCCCTCATCTGTCTGCAAGATTTCGGTATGGGCATAGGCCTCACCGGTAACTTGATTAGCATTCAACAATCCCTCTGGGAACCCGCCCTCGAAGGTGTGCGCTAAAATGTAAAGGTCGTTCCCGACGACGAAGGCATAACGCACCCCCGAATGATTGATCTGGGTATCCCGAATGAGTTGCCTCAGGCCGTAGAGATCGTTAATCAAGATCAGGTCGGTGGCACGCGCTGCGAGGTCACGCGCAATCGAGATGCCTTGTTCTTGCAATTGCAGATACATGTTCTGCGCGAGCAACTGGCTCACCTGAACGGTCACGGCGAAGCCCAGCAAGAGCACCAACCCCAAGACGATGCCCATGATCTTGATGCGGATGTTCACCGCGCCAGCAATTCGCCAAAAACGCGCCATCCAGCGCTGAAGTACCGTTTGGAGGAGGGTCGGCCCGATGTCCCAATTCATGGTTTTTGCCCTTGATCTTTGCGGATCAGTTCACGGGCGGATTGATAGGCGCTATCGTCAATTGCCACAAAAGTATCGAAGCCCAGACTTTTCAAGGCAATTTGCCCCTGTGGATGGGCACTCATACCGAGTAAAACCTCTTGCAGGCGCGCCCGCAGTTGAGGCCGAATATGCGGACTCACGACGACGGGGGGAATCCCGAAGGGGGGCGAGCGGTGAATCACTTTCAGCCGCTGGGCGAGGCGTGGATCGCGGGCGAGGGCAAATTCATAGACGAGGCTATCCACCGCCGCCCCGTCGGCTAACCCGTCTGCGACGGCGCGAATAGCATCATCATGGCTGTAGGTGTAAAACGTCCGGGCGAAAAAACGTTCCGGCGTACTGCCCAGCTGTTGCACCAGATGAGCGGGATAGGCGCGCCCCGTATTAGACATCGGATCGGTGAAGGCGAAGGTTTTCCCGCGAAGGTCTTCGATTCCCTGTGCGGCGCTTTCTGAGGGCACGATCAGATAAGAATAGTACACCACCTGACCATTGACTTGGGGCGCAACCAATAATTGCATATCGAATGCATCGTGCCCGATAATGTAGGCGCTGGTGCAAACAAACGCCAAGTCCACGTAGCCAGCTTCGATCAGATCATTGGTTTCCGCATAGGTGCGGCGCTGGACAAGTTCGACGGGGCGCGCTAGGCTGTGGCTCAAGTAATCAAGGAGGGGTTGGTAGCTCTCGGCAGTCCCCTTCGGGGAGATCACCGCTGCGACGGAGACCCGAAGAGGAATGACGGCTGACTCGGGGCGTTCGGGAAGGGGTTTCAGTGCCGAGAGGTAAATTTTCGGTGCATCGACTTGCGCTTGGCAACCGGCGAGCAACACACATACAACAAGACAAATATACAACAATTTTGGGGGGAACATCGTCTACGCCTCGCCCTCTTTTGTCTCATCATAATAGAATAGATGAGAATAACGACTGATTATCATGACGAATATCACTTTTTTCTACTGAGAACCTCACACACCGCTCTGGCTGAGGGCGGTTCGCTTTTGATTCCAACCCGCAATTTTGTGCTACAATAGCCCTCCACAAATGGACATCAACTCTGTGCCCCCCCCGAATGAGGAGTACAACTACCCATGCAAACCGACCTGCGTGGCCGCGACATGATCACCGAGCAAGAATGGACCCTCGAAGAACTGGATACCGTCTTTGAAGTAGCGTGGGATTTGAAGCGCAAGCGCGCCTTGGGCGAACCCCATGCTATTTTGCGGGACAAAGTGCTAGCGATGTTGTTCTTCTTCACCAGCACCCGCACCCGCGCCAGTTTTGAGGCAGGTATGGCGCAACTCGGCGGGCACGCGGCCTTCATCGATAGCCAAACTACCCAGATTTCTCACGGGGATACCGCCAAAGAAATCGGCGAGATTCTGGGCCGTTACAATGACGGGATTGCCATCCGGCAATGCGACTGGAACTTTGGGAACACGTACATTCGGGAGGTGGCGAAGTACAGCCGCGTGCCCGTCCTGAACATGCAGTGCGATGTATATCATCCCTTCCAAATCCTCGCCGACGCCATGACCATCATGGAGAAGTTTGGGCGGAACCTGAAGGGCAAAAAGATCGCGGTGAGTTGGGCCTACGCCGCCAGCTACCAAAAGCCGATCAGCGTGCCGCAAAGCCTGATCCTGCTGATGACCCGTTTGGGCATGAATGTCGCTTTAGCGCACCCGCCGGAATACAAGCTGATGCCGGACATCATCGGCCAAGCCCAAGACAACGCCCGCAAATCTGGCGGCAGCCTCGAGATCGTCCACGACATGGACGAGGCCTTCAAAGATGCTGATGTGGTTTACCCGAAGAGTTGGGGCGCATTGCTGACCACCACCGATAACGCTGAATCGGCCCGGATCGGCTCCCAATACAAGAGCTGGATCGCGGATTCCCGCCGCATGGCATTGGCGAAGGAGCACGCCATCTACATGCACTGCCTCCCGGCCGATCGGAACTTAGAAGTCACTGACGAGGTGATCGATGGGCCGCAAAGCGTGGTCTATGATGAGGCCGAAAACCGCCTGCACGTACAAAAGGCGGTCATGGCGCTGACCATGCGCTAAGGCGCATCCCACCTGTATCCGTATTGATTAATTTCGGCGGGGCGTCGGTTCGCCACTCCCCGCCTACCCAATAGGACGATCTGTGACCACATCCCCTAACCCCACCCCGCCCCTTCGCAACGCCGATCATCGCCAGCTGCGCGATGTTGCCGTAGAGCGTCTCCGCGCCATGATCGCACAGGGGAAGCTACGCGGCGGCGAATGGCTTCGGCAGGGGCGTCTGGCCACCGAACTCGGCATTAGCTTCACCCCTATTCGGGAGGCGCTTAAGCAACTCGAGGCGGAAGGGTTGGTCGAACATGTGCCGTATCGGGGGGTGCGTGTGGTGGAGTTCCGGCCTGAAGATGCGCTGGACATCTACGCGATTCGGGCGTTGTTGGAATCCGAAGCCGCTGCGAGTGCCGCCCTCCACATGACGGAAGACCGCCTCGCAGCGTTGTACCGCCTTCACGAGGAAATGGCCGCTCTCTCTGGGCCGGAGTCTTTACCGCGTGTGCGCGAACTGAATGAAAAATTCCACCTGTGCATTGCCGAAGCGTCCCAGCGCCCGTACCTGATCAAGACGCTGCGGGCGGTGTGGATGTGGTACCCGACCATGCTGTGGAGCCAATTCCTGCCCGCTGGCGACCCCGCTAACCGCGAAGAAGCCGACAACGAGGAACACGCGGCCATTTTGAAGGCGCTGGCCGCCCGCGACGGCGAGCAGGCGCGCAACGCCATGCGCTACCACATTGAACGGGCGCGGCAGACCCTCGTAGAGGCGCTGAACCGCTAGGCCCCGACGGAACGCATCGCGCCGCCATCGACGCGGAGCGTAGCCCCCGTGATGTAGCTAGCCGCCGGGGAGAGCAAGAATGCCCCCGCCGCCCCAAATTCCTCAATGGTTCCCAAGCGCTTCAACGGAATCCGGCCTAGCGATTCCTGCCGGACTTGTTCGAAGCTGACGCCGCGCGTTTTGGCAGCGTTCTGGTCGAGGGCCGCTACTCGATCCGTATCGATGCGGCCCGGTAGCAAGTTGTTCACCCGGATTCCATCGGGGGCGAGTTCGTCGGCCAGCGTCTTGACGAGGCCCGCCACGCCCATCCGCATCACCGTCGAGAGGCCGAGCCGTTCAATTGGCTCCACCACTGACGATGAAGTGATGGTCACAATGGCGCCGCCCTGCTTCATGTGGGCGATAGCCGCTCGGATCATGCGGACAGCACTCATCAGGGTGAGGTCGAAGGCGGCCTGCCACATTTCATCGGTGATGTCCTTGAATTTGGCGGCAGGTGGCCCCCCCGCATTGACCAACAGGGCATCGATTTGACCGTATTTGCTGCCCGTCGCATCGATCCATGCCTTGACCGCTGCGCCGTCCTTCACGTCGATGGCGACGGCGTGAACGTCCGCTGCGCCTTCGGCCTTTAATTTCTCGGCAGCGGCCTGAATGGCGGCCTCTTCGCGGCTGCAAATCGACAGGATCGCGCCTTCGCGGGCAAGGGCCTGTGCGACGCCAAAGCCAAGCCCTTTACTGGCCGCCGCCACCACAGCGACTTTTCCTTTAAGTCCCAAGTCCATGATGTTGTGTTCCTTTCGAGATGGTTAAAGACCCTCCCCCCGCTTTTGATTCGGGAGGGGAGGGGGATTCGTTACAGTGTTGAGCCGTTCGTGACGGGTGGGGCGTTATCGGCAGGGGGCGCCAAACTCCCGCGTGCGGGAGGCCTGCACCCACCCCGTGACGGGCAAGCCGTCTACAAAGTACTGCACCCGATACCACGCAAAACCGTCTACCGCCGCAATTTCCAGCACGTCCATTTGTTGGTTGGCGCGTGCAGTGCTGATCTGTTGCGCCCCAAGGTTAGGCCGCGAACGTACAATGGCCTGTTCAATGGTGATCACGATGCAGCGAACGGGCGGCGTTGGGGTGATGGTTGCCGTCGCCGTAATGCTCGGCGTCAGCGTGATGGTGGGCGTGGGCGTCACTGTCGGGCTCGGCGTGATCGTTGGCGTCTCCGATGGGGTGTATGTCGGCGTTGGCGTGTAGGTGTGCGTCGGCGTGTTGGTATGCGTCGGCGTCAGGGAGGCCGTGACCGTAAACGACGGCGTGTAGGTGAGCGACGGCGTCCACGTCCACGTAGGCGTATTGGTAGACGTTGGGCTGGGCGTCGCTGTCGCCGTGAAGGACGGCGTTAGGCTGGCTGTGGGAGTCGCCGTCTCACTTGGGGTGAGGGTCGGTGTTGGCGTGTTCGTCTCCGATGGCGTGAACGTCGGGGTCGGGGTGTTGGTGGGCGTATGGGTTGGCGTCGGGGTGCTGGTGGGCGTCGCCGTCGGCGGGACGATGAGGGGCAGCCAAACGGGTTGGGTCAAGGCGGCCAAAATCGCCAGTATGACGACGATCCCGCCGCCGAATATCCCCGAACGGACGACTTTTCCCCGCTGAAGGTTGCGGATTTCATCTTCCAGCTGGAGCAGTTCACTCCGGCGGCCCAACATCCGGAAGGGGTCATCTTTGGCGATGGCTAACCACCGTTCCGCCGTGGCCCCGTCGCGCCGATCAAGGGCCGTCTCAATGCGCTCGATGTGGCGCATCAGCAACTCGCCGACGATGGTGCGGTAGCGCGGGTCTTGGGCATAGTTGCGGAGTCCGGCCAGCATGGTGCGGGCTTGGGAGAGTTCGTTATCGAAGTTTTGGGCCATCAGTGCGGAGGCGCGTTCGATGATCTGACGGGCCTCCGAGATTTGCGCCTCGTTTTGGCGGGCCGTCTGCAGCAACCCGGCGAGGGTCGTATCGCCCGGATCAATGTTGTTGGCGGCTTCAAGGGCGCGGACGGCTTCGCTAGTCAGGCGCATTTTCTCTTCGAGGACGCTGGCCGCCTCGGCACGGGTCATGGCGGCCCGCCCCTGATCGATAAGTTGGGCCTTGACGGTATTCAGGGCGGAGGTGGTATCCGTCGCCATTTTTTGCAGGCGGGCGCTGCCGGGCAACACTTGGCGGAGGTTATTGAGTGTTTCGAGGACGCGCTGCAAATTCGCCACGCGCTCGGTGAGGCTGCCACTGGTGGTGTTGAGTTGAACCGACGCCTTGTTATACTGATCCTGCACGCGCTTGACCAGATCGATCCGGTCTTGGGCGACGGGATCGCTGCTCACAACGCGCTGAGCGCCCTCATACTTGCGCAGTGCCTCCATCCAGTCATCGCCCGCCAATAAGCGATCCCCCTCTGCCAACATTTCGCGGGCGAGGGCCAAATCCTGAATGTCCAGCAGGGCTTGTTCGGCGTCTTTCCACGTGCTGATGCCAGCCCGTTCGGCGATGTCCCGTGCCTCGCGGTACAGGCGGCCCGCCTCGTCATAATTTCCGGCCCGCACAAGGGAGTTTGCCCGATTATAGGCCACCCGCGCATCAAATGGGATGCGGTGATCTGGCACAATACCGCGAATGAGGTTATCTTCGGCCTTCTGGCGGTAGTCTAGGGCGGCGGCGTTGTCGGGTTGTAGGCTGAGGACCCGTACCGCTAAATCCACCGTGCGCTGATAATCGCCCGCATAGTAGGCCTGCGTCACCTCCGCCATGAGCGAATCGACGGCGGTATTTGGTTGCAGCGCGCCCGCGCCGCCACGCGGCGGGGCTGGGTCTGGGTCAGGGCGGGTAGCGGGTGTCATTGGCGAAGGAACCGACGGCGAAATGGGGGCAGACTCCGTGCGGGGTGGGGGGGGAGCCGTCGGTTGGGCGGGCGGCGGCGGTGTTGGATCGGGCAGTTTTTGGCCGTAGCGGGCCAACAGGTCGCGAACCTTCATTTGGTGTTGTGGGCCGCGCCCTGCAGCTTGCTGCAAAAGGGCCAGTGCGTCGCCGTTCGTCGGTTCCTGATCGATAACTTGGGCAAGAATATCAATCGCTTCGTCATAATCCTCATCTCCGGCGGCCATTTCCATCCGAATCCGGGCACGGCGGAGCATGGCCCGCTGGGAGACGACTTCTGGCGCGGGTGGCGCACTGCGCCGAGCAAGTTCGGCGAACAGGGCGCGGGCGGCTTCCTCCGAAGGGGTATTCTTGCTGGCCGTGAGCAGGCTCCGCGCTTCGGCCTCTAGCGGCGCGATTTCGGCGGGGCGGGCGTCCGGCGGGAGCGCCTCAATGCGGCGGCGCAAATCAGCAAGCTGTTGTTGCAAAGTCGCCATGAAAGACTCCGTCTGGCTACAGGCGGGAAGACGGAAGAGATTGTAACCTGCCTATCCGTACAACACAACCATTCCCCGTTTAAGTGAAGTGGGGAATAGGGGCGGCGGCGGGTGGCCCCCAAGGATTGGGGGGCCGCAGTTGGTAGCCAAATCGAGCAGGATCGGACATAATTGGGCGTGTGGCAACAAGTCGGAATGTGGAATTGATGGCAAATGAAAAACGGCTCGTGATCGGCGTCTTGGCCGCCATTGCCGCGCTGACGTTTGCGCTTGGCACGGCGTGGCGAACCAGTGCGGGTACAGATCGATCTGGGGAACTGCGTGCGACTTTAGGCCCAGATTCAGGGACGTTCACCCGCGCCCAACCTGCCCCCCCCTTGGGTGATGATCCCGTCCGTTTGCAGACGACGCCGCAACTGACGACCATGCCCGGCGCGGTGGATAGCACCCCAACGCCCATTCCGCCCACCCTGCTGCCCACCCCGTTCCCGACGAACACGCCCGGCCCCAGCCCGACGCCCCCCCCGACCTATACGCCCCAGCCGCCGCCTGCGGCATTGCCGCCGTTGGAATTGGCCGCCGTCGTGAATGCCCCCGACGGCCTGATCGTGCGGGCGGGGCCAGCCAGAACCTACCCGCTGCAGGCGATCCTGCTCAACGGCGCTCAGGTGACCGTCTTCCAACGCACCATTAATAACGAGTGGGTGCGTGTGCGCGGCCCGCAAGTAGACGGCTGGGTGTTCGCCCAATATCTGGTGATCGAAGGCGATCTCAACCGTGTCGTGGTGCAGAACGTCGCCCCGCCAGCGACGGCGACTGCCGCCGCCGTTGCGAGCACCACCAATAACTGTATCAGCGTGGTGGGTGACTCGATTGCCTATGGTGAGGTGATCTTTGAAATTCCGGCGACGGGCTTTATGCACGTCAAGATGGCCCCGTTTGCCTTCTACGTCCAAGAACAGTTGCGCTCACGGGGAATCGGGCTAAGCGTGACGGATCGAAGTTACCCGGGCATCGGGATCACCTCCCCACGCCACAAGAAATACTGGGAAATCCCCGTTTGGCAGGACTTCGTCGGGGATCGGTGTCGCTTCACCGTTGTGCTGCCTTGGGTAAATGACCTGAGTTCCGGCATTGACCCGATCCAATCGGCGCCGATGCACATCGGGAACCTCGTCGGCTTCGCCCAAGCCCTGCTCCGCAATAACCCCGATGGGCAAATCTTGTTTGTGAACTACTATCCGGGTGCTCCGGCAGGCTTCGCGCTGGCAATGGCCCCCGGCTTTACACCCGTCGCCATCCAGATGTTTAATGATGCGATGCGCCTTGCCTGCGGAGAGGGTGGCCCCCTGAAGGCCATCCCCCAAGTAACCTGCGTCGATTCGCTGTCGGCCTTCGCCCAATTGGGCAACAGTTACGTCGTCGGGCCGATGACGCGCCCAGAGATCGCCACCTTCAACACCAAGCCGCTCAGCCCGGACGAACAGAAGATGTTTGATTACTACACCTCGCTCAATCCGGACGGCTTGCTGATCGGGGACGGGATTCACCTCAGTTCAGTGGGCAAGACCGCCCTCGCCTCTCACATTGTGGACATCATCACCAAGCTACCCGCCTTCACACAGCCCTAAGAACCTTCACCCCCTAGCCCCCTCTCCTATGGGAGAGGGGGAATCCAGACCGCATAGGGGAAGGGAGTGAATTAGATCAGTTCCATCTCGTCGTTTTTGGCCTTGCGCTTAGGCTTTTCGGGGCCAGTATCGGCGGAGTCGTCGGCTTCCGGTTGCTGATCCCACCAGCCTTTGCCCCATTTTTGCTTCATGGCTTCCCACTTTTCTTTATCGCCAAACTGTTCGCGGAACTTGGCCTTCATCGCGTCCCAATCGGCGCGGTTCCAGCCCTTGCCCCACTTGCCGCTCTTCCACGCGAAGAACGCTCCGATCAGCAGGAGTGGAATCCACAAGCCGGACTTGAAGATGAAGCCGATCAGGAACAGTGCCCCAAACACGAACAGGAACGGCATAAAAAACGTGCCGCCGCCCATTGGGCCGTGCCAGCCGTGCCGCCCATGATACCCATGATGCCCGCCAAACCCATGATAACCGCGCATTGTCTAGCCCTCCGTATGGTTTTTCAGTTGCTTTCGCGTTTCGTTAATGGCCTATACGGGGTTGTGTGCGGCAAAGTTGTGGCAGTTTCCCGCTATCTCTCCATAAGTGGGGCGAACCTACCCAAATGGGTAGGGATTCTGGCCTATGCTATAATTTGGCTGAACACGGGCATGAAAAGGCGAAGATTCGGTGAACCTACTCGTAGACGGCCACAACCTGATCGGCCAATTGCAAGACCTCTCGCTGACCGACCCGCATGATGAAGCCAAGCTCACAATGGCGATCAAGAGCTATTGTATGCGTTCCCACGCAAAGGCCACCGTGATCTTTGATAATGGGATGCCCGGCGGCTTCTCCCGCGAGCTTTCGAACAGCAGCGTGCAGGTTTACTTTGCCCCACCCCGCACCAAAGCCGACGCGATCCTCATGCAGCGGGCCAAAGACATGATGAACTTGAAAGACTTCATCATGGTCAGTTCGGATCGGCAGATTGTGCGGCTGTGCCACGCCTACGGGATCGAGACCATGCAGAGCGAAGAATTTGCCCTCATGCTCGGCTTCCGCCCAGTCGAGGTCGAAGAACCCGCTGAAGGCGATGCCCCCCCCCGCCGCCGCGTGACCATCGTCTATGAAAAAGACCCGAACCCAGTGGTCACCCTCGAGGAGATCGGCTACTGGTTGCCGATTTTCAAGCGCAAATTGGCCGAAGTGCGGATCAAGCAGCGCGAAGAACAACAGGCGGCCCAAGCCGCACTCCGCGCCCAACGTGAGGAAAAAAAAGCGGCCAAAGCCGCGAAGAAGGGCAGACGCCCGCCTAAGTCCGAATCGGCAACGTAACGGTGAAGGTGCTGCCTTCCCCTATGCGGCTTTCCACGCTGATGCTGCCGCCGTGCTGTTCGACGATGGCTTGGGCAATCGTCAGCCCTAACCCCGACCCCTCTTCTTGCATATGCTCTGAGCGCGTGACACGGAAAAAGCGCTCAAACAGGTGCGGGATGTCTTCTTCGGGGATGCCCAGCCCCGTATCGCTCACCAAAATGTTGGCGCTCTCCCCCTCGATCCGCACCTCCAGCTTGACCTGCCCCCCCTCTGGCGTGTATTTCAAGGCGTTGGTGAGCAAATTGCTAAAGGCGCGGCTAAGGTGCGTTGGGTCGGCATAAACCTTGACCTCGCGGCTCGGCAAGAGCGCAACCAGCGCGATCCGCTTACGGTTCGCCAGAATGTCAAAGCCATGTAGCGTCGATTCGAGAATGTCGTTGAGGGCCGCTTCAACCAGATTGGGCGGTGCGCCCGCTTCAATGCGCGCCAAATCCAACAGATCGTTGACCAGTCCCTCCATGAACTTCGCCTTCCGGTCAATGATGTCGAGCAGTTGTTCACGCTGCTCACCATTGACCGGTTTTTGGGTATCCCGCAGGAGTTCGACGGCCCCTATGATCAGGTTGATGGGGTTCTTCAAATCGTGTGAGAGGGTGCGGAGGAAGCGGTCTTTCTCACGCTGGCTGCGGTATAGTCGGATGTGGGTATTTGCCCGCGCCAACAGTTCCTCAAGGTGCAGGGGCTTCGTCACATAGTCTATCCCACCGACTTCAAAGGCGCGGACTTTGTTCAACGTCCCGTCGGAGGAACTTATGAAGATCACCGGCACGTCGCGAGTTGCAGGGTCAGCCTTGAGCGCTTGGCAGACCGTGTAACCGTCCATGACCGGCATGTGAACATCCAGCAAGACCAGATCGGGCTGGACCGCCGCCGCCGCAATGAGGGCTGCCTTACCATCTCCTGCGAGAGAGGTTGTGTAGCCCTCACCGATCAATATAGCTTCTAAGAGGATTAGGTTTTCGTGAGAATCATCGACAACAAGGACGTGCCCTCTCGGTGTGCCATCGGCGGTTTGGCTGATGTTCATGGTCTCCCAGCTAACTCAGTAGACGACGAAATTAGGGTGTGATGGTGTAGCCCTCTAGGGTGAGCGCCCGCATCGCCCGGTCTAGGCTTTCGTGCCGCACGAATACGTAATCGGTATCATAGGTCGCCACGACAAAAACAGTGATCCCAATCGCCGCAAGGACGCTTGTGAGTTCCGCAATGATCCCTGTTAGGCCGAAATCCAGCGGGCCGACGATTTTGATGCCCGCCCATCCCAACTCCGCACTGGGGACGCCCACTGCTGGCAAGGCCGACTCTGGGCAGACGATGCTCAGTTCTTCATCGGTACGGGTAATAGAAACAAATGGCCCCCCTGCCGCCCACGTTGGGGTCGGGAGAGTCGGTTCAAAACGGCAAATCGCATACTGGTCTTTCAGGATGGTTAGCGCTGGTTTGGTGTTCATTTTCACCTACAATCTTAATGCAAAATGGTTAGTTCTCAGCGTTAGGGTTTTGGTAGGGTGCGGTTGGCGGGTTTTTACCCGCCCCACCACACAGCAGAATTAGCTTGAGCCGTTCGGACGGCGTTTACCCGGTTGGTAGTTTTCCAAAATGGAACCGCCGATAAACTCCCGTAGCAAAGAATTATCGGGGATGACCTGCGCAGGGGCCGGGCGTACCCACCGCAAGAACGAGAGGAGCCGTTTCGCTTCGATGTAGCGGGGTGATTCGGGGTCTACCTGCCGGAGCAACGGTTCAGCAAAGGGGCGTAGCGCGGCCAATTCGTAGAATAAACTTGAATTGAACATCACGTCGGCGTTTTCTTGGTAGGGGAAGATGTTCCGTTTCTCCCCACGCCGAACACTTTCCCATCGATCGAGGGTGTTCTGGGCGCTGTAGCCCCGATGGGCCGCATCCCGCACAATGCGCCGCAACAGCCGAACGTCCGTCGTGGGGACGCGGTTATGCAGGTCAAGGTTGAGGGCCGTCACCGCCGAGACGTAGATGCGGAAGACCCGATCCGGCGGCACAGAGGGCAGCAACGCTGGGTTCAGGCCGTGAATCCCCTCTGCAATGATGATGTTATCGTTGTTGAGGTGAGCGGTTTCGCCCACTTCGCGCTGTCCGGAGACAAAATTGAACTTGGGCAATTCCACATTGGCCCCACTCATCAGGGCCAAAATGTCCTGATTCAGGCGGGGCAGGTCAAGCGCTTGGAGGGACTCGAAGTCGTAATCGCCATTTTCGTCGCGGGGGGTGAGGTGGCGCGGCACGAAGTAGTTATCCATCGCCAGCGTAAACGGCCCGATCCCGTAAGCCATGAGTTGGATCGCCAAGCGCTTCGAGAAGGTCGTTTTGCCGGAACTGGACGGCCCAGCGATCAGCACCAGCCGGACGCCCTCTGCGTGCCGCATGGCGATCTGCTCCGCGATGGCGTCAATGAAGCGGGCATGGAGGGCCTCCGCGATCAGGACTTCTTCGCTGAACCGGCCTTCCAGAATGGCCCGATTCAGCGCCCCAATATCTTCCAGCCCCATCACGGTTTGCCAGCGGCGGTTTTGCCGGAAGACGGCCTCTAACTTCTCCGACGGGGTGTACGGGGCGAGGTTGACGCCGCTCTCTGCACGGGGGTAGCGCAAAATGAACCCCTCCCCAGACGGCATCAGGTCAAAGTAGCGGAGACAGCCCGTCGAAGCGACCATATATCCGAAGAAATAATCGAGCACCCCACGCAAGCGGTACACCGTTAGGTAGTTCTTTTCGCGGGCTTCCAACAGGCGCACCATGCGCAGGTCGCCATGGGCGGCAAACCACGCCACGGCCTCGCCCAAATTCATCGTCTGACGGACGAACGGTTCATCGGCGGCCACGATCTCCAACATGCGCCCCTTGATCCGTTGCAATTCTTCGGCGCTGAACGTTGGCCGCCCCACCGGACTACAGTAGAACCCGCCGGAGGGGACGGAATGTTCAACCGCGACTTTCAGGCCCGGAAACAGTTCACCAACAGCCGTCGTCATCAAAAAGACCAGCGAACGGCGGTACATGCGCCCCCCGTCGCTATGCCGCAACGTGATCGGGTGGGCGGTAATATCGCGCTGGACGGGGGTGGTCAATTCGGTGAGTTGGTTATCGACGATGGCCCCCAAAACTGGCCCATCGGGGGTATCAGGGGGGAAGGCGGCTGCCACATAGTCGCGCAGGGGCGTCCCGATGGGGGCACTGAACGTGCCCACGCCGGGGAAAGAGACATAGACATCAGTACGGGGGGCGGCAGGGCGCACCCCGATGCGAACAGCGGTCATGAGGCGGCTTCCTCCCGTTTAGCAGCGTTCCACAGAACGTCCATCTCATCGAGCGTCATGTGTTCCAGTTCGCGCCCGGCCCGTTGCGCGGCCTGCTCAACGTACTGGAAGCGGCGGGTAAACTTGCGGGTGCTCTCGCGCAGCACCGTTTCGGGGTCTAGGCTCAGCCAGCGGGCCAAATTGACGAGGGTACTCAGCACGTCGCCAAATTCTTCGGCTTGGGCAGCCTCCCCCTGCGCCGTGCGGAGTTCGGCCAATTCTTCGTCTAGCTTGGCCCATACGCCCTCAATATTCGGCCACTCAAAGCCGGTGCGGGCCGCCCGCTGATGGACTTTGAAGGCTTGGGCGAGGGCAGGCAAGGCCGCCGGAATCCCGTCAAGGGCGGACTTTTTCTCGGCCTCGCCCTTCTCTTGCTTCTTGATCTGATCCCAATTGGCGTGGACTTGTTCGGGGCTGTCGGCCTTTACATCGCCCCACACGTGCGGGTGGCGGCGGATCATCTTCTCCGCCACGTGTGCGATGATCTGAGCCATGCTGAACTCACCGGACTCTACCGCGATCTGGGCGTGCAGGACGATTTGCAGCAACAGATCGCCGAGTTCCTTGTACAACTGGTCAGGATCGCCGCTATCGATGGCTTCGAGCGCCTCATACGTTTCTTCTAACAGATATTCCCGTAGCGATTCGTGCGTCTGTTTGCGATCCCAAGGGCAGCCGTCGGGGGCCCGGAGGTGGGCGATGATCTCTTGAAAGTATTCGAAGCTGCCGCGCCGCGCCAATGGCGGGATAAACAGGCTGGTCAGGTGGTTCACGGCCCCCGAACGGTCAATCGCATACAGCGGAACGCGTTCGAGGCGTTCGTCGGGCGTGCCCGCGCTGTGGATCAAGATGACTTCGTGTTCATCGGGGTATTGGTTGGTCAGCGTCAGCTTGACATCAGAGGCGACGGTGCGGTTATAGACCTGCGCCAACAGTGCGGGCTGATCGGGGTTGAGGGGCGGGTGGTGCATGGCCGCTACGCCAACGGCATCAGCAATTTGCAGGCCGCTGAGGGCGTCCAGTTTCAGGGCGGAAAGGGTCGGTTCAATGAAGCTCAAGCCGTCTACGATGGTGACGGGGATATTTTGCGCCGCCGCCAACGTGAGGATCAGGGTCACGGTGGTTTCGCCGACCAGCGGGTGGCCGGGCACAGCGTAGAAAACGCCCTCTGGCCGCGCCCCTAGCCGCACCACTTCTGCTGCAATGCGTTGATAGAGCGCTTCAAAGCTGCCCGCCGCCTCGTACCAATCATCAAAACTGCGTTGCACGCGGATCGGGAGCTGATCGACGCCGGGATGACGGGCTGTGCGGAGGTAGACTTCGGGCGCTTCGGCGAGGAGACGCCACGCCTTGCGGGTGAGCAGGTCGGGATCGCCCGGCCCTAGACCGATAATCGTGATGGGCATGTGTCAGGATTCTCCCAATACGCTTTAATCATAACCGAACGACGTTACAGGCTTACGGGGGCGTCAGACCCCCAACTTCGCGGCAAACTGGCGCAGCGCCGCCGATGCACTGCCCACGCGGGGCCGCCCATGACCGGGGCACAGTATCTCAATCTCCATGTTGGCCAACTTCCGAATAGAGCGCTTCGCCGTCGGCATATTGGGCGTGAAGGCCGGAAGGGGCATCCGCAACCGATCCGCGATCAGGACGGCATCGCCACAGAACATGACGCGCTTGGCAGGCCAGTAGTATCCCATTTGGCCGGGGGTGTGGCCGGGCAGCCAGATGGCTTGCAGGCCCGGCAAGACCTCGTTGAGGGATTCGCCGTCGCTCAACTCCCGATGGACGGGCGTGCCTTCCACATCGGCGGAGCGCATCATTGCCATGAGGCGGTGGATGCCGGGCACATCGGCGGGCTTGGCCCGGACGAGATCGCGTCCGGTGCGGACGTAGCTGGCGTCGAGGTGTCCGGCGTAGATCAGCGCGCCGGTGGCTTTGTACAGGGCCGCCAAACTCCCGATGTGATCATAGTGGGCGTGGGTGACCAAAATCCGCTTGATCTGGTCAAGGGCAAAGCCTTTGGAGGCCAATTCTCTCTGGATGGTCGGGAGGGCGTTGGCGAGGCTAGTATCGATCAGGGTCAGGCCGTCGTTGCCTTCGATCAGGTATACGCGGCCTACCGTCAGCCCCTGAAGGGTGTAAATCCCGTCGATGATCTTTCGCATAGCGTGTCCTCCTGCCTTCCCCTTCTACCGTTGCGGCCCTTCGCTATCCTAGCACGGTTAGCGGCCCTACACAATGCGGGGTAGCATTATAAGCGCACCTTTTTGACTTGTGTGCCATTGTCCTATACCAATAGTAAGGTTTCCCGCCATGACTCTGGATTTAACAACTTTTCCTGAACTGAACACCCCGCCGCGTTTGCTGCTCGGCCCCGGCCCTAGCCTCGTTCACCCCCGCGTGTTACGGGCGATGGCGACCCAACTCGTCGGCCACCTTGATCCGAGTTTCGTCGAACTGATGGGCCGTACCCAAGCCCTGCTGCGGTACGTGTTCCAGACCGAAAATGCCTTGACCCTCACCGTCTCTGGGACGGGCACGGCGGGCATGGAAGCCGCCATCGCCAACATGGTCGAACCCGGTGACAGCGTATTGGTCTGCGTGGCGGGCTATTTCGGGGCGCGAATCGCGGATATGGCCAAGCGCTACGGGGGCGAGGTGCAGGTCATTACGAAGGCGTGGGGGGAAGTGTTCACCCCGTCGGAGGTCAAGGCGGCGTTGGACGCCCGCCCCGCGAAGGTGGTCGCTATTGTCCACGCCGAAACATCGACGGGGGCCATGCAGCCCCTAGACGAGATCGCCCAGATCGTCCACGCGCAGGGCGGAGTCCTGATCGGGGATGCGGTCACGTCGCTCGGTGGGATTGCGGTGCGTGTGGATGAGGTCGGGATCGACGTGTGCTACAGCGGGACGCAAAAATGTTTGGGTTGCCCGCCCGGTCTGGCCCCGATCACGTTTAGCCCGCGTGCGCTGGAGAAGCTGGACAAGCGCCAAACGCCCGTCACCAACTGGTATTTGGACATGACCCTACTCCGCGCCTACTGGGATCAGGGCCGGGCTTACCACCACACCGCCCCGATCAGCATGAATTACGCCCTGTACGAAGGGTTACGCCTCGTGGCCGAAGAGGGGCTAGAGGCGCGGTGGGCACGCCATCGGGAGAATGCCCGCCTCTTATGGGACGGCCTGCAAGACATGGACATGCAGCCGCACGTACCAGAGGCGTACCGTCTGCCTACCCTGACCACCGTCCGCATTCCGGCGGGCGTCGATGATATGGCCGTCCGTAAGCGCCTGCTGGACGAATACAACATCGAAATTGCAGGCGGCTTGGGCGAATTGCGCGGGAAGGTCTGGCGGATCGGGCTGATGGGCTTCTCGTCGCGGCGGGAGAACGTCCTGACGCTGCTCACCGCGCTGGACAAGGTCATCCACGGGTGAAGCCAAGCCGAGACTCCGCGCAAAAGGGCGCCGAGTCCCCTTTTTGGCGACCCTTTCCCCCACGCAGGCGGGGGAGAGGGGCCAGAGGGATGTGCCTTAGTTCATCGGGACGAGGGTCACGACGGTGACGCCATCGCCGCCCTCTTTCTCGCCGCCGCGTTCGTACTTGCTCACCAACGGATGGTTGTGCAGGGCCTCCCGAATGGCCTTCCGTAACGCTCCTGTCCCCTTCCCATGAATGATCCGCACGAAGGGCAACCCCGCCAAATACGCCGAGTCGATGTAGCTTTCGATCTTTTCCAGACCGTCTTCGACGCGCATCCCGCGCAAATCCAGTTCCAAGCCGGGCGAAGGGGCGCGCTCTGGGAGTTTGGTGCGATTGCCCTGTTGCGTATTTTTGAGGGCGTTGGCCGCCGCCCCCCGCTTCTCGATCTCATCGAGTTTGGCGCGGACGCGCAAACGCCCCACCGCCACCTCGACATCTGTTGCTGAAATCTCGGTGATCTGCCCTTCGGCCTTGAGGGGCTGCACCCAAACCGTCTCGCCAATTTTGTATTCTGGCGTCTCCTCGATCACTACCGGGATTTCCCGCCCAACGGGCTCGTTGGGTAGCTCGATATTTGGCCTGAGCGCGTGGGCCGCCTCCTCTAACCGCTTGATGGCCTCGAGCGGCTGGCTGGCCTTTTGCAAGTTATACCGCATCTGCTTGATTTCGCGCCGGACTTCTTCAAGTTCCCGTTCGGCAATGCGGCTCGCCCGCACCACTATATCGCGCCGTTCGATCTCTGCCTCTTCCAAACGTTCGCGCAGTTCGCGGGCCAACTGTTCGGCCTTCGCCTGCTGCGCAAGAGCCGCATCGCGGGCGCGGCGGGTTTCCTCACGGGTTTGCTGGAGTTCGTCTAGCAGGTCGTCGGCGATTAAATCTTCCACCCCGACCATGCTCCGCGCCCTTTCAATGATGCGCTCTGGCAGGCCCAACCGCGAGGCAATCGCCAGCGCGTTAGACCGGCCCGGAATCCCGACGATGAGGCGGTAGGTTGGCCGGAGCGTCTCGAGATCAAATTCTACGGAGGCGTTCCGAACGCCGGGCGTGCCCTGACTGAACACCTTCAATTCGGGGTGGTGGGTCGTCACGAGCGTCGTCACCGAACGATCCAGCAAGTCCAGTAGGACGGCCCGCGCAAGGGCAGAGCCTTCGGC
>Ga0272446_1001893_pt1 | contig 29648 bp, 25 predicted proteins | sample YNPCB0061_FD_194587 | JGI IMG/M metagenome (GOLD analysis project Ga0272446, IMG submission 194587) | Hot spring microbial mat communities from Yellowstone National Park, WY, United States - YNP-CB-006-1 | ecosystem: Environmental > Aquatic > Thermal springs > Hot (42-90C) > Sediment | place...
GGCGCGTGCACCAGGAGACCCACATCCGGGAGTGGGTACAGCACCGGACGCAGGCGACCTGGCTGGCGACCGCAGGCTGATGGGATCTTCGATTGGTCATGTGCGCTAAGTTCGCGCCTATAGGGCGTAGCCCTCCCAGGAAGGATGTTCATCCCGTCGGTGTGCGGCGGAGCCGCATGGAGGGCTGACGTGACCATCGTTCGCCGCGTTCTGCCCCCCTCCCAGCCTCCCCCCGCCGGGGGGAGGAGCCGGGTTCCCTCCCGCCCGCCGGAGGGCCTGGCCCTCAAGCAGGGGGCATGGGGAAACCGGGTTTCTCCATCCCCTGCGGATGCGGGCCGGAGGACCGCGCACCCAGGCCCCGGCCCGCGGGCGGGTCTGGGCGGGCGCAGCCCGCCCAGGAACAACATCCAGAATCTCAAACCTCCAGCATCGCCAGCACTTCGGCGCGGGAGGGCATGGCCGGTTGCGCGCCCGGGCGGGTTACCGCCACAGCCCCGGCGGCGACGGCCCAGCGCATGGCCGTCGTCAGGGGTTGTCCTTCGACCAGCGCCACCGCCAGCCCGGCGTTAAAGGCGTCGCCAGCGGCGACGGTGTCAACCGTGCGCACGGGGAGGGCCGGCAGGCGCAGGAGTTGCTCACCGGCGAACAGCAGCGCCCCGTATTCGCCCAGCTTCAGTGCCACGGCGCCGCCGGTGCGCGCGTGCAGCGCCCGCGCCGCGGCGCTGCGCGCCGCCTCGTCGCTCAGGGCAAAGCCCACCAGCGTCGCCGCTTCGCTTTCGTTGGGCGTGAAGATGTCGGCGAGGCGGTACAGCTCGGTGGGCAGCTCGCGCGCCGGGGCCGGGTCGAGGATGACCGGCACGCCCGCGCGCCGGGCGGCGCTGGCCGCGGCGATGACCGCTTCCAGGGGGATTTCGAGTTGCAGCAGCAGCGCCCGCGCCCCCGTCAGGGCCGCCTCCAGCCGCGTCACGTCGGCGGGGCCAATCGCCCCATTGGCGCCTGGCACCACGATGATCGTATTGCGCCCCGCGTCGTCCACGGCGATCAGCGCCACGCCGGAAGGCCCGGGGGTGGTCAGCACGTCGCGTTCGTCAACCCCGGCGGCGCGCAGACCTGCCCGCAGTTCCGCGCCGAGCGCATCGTCGCCCACCCGGCCCACCATGCGCGTCGGCGCGCCCAGGCGCGCGCAGGCCACCGCCTGGTTGGCGCCCTTGCCGCCCGGCGCGGTGAAAAAGGTCTGTCCGGGCACGGTCTCCCCGGGGGCGGGCAGCCGCGGCGCGCGCGCCACCAGATCCATGTTGATGCTGCCGAATACGACAATGGTCATGGCTCGCTCCGTGGAGTGGCGTTTTTCGCGGGAGGCTGTGGTGCGCTGGCGGGAGGGCGAGGACACGTGCCTGGTATGGTCTTTGACGAATTCATCCGCTAAACCTGGTCCTTTGGGGAGGGGTGTGGGGAAACCGGGTTTCCCCACACCTCCACCCGCGGGAGGGTGTGGGAGGGCGCAGCCCTCTCGAGAAGAACCTTCATGTGCATTGCGAGACGCGGGCGCGCTCCGGCGTTCCCGCGGTTCAGCGGTACAATACAGGAACAGTGTCCCTTCCCGCCGCCCGCGGCGGTCATACAGATGGTCTTTGAAAAATTCATCCGCTATGCCGGGCTAGCCGTGGGGCTGAAGCCCTCGGCTAGGGGATGCGAAGGCCGCCTGCGCGGCCTATACCGGATGATGTATTCAAAGACCATAGGAGCAGCTATGCCGACCATTGCCGTGTTTCACGTGTCCGCCGGCATCGGGCACACCAGCGCCGCCCGGTCCATCGGCGCCGCCCTGGGCCTCCACCCCGGCGTGACCGTCGTGGTCGAGGACGTCTTCGATCACGTCAACGACATGGCCCGCAAGGTCATTACTTCGGCCTACAACGAACTCTCCACCCGCCTTCAGCCCCTGTATACCATGGTTCACTCGCGGCTGCACTTCGAGGACACTGAGGATGCCCTGCGCGCCAATGCGGTGCTCAAGACCATGGGCCAGCCCTTTTTGAAACGCTTCGAGCGGCGAGTCGAGGCCCTCCGGCCCGATGCGATCATCTGCACCATGCAGTGGCCCCTCCACGTGCTGCAAGACTACGGCGAGCGCGCCGGCGTCCCTGAATACGCCGTAATCACCGATTTCTCGGTCCAGAGTAGCTGGCTGCGCGAGGGAGTGGCGGCCTACTTCGTGGCCAGCGAACTGACCCGCGACGTCCTGCTGGCCCGCGGCATCGAACCCGAACGGATCCACGTCACCGGCATTCCGGTGAAGCTGGAACTGGCGGAGCCCAAGGATCCCCGGGAGATGCGCCGGCGCCACGACCTGCCCCTCGAGCCGCCGCTGATCACCGTCATCGGCAGCGGCGTCGCCCCGGAGCGGGTGCGCCACATGGTCGCCGAACTGCTCAAGGGCGATCAACCGGCGACGGTGGTCAGCGTGGCCGGGCGCAACCACTACCTCGACCAGGCCCTCAGCGACCTGGCGCCCGGCCCGCTGGTGGGCCTCCGCAAGCTCGGATTCATTGACTATCTGGACGATCTCGTCGCCGCCAGCGACCTGGTGATCTCCAAGCCCGGCGGCCTGATCACCAGTGAAGTGCTGGCCCGGGGCACGCCGATGATCGTGATCGATCCCATTCCCGGACAGGAGGAGTGGAACGCCGACGTGGTGTCCGGCTCGGGGGCGGGCATCCAGATCCGCGTCCCGGAACTGGCCCCGCGCGCGGTGCGGACCTTGCTGGCGCGCCCCGCCTGGCTGGAGTTGATGCGCGCCCAGGCCCGCGAGATCGGGCGCCCGCGGGCAGCCTACGACATCGCCGCGCGCGTCCTGGCCGACCTGCAAGCCCGGGCTACGTCCCGGCCAGCGGCCGCCGACGGGCAAAGTTGAGCGTGCGGCGCGGGGCGATCGAGGTGCCCAGCACCGTTGCCACCTTCTGGCCGAACACCGCGTAGAACGACGAGACGCGCAGACAGGCCAGATGCGCCGCTGTCACCGACAGGCCGCTGTCGAAGAACTCATCGTCCACCCCATCAATCACGCCCCGCACGCTGAAGCTCAAAAAGTCGTGCGGGTCCCACACGTTCCACCAGTAGCCGAGAAAGCGCCGGTCGGGGAAGGGCGCAGCCTTGCCCTTGCCGTAGATCGGATCGCTGGCCAGAAACAGCTTCATTTCCTCGAACATGCCGATCTGCGAGGAGAGCGAGGCCCAGAAGTCCACGCGGATGTCTTCGTACCCCGGCGTAGCGGGGAGAAAGTGCGTCACCACATCGTAAAAGATCGTCCCCCCCAGGCTGTGGGTGAAGGCGACCAGCGGCTCGCCGCCGCGGGCCAGTTGCTCGGCGCGGGCCCGGCGCAGGGCCTCCAGCACCCGCGCGGGGATGACGCCGGGGTGGGGGGCCCGGCCCCGGTGGGCGAAGTAGTACAGGGCGTCGCCCATGAACATCGCGCTCAGGCGGGCCTGGGGCCGGCCCAGCATGGCCAGGACGCGCCCGGTGTAGTAGCCCAGGGTGGCCGAGAAGCGTAGCATCACCTCGCGGGCGATGTGGCGCTTGCGCCCGACCACCAGCAACTTCTGCAACGGGTGGTCGCGCCAGAACAACGGCGGGGGCGTTGGCGGCATACTCTCCCCCTCCCAGCGCAACTCGGCCCCGATGTCGCCCCAGTAGGCGGTGATGATTGCCACCCGCTCCGGGTCGGGCGCGATCGCCGGGGCGACGTAGTGCCGCAGATGCGAGCGCACGTGCTCGTGGTCAACGTGGTACTTCTGGTAGTATTCGCGGGTTCCCGCCCCATGCACGAACACGATCGGCATAGCTCACTCCATCAGCACGCCGTTCCGCGCAATCACTTCGGCGTACCACTGCGCCGAAGCCTTGGGACGGCGCGTCTGGGTCGTGTAATCTACGCGGATCAGACCAAAGCGTGGGCCGTAGCCCTCCTCCCACTCGAAATTGTCGAGCAGGGACCAGACGAAGTAGCCCCGCAGGTCAATCCCGGCGGCGATGGCCCGATGCGCCTCGACGAGGTGCGCCCGCAGGTAGGCGATCCGCTCCTGGTCATCAATCGCGCCATCGGGGCCGGGCCGGTCGGCGAAGGCCGCGCCGTTCTCGGTGAGATAGAGTGGCAATGCGGTGTACTCGCGGGCCAGGGCCAGGGCCTCACCGATGCACGCCGGGTAGATCTCCCAGCCCAGGGCCGTCTTCGGCCCTGGCCCCGGAACCTGCCGCGCGCCCATCAGCGGATTGCTCGCCGCCGCCAGCACCCGCACGTACACATTGATCCCCAGAAAGTCCGCCGGTTCGGCGATGATCGCCATGTCGCCGGGCGCGGCGGGGAGGGGCACGCAGCGCCGGCGGAAGAAGCGCAGCGCCAGCTCGGGGTAGCGCCCCCGAAACAGCGGCTCCAGAAACAGGCGGTTGGTGAGAGTGTCGAGGAGTTGCGCGGCGCGAACGTCGCGCGGGCGGGGCGAGGCCGGGTGGCAGGGACGCAGGTTGAGCACCATGCCGATGCCCCGCGCGCCCCCATCGTCTGCGGTCGGGCCGACGATCTGCCGGAAGGCCCGCACGGCCAGGCCATGGGCCAGGAGCAGGTGGTGGGCCACGGCGAGGGTCTGCCGGGGCCGCCCGACACCCGGGGCCTTGGTGCGCCCGGCATAGCCGGCGTAGGTGATCAGCATCGGCTCGTTGATCGTGGCCCAGAGGGGAACCTCGGCGCCGAGCCGGTCGAAGAGCAACGCCGCGTACTCGGCGAAGCGCAGGGCCGTATCGCGCGCGGCCCATCCGCCCCGTTCCTGCAGGGCCTGCGGCAGATCCCAGTGGTAGAGGGTGATCATCGGCACGATGCCGCGCTCGCGCAGGGCCGCCACCAGTCGCCGGTAGAAGTCGAGCCCCTTCTGGTTGAGCGGCGCCCCGCCGCCGGGGAAGATCCGCGGCCAGGCCACGCTGAAGCGGTACGCGCCCAGCCCCAGACGCGCCATCAGCGCCACGTCTTCGGGCCAGCGCCGGTAATGGTCGCAGGCCGGCTCGCCTGTGCCGCCGCCAGCCACCCGCCCCGGCTTCTGGCAGAAGCGATCCCAGATACTCTCTCCCCGCCCGTCGGCGCGAGTGTGGCCCTCGATCTGGAAGGCCGACGTTGCCGCTCCCCAGAGAAAACCCGGCGGGAAGGCCAGTACTTCGGCTGGCGCGGGCGCGACGCCCGGCGTGGATGGGAGACCTGAGAGCAGCGACATACTCATATTGTAGCAGAAGGCCCAGGCTCTCGCTGCGCCGGCGCTCCGGCTCATATCCGTCTAAATGTCGCTGGAGCAGGGGGATGGGGAAACCGGGTTTCCCCATCCCCCGCCAGCCGGTGGTAAATCCGGCGCTGCCCTTTTACGGGCAGAAGCGTGGGCGGTCCGGTTTCTCCTGACCCCTCCCTTCCGGCACGGATGGCGTTTATCGCGCATTGCCCGCCGTGACGGCCTGGCGCGTGGCATTGGCCTGATACCGGTCCACCTCGCCGTGCATGCACAGGTTCTCCGCGACGATCAATTTCGCGCCCGTCGCCGCAACTCCTGTCAAAATTGCAGTCTGCAGCGGCTCAGATTTCATTGTCCATTCATCTGACAGGAGTTACGCGGTCGCCTTCCGGCGGGGAGGAGTGGAGGGCCGCAGGCCCTCCACCAACCGGTTGTTGCCCGCCCGCGGCGGGAGGGCTAAGGGGGTTGCGCCGGGCCGCCTGGCCCCCGCGGGCGGGAACAGGGGTATGGGGGGGGGGGGGGGCTATGCCCCCCCGCACCCCTCCACCGCGTACGTCCTGTCATCTGATTCGTGCCTGGCGAGCCGGGCGCGTCACCCGTCGGATGCTACCAAAGCGTCATAGAGACGCCGCAAGCGCGTGAGCGCTGATGGTCTTTGAATACATCATCCGCTCTCGCCCGCGCAGGCGGGCTTCGCATTCCGTAGCCGAGGGGTTTAGCCCCACGGCCAGCCCGGCATACCGGATGAATTTCTCAAAGACCATGAGCGCTTCCTGTTGCATGGAGCGGCAATCTACAATCCGCAATCTAAAATGGTAGCGTCCCTGAGTTTACGATCTTGTCAGTTTTTCGTAAGGGTATTCAGATCCGCGCTCCCTTTTGCTACAATTCGTACAATTCTCGAAAAGCGCGCGCCTCAGTGTCGCGGGAAAGTGGTATTGGGCGAGATAGAGCCATCCTACGCGGGTTGTGAACCTGAGGTGAACATACGCCCTCGGCGAGGGAGGTGGGGAAACCGGGTTTCCCCACGCCCCCGCCCCGCAGGGGAATGGGGAAACCCGGTTTCCCCATTCCTCCACCCGGTGGGAGGGTCTGGGAGGGCTACGCCCTCCCAGGAACAACCGTATAATTGTGCGGCGCGAGCCGCATGGACGGCTGATTGGCATTGACAAACATGGTAAGGAGCACATGCAATGCGCCCGGCTGTAGCCATTCTCCTTCTGACGGTTGTGCTGGGCGGGCTGAGCGCCTGTGCCGGAATCGGCCAGCCCCGGGCCGAGGAATCCGTTCAGCCGGCCTCTACGCTCCCGCCCGTCCTGAGCGATGGGTTTGGGGTGCTGGCGGAGGGACGGGTCCTTCCGGTGGCCACAGTGAATCTGCTTTTTGAAACCGGCGGCACGGTTGCCGAGGTGCTGGTCAAAGAGGGCGACCGGGTGGTTGCCGGTCAACCCCTGGCGCGCCTTGATGCCCGCGATCTGGCCCTGCGGGTCGAACAGGCCCAGACGACTCTCGAACAGGCCCGGGCCGAGTACGAGCGCCTGCTCGAGGGCGCCACTCCCGAACAGGTTGCCGCGGCCCGCGCCGAACTTGCTCGCGCCCAGGGCCAGTTGCGCGCGGTGCAGGCCACGGTGAGCGAATCCGATATCGCCGCGGCCCGCGCCGACCTCGAGAGCGCCCGGGCGCGCCTCAAGCAACTCGAATCCGGCCCCCGCTCCACCGAGGTGCGCTCGGCCCAGGCCGCGGTCGATCAGGCCCGCGCCAATTTGCAGGCCCAGCGCGACCAGCTCTCGCGGGCCAAGACCGATGCCGAGTTGCGCGTCGAAATAGCGGCGAATGCCCTGCGTAACGCCCAGGACACCTACAGCCGCATCTACTGGCGCAACCGTGGGCTGGAACTGGATCAGGCCACCGAACTGGCTGCCGGCTTCCGCGAGGAAGAGGCCGCCGCTGCCCGCGCCGTCGCCGATGCCGAAACGGTCCTCGAGCAGGCCCGCCTGGCCTATGAACAGGCGAAACTCGCCGAGCAGAGCGGCATCGAGATCGCCGAGGCCCAGCTCCGCGACGCCGAGGCGCGCTTTGACCGTCTCCTCAGCCCCGCCGACGCCGATGCCATCGCCGCCGCTCGCGCGGCGGTGGCGGCCGCCCAGGCGCGCCTCGATAGTCTCACCGGCAACCGTCGCGCCGGCGACATCGAAGCGGCCCAGGCAGCAGTTGACAGCGCCCAGGCCCGCCTGGCCGAACTCCAGGCCTCGCCCACCGATGCGACCTTAAGCACCTTCGCCGCCCGTATCCGCAGCGCCGAGGTGGGCCTGAAGCAGGCGCAACTGGCCTTCGAGCGCGCCACCCTCACCGCGCCGATCAACGGCGTGGTGGCCGAATTGAACCTCAAGGTCGGCGAGGTTCCCTCGCCGAATCTGCCGGCCATCGTCGTGGCCGATATGAGCAACTGGAAGATCGAAACCGAGGACCTGACCGAACGGAGCATTGTTCGCATCCGCGAGGGCGATCCGGTCACCATTACCTTCGATGCCCTGCCCGGCTTTGAACTCCCCGGCAAGGTTACCCAGATCAAGCCGCGGGGCCAGAATCGTCAGGGGGATGTTGTGTACACCGTGGTAGTGATACCCGACCGCTGGGATGAGCGCCTGCGCTGGAATATGACTGCCACCGTGCGTATTGCCGGTGATTGACAGGACGTGCGCGGTGGAGGGGTGCGGGGAGGCGAAGCCTTCCCGCACCCCTTTTTTCCCGCCCGCGGCGGCCAGGCAGCCTGGCGAACTGCCCACAGTGCTCCCGCCCCGGGCGGGCAACAACCGGTTTGAGGAGGGCCGCAGGCCCTCCATCCCTCCTCGCCGGGAGGCAACCGCGTAAGTCCTGTGATTGATAGCAACCAGGCTGCTCACGAGAGGATGTGGGAAGACGTGCCATCCACGCTATGCTACCTGTTGGGACGATTTGGGAGGGCCTGGCCCTCACGCAGGGGGATGGGGAAACCGGGTTTCCCCATCCCCCACCCGGTGGGAGGGTCTGGGAGGGCGCAGCCCGTGCGCAGGGGTCAGGGGAAACCGGGTTTCCCCATCCCCCACCCGGTGGGAGGGTCTGGGAGGGCGCAGCCCTCCCAGGAAGTATGTTCATCCGTCGGGGTGCGGCGCAGCCGCAGAGAAGACCGGCATGAACCGCGCCGGTGAGCCATTATGGCATCCCTCCCCAGCGCACCAGTCGTTCGCGTCCCAGGAGCCCGAACTGGATCGCGGCGGCGCTGCCCGCTCGCGTGGGATGGTGCTCCATCCGCGCCCGCTCGAAGTACTGCACGGTGTACCTGGCGCCCGTCCCCTCCTCCTCTACCTCGAAGGGTTCGCTCAACGGCAAGCCGACCAGATCCAGCCCCCCGGCCCGTTCCCAGGCTTCCAGGAACGGCGGGCAGAGGCTGCGACCGGTCTCCGGGAAGAGCCGGCACTCCGGCGGGGCCTCGCTCTGCGAGGGCAAGGCCCGCCAGTCGATGCCCGCCTGCTGCAGCGCCGTCTCGCCGAGACGCGATAACTGGACTTCGTAGGGGGTGCCGCTGAGTTCCGGGAAGTGCTCGAACCGGGCCCGCTCGAAGTACTGCACCGTGCGGGGCCGCCCGCTGCCGGGCTCTGGTTCGATGACCTCCTCGGTCAGCGGGTAGCCAAAGCGCGCCAGCCCGCCTCGCGTCTCCCAGAACCGGCGAAATGCCCCGCCGAGGCTGTGCCCGGTGGCGGCGAACACCTGGCTGTTCCGTGACGGAGGGTCATATTCGATGTACACCGGCGCGCCAATGGCAACCGGTCGCACCGACACCCGCCCGCCCACAGCGACGAGCACGTGCTGCACCTCGCCGTTCCAGGCCCGCACCAGCGCCTCGCGGCACCCGCAGGCCACCTCGATGGCCGGCGCCGCTTCCCCCGTGCGCCAGAGCACGTCCACCCGCCGGCCCACGCCCTCGAAGCGGTACCAGTAGACCCCGTCGGCGCCGTTGCGCGCCACGTCCCGCAATGTCAACCCGCCGAGCATCTCGGTCATCGTGCGGTAGGCCAGGAACGCCGGCTTGCGCAGGTCGCCCCGCCCGGGATCGAGCGGGTAGGTGCGCCGCAGCAGGCCATAATGGAACTCCACTTCGTCGTCAGCGTAGATGGGCCGCTCGTAGGGCGCGGCGGGCGCAGTGTCGTTGCGAAAGCCGTACCAGAACACCTTTTCGATGCTGGGGTGCGCGATCGCCAGCAGGTAGGCGCGCACCAGAAAGTGGGCCTGGGTGTCCTCGGCCACGCCATAGACGCCGCGATAGGTGGACCAGCCCAGCTCGGTGAGCCAGATCGGCTTGGGGCCGTACGTGCGCAACATGTCATCGAGCCGCGCCATCTCCTGGTGGAAGGTGAGCGACTGGTCGCGCCGCCAGACATCGCCCTCCGGCGTGTCGGGGCGGTAGGGGTGGATCGCGATGATGTCCACGTGGTTCCAGCCACCCAGCCGGCCCACCTGATCGAGGTAGTCGAAGTAGTCATAATGGTATGGCGAGGGCGGGTGGCTCCAGATACTCGCCAGGCCGCCCATCACGATCTTCGCCTCGGGATCGGCGGCGAGCGCGGCGGCGCGACCCACCTCCAGAATGCGCACGAAATCCGCGACGCTGTACAGCCCGCTCTCGTAGCCCGATGCGGCCAGGTTCGGCTCGTTCCACAGTTCCCAATGCTTGATCTGGCCCCGTTCGCGACCATAGCGCGCCACCGCGTTATAGACGAAGTCGCCCCAATCGGCGATCCATTCATCGGGGTGAGGGTTCTTGCCCTTGAACCAGGCGGGGTTGTAGTCGAGCAGGCCCAGCAACCTGATACCGGCGCGAGCCTGAGCCGCGATCGCCAGGTCGTAGTTGTAGAAGCCCCGCTCGTCCCCATCCCAGTCATAGGCACCACCCGGCTGCTGCTGCACCCGGTCCCAGAAGATCTCTTCCCGTTGCCACTGGACGCCGGCCTCGCGCAGCAAAGCCACGGCAGCGGGAATCTCATCGGCGCGCACCCGGTTGCCCAGCGCGGCAACCACGCCAAAGGGGCTGCCCTTGTTTTGCCAGGGCAGTTCCCGGGCCGTGACGGCGCGTTGCGCGCCGATAGGGACGATCAAGAGCAACAGAAGCAGAAGCAGCGCAACGATCCGGCGTCGTGGGCGAGCATGCATGGCGCGCGTGATCCTCACGTCAACGATAACAGGACGTACGCGGTGGAGGGGTATGCGGGGAGGCGCAGCCTCCCCGCATACCCCTGTTCTCGCCCGCGGCGGCCAGGTGGCCTGGCGCAACCCCCACGGCCCTCCCGCCGCGGGCGGGCAACAACCGGTTCGCGGAGGGCCGCAGGCCCTCCACCCCTCCCCGCCGGCAGGCGACCGCGTAACTCCTGAACGATACCAGGTGCGAACGGGAGGGGGCGTCGGAGGTCTCGCCCTCCCACGCCCTCCCACCAGCCAGGGGCGTGGGGGAACCTGGTTTCCGCTTATACCACTCCGCGGAGTTCCGCGCGACCGCGCTCGTAGGGTCGCGATAGTTCGTGCGGCGAGACGCCGAACAGGTACTGCAGCCACAGCCAGAGGTCGTGCAGCAATTGCTGAAGCACGCCGTTTTCCAGAAAGCGGCGCGCGGAGGTCACCACGGTGGCGGGCACGACATAGACCTCGGACCGGGCGCGCGCCAGTTCGAACAGGCGCACATCCTCGAAGAGCGGCCAGTCGGGGAAGCCGCCCAGCTCGGCGAAGAAGTCGCGCCGGATGACGATCCCCTGGTCGCCGAAGCTGGTCAGCAGGGAATCGAACCACATCAGCCGCGCGGCAATGTCAAGCAGCCAGTCGTGGACATCGAAGCTCAGGCGAAACTTGGCGATCCGCACCGCCGGATCGGCCAGAATCTCCCGCAGGAGCACAAAAGCGTCCGGCGGCAGGGTCGTATCGGCGTGCAGGAACAGCAGCACATCGCCGCTGGCGCGGGCCGCCCCGGCGTTGCACTGCGAACCGCGCCCCCGCGGGGCAGCCAGGACGAGCGCCCCCGCGGCGGCGGCCAGGGCGGCGGTGTCATCGCTGCTGCCCCCATCGGCGACGATGATCTCAACGCCCGGATCGAGAGCCCGCACGGCGGCCACGCAGCCGGCGATATTCGGCGCTTCGTTCAGGGTGGGAATGATGACGCTAAAGCTCAGGTGCGACATACGTGGGCTTTTCTGGCTGTAGAACGCGAGGATCTGGGCGGGTCCGGCACTGCCTGACCCGCCCGCCGGGGGTGGGGAAACCGGGTTTCCCGCCTACGGATTAACCGGCGCGCTGGTGGGCTCCGTGGCCGGCGCCGGCGGGGTTGTTGCTGCGGGCGTCTCTTCCAGTTCGCTGGCCGGAATGTTGATCAGCGGCACCAGGCCCGAGTCTCCGCTCATAAAACGTGGCAGAATGCCGTTCCAGCGTTCGATGAAGCGCAGTTGCAGCAGTTCGGGCGAAATCACCTCGCGCTGCAGGCGCAGCGCCTCGGCTTCGGCCCGGGCGATCTGCAGGCGCGCTTCGGCTTCGGCCTCGGCGCGCGCCACCTGTTGCTGCGCTTCGATCTGCGCCCGGCGCAACTCGCGCTCGGCCCGCAGGGCGTCCTGCTCGGCTACCTGCTTGGCCTCAATCGCCCGGCTGAACTCCTCGCTGAAGTTGAACTCGGTGATTGATACCTCCTCCACAATGATGCCGCGGGGGGTCAGACGTTCGTTGAGCACCTGGCGGATCGAATCCGATACCAGCGGCCGCTGGATGATCAGATTCTCGGCGGTGAACTGGGCCGTCGCCGCCTTCACCGACTCCTGAATGGCCGGGTCAATGATCTTCGCCTCGTAGTCAACCCCGATCTCCCGCACCAGCGTGGCGACCGGGTCGGGATCCACGCGGTAGTTGAGCACCACCTGGGTGGTCACGATCTGCAGGTCCCGGGATGCCGCCGATGACTCGGAGGTCAGGCGCCTGGTCTTGACATCCACCGGCACCACTTCAGTTACGAAAGGCGCCCGGAAGTGCAACCCCTCGTCGAACACGCCGGTCACCTCGCCAAAGGTCTTGACCACGCCGCGGGTTCCGGCATCAACGACGGTGGTGGCGTTGACCAGCGCGAAGATGACGATAGCGCCGATGACGGCGATCAACGTCAGCGCGCCGTAGGGCAACCCGCGTGGCATCCGCAGCGCTTGCCCGGGTCCGTTCGAAAAAGGCTGAGACATGTCTGTTTCCTATCCAGGTTCAGTGACCAGAGGTAGGCGGTCGCCTCCCGGCGGGGTGGAGGGCCGCAGGCCCTCCACGCACGCCCTCGGGCGGGGTAGGCGGGGAGGCGCAGCCTCCCCGCACCCCTCCACCGCGCACGCCCTGTCGATAAGGGGTAAAAAGTGAAACACGCCCTACATCAGTATTATTGCATAGACGACGGTTTCTGGGGTAGGGTTGCGCGCTAAGGGTTCGATGAGGATGTTTCCTCGTAGGGTGCGGCGCTCCCCCAACGTGAACATCGTCCCTCGGAGGAGGGGTGTGGGGGAACCCGGTTCCCCCGCCCCGCAGGGGGATGGGGAAACCGGGTTTCCCCATCCCCCCACCTGATGGGAGGGTCTGGGCGGGCGCAGCCCTCCCAGGAAGAACCTGTTTTCATCCCGTCGGGGTGCGGCGGAGCCGCATGGACGGCCGGAGTGACAGGCGCAATCACGTGCCCAGACAGGCATTCATGAGCACGGCGAGGTGCCGTTCCAGCACGCGGTACGAGTAGTAGCGGCGGGCGATGGCATAGTTCAGTTCGACGATCTCGGCTTGCAGGGCCGGGTCATCGAGCAGCCTGCGGGTGGCCTGCACCACCTCCGCCGGGATAAAATCTTGAAACACCAGCACGCGGAAGCCCTTGGGTTTGATGTCCACCTGGAAGATCTCGTAGTCGCGCATAATCAACGGGCGGCGGTAGTAGATCGCTTCCAGGAAAGCATTGCCGAACCCCTCGATGGCCGAGGGGTAGGTTACCAGGTCAGCGGCGCGGTACACATCGGCCAGGGCAAACACGGGTTGACCGGCGGAGGTCTGCCGCGATTGATAATTGATGGCCTCATCGGCGAAAATGACGTGCACATCCAGGAGCCGGGCGTACTCGCGCAAATACTCGACGTAGCTCTGGCCCTCATCGCCGGCGGCGTGCGAGATCACCAGGGCGCAGGGTCGCTCCAGGCGGCGCGCCAGCTCGATGGCATGCTCAATGCGCTTGCGGGGCACGATGCGCGTAGGCTGCAACAGTAGGCACTCGCCGGCGCCCACCCCCAGGGCCGCGCGGATCGCGTCGCTGGCATGCGCTGGCGGCGGGGGCGGACTATCGAAGTCCATGACGTTAGGGATCAGCGTCGAGCGTTCACCGATACGCATGGCTATCTGGCGGGCGGCGAACGAGTTGATCACCACGTGGCGGATGGACGGCAACGCCGGCGGAAAGGCCGCGCGCAGGTAGTCGCCGGCGGCGTGCACACTGAAGCGCTCGCGCTCCCAGGCAAAATCGTGATGGTGGGCAATGACCGGGATGCCGGTCTCGGCGATCAGTTCGGTCAGGGCCAGGCCCAGGGGCACGTGCATCGGCAGTGAGAGCACGTTCTCCGCGACCAGCAGATTGAGCCGGTAGACGTTGAGAAAGGTGCGCAGATGGGTTTTCAGATGCTCCTTGAGCCGGTGCACCCGGGCTGAGGTTTCGGGCGAGCGGCGGTAGTCGTCGAAGAGATCGCGCTGCACCGCCTGCACCTCGGGGTGGGTGAAATGGGCCTCGGCGACGACATAGGCGTGATCGGCGGGCCAGTCGCACGCGCCGGCAAAAGCGAAGCAGTGGTGCCCCATGCCGGTCAGCAAAGCGGCCCATTTTGCCGCTTCAAGGGAAACGCCGTCGGTGCCGGCGAGGCGTGTGGCAATGAAACCGATCCGTGCCTGGGGGGGATGCATGCGCCGCTCTCTTTCCACTGTGCCGCCGTTCGCGTAGACGTGCCTGCACTGCCCGTAACCCGATGATAACGCACCGCGATGTCGCTTGATGGTACCATACCTTTGATCACCCGCAAGGGTGGGCCGGGTTGTTGTGCTCTGCGGCACAGCCAGAACCAATGGAGGTTCAGCATGTTTCACAACATAATCCTCGCCACCGATGGATCCGCGGCTGCCGAACGAGCCGTTGATTACGTCGCCTCACTGGCCCGGCACTACGGGGCGCGCGTGCTGGTGCTGCACGCGATGGCGGCCCCGCCGGACATTCTTGGCGAGCCGAATTATAGCCAGGCGCTGCACGCGGCCCTGGATGAGTCGCGCGGTCTGGTAGAAGACGTGGCCAAACGGCTGCGTGAGCTGGGGGTCGCCGAGGTCGAAACCGACGTGATCGAAGGGCCGGCCAGTGAAGTGATCCTCGCGGTGGCAGAGACACGCGCGCCGGATCTGCTGGTGATCGGCGCGCGCGGGCAAAGCCCCTGGAAGGGCCTGGTGCTCGGCAGCGTCAGCCTGGCCGTCACCCAGCGGGCGAACTGCCCGGTGCTGGTGGTCAAGTAAGAGCGCCACAGAAAAAAACCGCCTGCGTTCGCCATTGAACGCAGACGGTTTATGATGGAGCGGGAGACGGGATTCGAACCCGCGACCTACACCTTGGCAAGGTGTCGCTCTACCAACTGAGCCACTCCCGCTGACAGATGAGAGTATAGCACAGCTTGAGCAAAAATGCAAATCCGGTGAAGATAGTACCTGCGGGATGAAAAAAGGTTCTTCCTGGGAGGGCTGCGCCCTCCCAAACCCTCCTGCGGGCGGAGGTATGGGGAAACCCGGTTTCCCCATACCCCTGCGTGCGGGCCAGGCCCTCCCGCGGGCGGGGGCGTGGGGAAACCAGGTTTCCCCACACCCCTGCTCCAGCAGCCTATGTTCACGTTAGGAAGCAGGTGCATGGCCAGACCAATCCTGATTGAGGGCACGCAGCAGCGCCTGGGCCGCCGGCTGGGCGCAAGCCCCTACTACCGCGTGGCGGAGCGGGGGCCGGGCCGCCTGGAACTCGAGTCGCGTCCGGAATTGAACCGGCCGACGGCCCTGACGGTCATCGGCGGCGGGGTGGCCTTGCTGGTCGTGGCGGCGCTGATCGCCCTGAGCGGGTTGATCAGCGCCGGGGCGGGGGCAGGCTTCGCTGCGGCGGCCCTGGCGGCGGTGCTGGGGGGCCTGCTGGGGGGGTTGGGCTACCAGCGCCTGGTGGGGGGCTACGCCGTGCTCACCACCCGCAATCGCATCGTGATTGACGCCGGGGAGGAGACGATCACCTTTACCCAGGTCAGCCGGGTCGGCAAGCCCCGCGAGCAACGCCTGCCCTTCAACCGGGTCAGCGGCCTGCGCCTGCGCCGGCGCCCGCTGGCGGCAGGCCTGTTGCGGCGCGTGCGCCCGGTCGTGGCGCTGGAACTTATCGTAGGCTCACAGGTGTGGATCATTGACAGCGCAGCCGACGCGGCGGAGTTGCGCGAGCTGGCCGTGGCCGTCGCCGAGGCGTTGGGGCGGGAGTTCGACACGGCAGCCGTGCCAGACGCGAGGTAGGGCATGGTTCAGGATCGGGTGGGGGCGTGGAGAAACCGCTTTCCCCGCCTTCCCGGAGAGTGGCGCCCGGAAACACCGCGACACCTCTGGAGCAAGAGGTGTCGCGGCGTGGGGGGTGGAGGTGGAGAAGGTTTCAGAAGCAGGGACGCCGATCAGGGCAACATCGGCGGCAGTTTATCCGGATAGTTGATCCCGGCCTCGACGCCCCACCGGTACCAGTTATTCACAAAATCGGGCATCGAGAGGAACACCCCGATCGCGCCGGTGACGCCGCACAACCAGGCGAACCAGAAGGCCCACAGGTGGATGGAGTAAGCATTGGCATTGAAGCCCATGCACCAGCGCCAGAACAGTTGCGCCCGCTCGGTGCCGGTGCCAGGGGCCTGGATCTCCTGCCACTCTTCGTGGGCGCCATATTTTTCGAGCGCCCAGATCGTGCCGGCGTGCATCGCCAGGAGCACCGTCGAACCGAGCAGGAAGAAGATCGAGAGCATGTGGAAGGGGTTGTAGTAGAAGTTGCCGTAGCGCACGCTGACATTGTTGGTCCAGTCGAGCAGCGCCTTGAGGCCGTGGGGTGGGGCCTCGGCCCAGGTGCCCATCCACATCGGGCGGATGATGTAGATCACCAGGTAGAGGATAATCGCCCCGGTGAAGCCATAGGCCAGGTAGGGTTTCAGGCCCAGGCGAACTGCGCGGGTGTACAGGTGCATCAACCAGGCGAAGATGGAAACGGTGAGGAAGAAGGTGGAAATCAACCACCAGCCGCCCAGTTCCAGCGGCGCCCAGCCCAGCCCGAACGCAGCCGGCGGCGGGTCAATCTGGAGCACAAAGAAATACTTGGCGAAGGCGATCGGGTTCCAGCCCACCTGGGAGGCCATCACGACCAGCCAGATGAAGAAGAACATGCCGCCGGTGATAAACGCGGTCAGGTTCCAGAAGCCGATGAAGGTCGGCCCGATCTGGCTATCAAGGCCAAAGTTCTCCAGGATGGGCAGTTCGATCGGCTTGCCGACGCGCCCCTTGTCTCGTGGCCCCAGTTCCAGATCGCCGGGTGTCGTATTCACCGTAGCCATAGTCATTCCCTCTAGGGTGTACAGCCTTCAGCCCACAGCCTTCAGCCCGCAGCTTCCGGCCGGCCCTACACTCCACTCCACCAGGGCAACGTGTTCCAGAAGTTCCAGAAGCTCACCCAGTCCTGCACCGGCCAGCCCGAGAGCAAGATGCAGAGATTGGCCGAGAGCACGCCGCCACAGGCGAAGATGAAGCCGAGGCGATGGATGCCCGACTCGCCGATGGAGTAAATAATCGTATCGCGGAAGAACTGATTCTCAATATCGCCGCCTTCTGGCCCGCGGTACTGCGCCGCGCTCAAGATCAGCGAGCCGTGACAGGCAAGCAGCCAGGTGGAGCCAAAGAGCCCGGTGATCCCGATGGCGTGGAAGGGGTTGTAGAAGAAGTTGTTGTAGCGGTAGCCAAAGTTCGAGACCCAGTCCAGGTGGGGCATGATCCCCAGCACGAAACCCTCGTGCCACTGCCCCAGCAGGACCGGACGGATGATCTGCAACGTGAGCCAGGAGGAGAAGACCACGCCATAGGCCACCGCGATGTGGTAGCCCATCCGCAGCTTCATGCTGATGTCAACCTGGCGCATCATCCAGCCGAGAAAGGCCAGGGTGGCGAAGAACACCGTCATCTGCCAGGCAAAGCCCGGTTGCCCGGGGCCGACGAGGGCCAGGCCCACTTCGGCGGGAGGGGGATCGATGCGCCCGGCGAAGAAGTTCTGGGGATAGGAGTACGGCCCGCGCAGAATGGTTGCGTCAATGTAGAAATAGCTCCCGAAGATGATCCCGAGCACCGACACCAACCCCCAGAAGCCCACGTAGAATGGCCCGACCCAGAAATCAAAGGGGTCGATCTTGAACAGGGCGCTGAAGGTGGTCCGGCCCTTGATCTTGTACTCGGGCTCCAACTCCTCGATCGTGCGCCCGCCCGGCACCCGCGTGGCGCGGGCGCCCTCCTCGACGGTGTACGAAAAGTCGGGGAAGCGTGGGTCCTTGGCCTTGGCTTTACTCATAGCCGGCTACCTTTCCAGAAGGCTCAGTCGCGTCGGGGTGGAACGCCGCGGCCAGTGGGGCGTTGGCACACTCCCTGCGCCGCCAGGTTCGTCGCGCGCGAGGGTACGGAAATTGTAGAAAATGCAAAAAGCCAGGCGTTCAGACAAAGTATAATACGCCGCTATGGGCTTGTCAAGCAATGAGGTGAAACTTTCTCTCGGCATCAGAACGCGCCAGAATCGTTCAGGCGGCCCGTCGGGCCGCCTGAACCTCTTCACCGTGGATTGCATATAGATAACCATCGGCCATGGTCGCGCCACGGGGCAAGGGCAACGCGCTCCCTGGCCGGTCTCACCGGAGCGCCGCTACGACACCTGGGCCAGCGTGCGCCGGGCCGTCCAGGCTGCCAGGCGTTCGGCAATGGCCTGCTCGTAGATGGCGCCGATACGCCGGGCGATCGGGCCCCAGCCGTACTCTTCGGCGCGCCGCCGCGCCCCGGCCCGCAGCGCCGCGGCCAGGGCAGGGTCCTCCAGCGCGCGCAGGATCTGCTCCGCCAGGGCGTGATGATCGCCGGGCGGCGCGAGCAACCCGCTGCGTCCATCTTCAATCGTCAGCGCCAGACCCCCCGCGCGACTGGCCACCACCACGGCGCCGCTGGCCAGCGCTTCCAGGGCCACCAGGCCAAACGACTCGTAGTGCGACGGCGCCGCCACCACGTCGGCGGCGGCAAAGTAGGCCGGCAGCCGTTCCTGGGGCTGCGCGCCGAGGAAGCGCACGCGTTCCGCCACCCCCAGCTCGCGGCGCAGGGCGTCGAGGCGGCGCTGTTCGGCGTTCCAGGCCGCCGGGTGGCCCTCGTCGTCGCCGCCGATCAGCAACACCCGCGCCGCCACACCCCGGGCCAGGAGCAGCGGCAGGGCGCGGATCAGCGCATCCATGCCTTTCAAGGGTTCCATGCGCCCCACGCACACCAGCAGCCGCTCCTCTCCGGGCAGGCCCAGTTCGGCCCGCGCCTCAGCCTGGGGCCGGGGCCGAAAGCGCTGGAGATCAACGCCGCCCGGCACGACGTGGATGCGCCGCGCGTCGGCGCCGTAGTGCCAGACCATCTGCGCCCGGTCGAGGGGGGTTGCCGCCACGACCGCATCAACCTCGCGCAACAGGCGCCGCTCGATGGCGATCCGCTGCCCGCTTTCGCTCTCGTCGCTGCTCCGGGCTACCTGGTTCTTCATGGCGCCAAGGGTGTGAAACATGTGCACCACCGGCGCGCCCCAACTGCGGCGCAAGCGCAGCGCCGCCTCGCCCGAGAGCCAGTAGTGGCTGTGGATCAGGTCATAGGCCAGATCCTCGCCGTCGGCGAAGCAACGCACCCGGCTGACGAACTCGGGCAGATAGGTGAGCACCCAGTTCTTGTCATACGGGGCCGTCGGACCGGTGTGCAGGTTGATCACCCGCACCCCGCAGCTCAGCGCCTCCACCGTTGGTCGCGCCGGATCCTGGCTGCGGGTGAAAATATCTACCGGCATGCCGCGGCTGCCCAGCTCGCGGGCCAGTTCGCGCACATAGACGTTCATGCCCCCGGCTTCTTTGCCGCCCAGGCGCGCCAGCGGGCTGCTGTGCACGCTTACCATTGCGATACGCACCGGCGCTCTCCGATCGTGCACGAGCCCTGCTTCCCCGCTCAATCCGCGAACCGGTACTGAAACAGCGCCAGAATGGCGTAGAAACCCTGGCTGGGCTTCATTTTCTTGCCCTCTTCATAGGTGCGACCGATATAGCTGATCGGCACCTCGAGGATACGGTGACCACGCTTGAGCACCTTGGCCGTAATCTCCGGCTCGAGACGAAAATCGTTGCTCTCCAGGTTCAACTCGCGGATAATCTCGGTGCGCATCACCTTGTAGCAGGTCTCCATATCCGAGATCCAGCAGTTGAAGAGGAGATTGGTGAGGAAGGTGAGGCTCTTATTGCCGATAGCGTTCCAGAAATACATCCCGGTGTGGCTACCCATAAAGCGGCTGCCGAAGACCACGTCCACCCGCCCTTCCACAATCGGTTTCACCAGGGCGTAGTAGTCATCCGGATCGTACTCCAGGTCCGCATCCTGGATGATCGTAATCTGCCCGCGGGCGTGAGCCAGGCCGCTCCGCACTGCGGCGCCCTTGCCCCGGTTCTGGGGGTGACTGATCACTGTGAACCGTGGATGGCGGGCGGCCTCGGCCTGCAGCACCTTGAGCGTAGCGTCGGAGGAATGGTCATCGACAGCGATGATCTCCTTGTCCAGATCCACCGCGTACACGCGCTCGAGGATCTGCGGCAACGTTGCCGCCTCATTGTAGCAGGGCATAATAATCGAGAGGAGGGGCCGATCGTTCATAGCAGCGTATCACCGGGGTTCATCGTAAATGTTCACGTTTCTCCTGGGAGCGCGGGTGTTACCCCGGGTGTGATGGTCTTTGAATACATCATCCGCTCTAGCCCGCGCAGGCGGGCTTCGCATCCCGTAGCCGAGGGCTTTAGCCCCACGGCCAGCCCGGCATAGCGGGTGAATTTCTCAAAGACCATAACACTTGCGGCTTCATCGTCATCGCCGGCGCTCCCATCGGGCAGGGGCGTGGGGCGCGCCAGGTTCCCCCTCCCCCGCAATGGCGCATCAATCCGACGCCGGAGGACGCTCGGGCGCGGGTTCGCCGCGCGGCACAGGGGGCGGCGCGGGCGCCTGACGCACCTGGCGCGCAATCTCCAGCACGATAATGAGGGTGATCACCAGAAAGCCCGCCAGCGCCGCGGCGATCAGCCCATTGCGGACCAGGAGAACGGCGCGCGAAGCCGGAGGGACAGGCGCATCGCCGAGGTAGCGCACCGAGATGCTGGAGGTGGCCTGGGCGATCACCTGCTCATCGCGTTTGGCCTGCAACACCGCGAGCGTGTTCAGCGCCAGATCGAGGGTCTGGCTCAAGGCGCGCTGCTCGGAGACCAGTTCGGCCAGGCGGCCCTCGGCAGTGGCCAGTTCGACCTCATAGCGCGAGCGGGTCGTTGCATCAAGGCCCACCGCGGAGGCGTCGCCGGCGGCGATGGCCGCGGCCATCCGCTTCGCCTCGCCCATCAGACGGTCGCGCTCACTCTCGATGACCGCGGTCAGGCGTTCCAGTTCACTCAGGGTCGCCTCGCGACCGGCAGCCAGCGTCTCGGGGCTGCTGATCGTCAGGTCCACCGGCAGGTTCTCCCCGCCAGCGGCCCGCAGCCGCACCACCAGGGCCGCCAGCGCATCGGCGGGCGCGCCCTCGCCGCGCTCCACATCGGCGCGCAGCATACGCGCGTCTTCCAGCACCAGGCTCAGTTGCTGGGTGCGCGCAAGGTAGGCAGCGTAGAGGTCCTTCTGAGCCTGGCGTGACACGCCCAGCAGTTCCCGCAGCCGCGTGACCTCCTGGGAGGCGCGTGCCAGTTCGCCCTGGCGCAGGAAGGCGTCCATGGTGCGCCGGGCCTCGGCGTGGCGCGCGCGGGCCTCGTCCAGTTCCTGGTCAATGCGCTCGACACCGAACGATCCTCCGCCGTACAACTCCCTGACCAGGTCTTCGTACATCTGGCCCCAGAGCTGGACCAGCCGGCCCGCATCGGCGGCATCTCTACCACTAGCGGTAATCGTCAGCAAATCGCTGGTAGCGCGCACCCGCACCCGTCGCAGCAGATCGCCGGGTTTGAGATCCGCTTGCCCGAGCTTTTCCAGCACCCGCGCCTCCAGCACCGGACTGGTGGCCAGGTCGATCAGCGCCTGGCGGCGGGTGTTCGGGTTGGTAAACAGACCCGTATCACGCTCAGCAAAACGCGCATCAAGCGACACTTGCGCGATCACCGGATCGATCAACACGTTGGCGCTGGCGCGATTCGCGCGAGGCAGGACCAGCGTGATGATCACCGCCAGGGCGACTGCCGCCAGCACCCCGACGGCAATCCAGCGCCAGCGGCGCAGCACGGCCTGCGCGTAGGGACGCAGATCAATCTCTTGTTCCATCACAGCTCCCTAACGTGAACATAGGCTGCTGGAGCAGGGGTGTGGGGAACCCGATTCCCCCATCCCCCCACCCGCGGGAGGGTTTGGGCCGGCGCCGCCCCCGCCCGGACGCGGGCCGCAGCCCTCGCGCACTCAGCCATACAAAGGCGCGTATGCGCCGGGCGCATACGCCGCAGGATTGTAGCAGAAGGGCCGTGGGGCGTCAACGCAAGGTCGCGGCGATCGTCACGAGGGCGACCAGGTCGAACATCAGCATGAGCGCCACCATGAGCCAGGTTCCGGCCGGGCGCCAGCCGGCGGGAAGCAGGAAGCGCAGGCCCAGCAACAGTAGCCAGAGGGTTGGGACGATAGCCCAGAACATGTAGCGCCCTCGGGGAATATACACCCCAAACTCGAGGGGCGGCAAGGGGTGAAGGCGGACGAAAACGGCCATCCAGCCGAGGGTGACCGCGCCGAAGAACAGCCAGACGCAGCGCCGTCGCCACAGCGGTATTCCCTGGCGCGCCGTCAGGAAGAAGCCGCGCGCCAGGCCGAGCAGCGCGGCCAGCGCCAGCATGGCAAACATCCAGTCCCAAACGACGCCCGCCGACACATGCCCCCAGGCAAAACGCGCCCAGAAACTGGTAAACACGACAACGACGAGGGTCTGATACCGCTGACCGATCAGATCGGGATCGCTCACCGAGCGGATCCAGTTGTCTATGTCCAGCTGCAGATAAGCTACATCAAGCGCGAACAGCCAGGAACGGGCGGCGAGGATTGGATGGGGGCCGCCGGGTCCTTCAACCATAACCGGGCGGAATGCGGCGACGGCGGCAACGATGAACACTGCCAGGCCGATGCCGGCGGCAAGGTCGGGGCGAACAGACTTCCGGCGCAGCGCCCACAGCAGCGCAAGCCCCACCAGCGGGACCACAGCCAGACCGACGCGCTTGGTAAGCACGGCGACGAGCGCGCCGAGGCCGGCGAGGGCCAGGGCCGCGGGGCGGGGCCCGTCGCGAACGAGCAACACCGCCCCGAGCAGGGCGGTTGTCGCGGCCATATTGAGCAGCACATCATTATTGACCGCCGCCATGAGGTCGGCGAAGGCAGGAGTGAACAGCACCAGGAGCGGAAAGGCGAGCTGCGTTGCCGGCTCATCGGGGGCCATCACAACGGCGATGCGCCAGGCGGCAAGCACGGTCAACGCATAGAGCAGCACACTGACGGCGCGGGCCAGGTAGAGCTGGGTTTCCACCGCCAGATAGCGCGTCGGGCCGATGGGCAGCGCAATCAGGTGGTAATAGAGCGGCGGATGGACGCGCTGGCTGAACCCGAGGAGCACCGGTCCAGGGCTGAGTAGATCAGGGCGCACCCCCGGCGGCCAGAAGCGGTGGCGGTACATCGAGTCGGCGATCTCGCGGCTGAGTTGGACCGACCCCTCGCCCGGCGTTATGCCTTCGCCTATAGCGATCTGGGCAGCGTACTCGAAGTGGTTCGGCTCGTCGTAGTGTTGCCAGGGCGGGACGAGGAACAGGTACAGCAACCCGTGGGCGAGCGCCAGCGGCAGGAGCCAGCGCAACACGCCCCGCTCGGCAGCCGCAAGCCGTAAGCGCGGCGCGCGGAGACCCGCTATGGAGGAATGGGCGGCGCCCTGCGAGATCGCATCGCGCGCGGGTTGATCCACAGTGAAACCTGCTTCTCTGCTGAGGCAAGCCATCACGCTGCCGCGTTCGGCAGGCCGGGGAAACCCGGTTTCCCCGGACCCCGCTCCGAGGGGCTACGCCACCCGATGAAAGCGGGGGTATGGGGGAACCTGGTTCCCCCATGTTTAGTATGCTCCCCGGCCCTCCAGCACAACGATCAACGTCTTAACCAGAATACGCAGATCGAGCCAGAAGGAATAGTTCTGAATGTAGTAGAGATCATCCTCGGTGTGCAGATGCATTGGTTTATCGCTGCGCCCGTTGACCTGCCACCAGCCGGTGATGCCCGGCGGCACCCGGAAGCGCTGCCACTGCCAGGGCTGATACTCGGCGGCGATATAGGGCATCTCCGGCCGCGGGCCGACAAGACTCATCTCACCCCGCAGCACATTGATCAACTGCGGCAACTCATCGAGACTGGTGCGCCGCAGCCTGCGCCCGATGCGCGTCACGCGCGGGTCATCCTCCACCTTATGGATCAGCTTGCCCTGCGCATCCCGTTTCGCCACCTCCTGCCAGCGCTGCTCGGCGTCCTGGTGCATACTGCGAAACTTGATCATCTTGAACCGGCGGCCCTGCTCGCCGATGCGCTCCTGCAGGAAAAAGACCGGGCCGGGCGACTCCAGCTTGATCAACAGGGCGATGAGCAGCATCAGGGGCGCCAGGAGGAGCAGCAAAGTGGCGCTGGCGAAGATATCGAACAGGCGCTTGAGGACCCGTTGCGGCTCGGTGAGGGCCGACTCGCGCAGACTGATCAGCGGAATACCGCCGACGGTTTCCACCGGTGTGCGGGCGAAGATCAGGTCCAGCACACCGGGAACCATATGCACCATCACCGGCTCCTGGAGCAGGCTGAGCGAGAGCCGGGCCACCCGCTCCTGCTGCTGGTGGGGCAAGGCGAAGATCACTTCGTCCACCTGATGCGCATCAATCAGGCGGCGGGTCTCTTCCACGGACCCCAGCCGCGGCACGCGGCCCGGCGCATCCAGCGCATCGCTGGTGTACCCGACGACGCTGACCCCGGTCCAGGGCCGGCGATAGAACTCATCGGCGAGGCGTTCAGCCGTGCTGGCATCGCCCACCACCAATGCCCGGCGCCGGGTGCGCAGCCGGTTGCGCGAATAGACATAAACCCGCACCCCCAGATGGAAGAGGAGCAGCACGCTCAGGTTCAGCGCGGCGAAGTAGAGGAACTGCAGGCGCGAGACTTCCCGCAGGGAGAGATAGAGCAAGCCGGCAAAACAGGCCGAGGCCAGCACCACCGCGCCGACCAGGCGGCCAATCGCTTCGAGGAGGCCGCGGGTAAAGAGCGCGCGCTGCGGTGTGAGCAAGAGAAAGACCGCCAGCCAGATCAGCGCTACGGCGAGGTAGAGCTGCCAGGGCAGTTGGGCCGCCTCGGAGGGCAGATCCATACCCAATTCAAAGCTCAGGCGAATGTGCGAGGCGACGGAGAGGGTGACGAGCGTGAGCGCCAGATCCCAGGCCAGAACGCTTCCGATGACCCGGTAACGCAACCGTTCGAGCATAGGCCACCTGGTGGACTGTGACAGCGATCGACGAAGCGCGTGGTCCGATCGCACCGCATTGTGGATCAGATGACAGCTCGCTCATAAAACCGGCTAAGTGTACCACGGTTGCGCGTAGCGGTCAATCGGAACGGCAGGGCGGCAGGGCGTGCGATATAAAGTCCAGCGCAGCATTACACTGCGCTGGACAGTTCATGCTGGTGGCGCGCTCCAGGCTTTCGGCCAGGTATATGTCGGCTTCGCCTCGCTCTCAAGGGTGATGGTGATACCGCATACTACCACACGCTGCAAGGCTTCAGGTCGCACTCTTATCCACCACTCCACCGACGTCAGGTCGAATATCCCAACCACCGTAGACAATAAACGACTTTGTCAGCCCGAGCACTCGCTCACGGATCAAGACCGCCTCAGGAAAGAGGGCGCGGAGCTCATAAACGTTGAGAAGACGGTGCTGATCCACCAGACGCCTCGCGGCGATCGGATCGGGCTGACGCTTGTACCATCCCATATTGAAGTGCTGGACCATTGTCACTTGCAGCGGCCTCGGCAGAAACTGGAACCAGGGGAAGAGGAAATGGGGCTCGAGGGGAAAGGCGCGGTTAGGGGTCTGGACAAAGTAGCGCCGGCCGACGCGCCGTACCTCGGCGGCCATACGTCGCTGATCTTCGAAGTTGCCCACATGCTCGATCACCGAGTTAGAGAAAACGACGTCGAACTCTCTGTCACTGAAGCAGGCCATATCACGCCCATCGCCGGCGAGGCTGCAAAAGTTTGCGTGGAACACAGGCTCTGAGTCCAGGTTGAGCAGCGTGATCTCGAAACCAGGGCGATCAGCGAAGTCCATCAGTTCCCAGAACGCCTGCACGCCGCCGACGTCAAGGATGCGGACCGGAGTTGGGAGGTTCTCAATGAGTGATCTGAACAGAGCGAAGCGACGTCGGCGCATCCAGGTGGCCAACGAGTCGCTGCGCCGATTATCGTAGATCCGCCCGATGTAGCGCATGACTTTTCTCACGTGCTGGCAACCACCCCAGTCGTTGGCGCACAATGCGCAGCAGAAACAGCGGATTGCCGATAAGGTAACGGCGCCACAATCTGCGTGGTTCGGTAAACAGCCGGGTCAGCCACTCCAACCCACGGTCCGTAGCCCAGCGCGGACCACGGGGGACACGGCCAGACAGAAAATCAAATGCGGCCCCCACTGGTAAAGCCACGCGAACCTCGAGGCGATCCCAGTTATCTTTCAGCCACTGCTCCTGCAGTGGCATACCGAAGCCAATGATCAGGATGTCTGGAGAGACCTCGTTAATCGCACGAACAACAGCCTCGGTGTCGGCACTGCCCAGGCTATGGTCGAAATGCCCGTGGTGAACACCTACGATGTTAAGTTGCGGGTAGTCGGCTTGGAGCCGATGCCCTGCACGCTCGGCGACGCCTGGCCGTGCGCCGAGCAAATACAGGGTGTAGTGCCGGGTAGCGCAGCGTTGCGCGAGGAGCGGCAGCCAATCCGGCGGCGTAAACCGTCCGGGCAGCCGATAGCCCAGCAGGCGCGCCCCCCACTTGACGCCAAAGCCATCACAGAAGACGAGGTCACATCGGTTTAAGAAATCTCTGAACCATGGAAGGCTATAGGCAAGATTGATTGCATGGACGTTTACGTGCGCGATGATCGCATGCTCGCGCTTCTGAACCGCTCGTTCAATCGTATCGAGGAGTTCACTTAAGGTGACCATATCAACAGTGACGCCAAGGACCTCAACCGTAGTGCGAGGCGGCATCAACTGGCGATTATGCTGGACTTGCTGGCTCATAGGCTTACCCCATCTTTGTGTGGCTCATTGCCCTATTCAGACATGCGTATGCTGCGGCAACCTGGCGAGGACCCTGGTGTAAACGTTGATCGTACCCTCCACCATCTTGTCCGGGCTATAGTCGCGCACGGCGATCTGGCGGCCCCTGGCTCCCATTACAGCCATCAGTGCTGGGTCGTCCAGGAGTTCAATCACCGCAGTAGCGAGCGCCACCGGGTTACGCGGCTCAACCAGCCGCCCAGTCTCGCCGTCGCGCACCAGGTCGACCAGCCCACCGACGCGGGTTGCGACGACGGGCAGGCCCAGGTGCATCGCCTCAAGGGCCACCAGCGAGAAACTCTCGGCCACTGAGGGTACGACCACCAGATCGAGCTTGCTCATCAGGGCGAGCACGTCATCACAGGAGCCCAGCAGCAACTGATCGGGGTCAAGCCCGAGCTTCTGCGCCAGCGAGCGGATCAGCCCGTGCTCAGGCCCATCACCGACCACGATCGCCTGGAGGGCAGGTACTGCCTGGCGTATCAGAGGCAAGCTCTCGACAAAATAACGCACACCCTTCTCTTCTGAGAGCCGGCCGATATAGCCGATCATCGGCGGGCGTTGGCCAGCGCACAACCGGGGTAGGGGCGTCTCTGGCAGAGCGATAGCATTAGGCACAACCGTGATCTGGTGCGCGGGAATGTTATAAAACGATACCAGGTGATCGCGAAGGGCATTGCTTGGAACAATCACCGAGTCGCCTGTCCAGAATCCTGACAGCCCGGCCCAGTTCGTCTTAAACTCATGAATTGTAACCACCAGGGGACGGCGGGTCAGGCGGGCGACAAAACCGCCGATAACAGTGGTGAAGCGATGATGGCTGTGCAGTACCTCAACCGTACTTACACGCACAAGGACGCTGAGGCGCAGCACAGCGCGAAGCATGCCGGTCAGCCGCGAGGGATAAAGCTCGGGGACTCTGAGCAAACTCGCTCCGGCGGCGGCGACGCGTGCAGCCATTGAGCCCCCCGTGGTCGCCATCATGACGCTATGACCTCGCTGGCGCAATCCACCAACAAGAAGCACCAGGTGGTTAGAAACACCACCAAGCTCACACTGTGGTCGCAGCATCAATACCTGCATGCTGGTTCTGTTTCCACTTTCGGATCACTACTCCTGCGTGGCCTACAGCGAGGCCGAACATCACCCAGGAGAAACCGCCCCAGAAGAACGAAGAGAACTGCGAGGTGAAAAAGAGCCCGATCAGGGCCAATAAATAGCCAAGCAGGATCCCCCGATCCTGGGGCTCCGTTGCGCGAAAGTAGCCATACCAGGTATAAGCCATTGTACCAAGGCATATCCATAGCATACAGATCAGCCCGATAATACCGCTGTCATGGAGGCTCTGCAGCATCGAGCTAAAGATCCACCCACTGGTATAAGGAAACGAGAGCGGGCCATTGCCGATCCAGGGGTGCTTGCGCCAGGCATCGATGGCTAAACCCCAGACCATGGTGCGCACAGCGGCCGAGTCACTTCCCACATCGAAAATCTGCAGGAACCGGTTAAGCAACCCGATCTCGTAGCCAGCAATACTGAGCAACATTAGCAGCGCCAGGAGGCCGATAGCGCCAGCGGCCAGAAGTGTCGTAATGACGCTGTACCGTGCAAAGGCGCGCCTTGTACCTCTGGTGGCGACGATCATCGCCAGGACTGCTATCAGCAGGCCAAGTCCAAGCCAGGTGCTACGCGTGTAGCCGAGCAGCAGACCAATCAGCCCAATCAGTCCGGCCGCTCCGAGGAGTCGCAACTGATGGGCTGGGGCGTACAGGCCTATGCCGATCATGATCCCAAGCACGCAGAGCACAAATATCCCGTAGAGATTGGGTTCGAGGAAGAAGCCGTTCACCGAGAGGGAGCCACCACCATCCTGGTTATAGAGAACCAGAGGCGTTGGCATAATCGGGTAAAGCAACACAGCAATGATGCTCGCCAGGGTGTGACCAATGAGTAAGATGATGAAATAGATCGGCAGGCGTCCTCGCAACTCGGGCATGTGGTGGATCGCCATCACAACCAGGAAGAAGGTCGCTACACGGCCGACAAAGATGGTGCTCTGGGCCAGACTAGTCTCGGGCACAGGCGAATGAAGCGCCGCAGCGGCGAAATTGGCCGCCAGGAAGCCGATAGCCGGGATAAAGAACGGGTATGAGCGCAGGCACAGGTAGCGTCCCGGCGAGTGTAGGAGCAGCACCAGGCCCAGCAGCGGAACAATCATGGCGTCAGGCTTGAGGCGGATGCCAAAGTTGTTGCCCTGGAAGGTAACGCTCACCATCAAGAGGGCGAGCAGGTAATGAGAAGCGTAGCGGATGCGCAGCAGCAGTGCGACCGACCCGAGTGTCAAGAGCGCCACTGTCGGTGCCAGGAACCAGACGAACACCGTTGCGCGCGCAAGAAAGGTAACTCCGAGCAGCACACCAATGGCCGCAAAGAGCCCTAGCAGTAACACGCTCGGGCTAACCCTGAGGGCGCGCTCCTGATACAGTTTCTCATTCACCGGCAGTCCACCTCTGGCTCAGTCAACTGATCCGGCAACTCTACCCTCTGCATCTTCGCCAGACTCATCTGGTAACGCCACCAGCGATGGAGGGCCACCGTCGCACGCATCGCCGGCTCACCGGCAAGGCAGATCGCCCAGAGCAGGTACGGCAGAGGTTGTGAGGGGTCGAGGCATGAGGCACG
>Ga0272446_1001894_pt1 | contig 29639 bp, 29 predicted proteins | sample YNPCB0061_FD_194587 | JGI IMG/M metagenome (GOLD analysis project Ga0272446, IMG submission 194587) | Hot spring microbial mat communities from Yellowstone National Park, WY, United States - YNP-CB-006-1 | ecosystem: Environmental > Aquatic > Thermal springs > Hot (42-90C) > Sediment | place...
AGGCTAGAACTTGCTTGGATTTTTTGTTCCGTTTCGCTGTCACTAGGGAGGGGCAGGCTTACCCAATCTCCCGTAGGTAGCAAAATGGGAGGTAGGTAGTTACCGATCGGTTCCAAGACCGTAATTAAAACAACATGGGTCTTACCAGGCACAGCCAATTCAAGCACTTGGTCTAAGATTTTGTGATGGACATTAGAGACATCTATCGCAATTAAAAATGTAGACATTGTTAAAAAGTGAATTAAATTTCTTGATCTTACAGTCTGTCAAACAATCAGGGTATACGCCTGTCATCAAGTTTAAGAATCTCTCTTAGCAATTGATGAACAACCATCAAATAATTCCAAAGTAGAGTGTGATTCAAATTTTGCCCAGTTTAAGCATAGGTAGCCTCTAGTTGTTGGCGCAACCGTCGGGGATTGCCCTGGTCGATAATTTTGCCCCGATCGAGTAGGAGGGCACCATCGGCATAGTCTAATTCCTGGAGGCGGTGGGTCACCCAGAGGGCGGTAATGCCCTGCTCATCTACTAAACGGCGCACTAAGCTCACTAAATCCAACTGATATTCCCGATCGAGGAGGGCAGTAGGTTCATCTAACAATAAAATCTCCCTCTCCCTGGCAAGCTCCCCGGCAATAGCAACCCGCTGCTTTTGCCCCCCACTCAGGGCATAGATGGGGCGGCGCTGAAAGCCATCTAAATCTACTGCCTGCAACACCGCCTGGACCCGCTCCTGCAATAAAGCATGAGACAAAGGACGATGCCCCAGACTAAAGGCAATATCCGCTCCCACCGTCGGCATCACCAATTGATGGTCAGGATTTTGAAACACAAAGCCCACGCTACCATTGATCACAATCGAACCAGAAGTAGGCTGGAGTAAATTGGCAATCAGTTTTAGTAAAGTTGATTTACCACTGCCATTTGCCCCCAGTAACATCCAAAACTCCGATCGGGGCACCGTAAAAGAACAGGCATCTAGCACCAAAGACTGCCAACTAAAACACAACTTGTGGGCTTCAATTGCGGACAAAACCCGCCCCCAGTCCCGAAGGTGTACCAGTCTTGCTGGAAATTTGTACTGCCAAAATTTCCGAACTTAAAACCGCAATCTTCCTGCCTTCCTGCCGTTCACAACTGAGATGGAGTACCTTTTCCCCTCTGCCCTCCATTCCTTCCGTCAGCAGCTGATAAAGACTATCTGCCCCTTCCTGGTCCTTGCGGTTAATGATAATGGGTACCGGGTTGCCCCTTAAATTTAGCTCGATCGTGAACATAGATTAAGTTTGAAAATGCAATTTCAGTATAAGCCAGAAAACCGATCCGCCTGTATAATTGGGACATAGTGTTCTCCACAGGAAAAAGTTATGGGATTACTCGATCGTATCGGCATGGTAGCCAGGTCTAATTTGAACGCCATCGTAACAGCCGCCGAAGACCCAGAAAAGATTTTAGAACAAACTATCATCGATATGCAGGAAGACTTGGTGCAACTCCGCCAAGCCGTCGCCCAAGCAATGGCAGCCCTCAAGCGCCAAGAGCAACAATACAAGCAGGCAGAAACCCAAGTGAATGAATGGGAGCGCCGCGCTATGCTTGCCCTGCAAAAAGGAGACGAAAATTTAGCACGGGAAGCCCTCTCCCGCAAGAAGACCCACGCCGAAACCCTAGCATCCATCAAGCCGGGCTATGACCAAACTGTGGCACAGGTGAACCAACTCAAAAAGAACTTGACCATCTTGGAAAGCAAGATCGCTGAAGCCAAAACCAAGAAAGAGATGCTCAAGTCCCGCATCCAGGCGGCGAAGGCACAGGAAAACCTCAATAACATGATGGGCAAGATCAATACCAAGTCTGCCTCCGCTGCTTTTGAGCGCATGGAAGAACGGGTGATGATGGCAGAGGCAAAGGCAAGTGCTACCTCCGAACTGGGTATGGACAACCTGGAATCCCAGTTTGCGATGCTTGAATCTAGCAGTGATGTAGAAGACGAAATGATGGCAATGAAAGCCCGCCTCTTGGGTGGTGCCAGTGCTTCTACTCCAGCCCTCAACCCAAGCCCGGTGGATAGTGAACTGGAGCAACTCCGCCGCCAAATTCAGGGCAATTCCTAACTACTGGAGCAGGGAGACTAGTCGGTCACTATCAGAAAAGTCCCCTATTAGTCTCCCCTTTTTCTCTCCAAACTGCCACTCTAGGGTGGGTGTAGCGGTAATTCGAGATTGTTCCGCTCGATCGGGATTTTGAATTATATCTACAACTTCTAAGCGGTAGGGTAAAGTTAGATGGGCTGTAAATAATTTTCTGAGGTTTCTGATTGCTCTGATCGAATTGGGAGTAAATTCTCCCGCTACATAGAGGCAAAAATAGTATTCCTCTACCATTGTGAGTATATGTACCTAATTGCCTTAGTAGATTAACATCGGTAACGAAAGACCAGAATTTTTGTAAAAAAGTTTTAAGATTGTTTGAGTATTTTAGTGGAAGTCATCTTAGGATTGTTGGGGCTTGCCCTGGTAGTATTTGAGGGGCAGTATCGTCGTCGCTCTGGTAATTGCCTAGAAATTAACAACGGTAAGTGGGAAGTCTATCTCAACCCCGATCGGGTGGTGATTGAAGGGCAGTGGCTAGTTCATAATCCTACGGAAAGATTCGACCTTTTTTTAGCTGATGTGGGTCTTGATACTAAGTTTTTATCTAAGGGTAGCCTGCAGGGGTTAGAGGCAAGGACAGAGCTTTATAGCAACCATCCCGATCAGCCCCGTCGTTACGACAATTATTGGGATGCCTACATTGTCAAAGCCCAAAAATCTACAGAAATTAGAGTAAAAATCACGATCGGGGGCTTTAATTTAGAGCAACTGGAAACCGCCTGGATTAAGTTAAATTCGATCGTTTATGGACCAGCGGGGCGCACTCCTCGTACTGATCATGTGATGATACCCCTCAAATTTCCCGATCGGGAACCGGTCTGGCAAAAAATAGGAGGGGTTGAAGTAATGCCAATTCCTACCCATTTACTATCGGCGATTGATGACCCCGTAGTTGTGGTCGAAAAGTATGTCATGCCCCATGCCAAACCAGGAGATATAGTCACGATCGGGGAAACGCCCATTGCGATTATGCAGTCCCGTTGGCGCTATCCTGAGGATGTGCAGCCAGGCTGGTTAGCAAAGCGGCTCTGTTATTACTTTTTGCCTACTTCTAGTTTGGCTACCGCCTGCGGTTTGCAAGTATTAGTCGATGAAGTGGGGGCATGGCGGGTCGGATTTGCCTTTTTGTTGGGGGCATTAGCGAAGGTCATTTTGCGCCGCCCTGGTGTGTTTTACGAATTGGCGGGGGAGCAGGCGAGGTTGATTGATGACGTGACTGGAACCTTGCCTCCCTATGACCAATTTATTGTGCTGGGACCTCAACAACCCCAAGCAGTCGTCGATCGGATTAAGGCAAAAACTGGTTTAGAAACAGCGATCGTAGATGTTAATGACTTAGGGGGGGTCAAAATTGTCGCCCATACAGCAGGGGCAGAACCCAAATTACTTGAGCAGGCGTTAAGAAAAAATCCGGCTGGTAATGCGAACGAACAAACTCCGATCGTTTTAATTCGTCAATGTTAAAAGTTACTATTTGGTCTAGCTTGTGTCATTTTAGGAAAATTTTTAAGCAACTTTCCTAACAATTGTCGGTAAAAAATTGCTAGACTAAAAATAAATTAAATGCAATTAAATCAAAATTTTTCGATAGATTCCCCATTGGACTTATACCCTTTGGTTGACCTTTTGATAAGTCTAAGTAAATGAAACCCCGATCGGAATTTTGCAAGAATTGTTCCTGTTATGAAGGATTTACATCTTCTTATAGATTATTAAGTTAATTTAGATAGTATTTGCTATAGTATCAATTGAATTAGAGTTATTTTGGGCATTGGGCAAGGGGTATTAAGCGCTATGAAAATTGTTAGCATTGATGAAATTCAAAAAATGGGAGGCAGTCTTCTCCCTGATGGCAGGTTAAGTTACAAAGATAATATTTTTGTCAAGGGCGGTACTTTTCCAGAGAGTTCTAAGGACTTTGTAAAATCGATCGAGCAAAAGTATCTTAAGTCTGGCGTTGAATGTTTATTGGTGAACTCATCGGGCATGATTACAATTTGGCGCAATGAGAAAAAAGTTGATAATCAGAGTAGGGCTGAATTAAAATCCTATAAGCCCACGATCGTTCACATTGACGACAGCCCGAACGAGGGTAAAATTATGGGGGCAATCTTGGGGGAATTAAACTGTAATTTTACTCAGGTTAATAATGCCATGTTAGCCGTAGCTAATATATTAAAAATTAGACCTGATTTGATTTTTTTAGACCTCAATATGCCGATCGTGAATGGTTATGAAATTTGTGCCCAACTCCGCCGTGTCGATATGTTTAAAGCCACTCCTATTATTATTGTGACCGCTAATGATGGTCTAGTCGATCGGGTGCGGGCAAAAATGTCGGGGGCAACGGATTTTATTTCCAAGCCGCTCGATCGGGATAAAATTGTCAGCATTTTTGAGAAATACCTATCTAAAAATTCTTAAATAGTCTTATCTTTTAATGAAAATGCAACTAACGATCGGTTTATTTGAGCTTAGCAGTTTAATTTAAGATTTAGTCCAAACGATCGGGGTGTTTTTGTTCCTATTTTTAACCTAACCTTAACGATCGATCGGTATGCTTAATAGCATTGACTAATACTATAGGTTGAGGAGTAGATATGGCTACAATAACCCAGTGGACTTTTGAAGGGGATGTTATTACACCCTCATCAGGTACAGGTACAGCATCCTTGGTAGGAGGTACAACAGCCTCATTTGCCACAGGTAATGGAGGCGGCAGGGGATGGAATACAACTACCTATCCTGCTCAAGGTACAGGTAACAAGACTAGCGGCGTTCAATTTACCGTTCCCACTACTGGGTTTAATGATATTCAGGTTTCTTTTGATTTGAGGCACAGTAACACAGCCGCTAACACTGTCGTCTTCCAGTATTCTGCCGATGGCACTAATTTTACAGATTCCTTAACTTTCAGAGCTACGGCAGGAGATACCTTCTTCACCCGCAATGTTGATCTGACAGCTATTAGCGCTCTAAACAATAATGCAAATACGACCTTTAGAATTCTTTCTGCTTTTGATCCCCCCACGGGCACTCAGTATGTAGCAGCGAACTCAACGTCAACTTATAGTACGGGAGGCACTCTCCGTTTTGACAATGTAACGATCACAGGTAACTCTATAGCTACCCCTACCCCCAGTGGCTCTCCCCCCACGATCGGGATCAATACTACAGCTACTAACGATCGGCTGGATGGCGGTGCTCTCAACCTACTGCCCGTTAGTACCACAGGTGCAGTCAGTGGTGTAATCAACGATCCCACCGATCCCGCCCGCTTCCAAGGCATTGATTTCACAATTAGTGACCCCGACACCCCGATCGGTAATTTGACCGTCACGGCAACCAGTAGCAACAGTGGGGTAGTACCCAATGCCAACTTGAATTTGACTGGTAGTGGCGCAACCCGCAATCTCAAAATTACACCCACTGGCGTTGGTTTCAGTGATATTACAGTGACTGTCAATGATGGCACTAACACAGCAACCTATGTCATCAAATATGCCGCTTCACCAGCTTCTGTGACTTCTACTACGCGCTTTTTAACCGGTGCATCCGATGCCAGCACGGCTATCCCCCTAGATAGTAATTTTGTCTTGGTGGCAGATAATGAAGACCAAAAAATTAGACTGTACGATCGGACTCAGTCTGGCTTACCCATCAATCAATTTGACTTTACAACTGCCCTGAATTTGACGGATATTTCCGGTGGTGTGCCCAGGGAAGTGGATATTGAGGCATCTACCAGGTTAGGCAGCACGATCTTTTGGCTTGGTTCCCATAGCAACAGTAGCGGCGGAGCGAATCGTCCTAACCGCAGTCGTTTATTTACTACCAATATTAGCGGTAGCGGGGCAGGAACGACCCTAACCTTTGGGGGTTACTATCAACACCTAAAAACCGACCTGATCAACTGGGATAACAATAATGGTCATGGCTTGGGAGTAGGTTTCCTTGGTCTGGGAGCAAGCGCCGCCACTGGGGTGCAGCCAGAATTACCCAACGGTTTTAACATTGAGGGATTAACCTTTGCTCCAGACAATACTACTGCCTATGTTGCTTTCCGGGCACCCCAATTGCCTACTTTCAATCGCACCCAGGCTGTAATTGTACCTGTGACTAACTTCACTTCCCTCCCCAATTCCACAGGCGGAACCCCTGGTTCAGCGACATTTGGCGCGCCTATTTTTATGGACTTGGGCGGTAGGGGCATCCGCAGCATCGATCGGAACAGTAGCAATGAATACATCATCGTAGCGGGACCAGCGGGAGCGGCAACGGGAGTAGCACCCAATGATTTTAGAATTTACACCTGGAACGGTAATCCTACCTCTCCTCCCCAGTTAACTACAGCCAACTTGACCGCTTTGAATGCCAGCGGCGGTAGTTTTGAAAGTATTGTCAGTATTCCCAACCCCCTGACCCTGACCAGCCAAATCGAACTGTTGGTAGATAACGGCGATACCACTTGGTACGGTACCTCCACCATATCGAAGGACTTACCAGAGCGGAATCATCAGAAGTTCCGCCGGGAGTTAGTCTCTCTCAATACTGTTCCTATTAACGTCATTCAAGGTACGGGCACAACCAGTCCCCTAGTCGGTCAAACGGTCACGATCGAGGGCATTGTAGTCGGGGATTTCCAAGGTACTGGACAAATTGGCGGTTTCTTTGTGCAAGAAGAAGATAGCGATGCTGATACTAATCCTTTGACTTCAGAAGGTATACAGGTCTTCTCTGCTATTCCAGTCAATGTGGGAGATAAAGTCAGGGTAACGGGTACAGTGGCTGAATTCACTTCTTCTGGCACTACGATTACTCAGCTTGGTTCTGTGACCAACGTCACGGTAATAAGCTCTGGAAATGCACTCCCCAGTCCAGCAATTGTTAATCTGCCAGTCACTAACATCAACGATCTGGAAAGATTTGAAGGAATGCAGGTGACTTTCCCCCAAACTCTAGCAGTGTCTGAAACATTCAACTTGGCGCGCTTTGGGGAGTTGCAATTATCGGTAGATGGTCGGCGCTTCCAGCCCACGGAATTTGTTGACCCCAATGACAACCCCCGATCGGGTACGAATTTTACGGGCAATAGCAATGTGGCAGCAGTATTAGCTCAACAGGATTTGAATAACCGCCGGGCAATCATTCTGGACGATGGTTTAAGTACCCAAAATCCAGCAACAGTGCCTTTCCTGAACAGTCAAAACACTAGGCGGGTTGGGGATACGGTCACTGGTTTAACTGGTGTGTTAGATCAACGGTTTGGTAGTTATCGAGTGCAACCCACTGGCTCTGTCACTTTTGCTGATACTAATCCCCGTCCCACTTCTCCCCCCAATGTGGGCAATGCCAATGTCAAAGTGGGTAGTTTTAATTTGCTCAACTACTTTACCACTTTGGATAACGGTACTAATTTGACTGGTCCCAATAATAACTTGGCTCCCCGTGGTGCTAACAACATTACGGAATTCAATCGCCAACGGGAAAAAACAGCTACAACGATCGCTCAACTTAATGCTGACATTTTGGGGCTAATCGAGTTGGAAAACAACGGCACTACGGCTATTACTGATTTGGTGAATGCGGTCAATAGCAAACTTGGTGCCAATGTCTACAGCTTCATTCCCGATCCTGTCAATTACACTGCTGTGGCTGGGGGGGATGATGCCATTAAGGTTGGTTTTATCTACAAACCCAGTGTTGTCACCCCGATCGGTTCTCCTTTGACCACGAACGATCCTTCTTTCCTAAACTTAGGCAGAGCACCTGTCGCCCAGACCTTCCAAGTCAATAGTAATGGTGCGGTCTTTACACCGATTATCAACCACTTCAAATCTAAGGGAGATACGGGAGCAACTGGCGCTAACCTGGATCAAAATGACGGACAGGGAGCATTCAACGCCCAACGTCGTTTACAGGCAGAGGCGATCGTTAACTTTGTCAACAATGTGGTTATTCCTACCAGTGGCGATCCCGATGTGTTGGTAATTGGCGACCTCAACGCCTACGGAGAAGAAGACCCAGTCGATCGTTTCCGTGCCAACGGCTTTGTTGATTTAATTGATACCTTTGACGGGAATAACATCTCCTATTCTTTTGTTTTTCAAGGACAGTCTGGTCGTTTAGACCATGCTTTGGCAACTCCTTCTCTGGCTACTCAGGCGACAGGTGCAGCTGAATGGCATATCAATGCCGATGAACCCCGTTTCCTAGACTATAACTTGGAGTTCAAGAATGGAGCTGGCGGAGATACTCCAGACTTGTTTAATCCTAATAATCCCTTTAGGACTTCCGATCACGATCCAGTTCTGGTGGGACTGAATCTCAGTAGTCCATTTGTTCGTTTGCTACCTCGTCAACCCATCATAAGTAGACCTAATCCTATTTTTGTACCTGGATTGGGTAACATTGTCTATATTGATAATCCCAATGTGACAATTGTTGATGCCAACGGTAACATTTTGTTCTAGATTATGATTTGGTGGAAGTTAATTCCTCTGTCTAACGGCTAGGGGAATTAACTATTCCTATTGAGAGGAAACAAACATCTTTATCCTGTTCCTGTCATATGAAGAAAGCATGGTAGTCACGATCGTTGGCATAGGGGAAGATGGAATAGGATGTTACAGCAATTTTTGATCAAACGTACTACAGTCCGAATTAAATCAAAGGAGCAAAATATATCCCACAATAAGAACATTTTCATCGGTAATGGCATTAATAGCTTCCCTAATTGCATCATCAAGAGCCTCTATTGTTCTAGCTTTTGCGGAACAATTTATCTCTTTTATCTTTGACCAACACAATTCGAGAGGAGATAAATCTGGTGAATATGGAGTCAGGTAACCTCCCATTCAAGTATGCTGAAGGATGCCTTATTGCCGAGTGGGATTCAGTAACAGAGATTACCATTAGCTATTCTTAAATCAGGTCTTACATTTTTCATGTGAATTGGGCAATAACACTTGTGGAACTTGGTTTAAAATAAAGAATCATTATTGCAAATGCCATGACCAACACCATTCAAGGACCAGTCTTTGTTGTAGATGACAATATTGATACGGATCAGATTATCCCGGCGGAATACCTCACCCTTGTTCCTTCCAAACCTGATGAATACGCCAAATTAGGCAGTTATGCCCTCATTGGTTTACCCGATCGGTACGGCAAATTTATCGCACCAGGTCAAATGCAGACCCAATACCCGATCGTGATTGCGGGGCAGAATTTTGGTTGTGGTTCCTCCCGTGAACACGCCCCCATTGCTCTCGGTGCGGCTGGTGTCAAAGCCGTAGTTGCCCAGTCCTATGCCCGGATTTTTTTCCGTAATTGTGCCTCTACAGGGGAACTCTATCCCTGGGAATGCCCCGATCGGATTTGTGAACAATTCCAAACCGGTCATCTTGCCACGATCGATTTCGATCGGAATCTGCTGATCAATGAAACTACCAATCAGACCTTCAACCTCCAACCTTTGGGGGAAGTTAAACCCGTCATCGATGCCGGCGGCTTGTTTGCCTATGCCCGCCAGACCGGCATGATCAGCACTTAGACTTTCTTTCTTCCAAGATTACTGACTAGAAGCGGATATAAGGGACTTCATTTCTCTTACCGCCCGATCGAGTCCGACTAAAACTGCCCGACTGATGATGCTATGCCCGATGTTCAACTCTTCCATACCAGGAATTTGAGCGATCGGTTGGACATTCCAATAGGTCAGTCCGTGTCCCCCATTGACCCGCAAACCCAAGCTAAGGGCAAGTTTTGCCCCCTCCTGCAAAGTTTTTAGCTCCCGCTCCCGATCGGTTTCTTTGGTGGCATTGGCATAGGTGCCAGTATGGAGTTCGATGAACTTGGCTTTGGTTTTAGCAGCTGCTTCGATTTGGTGGGGATGGGCATCGATAAATAAACTGACCGGTATGGATTGACATTGCAATGTGGTCACAATTTCCGTTAAACGATCGAGTTGACCCGCTACGTCTAGTCCCCCTTCCGTTGTGACCTCCTCCCGCCGTTCTGGCACTAGGGTAACGTAGTCCGGTCTGATGTCTAGGGCGATCTCTACCATGGGGGGTGTAGCTGCCATCTCCAAATTCAAGTGGGTACGCACTACCTGCCGTAGCAAGCGCACGTCCCGTTCCTGAATATGGCGGCGGTCTTCCCGCAGGTGAACCGTAATCCCCTCTGCTCCCGCTAGTTCAGCAATGATGGCAGCGGCTACTGGCTCAGGCTCGATCGTTCTTCTTGCCTGCCTTAGGGTAGCTATATGATCGATGTTGACTCCTAAAGTAGGATTAGTAGGCATCTTGCAGTTCGTAAAAGTCAGGGGTGATGTAGTCCTTCCGCATGGGATAACCAACCCAGTCTTCTGGCATCAGAATCCGTTTCAGGTTGGGATGACCTTCGTAAATGATGCCATACATATCATAGGACTCCCGCTCCTGCCAATCGGCGGTGCGCCAAATCCAATAGACGGAGGGCACTCTAGGATCGTGGCGGGGTAGAAATACCTTGACCCTGACCTCTTCAGGACGATCGGCGTTATCCGACAGCTTGATCAGGTGATACATACTGACCAAATCATCCCCCGGACCAGCATCATAGCCGCACTGACACATCAAGTAATTGAACCCGTAGGCATAAAGGGCAGTGGCAAAGGGCAGGAGATATTCCCGCTGAACTTTCAGGATCGGTACGCCCTGGTGGTCTAAGCCCAAAAATTCATGGTCAAAGCCATTTTCCTTCAGCCACTCCGATACCTTAGCCGTAGATACAACTGGTGCGTCGCTCACCCTTCTACCTCCACCATTTGTTCTTTTTTGATCGCTTCGAGGGCAGGCAGGGGAATACCCGCAGCCATCAGTTCCTTGGGCGGTGTCGATCGGGAAGGAGCTTCTAGATATTTACCCGTCAGGATGGGATCGACTACTTTCATCTCATGGCGGACAGTGTGATAGCGGTGGGTACGTTGGATTTGTGCCCGTTGGGCGAAGCCCTCAGCGCCGATTTTTTTCCGCAGTTTGATGATGGCATCCATGATCGCTTCCGGACGGGGCGGGCAACCAGGGATATAGACATCTACGGGAATCAGCTTATCCACACCCCGCACGGTGGTATAGGAATCGGTGCTAAACATTCCCCCCGTGATCGTGCAGGCACCCATAGCAATCACATACTTGGGTTCTGCCATTTGCTCGTAGAGACGGACGAGGGCGGGAGCCATTTTCATCGTGACTGTGCCAGCGGTGATGATCAAATCTGCCTGACGGGGAGTGGAGCGGGGAAGCAAACCGAACCGATCGAAGTCAAAGCGGGAGCCGATCATAGCGGCAAACTCGATAAAGCAACAACTAGTGCCATAGAGCAGGGGCCACAGGCTCGACATCCTTGCCCAGTTGTAGAGGTCGTTGAGGGTAGTTAAAACGACGTTGTTGGACAAATCTTGGGTGATTTGGGGATGCTCGATCGGGTTGATCAAGCGTTGGGTCTGCTCGTCGATACTGAAATCTAACCCTACATTCTCTGCCTTTAAGACCATTCTAAAGCTCCTTTGCGCCAAGCGTATACAAGACCTAATACTAGGATAGCAATAAAAATTAACGCTTCGATGAAGGCGAACAGCCCCAACTGGCTAAAAGCCACTGCCCAAGGGTAAAGGAAGACTGTTTCTACGTCGAAAATGACGAAGGCAAGGGCGAACATATAGTAGCGGATGTTGAACTGAATCCATGCCCCCCCGATCGGTTCGCAACCGGATTCATAGGTAGTGTAGCTACCGGGTCCGACAGTTTTAGGGCGCAATAGCCAGGATAATCCCAACGCCAAGCCTGGTACTAGGATACAGACTATGGTGAATACTAATAAATAACCGTAACCTTCTAAGACCAAGATTTGACCTCCCATTGTTGCCAGAGTCTATTATAGATGAGGAAAGGCTGACTGCAATACTCTCTCTAACAAAGACCGATCGGGGGTTATGATTATTTCTGGTTCAGGAAGGAATGCTATGGAGAAAGTCGGTTTAATTTTTGGCGGTAAGTCTGGGGAACATGAAATCTCCATTGCCTCAGCCCGATCGGTGGCGACCGGACTTGCCAACTATCCGATTATTCCTTTTTACATCGATCGGTTTGGGTTTTGGCACGATGAAGAAGAGTCTTTGGCAGTTTTACAGGGCGATTCTGTTGTTACTTTAACTGCATTAAATGATTTGATCTTGCCAGAAAAAGTAAAAGAAGTAGATGTATGGTTCCCTGTCTTACATGGACCAAATGGAGAAGACGGAACGATCCAGGGCTTCTTACAAATGACCCAAAAACCCTATGTGGGTAATAATGTATTAGCTTCTGCGATCGGTATGGATAAAATCGTGATGAAGTCTTTATTTGCTAAAGCGGGTATTCCACAGGTTAGTTATCTTTCTTGCAATCTTTATCAATGGCAACAACAACCAGACACCTGGTTAGAAACGATCGAATTAGAACTACAATATCCCTGTTTTGTCAAACCTTCTAATTTGGGGTCTTCCGTGGGTATTACGAAAGTCAGAAATCGATCGGAACTCCTGGCGGGTATTTTGGGGGCATTTCACTATGACAATCGCATCCTGATTGAACAGGGGGTAAAAGCTAGGGAAATTGAATGCGGCGTTTTAGGGAACGACCAACCCCAAGCCTCCGTAGTCGGGGAAATCAGCTATACCAGCGACTTTTATGACTACGAAACCAAATATACCCCCGGCAAAGCCACCCTCTCCATTCCCGCCCCCCTCCCCCCTGAAGTCACAAGCCTAGTCCAGGAACTAGCCATCAAAGCCTTCCAAACGATCGGGGCTAGGGGACTAGCTCGCGTCGATTTTTTCTATGTGGAATCCTCCGCCACAGTTTTAATCAATGAAATTAACACTATGCCCGGCTTTACCCATACCAGTATGTATCCCAAATTGTGGGCAGTCAGTGGCGTGGAATTTCCTGAACTCTGTAATCGGTTGATCGCTTTGGCACTAGAAAATTATGATAAGATACAGCGCTAAACTAATGACAAACCTATGGCTTCTACCTATTCCTTTGACATTGTGAGTGAATTCGATCGGCAGGAATTAGTCAACGCCCTTGATCAGACCCGCCGAGAAGTGGGCAGTCGTTTTGATCTGAAAGACACAAAGACCGAGATAGAGTTAGAAGAAGATAATCTGACCATCAACACCGAGAGTGAATTTACCCTCAATTCTGTGACAGACATCCTCCAAACGAAAGCTGTAAAACGAGGTCTTTCTTTGAAGATATTTGACTACGGTGCCGTAGAACCCGCCAGTGGCAATCGAGTCAGACAGCAGATCAAACTCAAACAAGGCATTGAACAGGAGCTAGGGAAAAAGATCAGTAAACTAATTCGCGATCAATTCAAAGCCCAAGTTGCGATCCAGGGGGATGCCCTCCGGGTGACTTCTAAATCGAAAGACGAACTGCAAGAAATCATTCAATTCCTGAAAGCCCAAGATTTTCCCGTTGCCCTCCAGTTCACTAACTACCGATAAAGACTGGCAACATATTCGCCGTAGCCGTTAAACATCAGAGTTGGTCTTCTTTCCCCTGTGCCTAATAGCCGCTCCGTTGCCTGGGACCAGCGGGGGTGGGGAATATTGGGGTTGACATTTGCTTCAAAGTCATACTCAAAGGGCACTAGGGTATTCCAAAAAGTAGCGGGTTGGGTGGCAGTTAGTTCTATCTTCACGATCGATTTAATACTCTTAAAGCCATATTTCCAGGGCACGACCAAGCGGATCGGTGCGCCATGTTGTTTAGGTAGTTCATGCCCGTAGATGCCTACTGCCAGCAGGGTCAGTTCATTCATTGCTTCCCCCATGGTCAATCCCTCGTTGTAGGGCCAAGGATAGCTGTTCCGTTGCCGGGGGGCTTGTTGGGGATTATAGAAGGTCTGGAAACGGACAAAGCGGGCGGTGTTTTGCGGCTCCACCCGATCGAGGAGTGCCTTCAGGGGAAAACCAATCCAGGGTACAGCCATTGCCCAAGTTTCCACGCAGCGATGGCGGTATAGCCTCTCCTCTAGGGGCATAGTTTTCAGGAGTTCTTCGATCGTGAACCGCTTGGGGTAATTGACCAATCCCTTCACTTCTACAGTCCAGGGATGGGTTTGAAATTGGCTCACCTGCTTCCATACCTGCTTGCCCCCGCTAAATTCGTAAAAATTGTTGTAGGTTGCTGCAACTATTTCATCCGTTAACTCCCGATCGAGGGTAAATTTCGGGTTCCGTTGACTCCTCAGGGGCTTTAAGTCCAGCTCCGCCAAATTACTTTCTACTGCCTGCCTGCTGTTACAGCCCGCCAGAGCAATGCTGCCCAAGCCCACCAAAAAATTACGGCGATTCATAAATACCGATTCAGGCGTAACGATCGATTCAGGGAGTTGCCAGCCGGGGGGGATTTTGACAAAAGCCATAAAAGTTAAGTTTTTTTACTATCTTAGCTAAATACTTACAAAAAACCTGGACTTTGTAGGCTAAGGAAATAAGACAAACCAAAGGGACAAAAACTTGCGCATAAGAGCTAAACAAATTCCATAAATTAACACAGCTTACCAATTCAGCTATGCTAAATTATGGCAATATCTCACTCTCACACAACAATGGCAAGGGTATTGGTTATGGTTAAACGCGGGCTTATTTTAGGATCAACTGCCGCTTTAATGACCGGTCTAGCATTTGCAGGCTTTCAAGTAGCGGGTTTAGCCGCCTTCAGGAACAGTCCCAAGGAACTAGTCGATGAAGTTTGGCAAATTATCAATCGCGACTATGTGGACGGCACCTTTAATAAGGTGGATTGGCAGGCTACCCGCCGTAAGTATCTGAACCGAGACTATGCCTCTAAGGCGGATGCCTATCGCGCTGTGCGAGAGATGCTCCAGACCCTCGATGACCCCTATACCCGCTTCCTCGACCCGGAACAATTCAAGAGTATGCAGATCGATACCTCTGGGGAGTTGAGTGGGGTTGGTCTGACCTTGGGCATTGATGAAGAAACCAAAAAGCTGACGGTAGTTTCCCCCATTGAAGATTCCCCGGCGGCTGAGGCTGGTATTTTGGCTAAGGATGAAATTACTTCCATCAATGGTAGAAGCACCAAGGGCATGGATATAAATGAGGCGGTGAGCTTAATTCGGGGACCCCAGGGAACTAAAGTCAAACTTGGTGTGCAGAGGGGCACCCGCCAATTTGAGGTGGAAATTAAACGGGCAAAGATTGAACTCCATGCCGTCAAGGCTGCCGTGCGGGAAACTGACATCGGCAAGGTCGGTTACATCCGGTTGACCCAATTCAACGCTAATGCGGCTGGGGATATGCGGAAGGCAATCAAGTCCCACAATGAAGCGAATGTGCAGGGCTTCGTCCTCGACCTCCGCTCTAATCCTGGTGGGTTACTTTACTCTAGTGCGGAAATTGCCAAGATGTTTGTGGAAAATGCCACGATCGTTTCGACGGTCGATCGGAAGGGCGAAAGTGAACGGCTTACTGCCAACCGCCAGGCTTTGACGGATAAACCCCTGGTAGTATTGGTGGATGGGGGTTCTGCTAGTGCTAGTGAGATTTTATCTGGGGCGCTCCAGGATAACAAGCGGGCGGTGATTGTGGGTACTAAAACCTTTGGTAAGGGCTTGGTTCAATCTGTCCATTCCCTCTCTGATGGCTCTGGCTTGGCGGTCACGATCGCTAAGTACCTCACGCCCAATGGCACGGACATCAACAAGTCTGGCATTAAGCCCGATGTAGTGGTGGAACTACCCCAAAAGCAAAAGGAAGACCTAGCGAAAAACCAAGATAAAATTGGCACCAATGCGGATCAGCAGTTCGTTAAAGCCCTGGAAGTATTGAAGCAGCAGGTCAAAGCTCAGGCAAAATCTTCTACTGGTGCCTAAAACTTGGACTACCGCACAGCAGGGGTTGATGTAGAAAAGGGCAGGGATTTTGTCCAGCAAATTAAATCCCTAGTCCATAGCACCCACCGATCGGGAGTAATCGGGGGTCTGGGGGGATTCAGCGGTTTATTTGCCATTCCTCCAGGCTATCGCCGTCCTGTCTTGGTGGCGGGCACGGACGGGGTAGGCACTAAGCTCAAAATTGCCCAAGCGATGGCTTGCCACAACACGATCGGGGTTGATCTGGTGGCTATGTGTGTAAATGATGTAGTTACAACGGGAGCCGAGCCATTATTTTTCCTGGACTATATGGCGACGGGTAAGCTAAACCCAGACCAACTCAAGGAAGTTATAGAGGGAATTACCACAGGCTGCAAGAAGGCGGGTTGTGCCCTCTTAGGGGGGGAGACAGCGGAAATGCCTGGCTTCTATCAGGGAGAGGAATATGACCTGGCTGGTTTTTGTGTAGGTATTGTCGAGGCGGAGGCTATTATTAGCCCCGATCGGGTGCAGGCGGGCGACTATGTTTTAGGCTTAGCCAGCAGTGGTTTCCATAGTAACGGCTTTAGTTTAATTCGTCGGGTAGTTAAAGACCAGGGACTAGACTGGCACAGCCCCCTCATGGCAAAAACGATCGGGGCATGGTGCCTCACCCCCACCCTGATCTACAGCGACATAATTTTAGAAGCAATCCGATCGGGTATCGAAATTCATGGGCTTGCCCATATTACGGGAGGAGGCATTCCAGAAAACCTACCCCGTTGTTTACCCGCCGGGCGATCGGTCAAAATTACGCCCTGGGCAATTCCTCCCTTATTCACTTGGTTACAGCAAATCGGTAATATCTCCACCGAAGCAATGTTTAACACCTTTAACATGGGCATCGGCATGGCGGTAGTTGTCCCCGACATGGACTACCTGGCATGGTTTCAAAGCAAAAACATAGAATGCTACCCGATCGGGAGAGTCATAGAAGGAAACGGCGGCATTGAGGGCTTATTTGAGAATATCTAACGGTGAAGTTGTGCCTACTCTGGCAAATTCCAAAATCTCTACATCGGTAGCATTCGCAGCTAACAAGTCTGTGGTGCGTAGTAGCCCTGTGATCTCAAAACTACAACTGTCAAAGGAGAGATATGAACGTCAGCCAGCAAACGCAGACTCATGCTGAAGTAAAGCTAACAATACGATCGGATACAGCCCAAGCCTGACGAAGATCTTCTTCTTCTAATTCCGGGTAAGCCTCTAGCACTTCCTGAACAGATAACTGACTAGCCAGCAGTTTCAGGACAAATCCTACAGTGATACGCATTCCCCGAATAGTTGGCTGCCCAAGACACACCTGTGGATTAACAGTAATGTGGTCTAGTTCTCTAATCACTGTGGGACTCCTGATATACACTGTTCTTCGATTGTTACATACAGCAAACAACTGCCTCCATAAGGACATTCACTTCACCAAAATGTTCAATGCAAGCCTGACGGAACTCTTTCAGCCTTGCTGTCTCTTCCCTGGGAGTTACCCTAGCGATTCTCTACCTTGCTAAAGTCCCAAGACATAATTTTTGCTAACGATTGAGTCTTCTCTGGCGGTTGGGAAATTTGAGGTTGATTTCTAACGGCGCATAGCCTGAATTGCTCCCATCGCCACTGCGGTAATTGCCTGGTCCGTTGCTTTGGGTAAATGGTAGTAACTCCCGCCGCCATTTTGGGCGAGTTCCTTTGCAAAGCCTGTAGAGACAAACTTGTTTTCCGTATCGATTACTAAAAAGGAAAGACCAAGGGCACGAATCTTTTGGGCAATTTCTAGCAACTCCCCTTTAATATCAGGTTTGTTGGCGGGATCGATCGGTTCTCCTAGGGAACGCGCCAGGGGGACATTGCCCCTGCCGTCCGTAATTGCCACAATAATGATTTGCCCCACTTCCCCAGACTTTTGGGCATTGATTCCTACCCGCACTGCCTGGGTGAGACCATGGGCAAGGGGGGAGCCGCCGCCGCAGGGCATTACCTCTAAGCGTTTGCGGGCAGCCTCGATCGATCGGGTAGGGGGCAACAATACCTCTGCCTGCTCCCCCCGAAAAGGAATGAGGGCTACTTGGTCGCGGTTTTGGTATGCCTCAGTTAAAAGTCTTAGAACTGCGCCCTTGGCAGACTGCATTCGATTTAGCGCCATTGAACCAGAAGCATCGACCACAAAAATAGTCAAAGCCCCTGCCTTCCTGACCAGTCTTTTTGCCCTGATGTCTGACTGCTCCACATAGACTTGCTTTTTACTGCCGTAGCGTTGTTTGCGACTTTTTTGGTAGGGGGCAGCCGATCGGAGGGTAGCATCCACAGCAATACGGGGATTATTACTCTGGGGCAGGACTGGTTTGACATAGCGCCCCCGCTGGTCAGAATAGACCAAACTCCTAGCCCCCGACTTACCCGATCGGCGCATCATTTGGGCGAAATACATCACTTCAGGATCGAGTATCACCCCTTCTGGATCAAAGACGAATTCTTCTGGTAAAGTCTGGGTCTCTGCCGGATTTTCTTCTTCCCCTTGGTCTTGGGGCTGTTCATTTGGTGGGGGAGGAGGAGGGGGGGACTGATTTTGAGGAATAACAGTCGCTCTAGGCACGATCGTAAGTTCTACTGCCAGTCGGAGGTCTTCGCCATTCACCTGAGTTCTACCTTCAAGGGCGCAATGTGCCTTAGCAACCCTGACGGCAAATAATTCCGCCCGCTGTCCTTTTACTTGCCCCCTCAGAGCCTCTTGCACTAGGTAGTTAATTTGATTGGTGCTAATTTCTACCGTCGGTAACCATTCCCTCGCCAGGAGGATTTGAGTACGGAGGTCTTCTAGGTCTTGATCAAACTGGCTCAAAAACTTAGTGGGCTGATCGGCATAATTAAGAGCAGATTCTACTGCCTCTAGTCTTTCGTCCATGCCTAACACCCCATCCGCCGAAAGAACGATGGCAATCCGATCGAGAAACGCCTCACTTAATGCTCCCTCCTCTGGGTTGTAGGTAGCAATAAACAAAGGCTGACAGGGATGGTAAAAACTAATCCCTTCCCTTTCAATCTGGTTGTAACCCTGACTGACAGCTAACAACAACAAACTGGTCAACTGGGGGTCTAAAAGATTGATCTCATCAACATATAAAACCCCCCGATGACATTCCGCCAAAATGCCCGGCTGGAAGACCGTTTCCCCAGTCTGCACCGATCGGGCAACATCAACAGCCCCCAGCAAGCGGTCTTCTGTAATACCCAAAGGCACCTGACGGAAAGGAGCAGGTATGACCTTAGAAACTACCCGATCGGGGTTGAGTCCATCTTCCCAATTATCGGGCTGCTTGGGGTCACTATTGCAGATTGATCCCTCTACAACTTCGATCGGGGGTAAGACCTGATGAATGCCCCGTGCCAAAACTGACTTGGCAGTTCCTCGCCTGCCACTAATAACAATTCCTCCTAAAAGAGGATCAACCCCCAAAAGTAGTAATGCGGTTTTGATTGCTTCCTGTCCCACTACCGCACTGATCGGGAAAGAAATTATAGTTTGCTCGGATAACATAAAGAGACTTTAGCACAGTTAAAGAAGAATAACCCTTACTTTTTACATCCAAGGTTCTGTGAAATTTTAGGCAATTTTCTGGATTTGAAATTATGGGTAGTAATATTGTGACTGTTCGGACAAATTGTAGTATAATTCAAACTTACGGCAGCGTAGCTCAGTCGGTTAGAGCGAAGGTCTCATAATCCTTAGGTCGGGAGTTCGAGTCTCCCCGCCGCCATCCTTCTTCTATCTCCTAGACTGCATTTTGCGCCCTGTGGCTTGCCTAACTAAGCGCATATAAGAGTAAATAAGGGAATCTAGGCAGGCTCCAGACTCTTTAACAGATGCACAGAGTTACAGAAAGGCTTAAACTATATAATGAAAGGAGTAAAAGCCCCAAAGCAGTACAAGCATTTGCAGAAATAGCGGAAGAACCACAGGAAAGAGCAGAAGACTTAGGAAAAGCGTCGCAGTCAGCGTTAAGAAAGATGAAAAGAAGAATGGAAGAAATGGCAAAAAAATTGGATAAAGTAGATGACAAAATACAAGACTTTACAAATCAGCAAATGGAGGAAATAAAAAGAGCAGTAAACAGAAAGATGCAAGATAATGTAAAAGCAGTAGCACGATACGTAGTAGAACTAGCAACAGCAGAAAGAAGAATAAAAACAGAAAAAAAATAACATAGAAACACTTGTAAAAACACTAAAAGAGGCAGAAAAATCAAAAAACAACCAAAGATTAGTGCGATTCAGTGATAGACATTACCCTCAGCTATTCTTCAATCATGTCTTGCTATTTGTACTTCTTTCATTTGAATTAGGCGATATTTTAAGAAACTTATTAGGTATGCAGTATGTCTGATTTAAGTCTTTTTGACATCATTTCAGTATTTTGAACTTTCCACTAATAATGATGTCCTGATCTACGATAATGAATAGCTGTTAGACCATCAGTTTGCAGCACTTTTCCAGTTGTAGCCGTGCCATATACCAACCAATGATCGCCACATTCCATTCTTTGACTGACCTGACATTCAATATAAGCTAAACTATCGGTCAGGATCGGCGCTCCTTTCGGCGAAATAGTAGTTTCTAAGTCGATTAAACGGTCTTCTCCTGGCGCAAATTGTTTGAAAAAATGTCTTTCAGTCTTTTTGCCTTGTTCTAAAATATTCAAGACAAAATAATCTCCTTCTTGTAAATAGGTCTCGATCGCTCGGTCTTTTGCTACAGCAACTGTTAAACCTGGTGGAGAAAATGAGGCTTGAGATACCCAAGATGCTAACATCGCTGTTGTTACATCTTCCTTTTGTACTGTTACAACACAAAGAGAACCAATAATTCTGCCTACTGCCTGCTCGATCGATGTGGCATAACCCGATCGGGCTTTAATTCTTTTCACTTCTTTCAACTGCTGGGCAAAATCGGTGCCCGTTTCTTCGCACAATTGTAAAGTAGCAGCGGTAGGGGTAAATTTTACCTTAATTGGTTCAAATGCCAGACTAAAGCCACCATCCCGTAACTTTTGGGCAATAATATCGACAGCTTCGCCGCTCCAGCCATAGGAGCCAAAAGCGCCAGCTGGTATCCCCTTGGGAGCATAAGCAAGAATTACTCCTAAAGCAGTCTGGACTTGGGTCGGCAAATGTCCCGCTAGAGTGGGAGAACCAACTAAAAAACCTGCCGACTTTTCGATAATCTGGCGAATTTCTTGAGGTTCAGCCACCTCACAGTTAATCAACTCCACCCCTACCCCTACTTTCTGGATGCCCCTGGCAATGCTGTGGGCTAGGGTAGCCGTATTTCCATAGGCAGAAGCATAGACCATTGCTACTAGAATATTTTGCTGCTGTTGCGCCTGCCCCCATTCCCGATAGCTATTAACTAATTCATGGAGACCATAACGCAACATTGGTCCATGCCCTGGTGCATAAAATTGAGCGGGATAAGCTTGAAATCGATCGATAATTGTTAGTAATTGGCGGCTTTGTTGAGATAAAACGCAATCAAAATAATAAAGCCGATCGGGTAAATGAATTAAATAACCTTCATCAAATATCTGATCAGTGCATACATGGGCACTAAACAGTTTTCCCGTAAATAAAATTTGGGTTCGATAATCGTAAGTACTCATACCACCAGGAAATCTGGGAGTAGGAGTAGGAATGAATTGTAACTGATGACCATTGCCCAAATCTAAACATTCTTCTCCCCTGGCAATTAGGGTTTGTAAGCCTGTTTTAAGGAGAGTGTCGGGATATTTTTGTTCGAGTAGTTCCCTTAAAGTTTTAATAGCAGGATTAGAGCCAACAAAGGTAATTTGAGGGGCAATTTCTAATAGGGCATGGAGTGTTACTAACCGATTAGGATTTATATGACCTAAGATGACGTAGTTTAATTTATCTAATGTCAAACGGGCTTGCAACTCCCTTAAAAATATTTCGGTAAAGGTCTCGCCTGGTGGATCAATCAGCGCCACCCGATCGGATTGAATCAAATAACTATTTGCGGTGGTTCCCTTCTCTTTGGCATATTCTATTTCAAAACGAAGACGCTTCCAACTCCTTCCCCTGATTGCCCAAGTATCGATCCCGATCGGGGCTACTTGTATGTCCCGTCCTTTACTTTCATTTTGGTTGGAATTAGGAACCACCATAATCAACCTCTTTTTTGTTACCCTTGGCTTTCTACATTATCACATATTTTTCTACTCCCCAAAATGGCACTGGTCAATGAATCCGATCAACACCTCATGTGCAATCATCGAATCTCTGTTGCCTAAAAAACGAAAGACCAACAGAACAAAGTTGGATAAAAGAGTTACAGCCTTTTCCTTAATCAGGTGGTACTGGTTTTGAGCAAAGACAACACTTAGCAAAGAAATTTCTAAAACATTTTCTACCTGCCAAAAGAAAAAAATATATTGACTACTTTTTCTATGGCTATTAGAGTTTGGTTTTTGAGTGAATAGCGTGTTATGGCTTAGTTTTGAAACACTCATCAGTTATGGCATAGTGTACTTTTTATTTTGGGAAAAGGCTGTAAAAAAACCTGAGATGGACTCAGGCATAAGGGGTTAGATGGGAATGAATTTATCGTCTAGCGTAGGCAGCCGCAGCTTCCCGATCGGCACGTTGAATCCAGTCAAAGAAATCACGATTGAGGGGAGTCCATCTGTTGTTACTGGTATTGCCGCCCCAATGTACTCCTAAAACCCGCTGGTCTTGGAAAGAAACCAAAGCAGAACCAGAAGCGCCGCCAGCAGTATCAATTCGATGGGTCCAGTCATTAGCCGTACCTGCTACGTCCCCCCTAACAATGTCATAGTCAGTGCTGGGCGTGCCGTAGGTATTCCACCGATCGCCAGAATAGCCAGTCAGTCGAGCAGTTTCTTGGAAATTATTGGTTACAGTCGCTCTGGTAGTGTAGCCAAACCAGCCAAAACGATCGCCGATCGGTTCCGAGAAAGTCACAATGGCAAAGTCATCTTTCCAGGGGGTACTGGCAGAGTCATTCCAGTAAAGCAGCCGATTAGCAGTATATTCCCGTTCGTTTCCTTGCTTAGTGTCGCCAGGGATAAATTTAACATTGTTAGTAAATCTAGCTCCCTCTACGACATGGGCATTAGTGATCATCGTAAATCGCCCTACGATCGTGCCAGTCCCGAAAGTTTCTTAGCCCCCTTGCCGCCATACTACTCTACCAATGCGGGCATCAGGACGAGTTACTTGCACCCGATCGTCTCTGTTAATAATGGCAGTGGCATCAAAATCCAGGTTAATAATGCCATCATCTGTTGCATTAGGAACTGTCGTATCTAAAGCCTTGAAGTCAAGAGCGGAAAAATCTACATCTAAAGGTGCAGGTAAAAAACCATCAACTTCAATATTAGTTAGAGGATCAAAACCACTCCGATCGATCGGGGTAACAGCAGGGAAGTTAAAGCCTTCAGCCGCAATGCTTTGGGGCAATAAATCAGATGGAGCAGGAGGGGTAACGCCAGGATTAGGAGAGAAAATGCCAGAAACGAAATTGACCACATTATTTACTAAGTCAGAGACGAATTCTGGTTGAACTTCTTCTAAATTTGCACCAGCTTGGTTGACAGGAGGGAGAGCATTAAAAAGATTAGCAGGAGTCAAATCGATCGTATTGGTGATGATGTCCATGATAATTATCCAACGTTTACACCTATCTATAGGAAGGACGGGCAAATTTTATTCATGGGGGCAAAACTTTACTACGAGACTGGACTGATAATGCACAATTCACATAAAAGAGGGACAATCAGTCTTATTCAGTGATGATTACGAATTAAATCCTTCAGATTGGGCAATAGTAAAGAACTTTGAAAGTAGGTTAAAGTATGCTTGTCATTCTGAAGTAATCTGAGGATAAAAAAATCTACCCTTCTCTGGAAAAGTAAACACCATATAAGAACCAAAGAATAACAAAAAAACAACTAACATAGCAATACCAAAGGCAGTTAAATTAGGAATAGGAAGAGAATAAAAAACAACATCTTTGAATAATAAGGGTACTTCTAACACTGCTTTACAAGTATCAGTAAATTCTTTTTTGGGCAGAAAAGCACAGGGTAAAAAGAAAGTGCCTAAAAGAGTGCCGACGGCAAAATAAAAACTTATTCCCCACCGCCATCCTAAAAACACCGATCGGATTAGTCCTCTTTGCCTTAAGACTGCTTCATTTAGGTCTTGCCACCACCATAAAGACAAAGGTATTAAAATACGGGCTAACCAACCAACTATAAAAGCGACCGGTAAGCTGCCAATCAATAAAAAGATGGTGATGCCTAAAAGACTGCTTATGCGCCAATAGGTAACTAAAATGTTGTAAATGCTTGAACTTTTGCTTAACCAAGCCCAAACCAAAATCAACAATGGCTCTATCACTGCCACCACGATCGAAAGACGAAAATCTAACCAGATTAATTCCCTCATGTTTTGTCCTGCAAACCTCGGCTAATTTACCACATCAGTCATCCAGAAATTCTAAACCTTTTGCTTTTGGCGTTAGTCCTTTTTCTGCTAACCACCGGTCGTTAAACATCCGACTCTGATAACGACCGCCGCCATCACATAAGACTGTCACGATCGTTTTATTTTTGCCGAGTTTTTGTGCTAACCGCATTGCCCCTACTACATTCAAAGCCGCTGAACTGCCCACAAACAGCCCTTCCCGCTTGAGGAGATATTGCGCCATTTCAATCACTTCCTGGTCTGTGCCCCGAAAAGCTCCATCTAAACGACTGCGATGGAAGTTGGCGGTTTCCCGATTGATGCCGATGCCCTCAGTGATCGAACTGCCCTCTGCCTTAAACTCCCCCGTGGTAACAAAACTATACAAACCCGAACCGATCGGGTCAATTAAATAGGTGGCGATCTGGGGATTTTTTTCCTTAAGGTATTGGGTTACCCCCCCGATCGTGCCGCCGGTGCCCGCTGACATGACAATACCGTCAATTTCCCCACCGGTTTGTTGCCAAATTTCTGGGGCGGTGGTGTAGTAATGGGCATCAGCGTTAGCGGTGTTTTCAAATTGGTTTGCCCAAAAACTGTTAGATAACTCCTCTGCTCTTTGTTTTGCTACATGGTAATAGTTCTGGGGATTAGCAAAGGGGACGGGTGGGGTAAGTTCTACTTCTGCCCCTAAAGTACGGAGGAGGTCAATTTTTTCGGGGGACTGATTACTAGGCATGACAATCACTGCCCGATAACCCCTCGCATTTGCTACCAGGGTCAAGCCGATTCCGGTGTTCCCTGCCGTGCCCTCCACGATCGTGCCTCCTGGTTTAAGGATGCCCCGCTTCTCTGCCTCTAGCACCATAAACAAAGCTGCCCTGTCTTTGACACTGCCTCCTGGATTGAGAAATTCCGCTTTCCCTAAAATTTTGCATCCCGTTGCCTCAGACAGGGTGGGCATCTCGATCAGGGGTGTATTCCCGATCGTTTCACAAAAGCCGTGACATACCATCATTCAGTCTTATTCTAGTCTCCATCTCAGTGTAGAGCTTCTTCTCGGTCTTTGGCGCTCTTGGGGTTCTAAATTACGCCAATTTTGTTGATAGACAGTATCATCTAGTCCCTTTGTGCCCTGGAGATTATTCTCTTGGATCAAGTCATTCAAATAGCCAATCCGATCGGGGACATTGGGATGGGTACTCAAAAAAGTAGGCACCTGTCCGCTGGCACTAGCTAGTTTTTGCATAAACTGGGGCATCGCTTGGGGTGCATAACCCGCCCGCACTAAGTTGAATAGCCCCCTACGATCGGCATCGAACTCCGCTTCTCGGCTATTGGGTAAGGTAAGCGCAATAGTAGTACCAATTTGCACTAAGCGGTCCCGATCGGCTCCTACAATACTGGCAATCCCTTGGGCAATGGCAGACTGGCGCATCTGTTCTAGGCTATGTTTTCCCGTAATATGCCCCATCTCATGGGCAATCACACTGGCAAGCTGGGCACGGTTATCGGCAGCCACGATCGTGCCGGTATTGATGTAAACAAAGCCCCCCATGGTGGCAAAGGCATTGATGGCGCTATCTTCTACTACCTGGAATGTGTAGGGCAACTCTGGACGATCGGAGGTGGGAACTAGCTCCCTCCCGATCGTTTGGACTAAATCAATAGCTTGGCGATTGGTACTAATTTTGACCTGACTGCGAATCTCCCGATCGATTTGTTGTCCTAGAGCTACTTCATCCCTGGCAGAAATATTAGAAATCTGATAAATCTGTACCCCCCTTATTAAAATATCCGCCCAACTAATTGCCTTTGCTGCCTGAGTAGAAATACTTAAAGAAATTAAAAATAACGTCAACAAAACCAAGCCCAAACGATGCCAGCGCCATGTCATAAATACTCCCAAATTTTTGTGTTGTTGACCAAAATAAAGATTACCATGTTCCCCATGATACCCTTGTTCAGCTCTATGGTCACCTCCGAAATCACCCAACTATCCCCTAGTTATAGCTTGCCCGTTGCGATTGCAGGCTTAGCAATTCCTGTCTGGTTTATTTTGCCTTGGTTGAGTGGAATGTTAGCTTTGTTTGGCATATTTTTATTATTCCAAGCATCCACTCTTCGCTTAGTTTTTACCAATCAAAGTCTTGATATTTATCGAGGCGAAAAGATTATCCGTCAGTTCCCTTATCAAGATTGGAAATATTGGCAGATTTATTATCATCCTTTACCAATTTTGTTTTATTTTCGGGAAGTAAAGAGTATTCATTTTTTACCTATTTTATTTGATGCTCAACAACTAAATGTCTGTCTTAATCAATATTGCCCGATCGATCGGTTAAAATAGATGTCATTCTTTTTCTTCCCTTTACCAGAAGAAGAGTTAGTACATCAAAATAAGTAAAACTATGCGTTCTTTCTTTGTTGTCTGTTTGGGTCTTATCCTTTATATGCCTAGTCTGTGGGCGAACCCCACCGTTGTAGAATGGGTCAAGCGGGGTAGGACTCAATGGCAACAGGGTAACATCGAAGCTGCCATTAATTCCTATCAAGAGGCAGCCAGACTCGAACCCCAAAATGCCCAAATTTTAGCTAGTATTGGTTTCCTTTTTACCCAGCGCCAGAATTATAGTGAAGCCATCCGGGTCTTACGCCAGTCCGCCAGTCTTGATCCCAAAAACAGCGCTACTTTTTTGGCTCTGGGCTTTGCCTTGGGGCAGAGTCAACAGTTGGATGAAGCCGCCGATGCCTACCGCCGGGTTTTAACGATCGATCGAAATAATATTGATGCTTTTCGGGGGCTTGCCTTTATCCTATCCCGTCAGGGAGATTGGGCTGGTGCTGTGCAAATGTATCGCCAGATTTTACCCCTTGCTCCGAGGGACATGAAAACCCACCTCAATCTTGGCTATGCCCTACAGCAGATGGGAGACCTCAAGGGAGCAACCGCAGTTTATCAAGCCGCCGATCGGATTTCTCCCTTAAATGCGGATTTGTGGGTAGCTTTGGGGGATATTGCCCTCAAACAGAACCAACTGCCCATCGCTCAGGAAAAATATCAGAAGGCATTGCAAATCGACCCCCGTCATCCAGGGGCAAATATCGCACTGGCGCAGGTTTGGGAGGCACAGGGCAGAGTCGAAGAAGCGATCGGGGCATATACTCAGGCAGCCCGCCGAGGAAACAATCCAGAAATTTATCGTAAGATTGCTGCACTAAATTTGGAACGTAACTATGTGGCTGCGGCTATTGTCGCCTATAGGGAGCTATTAGAAAAATTTCCTAATGATGGAGCAGGCTATTTAGCCCTTGGTCAAATTTTGGCAGACCAAAAAAGAACATCAGAAGCAAGACAAATGTTAGAAAGAGCAGCCCGCCTTTATAGTAACGATCCTGTCAATCTTGCTGTTGTTCGTAATTTACTTGATAAACTGCAATGAACAATCGTTTCTTAAACATCTATGACATGACGGAAGAACAAGCAATCAATCTGCTTGATACTCCCGCTCATCTACTAGAACAAGATGATATTCGTTATATTGCAGCTTCTCACTTAGTCAATTTTGACACCGATCGGTCTCGTTCTGCTTTAATAAGAGCAGTTATGCGTAAAGACCAAGACCTGGATAATCGCATCGTCCGTCGCAAAGCGGTCGAAAGTCTAGGCAGATTAAAAGCAAAAGAAGCTCTTTCGGTGATAGTTGATTGTTTGACAGAATCCGATCGTTATTTAGTAGAAAACTGTGTCTGGGCGATCGGTGAAATCGGTACAGCAGAAAAAGAGATTCTACAAAAAATAACCAATCTTTTAGATCGAGAAGACCAATCCTATAGAGTTATCTTACAAACTCTTAGAAAGTTGTCATACAAAGATGCTATTCCTAAAATGAAAGACTTTATTGAGCATTCTGATCCATCGGTTGGTAGTGCAGCTTTAGCAGGAATTGCCTACCTTGGACAAGATTTCGCCCAACTCGATCGGGTGGTCAATCTGCTCTGGCATAAAAATCCAATGATGCGCCGTCTAGCTATTCAAGATATTGTGGATGCTGAGTTTAGGGATGCCATTCCCGATATTGCCCGTTCACCTGTATCTTTAGTTTTTCGTGTCAGAGGAATAAAACTACTAATAGAAAGTCAATCTGATTCATGGCAAAAATATAAAGATTTTTTAGAGCAATGTCTATTTGATCATCCTAAATCGATCAATTTAATTCATAACTATAGTAGTCTGCCCACGATCGATCGGGTAGTTCATGACCTCTATGATACTGATTTTGGCAAATGTTATTTAGCAACTTTAACTATCATCAATCACTATGCTGATATTGCGCCAGAACTATTATTAGCTGAGCTAGAAAAAGAAGGCAAAAGTGACTATGGCGTTCATTATCACATAATTAAATTGTTGGGATGGTTACATTACAAACCTGGTTATGAAATCTTAGTTGATGCATTACACAATACTCAGCCCCAATTCCAAAAATCCCGATCGGGGGCTGCAATTAGTTTAGGAGAACTAGGAGACCAAAGAGCAATTAATGAGTTACAAAAGTATGTTAACTCTCCAATTTGGGAGTTAGGATATTCTGCAAGGTTAGGGTTACAAAAACTAAATTTTCAATAGCATATTCAAAGAAACCACCTCGATAAAACCTTAGATTGATTGGCTTAATTCCTAATAGATTTAAGTTTTTGGATAGTTAATTCTAGTTGGTTAAAATCGATCGGTTTAGCTAAATAGCCATCCATGATTTCTAATACTTGCTTTTGCACGTCACTAAGAGCATGGGCAGAAAAGGCTAAAATAGGAATATCGGGATTAAATTGGCGCATTTGACGGGCAGTTTCTTCTCCCCCCATAACGGGCATTTCCAGATCAAGAATTACAATATCAAATGTTTGCTCTTTATATTTCTCTAGGGCTTCCTGACCATTTGCTGTAATTGTTACTCTATGTCCTTTACGCTCGAGGGCACGACTAATAACCAGCTGATTTACAGGATTGTCTTCTGCT